>Ga0136640_10000079_pt1 | contig 31352 bp, 30 predicted proteins | sample AntDrymUQ8642106_2_FD_105498 | JGI IMG/M metagenome (GOLD analysis project Ga0136640, IMG submission 105498) | Polar desert sand microbial communities from Dry Valleys, Antarctica - metaG UQ864 (21.06) | ecosystem: Environmental > Terrestrial > Soil > Desert | place: Antarctica: Dry Valley...
TCGCACTCGAGCGTGTCGGGGATGTGACCGCCGAGTGGGCTGAGTTGGTTCGCGAGCGTTACCGGCGCCTCGGGCGACACCTCGACAGCGGGATGGTCGCCCTTGGCACCGAGCTGCTGGTGTCGCTGCCGGCAACGGCCACCCGCGAGGTCGTCGTCCACGGCGACTTCAATCCTGGCAACGTCCTGTCCGCACGACGGCAACCGTGGCTGGCGATCGACCCCAAGCCCATGATCGGCGACCCCGCCTACGATCCGTGGCCGATGCTCACCCAGATGGGCTCGCCGTTCGACGGTCCGGACGCCGTCGGCGTGCTGCGCGCCCGCTACCGGCTGTTCGCCGAGCTCGTCGAGGAACCGGCCGAGCGACTGCTGGCCTGGTCGGTGGCGCGTACCGTCGAGTCGGCACTGTGGATCCTGAGCCGAGGGGACGCCGGCGCCGCCCGACAGCAGATGGCCGAGGCCAGACTGCTCGCCGGCATCGCCAGGCTGTAGCGGAAGGATGCACCAGTGGCACAACAGCGCGTGATCGTGGAGGCCCGGCAAGCGCAGGGGTTCGCCGCCGTCGAGGCATTGCGTGAGGCGGTGCTCCACGTGCTCGGCGTAGCGGCCGACTCCGATGATCACCCGCAAGGGGATCCACTTGCAGGACGAAGGTCGCGAGGTTCAGTCGCGAGGTACCCACCCAGCGGTCAGGCCAGCCCGTCCCCGCATCCGAACGGCCTGCGGGCGCTTCAGAATGGAGCGGACCTGAGCGATGAGCTCCGTCCATCCCGCACGTCCTTTCCTGAGTGGCAGCCCACCGAAGGAGAGCAAATGAGCCTCGCCCAGCTTCCCGTCCGCGCCCAGATCGCGGTCTCCGACCCTCACGGGTAGATCCGCTACTCGTCGGGCCCGTCTTTCTCCGGTACGAGCCCGAGGCGCTCTTCATAGAACGCCCGGGCGCGGGTGTGCGGAGGCGACACCGCGCTGCACGTCTACGTGTCACGGGCAAATGCTGGCACGGCATCGGGGACCGTGGCCGTCTGGAACGTGCCCGACGTCGAGACGGAGGTCGACGAGCTGACCGCCCGGGGTGTTGTCTTCGAGCGCTATGACGAGCCGGCGACCGACGCGAAGGGGATTCACTCGGCCGGCAATGTGACCGTGGCCTGGTTCAAGGACCCGGACGGCAACACGTTCGCGATCGAGCGTTGAGCTCGGCGGTCCTCCGCTTGGGGGCTCGGGCCTGGCGGTCATCTGCCTGATCCTCGGCGTGGAGGGTTGCTACGGCGGCGAGCTGTCGTACCGCCGGTGATCGGGGTCGCGCGTCGGGGCACCGTGTTGGCAGACGACGAGCTGGACGCACTGTTCAGGGCGGTCCCAGACGAGTTCACCGCGGCTCGCGATGGGCTGGTGAAGCGTCTGCATGGAGCCGGGGGAACGGGACGCCGCAGGCTGCGTCGGCTGACGAGGAGGCCGGCCACCAGGTACTGGCCGGCCGGCTGTCTTCGCCGCCGGCGACCGGGTTCGGCGACCTTACTGGGCTGAGCCTGGCCGTCAGCGACGAGGACCGCGCTGACCCCGAAGCGGGCAGGCCGCCCGACCGCCTATTGCCTGCCTCTCAGCAAGCGGGCGCGCGTGCCGAACGGACTCGGGCGGCACTTGGAGGTTGCCGAGGAGAAGGCAGCCGCCGCGCACCGAAAGGCGGAGGAAGCCGAACGCGCTGCCGAGCAGCTGGACTGACGCCGAACACCGATCGCCTACGTCGACACCTCGGCCCTGATTCCGCTGGTGATCGGGGACCCCTGGTCGAGGTCGCCCGCCGCCTGTGGGGTGAGGCGGATGGGTGGTGGTGCGATGTTGACCCGCGCAGCGGGCCAGCCGGCGCGCCCAGCCCTTGTGTTCGGCGGCCATGAGACAATCGCCGACCATGGAAAAGACGGCCATAACGCCCGCGCTCGTGTCCCGGTTGGTCGCCGCCCAGTTTCCTCAGTGGGCTCACCTTCCCGTCACGCCGGTTGAGCTCGACGGGTGGGACAACACGACCTTCCGTCTCGGGGACGACATGTCCGTGCGTCTGCCAACCGCCGACTCGTACGCTCCGCAAGTCGACAAGGAGCACCGGTGGTTGCCGATCCTCGCCGGCCACCTGCCCCTTCCCATCCCTGAGCCCATGGCCAAGGGAGCCCCCGGATGCGGATACCCGAGGCAGTGGTCGGTCTACCGGTGGCGAGAAGGCGACCATGCGACCGTCGAGCGAATCGCGGATCTACGCCAGTTCGCGATCGAGCTGGCCGACTTTCTCGCCGCGCTCTACGAGGTGGATCCCATAGGCGGTCCGCCGCCCGGAGCGCACAACTTCTTTCGGGGCGGGCCGCTGACTACCTACGACACCGAAACCAGGCAGGCGATCGCGACCCTTGGTGACGACATCGACATCGACACCGACACCGCGACCGCGGCGTGGGAGGCAGCCCTGGACGCGACCTGGCACGGCTCCCCCGTCTGGCTCCACGGAGACGTCACTGCCGCCAACCTGCTGGTCACCGAAGGCCGCTTGTGCGCCGTCATCGACTTCGGGTGCTCAGGGGTGGGGGATCCCGCATGCGACGTGACCATTGCGTGGAGGCTCTTTACGGGTGAGAGCCGGGAAGCGTTCCGGGACCGGCTTCCGGTGGACGACGGGACCTGGGCGCGCGGCCGTGGCTGGGCGCTTTGGAAAGCCCTGACCACGCTCGTCCACGCCGTGAAAGCCAAGCCTGGGGACGCAGCAACGGCCCGACAGATCACCGAAGAAGTGCTCGCCGAGCACGAGAACGCGTAGCACGGAGACCAGGTGGCGCCACCGCGTGTCGTGCGGCGGGTTCTCACCGCCGATGGGACCTGCAACCTGGAACGTCCGAGTGTCGCTGTTCACGGCTACGGCTTGTGGAGGGTGAAGCCGGTGCATGGCTGACGCAGATCGATGGGCGGTCACAGCACGCCGGCGTAGGCGGGTAGCGCCGGTTGACCGCCGAGGTGGGCGTAGAGGACCTTGGAGCCCGCGGGGATCTGTCCGGAGCGGATCATGCCGATCAGCCCGGCCATGGACTTTCCCTCGTAGACGGGGTCGGTGAGCATCCCCTCGAGCCGTGCGACCGTCCGGATGGCCTCCAGGGTGGTGTCGTCGGGGATCCCGTAGATGCCCGCCGAGTAGCCGTCGACCAGTTCGATGTCGTCGTCGTCGAGTGGCCGGTCCAGGCCGATCGCCGCGGCGGTGGCGCGGGCGATGCGGGTCAGCTGCTCGCGGGTCTTGTCCATGGTGGCTGACGCGTCGATGCCGATAACGCGGCGGCCGCGACCCTCCTGGGCGAAGCCGGCGATCATGCCGGCGTGCGTGGACCCCGTCACGGTGCACACGACGATGGTGTCGAAGTACATCCCGAGCTCCTGCTCCTGCCTATCCACCTCTGGGCCCCAGCCGGCGAACCCGAGGCCGCCCAGCGGGTGGTCTGAGGCGCCGGCGGGGATGGCGTAGGGCTTGCCGCCCGCCTCCTCCACCGACGCAAGAGCCTGCTGCCAGCTGTCCCGGAAGCCGATATCGAACCCGGCGGGGTCCATCCGCAGGTCCCCGCCCATGATCCGGGTCAGCTGGATGTTGCCCACCTTGTCATAGACCACGTCGGGCCAGTCGACCCAGCGCTCTTGAACGGTCACCGCCTTGAGTCCCAGGTGAGCGGCCACCCCCGTGACCGCGCGCGTGTGGTTTGACTGCACGCCGCCGATGGACACCAGCGTGTCGCAGCCCTGCGCCAGTGCGTCGGCGACCAGGTACTCAAGCTTGCGCACCTTGTTGCCACCGAAGGCGATGCCGGAGTTGCAGTCCTCACGCTTGGCCCAGATCTCCACCTGTCCGCCCAGGTGCGCCGACAACCGCCGCAGCGGGTGGATGGGCGACGGACCGAACAGCAGCGGGATACGGTCGAAGTCGTCGAGGCTCATCTCGGCTCCTCACAGGGTAGGCGGCCGCTTCAGCCGGCCGCTTGAACTGGGCTCACCCGGCGGGCATGGACCGCAGCCATGCTCGCACGGGGTGGCCTGTCAGTTGGCGACAGTTCCGCACGCTTCCGGTTCAGCCGGTACCGAATGGTTACGGGCACGTGCGTGCAGTCGTCCGAGGCCGCAGCCTGGGCAGCGTCTCGGGATCTCCAGCCATCGCAAGCCGCAGGCGCAGAGCCATCCCCGGACACCCCCGAGCATACTGGCGTCCCGGTTCATCCTCAGACCCTCCGGGGCCGCTGGTGCCCGGGGTCACTCGGCTGGCCAGCGTTGCGCGCCGTGAAGGACGCGCAAGATGACCACGGCGGACGCCTCGACTCGATACACCACGATGTACGGCGTCCCCACCACCACGAGCTCGCGCGTGCCGGCGACTCGGCCCGGACGTGCCATCGCCGGGTGGGCAGCGAGACGGCTCACCGCGGCATGGATGGCATCGCCCATGTCGATGGCGGCCCAAGGGTTGTGTTCAGCGATCCATTCGAGTTGAGCAGTGAGGTTGCGCGCGGCCTCGGGCAACCACTCGATCCTCACGCCGTCCGGCCGGCGGCACGCCGCGCCAGTTCTGCCCGCTGCTGGCGCCAGCTCGACGCAACCTGGTCATGAGAGATGCGCTCAACGGCAGGGTCTGCGGCCTCCCCGAGGGCCTGCTCGATCTCGCCGCGCAACCAGGCATCGTGCTCCTGCGACTCGTGCCATTGCTGGACCGTGTCACGCATGAGGACGCGTAGCAGTTGTGCGGCCGTGCGCTCCTGGGCGCCGGCGACCTCGGCGAACGCCGCCTTGAGCTTGTCATCGACGCGAAAGGTGAACGTGCTGTCGGCCATGCGAGCGCCTCCTGCGCGAATGTGTTCCTTTCGAAGTACACAGTAACACGGCCGGGGAAGCGGGGTCCGCTCGCACGGCCACTGCGGCGAAGAACCGTTCGCACTCTGCGGGGACACGGCTCCCGAACAAGAAGCTGCCAACGTGAGCAGCCGCTCCCGCATGGCTCCGGCGCGTGCGTATTGCGCAGCACACCTCACGAGTGTTGTCACGAGCGGTCAGCGCCCCGCGAGACGGAGGTCGCGGTAGGCGTTGTCCGGATGAGCATGGATCTCCCACTCAGCCTCACCGTGCGGGACCGGCGGTCTGCGGAAGTACCAGCGATCTGGCTTCGCATCCACGAGACGTCCAAACGTGTAGCTCGCTGGATGGCGGCCTTCGTGCACTTGGAAAGGGGCGACTTGCCGGTCCGGAGTCAGCTGTTCGGGCGGGAGCCGATATCGACGAGCGATGGCGTCCGGGATCGCGCGATTGATGTCCTCCGCGATCACCACGAGCGTGTCATCGCTCACCCACGGCGGATCTGGGCGGCGGCTCACAGTTCCACCGTTCTACGGCGGCTGTTGACCAGCGTCAACAAGCCATCGACGACGGCCGCACACCGCGGTGCGCACCCATCATTCGGCAACGGCCCCCACGATGCGCAGGGGACCGGCCGTGTCGATCACACTGATGTTGGCGAAGCCGGCCGCGTCCAAGAGCCCGCCTGTCATCCAGATCGTTCCGCTGACCCGTACACTCCGCGGCTACGCCTCCGAGGTGACCGTCAGCGCCGACGCGACCAACGGGCTCATGGAGGACTCGGCGGCGCAGTGCCAGCACGTGCGAGCGGTGGCAAGCGCCCGCATCCGCGAGACATTGGGCAATGTCGGGCCTGTCTCGATGGCACAGATCCGCGACGTCCTCGCCGTGCTGCTCGACCTGTAGCTGCGAGGGCGGGGCGGTGGGTTACAGCACCCGGACCGGGGAGCCTTCCAGCCAGGCGGCGATGTCCTCGACCGCCTCGCGGTAGTAGGTGGCATAGCCACCGGTGCTGACGTACCCGAGGTGCGGCGTCAGCACGACGTTGGTCAGACCGCGCAGCGGGTGGTCAACCGGCAGCGGCTCGGTCTCGAACACGTCAAGGCCCGCGCCGGCGATCTGGCCTGTCCGCAGGGCTTCGACCAGGGCCTGCTCGTCGATCAGCGGTCCCCGCGAGGTGTTCACCAGGTATGAAGTCGGGCGCATCGTGGCCAGGTCGGCGGCGCCGATGATTCCCCGCGTGCGGTCACTGAGGCGCAGGTGCAACGTGACAACATCGGAGTCTTCCAGCAGTGTCTGCTTGCTGACCGCCTCAGCACCGGCCGCCGCCGCCACGGCCGGATCGAGGTTGGCGCTCCAGGCCAGCACCCGCATGTCAAAGGCCTTGCCGAACGCCGCGACCCGGCTGCCGAGCCGCCCCAGGCCGATCACCCCCAGCGTCCGGCCCTCCAGCTCGGGCCCGATGGTGTGCTGCCAACCCCCCGCCCGCACCGCCTGGTCCTCCCGGCACACGTTGCGGGTGACGGCAAGGATCAATGCCCACGTCAGTTCGGCCGGTGGGGCGGCAGGGCTCGCCGTGCCACAGACGGTGATCCCGAGGTCCTTGGCGGCCTGCATATCGATCGCGGCGTTGGCCATCCCGGTCGTGACCAGCAGATGCAGGTCGGTCAACCGCTCCAGCCGCTGCCGATCGAAGGGCGTGCGTTCACGCATCGCCACGATCACCTGGGCCCCGGCTAGGCGGCTCACGAGTTCCTCGGTATCGTCGATGTGGTCGCCCACAACGGTCAACTCGATCGCGTCGGCGAGTTGCTCCCAAGGCCCGAAGTGACGAGCAACGCCCTGGTAGTCATCGAGGACCACCACCTTCGTTACTGGTGCCCCCGTCATGGCGTCGTCACTGGCGAGTCGGCGGTCGGGCGGACACGGTGGAGTTCGGCGGCGAGGTGATGGGTCAGCGGCTGGCCGACGGCGGCCATGCGGACGGCGTAGCGAAGCGTGTCGCCCTCGACCTCGATGTCGCGTTCCAGCGCCTCGACGGGCTTGGCGGTCGGTGTGCCGACGACGGTGGACGTTCGCAGGCGCAGACTGGTCGCGAACACCTCGCCGGCGCACACCTCCACAACGCCGGTCGGATGGGCCAGCACCACCTCGACCCGGCTGTCGCCGAAGCCGCGGAAGTAGCCGGTCTCGGCGTGCAGCGGCCGGCCGTCGCCGGCATGCCATGTCCGCTGCGAATAGGCCAGCATCGGCTTGCCGTTGTGGCTGAAGCTGACCTGTTCGCGGTACACGAAGCCTTCGATCGTCGGGTACTGCCCTGTGCCCTCGCCTTCCCAGGTGCCGAGCAGGAAGGCCAGTGCCGCCACCTGCGGATGCAGCGCGGCGGTCATGTTGCCTGCCCCGCCTGCCGCGCTCGTGAGGGCTGCACCCTCATGGGCTCGTCGTCCTGCTTCGGAAAATGGGGCGGCCACGGCGCGTCGCCGAGGCCCTGCTCCTGGTCGCGCCGCGCCAGCGCCAGCAGGCCGTCGAGGCGCCCGACCGCCTCGTCGATGCCCTCGGACAGGTCGCCCACGGCCCCGTAGCGGTCGGCGACGAATCGGTCGAGCGGGAAGTCGCGGGGGTCGACGTCGGCGACCTCGTCCCAGCGCAGCGGCGCGGAGACCAGCCCCGTCTGGCGCACCGAGTAGGCGCTGGCGATCGTGCGGTCGCGAGCGTTCTGGTTGTAGTCGAGGAACACGCCGTGGCGCTCCTCCTTCCACCACTTGCTGGTTGCCAGCTGTGGCACCCGCCGCTCGACCTCCCGCGCCAGCGCCAGCGCGGCGCGGCGCACGGCGGTGAACGTCCACTCCGGTTCGATGCGCACGTAGACGTGGATCCCCCGGTTGCCCGACGTCTTGGGCCAGCCGACGAGGTCGTGCTCGGCCAGCACCTCGCGGGTCTCCAGGGCGACGGTGCGCACCGCGCCAAAGTCCACGCCCGGCACCGGGTCGAGGTCTACGCGCAGCTCGTCGGGACGGTCGACGGCCTCGGCGCGCACGGGCCACGGGTTGAGGTCCAGACAGCCCAGCTGCGCCATCCACACGAGGTCGGCGGGCTCGCGCGGCACCAACAGGTCGGCGCTGCGTCCCGACGGAAACGTGATGGTGGCGTACTCGTGCTCGCTGTCCTTGGGCGCCCGCTTCTGGAAGAACGGCTTGCCCGCCACCCCCTCGCGCCAGCGCTTGAGCACGGTGGGGCGTCCGTAGACCCCGCGCAACGCGCCGTCCGCGCAGCCGATGAAGTGGCTGACGAGGTCCATCTTGGTCCAGCCCTGTTCGGGGAACAGGACCTTGCCCGGGCTGGTGACGCGCACGGGCTCGCCCGCCACGTCCACGGTGACCACTTCGGGCTGTGCCATCGTGGATGGACTGTAACGCCAGCCACGGCGCAGTAGCGTCACCGGCATGACGGAGCGACGCATGACCGCCAGCGAGCGGCGGACACAGCTTGTCGAGGTCGCCAAGAGCGTCTTTGCCGAGCTCGGCTACGACGGCGCGTCCATCGAGGAGATCGCCAGCCGCGCCCGGGTCAGCAAACCGATCGTCTACGAGCACTTCGGCGGCAAGGAAGGGCTGTACGCCGTCGTCGTCGACCGGGAGAGCTCTCGGCTGCTGGAGATGATCACCACCCGCCTCGGTCCCGGCCTGGGTGCCCGCGAGCAGGTCCGCTCCAGCGCCATGGCGTTCCTGGACTACATCGAGGCCGACCCGGACGGCTTCCGCGTGCTGATCCGCGACTCGCCGTCCGGCTTCTCGGGTGGCGGCATGGCTGGGCTACTGTCGGAGGTGGCGGGCAAGGCCGAGGAGGTCCTTGGTGACTTCTTCACGCGTACCGGCGTCGACCTGGCCACCGCGCCGCTGTACGCCCACGCGCTGGTCGGCATGGTCGTGCACGTGGGGGCGTGGTGGGCCGACGAGCGCGCGCCTGACAAGAAGGTGGTCGCCGATCACCTGACCGCCCTTGCCTACACAGGCCTGTCGCGCCTGCCCCGCGCCGTGGCCAACCTGCCGGCGTAACCCCCAACGAGGCGGTGGGGCTACGGGCCTTTCAGCGGCTCAAGTAGCGAAGGCCTTGGCGACCGCAGCGGCGGTCCACCCGTTGCCCACCCGGACGCCGTCGGTCCAGGAGCCGTCACCGATCAGGAACCCGTGGTGGCGCCACAGGTACAGGTCGCCCGAGCCGTTGATGCCGTAGACAAAGCCGTTGCCGACGGCCCAGATCTGCTGGTAGGGCTGCCAACCGCCGCCCACCTGCAACGGACCGTGCCAGATCCAGTACCCCTGGTCGTGGCCATAATGGCGGTACCACAGCATCGTCCCGTCGGGCTTGGTGGCGTAGATCGTCCCGTCGGGTCCGGCGGCGAGTGCGAGGAAGCCACCCCAGCCCGTGCCCACCAGCGCAGGACCCTGCCAGTTGAAGGTGCCGTCACGGCGTCCGAGGTGGCGGTACCACAGCAGGTCGCCGCTGCGGGTGACGGCGTAGACCACGCCGCCGTCTCCGGCGATGATGCGGGCGTAGTCCCCCCAGCCGGTGCCGACCTCCCTGGGCCCCTGCCACTCGAAGCTGCCCTGGTTACGCCCTTCGTGGAAGTACCACTGCAGCTTGCCGTCGGGCGTGACCGCGTAGATCACGCCGTCGCCACCACCGAACGCTGTGGTGAAGCTGCCCCATCCCGTGCCCACCTTCTTCGGCCCGTCCCAGTCACCGGCGCGGGCGGCCCGGCCCGTGTTGCGGTACCAGTTCAGGTCCCCGCCGGGGGTGACTGCGTAGAGGTTCTGCGCCATCCGGCCCTCGACGGGCCAGCCCTTGCCGCCCCACGACGTAACGCCGCCGAGCAGTCCGTCCTCGCGGGTGTGGGCCAGGAGCTGGAAATGCTGGTCACGGTTGTCGCCGCCGAAGTCGACGTGGGTGTCGACAACATGCGGCGTCGCGCCGGGGTCAATCCATGCGCGCCGGGCGACGCCGTCAGCCGCCTGGACGTACGACGGCTCGGCGCCGATGCGCAACTGCCCGCGCCAGCCGTCGTGGACGGTGTCCCAGATGCCGATGGTCTCCGACCGGTGAAACCCGCTGCCCGCGCCGACGGCCGTGCCCCGCGACAGGACAACACCGAACGGCGTGTTGTTCCATGTGCAACGGCCGCCGGCGCGGTAGGGGTCCCGCGTGTGCAGGTACAGCTCGAAGGGCTGGTCGCCGATCGCGCAGTGCAGCCCCCTCCCGCCGTCGACGAAGTGGCCCACCACGTCCAGCGTGCGGCCGTCCTCGCCGTACCAGGTGCCTAGGCTGATGCGACTTCCCGGACCGGGCAGTTGACCGTCGCCGCGGATATCGAGGAAGCGACGCACCAGCAGCCGCCCGCGCCAACCGTCGTGGTCGGTTTCCCAGCGGCCCAGCCACATCGCGGCCCACTGCGTCTCGACCGCTGCCACATCGGTGATGTAATAGGCGCTGTTGTAGAAGATGTCGAACTGCGGGTCACCGGAATACCGCATCGTCGCAAAACCGGGAAGCCCTTGAGAATTCTTGATATCGAAGGTCTGGGTCGCGTCGTCGTACCCGTAGATCAAGAGAACGTGGCCACCGTTGTTGATCTTGTCATTGGCGTCGACCACCACGTCGTAACCAGCGGCCAGCACCGTCTTGATGTCATTGTTCGAAAAGTTCGTCAAGCTGGCGAATGACTTCGCCCTGTACTGGGCGAACCAGCGGCCGTTGAGCGGGATCGTGCGCAGGTCGTACTCGAACCAGTCAGCCTGTTCCTTGGTGCCCCCGCCTGCGCCGGACAGCGCCATTCCGGTGCCCGGGATCGACGTGGCCAGCGCCTGCAGTTGCGGCTGGTCGATATAGGGCACGTGTGCCGAGAGCGGCACCGCCCAGTACGACAGGTGGTGCACGATGTCGGAGCTGCCCTGGAAGCCGACCAGGGAGTGGATGCCGGGGCCGGCTCTGTGGTTCTCGTGTGCCTTGGACAGGTGGAACAGGTACTGCTCGGACAGATCGACGCGGATGCCCTTGCGCGCATAAGCGGCCTCGAGCGCAGCGATGCCTGCGAACGCCCAGCACGTCCCGCGCCCGCCCTGGCTCACGTCGAGGGTGGACTGCCACTGGCGGTGCGAAACGCGACTGGGCGCGGCGCGCACGAGCGGGGCCAGATCGAGCACCGGCTTGGGCAGCCGCTCGATGAACTCCAGCCGCGGGGTGAACGTCTCCAGCGGCTCCACCAACGGATGCGCCACCGTGACCACCCGATGCAGATCGATGGGGTCAAGCGCGTCGTCGAGGCCGTCGAGCCGTGGCAACTCGACCTCGACGCGAAGCTCCGCATCGACGGGCAGCGGCACAGCTTGCAGTTGCGGATCTGGCATGACTTCTCCCGAGGTGGTGCCGAGGTACGGCCCCCTGCACAGCAGAGTTGCCGAAACCCGTGCACAACGCATGAGTAGCGCGTTACTCACGTGTGGGACGTATGACCGCCGTCTTACCTAGATGCTGGGGTATTCCCTAGACTCCCCTGCGTGCTGACGAGCTGGCCGCTGGTGGGACGCGCGCAGGAGCTGGAACGGGTCAGCGAACTGCTGCACGGAGGCGCCTGCCGTGGCGTCGTCTTCGCCGGCGCCGCCGGTGTGGGCAAGACGCGCCTGGCCCGTGAGGCGCTCGCGGCCGCCAGGGCGGTGGGCTTCGCCGGCGACTGGGCAGTCGGCACGCACTCCGCCGCCTCGATCCCCTTCGGCGCGCTCAGCCATCTCGTGCCCGCTGATCGGGGCGCCGCCAGTGAGCACCTTGACATGCTGCGGACGGCGGTCGGGCACCTCGCGCGCCGGGCCGACGGGCGGCGGCTGGTCCTGGCAGTCGACGACGCACACCTGCTCGACGACGGCTCGGCAACGCTGGTCCGCCACCTCGCGGAGGCGTCCGACACCTTCCTGATCGCGACCGTCCGCAGCCGCGAACCGACGCCCGACGGGATCGTGGCGTTGTGGAAAGACGAACTGGCCGAGCGCCTCGAGGTCGGACCGCTCCCGGCGCAAGACGTCGACCGGCTCCTGGCCATAGCGGTGAACGGTCCGGTCGATGACGCGACCGCTCAGCACGTTGCGCTGGTGACGCAGGGGAACGCGCTGTACCTGCGCGAGCTCGTCATTGGCGCCCTCGACACCGGGGTACTGCGCAAGACCGGTGGTGTGTGGCGTCTACTCGGCCCGCTGACACCGCCTCCGCGCCTGGTCGAACTGATCGAGGCGCGGCTGGGTCGTCTCGATGGGCAGGCGCGACTAGGCCTGGAACTGCTCGCCTTCGGAGAGCCGCTCGGTGCCGACACCCTCGAGCGGCTGGTGCCGCTGGCCACCCTCGAACAGGCCGAGCGCAAGGGGCTGATCATGCTCGAGCAACAGCAGCGGCGGGTGCAGGCCCGGCTGGCCCACCCGCTGTACTCGGAGGTGCTGCGACGCAACGCGCCGGCGATACGGGCGCGCAGCGTGTGCCGGCGTCTCGCGGAGACGGCGACGGCGACGGGCATCCGCCGCGCCGACGACGTCCTGCGCGTCGTCACCTGGAGCCTGGACGCGGGGGCGGAATGCGACGCTGCCATCCTCTCCGCCGCCTCTCGCCGCGCGCTGCGCAGGTTCGACTACGCGCTGGCCGAACGCCTCGCTCGCAAGGCCGTCGAGGTGGGAGGCGGCTTGGCGGCAAGCTGGGCTCTCGGCGACGCCGCGCGTGCGCGGCTGGCGCTGCTGCGCGCCTCCAACCTCGTGTTCGGTCTCGGCCAGGTCGCCGCCGCCGAGGACCTGTTGCGGGCGGCGGCGGCGCAGACCGCCGACCCGCAGTGGCGTGGCGAGCTCGCCGCCTTCCAAGCAACGTGCTCCATATGGGGTGGTCGCACCGGCGACGCCCTTGCCGGCGCCCGCAGCGTGATCGAGCAGGACGTCGGGGGGCGCGCGTCGCTCAGCGCACTGGTGATCGGCGGCCTCACCGCCGCACTGTGCGGTCGGGGCGACGAAGCGCTCGCCTATGCCGCCCGGGGCGAGCAGCTTGTCGGCAAGTACGCCGATGACCTACCGCTCAGCCCCCTGCAGCTCGCGGTGAACCGCTGCCTGGCCGATCTGCTCGCGGGCAGGCTGGCGCGGGCGGAGGCCGACGCGCGGGCGGGCTACCAGCGTGCCCTCCGGGAGCACTGGAGCGACGCCTGCGCAACGTGGGCGCAGTGGCTCGGGCACATCGCACGCCACCGAGGCCAGCCGCGATCCGCGCTGGGATGGTTGCGCAAGAGTGCCGTGCTGCTGCGCGAGAACGACCGCTTCGGCTCGCTGCCCGCCGTCCTCGCGGACTGCGCGAACGCGGCCGCGGTAGCCGGCGACCCGCACGCAGCGTCCGACATGCTGCGCGAATCCGAGGAGCACCTGCGGGGTCCGTTCCTGCTGCACGTAGAGCAGGCGCGGCCCTGGGTGAGCGCCGCCAGAGGCGAACGGGCGGCGGCGGTGCAGCTCGCCATCGCTGCGGCGGACCGAGGCCGGCAGCGGGGCGAGCTCGGCTGGGCCGTCGTCGCCATGCACGACATCGCCCGCCTCGGCAACGCGACTGCGGCCGCCCGACGGTTCGGAGCGATCACCGGGCAGGTCGACGGTGAGGCCGTCACCGTGTACACCGCGCACGTCGATGCGCTGATCGCTCGCGACGGGCCGCGGCTCGACGATGTGGCCGGCCGCTTCGACGCGCTCGGCTTCACCTTGCTCGCGGCCGAGGCAGCGGCGGAGGCGGCCCAGGCGCATCGAGCCGAGGGTCGGGTCGCCAGCGCCCTCGCCTCGACCAAGCGCGCCAAGCAGCTCGCCGGCCTCTGCGAGGGCGCGCGCACCCCAGCACTCGAGTTGCTTGACCCGCTGCCGCTCACCCCGCGGGAGCGGCAGATCGCCACCCTCGCAGCCTCCGGCCTGTCGAGCCGAGCGATCGCCCGGGATCTGGTCCTGTCGGCCCGCACCATCGACAACCATCTGTCGAACATCTACGCCAAGATGGGCATCACCGGTCGCACGCAACTCGCTGACCGCCTGCCCTAGCCTGACTAACACCGACGGTGGCTCCGACCCACGCCAATCTCGCCCGCCGGCGAAAGCCGGCGCCCCATCCCGGAGGGATCCTGCCCCGCCGGCGAAAGCCGGCGCCCCATCCCGGAGGGATCCTGCTACGAGGCCCTGGCGGCCTCGCGCTCCTGGGACTTGGCCCGCTTGGCCTCGAACTTGCTGGCCTGCGCGTCCAAGGCGGTCAGGAACTCCGCGGTCTGCTGCCGGGCCTTCTCGGCCTCGTCATCCAGCCCCTCGATGTCGAAGAAGCGCCAGTGGCGCAGCAGCGGCCAGATCACGTCATCGTGGTGGACCCGCAAGTCGTAGATGCCCGCTTTGGCGATCATCACCGCCTTGCGGTTGAAGTCAGCCATGCCGGCGCCGGGCATCTGGAAGCCCACGACCTCGGCGGCGATGGCCTTGACGGCGGCCGACGGGTCCAGCTGCAGTGCCGCTCCGAGCATGTCTCGGTAGAAGACCATGTGCAGGTTCTCGTCGGTGGAGATGCGCGTCATGATCCGGTCGGCCACCGGGTCTTGTGAGTAGCGGCCGGTGTTGCGGTGCGAGATGCGGGTGGCCAGCTCCTGGAAGGCCACGTAGGCCATGCCCTGCAGCGTGGACTTGCCGTCACGGTCGTAGCCCACCATCACGTTCTGCATCCGTCCGCGCTCCAGCTGCACCGGGTCAAGGGCCCGGGTCACCACCAGGTAGTCGCGCAGCACGATGGCGTGGCGGCCCTCCTCGGCGGTCCAGCGGTGCACCCAGTTGATCCAGGCCCCGTCGCCGGCGCCGAACATCTGGTGGATCTCGCGGTGGTAGCTGGGCAGGTTGTCCTCGGTCAGCAGGTTGACCTCGAAGGCGATCTGCGCGACGCCGGTCAGGCGCGACTGGTCGGGCGTCCACGGGTCCTTGTCGAAGTCACGCCCGAGGCTGTAGGGAATGTAGTCGTGTGGGAACCACTCCCGAGCGGCCTTGCCGTGACGGTTGAGCAACTCCTCGGCCTTGGGCTCGAGTTCGGCGAGCAGGCGCTGGTCTTGAGTGGGCACGGGGCGGCTCCTTGCGACGGAGAATCGTGGTTACGGTTGCGTAGGTTACGTACCCGTAGGGTGACTGTCCAACCGTGTTAGCGTCCCCGGTCATGAGTACTCTCATCCTGCTGCGCCACGGCCAGTCGACCTGGAACGCCGAGAACCGCTTCACCGGATGGGTCGATACGCCGCTGTCGGCCAACGGCCGGGAGGAGGCGCGTCTGGGAGGCCAGCGACTGGCTTCCCAGCGCGTGCACGTCGACCGCGCATTCACTTCGACGCTGGTCCGCGCCATCGACACCGGCCGCATCGTGCTGGACGAACTGGGCCAGCACGCTCTTGATCAGGTCCGTGCCTGGCAACTCAACGAGCGCTTCTATGGAGCGCTGACCGGGCGCAACAAAGCCCAGACCGCCGAGGAGTTCGGCGCCGAGCAGGTTCACATCTGGCGGCGCAGCTACGACATCCCTCCCCCCGGTGGCGAAAGCCTCGCCGACACCGCCAAGCGGACGCTGCCCTACTTCAACGAGATCGTGCTGCCCGCCACCCTCGAGGTCGCCACGGTGCTGGTCTCGGCCCACGGCAACAGCCTGCGCTCGATCGTCAAAGAGCTGGACGGCCTGGACGATGACGCCGTCACCCGCCTGGAGATCGCCACCGGCGTGCCGGTCGTCTACGAGCTCGACGGCGACGGCAGCGTCGTCGACAAGCACATCGTCACCTAGGCAGGGCCCGGGGGTCAGGCTCGCGACTGGCGGCAGCGGGACTCGCGGTCAGGCTTCGCGACCGGCGGCGGGACTCGGGGGTCAGGCTCGCGACTGGCGGCGGTGGCGCTGGCGGCAGGCAAGACACACAAACCACGTCTCGTCGCCTTCCAGCTCCAACAGCCCGCCGTGGGCGCCGCAGTGCGGGCAGCGCGCCGCCAAGGTCCACAGCTCGGGCTTGTTGCCGCTACCCTCCCAGTCGGCGCTGCGGCGCGCCCGCTCGGCGGCGTACCGGCGGCTGCTGCCGAACCACAGCGCCAGCAGCGCAGCGCCCAGGACCAGCGCCGTGCCGGTGACCAGGCCCACCTCCATGCCGAGCTCCACTGGTTACCCTCGACGCCATGGTCCGTGCCAGCACAACGTATCGCTGTCAGCACTGCACCCAGCTGCTGCCGTTCGACGAACACACGCAGGTGCCCGAAGCGTGCCTGCGTCGCTGCCAAGGCGGCTGTGACTGGCGCGAAATCGGCCCGGCTGACCCGGCCGTGTGGGTGCGAGCGTCACGGGACGGACCGCTCGGCGACGACGGGCTGCCGCTGCCCGACTGAACGAACGGGGTGACGGCCCGAATAACCCGGGTGACGGCCGCCTCACCGGCGGCATCTACACTGCGACACGGCACCATCGCCTGCCCCCGCTGCCCTGTCTCCGCTCGGTCCGCGACCGCTGACCGGGCTTCTTGTTGCGAAAGGCACCACGTCGTGCTGACGGTCACCGTCTCCGCGGATGATCCCCTGCGCGTGGCCGCCGACCTGCTGGTGGTGCCGGTGTTCAAGGGCGGCATCGAGGGTCCCGGCGCCGCGGCAGTGCTGGCGGCGCTGGGACTGGATGCCTGGCCCGTCACCCCCGACTTCCGCGGCGACATCGGCCAGCAGCTGCTGCTGAGCTCTCCGGGCATGGAGGCGCGGGGGGTGCTGCTGGTGGGGCTGGGACGGATGGACGCCACGGACAACGAGCGCCTGCGCCGGGCGGCGGGCGTGGCCGCCCGTGCCGCCCGCCACGCCCCCCGGGTCGCCACGACGCTGTCGCAGGTCCATGCCGGCCCGGCCGCCGTCGAGGCGGTGGCCGAAGGGTTTGCCCTCGGGGCCTACGAGGACCGCCGGCATCTCGGGGTGGACGCGCAGCCGCCGGCTTCGACCCTGACCGACGTGGTGGTGCTGACGCCGTCCAGCCAGCTCGCCGACGCCCGGCAGGCGCTGGCCAGGGCACAGCGCTACGCCTATGCCACCATCGCCGCCCGCGACCTGGTCAACCTGCCGCCTGGCCACAAGCGGCCAGCCGACCTCGCCGACGCGATCGCCGCGCTGGTCGCCGACAGCTGCGAGGTGGAGATCCTCGACGCCGCGGCGTTGCGCGCCGAGGGCTTCGGCGGCCTGCTCGCGGTGGGGCGCGGTTCCAGCGTCGAACCTCGGCTGGTGCGCCTGCGCTACCGCCCGGCCGCCGCCCTTGGCCACGTGGCCCTGGTCGGCAAGGGCATCACCTTCGACAGCGGTGGTCTGAACCTCAAGCGCGGCACGAGCATGGAGTGGATGAAGGCCGACATGGCCGGCGCCGCAGCGATCGCGGGCGCTTGCTCGGCGCTGGCCGACCTCGGTGTCCGCCTGGAGGTGACGGCGCTGCTGGCGCTGGCGGAGAACATGCCAGGCCGCGACGCCCAACGCCCCGACGACGTCATCCGCATCCATGGCGGCACCACCGTCGAGGTCCGCGACACCGACGCCGAAGGTCGCCTGGTTCTGGCCGACGCCCTGCACGCCGTCGCGCAGGAGGCACCCGATGCCATCGTCGACCTGGCGACTTTGACGGGGTCCTCCCTGCACGCCGTCGGTCGCCTGGCCGCCGCCGTCATGGGTAACGACGCCGAGTTGCTGTCCTCGCTGCTGCGGGCAGCCGGCGTGGCCGGTGAGTCACTGTGGGAGCTGCCGCTGTGGGACGACCTCGAGCATCTGCTCGACTCGCCGGTGGCTGACCTGAACAACACCGGCGACGGCGCCAACGGCGGCGCGATCATGGGCGGGCTGTTCCTGCGCCGCTTCGTCGGTGATGTCCCGTGGGCGCACCTGGACATCGCCGGGCCGTCGTTCCGACCCGTCGAGCTGGCCGGTGGCTACCAGCCACCCGGCGGCACCGGCTACGGCGTGCGGACGCTGTTGGCCTGGCTGGAACGCCGCGGCGACTAGCCCGCCGTAGCCCCGGCTGGACCCTGCTGCTGGGCTGGTCCTTCACCCGGTGGCGCCGGGCGGTCCCGCGACTTGGTCAACGCAGGCGCGACCAAGTCGCGGAACCTCGGGTATTCAGGCCCGACGGAGCCCGGCGGTCGCGCCACAACTAGTCCGCCGTGGCCATGGGGCATAGCCGTTTGGGATGAGATTGCGGCCAGTGGCCAGATAGTGCTCGCTTCGGCACAAGCTGGCCCGTAGCGTTCGGCTATCCCGGACCACAGCAGGTGGGCCGTTCCCGGTTGGGAGCCTCGTTGACACGATCACGGCCGTACCGCTTGTCCGTCCTGCTGTCACTGTGCGTACTTGCCAGTGCGCTGTCCGTATTACCGGCGGTCCCCGTGGCCGCCGCCGCCGACCGTGACTGCGCGCCGGCGCTGACCACGGCCGCGCTGCAGTCGCTGCTGGACGCCAACGGGCGTGACCCGGACACCGGCGCGCAGGTACCCGTCGCGGCCACCGGCGCCACGGTGGTGCACGGAACGACAGCGCAAACATTCAACGCCGACATCCTCGGCATCGACTACGGCGGCATCGGCATCGACCACGACCTGATCATCGCCGAGCTGTCCGGCCTGGGCATCGACGGCGAGCGCGGCGTGTGGGCCGGGATGTCCGGGTCTCCCGTCTACCTCGACGACCAACTGGTGGGCGCGGTGTCCTACGGCTTCACCTGGGGCGCCAGCAGCCTCGCCGGCATCACGCCCGCCGAGGAGATGCTGACGATGACCGACGCGGGTTCGCCGACCGGCAGGGCGGGAGCGTCCGTCCAGCTCGACCGGGGGCAGCGCCGGTCGATCGCCGTGCAGACCAGCACGGCGATGGCGGCCGTACCCGGTCGCCTGCCCCGCCTGGCCGTGCCCCTGGCCATCAACGGTAGCCAGGAACGCATCGAATGGCTGCAGCGACGTGCCCGCCGCGACGGCTCACCGATCGTGCCAGTGGCCGGCACCGGCTACTCGGCGAGCGCAGTCGCCGCACCCGGCGACATCGTCGCGGGCAGCAACTTCGCCGCGGCCTTGTCCTACGGCGACATCACCGCCGCCGGCACCGGAACCACCACCTGGACCTGCCAGGGCGAGGCGCTGGCCTTCGGCCATCCGTTCTTCTGGGAGGGTCGCACCAGGCTGGGATTGCACGGAGCCGAGGCCGTCACCATCGCCGTCGACCCGGCGTTCGGCAGCTACAAGCTGGCCACCCTCGGGGCGCCGGTCGGCACCGTCGACTACGACGGCTACACCGGCCTGCACAGCCGCCTGACCGGTCCGGCGTTCGCCAGTCCCATCACGTCACGCACCATCGCTGAGCGGCCGGACGGCTCGCTGGTCAGCGACACGGGCACCACTAATGTGGCCTACCGCGACTACGTGCCGTTCATCACCTTCATCCACGGCTATTCCAACATCGACTTCCTGCTCGACCGGTACTACAGCGCCGGCAGCTCCACGGTGACGTGGACGGTCGACATGACCCACAAGGGCCGCACGTACCAGCTGCAGCGCAGCAACCAGTTCAACGCCCGCTGGGACGTTTCCGTGGAGTCCATGCAAGAGCCGTGGCTGCAGCTGGAGCGGCTGACCGGCAACCGCTTCGGCAAGGTTCGCTTCGACGGGGTCCACCTGCGCAGCCAGGTCGTGGACCAGCAGCGCTATTGGAAAGTGGCCCGTCTGATGGTCCGCCGCAACGGTCGCTGGTACGAGCCCGATGGGACGGTGCTCGTCGAGCGAGGGTCCGTCCTGCGGGTCCGTGCCGTGCTGCACCGCTTCCGCGGGGACCGCAGGACGAAGGTCGCCCGCCGGGTGTTCACCTACGACCTCGGGCAGCGCTCCGCAGGCGGTCGCGGACAGTTGATCGTCGGCAACCCCAACTATGGCGGTGGCGGCGAGTTCTGCTTCTTGTTCGGGGAGTGCGAAGGCCGGCTGGGGCGGCGCGCCGAGACCTTCGGTGGGCTGGTGCGACAGCTGCGCAACGCCCCGCGCAACGACACGCTGGAGGCGCAGCTGCTGCTGCGCGCCCGGTTCGGCCACTCGGTGGACCGGCGACGGGAGACCGAGCTGAGCAGGGCCATCAGCAACAGCCGGGGGCTGCGGGTACGCGTGACGAGGTAGCCGAATGCCGCAGGCACTGCCAACGGTTGACCATCGCCGCGTTCACCACGGTTGGCAGGTCGGGCAGGCGTAGGCGGTCCGTGCAGCAAGCTTGAAGGCACGGATCGCAGTCCCGCAGCGGCGGCAGGGCAGGCCGGCGCGGCGGTAAACGTAGTGGCGCTCGTCGGCGAGCAGGCGGCCGCGGGTGCGCTTGCCGACCTCAGCGGGCTCGACGGTGACGATCCTTCCCATGCGCAATCCCTCCGCGAGCATGCCGCGGATGGTCGCCCACAGGCGCTGGAAGTCGTCGGGGTCCAGCAGGTTGGCGGGGCGCAGCGGAGCGGTGCCGCAGACGAACAGCGCCTCGGCGCGGAAGACGTTGCCGATGCCGGCGACGACCTTCTGGTCCAGCAGCGCCGCCCCGATGGGCGTGGTCCGCCGACGCAGCGCCGCCGCCACCGCCTCGGCGTCGCTGTCGCGGCGCAGCGGATCCGGGCCGAGCCGTGCGCGTATCCGTGTCTCGCCGTCGGGGTCGAGCAGCTCGCATGACGTGGGTCCCGACAGGCGGATGGTGACCTCGGGAGTGCGCAGCTGCAGCCGCGTCCCCGGCGTTGGCGGTGGCACCTCGGCGACAGACCAGCCGTCGCCACCCCGCTCGCTGTTGACCATCCGAAGCTCCCGAAAGCCGCCGTACAACCCGAGGTGCACGTGCAGGGTCGCCGCGCCCTGGAAGCGGTAGAACAGGTGCTTGCCGTAGGCATCGACCGTCAGCAGGGTGCGACCGTCGAGCAGCCGGGCACCGGCGGCGAAGCGCCCCTGCGGCGAGCTGACCTCGACCGCCCTCCCGCGCAGCCAGCGGCGATGCTCGCGCGCGTAGCGGTGGATCGTGTGGCCCTCAGGCACGGCTTGTCTCAGCGCTCAAGTAGCGAAGCGGCAGCGCACGTACGTCCGAGCAACCGCCTGGCCGTAGGAGCCCGACCCGCAGCCGGGCGGAGCGGGTCAACCGGACCGAGGGTGCCAGCGCAGCACCAGCTCGCGACCGGCTCGGCCCTCGTCCAGGCGGGTGACCGGGGTGGTCTGCGGCGCGTCGTGCAACAGCTGGGGGTCGCTGGCCGCCTCCGCCACGATCTGGCGCAGTGCGGCCACGAAGTCGTCGAGGGTCTCTTGCGACTCGGTCTCGGTGGGCTCGACCATCAAGGCCTCGTCGACGATGAGGGGGAAGTAGTTGGTCGGTGGGTGATAGCCCAGGTCGATGAGCCGCTTGCACAGGTCGGTGACCCGCACGCCGTGCGCTTTGAGGCCTTTGCCGGTGGCGACGAACTCGTGCATCGGCTGATGCTGGCCGTAGCCCAGCGGCAGGACGTCGCTGACTTTGGACGCCACGTAGTTGGCGTTGAGGACGGCCTTGGCGCTCATGGTCTGCAGCCCGTCGCCGCCGTGGAACAGCAGGTAGCTGTAGGCGCGGATGAGCACGGCCGCGTTCCCATGGAAACCGTGCAGCCGCCCGATGGACTTGGGCCGGTCCGCATCCCAGGCCCAGGTCCCATCGTCGTGGCGGACGACGACCGGTGCCGGCAGGTACGGCGCAAGACGCTGGCTGACGACGACGGGACCAGCGCCGGGCCCACCGCCCCCGTGCGGGGTGGCGAAGGTCTTGTGCACGTTGAGGTGGACGACGTCGAAGCCCATGTCGCCAGGGCGGACCTGGCCGGCGATCGCGTTGAAGTTGGCGCCGTCGTAGTACAGTAGCGCGCCGACGCGGTGCAGGATCGCCGCGATCCGCTCGATCTCCAGCTCGAACAGGCCGAGGGTGTTGGGGTTGGTCAGCATCAACCCGGCGGTCGATTCATCGACCAGATCCTCCAGCTTGTCGACGTCGACCAGCCCGCCGTCGCCCGAGGGGACGGTGACGACGTCGTAGCCGCTCATGGCGGCGCTCGCCGGGTTGGTGCCGTGCGCGGAGTCGGGCACGATGATCGTGCGACGAGCGTCACCGCGGTCGCTGTGGTACGCGCGGATCAGTAGCAGTCCGGTGAGTTCGCCGTGCGCTCCGGCGGCGGGCTGGAAGGTGGCCGCCCGCAGCCCCGCCAGCTCGCACAGCCAGCGCTCGAGGTCGGCTAGCAGCGCCAGCGTGCCCTGCGCGGCGGCGTCGGGCGCCCAGGGGTGCAGTTGGCGGAAGCCGGGCAGCGCCGCGGCTACCTCGGCCAGTCGCGGGTTGTACTTCATCGAGCAGGAGCCCAGCGGGTAGAAGCCGACGTCGATGCCGTGGTTGCGGTGGCTGAGCCGCGTGAAGTGGCGCAGCAGGTCGAGCTCGCCCATCTCCGGCAGTCGCGGCGGGGCCTCGGCCAGCTCCACGCCCGGCAGCGCTTCGGCGGGGTCGACCGCCGCCACGTCCAGCGCGGGCATTGTCGCCGAGCGGCGCCCGGGACGCGAGCGCTCGAACACGGTCGGTTCGGCCGCGAGCCGGTCGCCCATCAGCGGCATCAGGCGCTCTCCCCACCGGCGGCGGGCCCGGCGGCCGGTCCGGCGGCCGCAACCAGCTCGCGCCGCTGCGTGCGCAGGACATCGGCGAGGGCCTCAGCCAGTCCCTCGACCTCGGCGGCGGTGCGCCGCTCGGTGACCGCCACCATCACCGCCCCCGCCGTCGGGCCGTCGGGCACCACGGGCCCGATCAGGTACCCGGCGTCGAGCAGACCGCCAACCACGGCGTGGGGGTCCACGCCCTGTAGACGCAACGCGAACTCCTTGAGGAACGGCCCGCTGACCGCCAACTCCACCCCGTCGACCCGCGTCAACCGCGCCGCGGCGTGGCGCGCCCGCGACAGGCAGGCGGCCGCCAGCTCGCGCAAGCCTTGCGGGCCCAGCCAGGTGACGTAGACCAGGGCCGCCACGGCGCACAGCGTCTGGTTGGTGCAGATGTTGGAGGTGGCACGCTCACGGCGGATGTCTTGTTCCCGGGCCCGCAGCGTCATCACGTAGCCGCGGGTTCCGCGCCGATCGACCGTCTGGCCCACGACTCGGCCGGGCAGCCGCCTGACCTGGTCATGGGTGCAGGCCAGGAACCCGAACGACGGTCCCCCGTAGGACAGTCCCTGGCCCAGCGGCTGCCCCTCGCCGATGACCAGGTCCGCCCCCTGGCTTCCGGGCGTGGCCAGCAGGCCGACCGCGGTCGGCTCCAGCTTGACGATCAGCTTGGCGCCGGCGGCGTGCGCCGCCTCGGCTTGGGCGCGCACGTCCTCGACCACGCCCAGGCTGTTGGGCTGCGCGATCACGACGGCGGCGACGTCGTCAGCGACCTGGCCTGCCGGGGTCGTGCCGCGGTCGTCGTGGTCCACCACGGCGACCTCGCGACCCAGCGGGTGTCCGTACGTGCGCACAATTTGGCGGCTGGGCGCGTCCAGCGCCGCAGACAGCACAACTTTGTTGCGCCGCGTTGCCACGCAGGCCATCGACACCGCCTCGGCGACCGCGCTGCCGCCGTCGTACAGGCTGGCGTTGGAGACCGGCAGACCCGTCAGCTCGCTGATCACCGTCTGGTACTCGAACAGCGCCTGCAACATCCCCTGGCTGACCTCGGGCTGGTAGGGCGTGTAGGAGGTCAGCAGCTCGCCCCTGCTGATCACGGCGCCGACCACGGCGGGTACGTAGTGGTCGTACGCGCCACCGCCGGCGAAGCAGACGGTGTCGGGCGTATTGGCCGCGGCATGCCGGGCCAGGGCGCCGAGGACCTCGTCCTCGCTGCGTCCGGGGGGAAGGTTCAGCGCGCCGCGCACCCGCAGGGATTCTGGGATGTGCCGGTACAGGTCCGCGAGGTCGGACTTGCCGATCGCGGCCAGCATGGCGGCCAGGTCATCGTCGGTGTGCGGGGCGAAGTCCAACGCGGGCTCCTACAAGCAAGGCGACAGCAAAAGGGCGGGCCGGGCGAAGGGGGCAGCCGCGCCGCGCCGCCGAGTCTAGCCCCCGTCCGGCCGCCGCCGCGGCCGCCGCGACAGGGTGGCTCGCTCAGCTTTGGACAGCCCGTCCAGCGACGTCCTTGCCCGAGACCGCGGCGTCGGGGGTGGACTCGGCCGGCAGGCGGGTGACTTCCGCCTCCACGGCCTGCCACACCGGCTCCACGGCGATGCCGAAGACGCCCTGACCTTTGGCCAGCAGGTCGACGACATCGCGCGAGTCGTCCAGGGCATAAACCGTGGCGCCGTCGGAGACCAACGTCAGCCCGCGCAACGACAGCCCACGCTCCCGCACGTAGTCGATGGCCGCGCGGATGCGCTGCAAGCTCACTCCCGCGTCGAGCAGGCTCTTGATGACCTTGAGCTGCACGATGTCTTCGAAGGCGTACAGCCGCTGAGATCCCGAGCCCTCGGCGTTGCGGACCGACGGGGTGATCAGCCCGGTGGTCGTCCAGTAATCGAGCTGGCGGTAGCTGATGTCGATGATCTTGCAGACCGCCGGTCCGCGGTAGCCCGACGGCCGCTCCTCCATGCCGGGTAGTGGGATGTCGCGCAGGTAGCGGTTCTCGCGTGCGGCCATCACAAACCCCTGTCTGCGGTACTGCGGGACTGCCCCCGGTGTGGTCACTGGCCGGGATGCTCACAGCACCGTAATTTCAGCGAACTTACGCTGCCGGCCCACCGGCGTCAATGACCTCCCACTGCCATGTGGCTTTCCCGCCCGGCTCACAGCCCGCCGTCAGGTGCCAAATCTCAGTCTTCACTAGAGGGTTGCAGAAGGGTGGCGCTCATGTAGAGGTTGTGCACATCTGTGGAAAAACCTGTGGTTTACCCACGCCACAAGGGTCGACCTTCTATCGAGAATCCTACCGTAGGCGCACGTGAAGACCGCCGCCCGGACCATGGAGTAACGCTGGTGTCACTCGCGGAAGTCTTCTGGCGTGACTTGCTCGAGGAATTCCTTGAAGCGCTCGACTTCGTCTTCGTCAGCATCCTCGATCTCGATGCCGGCTTCCGACAGGACGCCCTCGTCGGCGTAGATCGGGACGGTGGCGCGCACCGCCAAGGCGATGGCGTCCGACGGTCTCGACGAGACCACCACCGGCTCGTCAGCCTGCGTCATCTGGATCTCGGCGTAGAAGGTGCGCTCCCGCATCTCCGTCACCACGATGCGGTCCACCGAGACATGCAGGCTTGCCAGCAGGTCACGCATGAGATCGTGGGTCATCGGACGGGCGGGAGCCACCCCTTGCAGGGCAAACGCGATCGACGTCGCTTCCACCGCGCCGATCCAAATCGGCAGGAAGCGCTCTCCCGACCGTTCCTTCAGCAAGACGATCGGCTGGTTGTGCGGCAGCTCCACCCGCACCCCGACCAACTCCAGCTCGATCACGGTCGACTCCTTCGCCTGTCCGCTTGGCGGCCAAGTCTACGTGGCCTGAGCACCGCGACGCAGCCCGCAAGCAGCGAAGCGGTAGGGCATCGTGTCAGCAATCGAAGGACCGCCGCGGCCGGTACCCACAGCCGATCACAGCTCGCGGGTCACGGGACGCAGCCGGGCAAACGCGCGAAGGGCGTCCTGCACCGCCCGCCCAACGGTGGTGGCGCCGGCGGCCGGCGAGGCGGCCGGCGGGGATGCGGGCACACTTCGTGCCGCTCGTAAGGCCACCCGATCCACGACGCGGCCGCCGGTGAGCAGCTCTGCGCGGCCCAGCACGTGTCCGCTGCGCAGCGGCCGTCGCGCGTCGGGTCGCAGGATGGTGCGCAAGCGCACCGCAGCGCCGGTGGGCAGCGTGCGACCCAGCACGCCGTCGCTGAGCAGGGCCACGTCCGCGCCGGCCCAGTGGTAACGCGTCACCCGTACTCGCCGTTGCAGCGGCTGCACGCGGCGGAAGGCGTTGAAGCCGTAGTCCAGCAGAGCGGCGGCGTCGCTGAAGCTGGCCTGCGAGTCCAGCACGACACTGAACAGCCGGCGTCCATCGCGGGTGGCGCTGGCGACCAGGCACAGCCCCGCCAAGGCGGTGTAGCCGGTCTTGACGCCATCCGCACCCCGGTAGCGGTCGAGCAGCTCGTTGCGGTTGACCAGGGTGCCGATGCCGGGGACCGTGCTCGACATCGAGTTCACCCACGCGCGGAAGTCGTCGTCGCGCATCGCCACCTCTGCCAGCCGCGCGAGGTCGGTGGGGCTTGCGTGGTGGGCGAGGTCGTTGGTCAGGCCGCTGGCGTTGACGAAGCTGGTGGCGTTCAGGCCCAGCTCGACGGCTCGTGCGTTCATCCGCGCCACGAACGCCGGCTCGCTGCCGGACACGTGCTCGGCGACCGCCACCGCCGCGTCGTTGCCGCTGCGCAGCAGCAAACCCTCCAGGACCGAATCGACGGGCAGTTGCTGACCCGGCTGTAGGCCGAGGGTTGCGGTCCCCGGTGCGTCGTCGACCGCCGCCGCCTCAGCCGAGACGCTGAGCGTCTCGTCGCCGGCTCCGGCCTCCAACGCGAGCAGCACCGTCATGATCTTGGTCGTGGAGGCCATCGGCCGCGCGGCACCCGCCTGCTTGTCGAACAGCGCCCGGTCGTCGGCGGGGTCCCACAGCACCGCACCCCCGGCGGTGACGTCCGGCTCGCCAGGCGCGGCGGCAACCGGCCCAGCGCCCAGGCACAGCACCAACATGGTCGCGACCGTCGCCATCACGCGACGGCACCCGGCCCTTCCGCGAGCCGGCGATCTCGACCATCTCGGCGGGCCCCATCCCCTGCCCACCGAGGATCGCCGGACTTCGAACAGGTCAGCCGCCGTGCACATAGCCGCGCAGCGCGCGGGCGAGCAGGGAGCGCTTCAGCCGTCCGGTCAGCACGGCCAGCTTCTCCAGCTGGCGGGTGGCCTGGCGCCGCGCCTCGGGGTTGCGCTGACGCAGCAGCGGCGTGACCAGCTGCTCGAACAGGGCGATCTCGCGGTCGACGAACTGCCCGTACATCCGCAGATGACGCGCTTCCAGTCCAAGGTGCAGCAGGTCGCGAGCGGCACGGGCGGCCAGCAGGTCGTCGCCGTCGAACGACCCGCCCTCCTCGGGGCGCCCGCCGATAATGCCGTAGTCGCGCAGGGCGCGGACCTCGGCCGCGTCCAGGCCCGTCGCCTCGGAGAACTCACGCAACGACAGCATCACACGCTGCGGCGGTTGCTCCAGTAACGGCTGCTCCCCCGCCGAAACGGCCTTCTCCAACGCGGCGGCGATCTCGCTCGCCCGGCGCGTCCCGAGACGCTCCTCGGCCTGCCCGTCGCCGGCTGCGGCGGCGGCGTTGGCGTCGTTGGTCCCGTCCGGCTCGCCGGCGTCCAGGCGCTCCAGCTGCTCGCGGATGATCTTCAGCGGCAGGTAGTGGTCGCGTTGGGCGGTCAGGATGAAGCGCAGGCGGTCCACGTCGTCGTCGGTGAACTTGCGGTAGCCCGACTCGGTGCGGTCGGGGTAGATGAGGCCCTCACTCTCCAGGAAACGGATCTTGGAGATGGTGATGTCCTCGAAGTCCTCTTTGAGCTGGTTGAGGACCTCGCCGATGGTGAACCCGTCAGCTACCAACCGTCAGCCCGCCGGTTCCGCCAGGAAGGTGACGAGCTTGAACTTGCCGATTTGGACCTCGTCACCGGTCTGCAGCAGCTGGTCGTCGGCGCGGTTGCCGTTGACGTAGGTGCCGTTGAGGCTGCCGACGTCGTGCACCCAGAAGCGCTGGGCATCACGGCGGAACTCCGCGTGGCGGCGTGACACCGTGATGTCGTCCAGAAAGATGTCGCTCTCCGGATGGCGACCCACGGTGACGACGTCGCGGTCGAGCAGGAACCGCGCGCCGCGGTTGGAGCCGCGGACCCCGACCAGCAGCGCCGTGCCGGCCTCGAGCTCGCCGACGTCGACCCCGGCCTCGTTGGCCTCGGCGAGCTCGACGTCCTCGGCCTTCAGCGCCCCGGTGGTGGTGTCCCCGCTGTGGTCGAGCGGGCGGCCGCAGTTGGCGCAGAAGTTCGCATCTGCGGGGTTCTCATGACCGCAGTGCTTGCAGATCATCCGCTCTCCCACGTCAGGTCCACGTCAGTTCGCCAGCGCGGCGCCGGCATGCAGCCTCCAACGCGCCCGCACTCTCGTCAGCGGCCGGTATGGCCGCCACGGCGGGATGCTAACACCGAGCCGGCGGCGGTCCCATGCCGGGTTGCGGCCTGGGGACCCGCCTCCCTGGCCGCACCCGTCCTCTACGACGAGGTGGTCAGCCGCTCGTAGTCCTGCGCCGACATCATCGCGTCGGTGGCTGCGGCGTCGTCGGCTTCGATGACCACCATCCAACCGTCACCGTAGGGGTCGGCGTTGACCAGCTCGGGCTGGCCCTCCAGCGACTCGTTGCGCGCGACGATCGTGCCCGACAGCGGCGCGTACAGGTCCGACACGCTCTTGGTCGACTCGACCTCTCCGAACGGTTGACCGTGCTCGACGCGGGTGCCCGTCGACGGCAGGTCCACGTAGACCACGTCACCGAGGGCGTCCTGGGCGTAGTGCGTGATCCCGACCGTGACACGCGCGCCCTCGGCCCGCGCCCACTCGTGATCTTCGGTGTATCGCAGCTCGGAAGGGATCACGCTGGACGTCCTTTGATCGGCTCGCGCGGATGCTACCCCGTCACTGTTGGCTGTCAGCCGGTGACGGCTCGCCGTAGACGAACGACACCGGTTCCGCCCGTGCGGGCACGTTCACCACCGCCAGCTGGTTGACCGTCGTCGTCACTGCTGACCGCGATTCCAGCGAGTCGACCGCGCCGCCCGGGATGGCCAGGGCTTTGCCGATCGTCTCGGCGGGACCGACTGCGATGAGGACGTAGGGCGCGTCCAGCGGCTTGCCGTCGACGACCAACCGGCGGTTTCCCGAGGTAAAGGACGAAGACGCGACGAGGCGGACGTCGTTGACGGCGATCGCCTCGGCGCCGGCGTCGCGCAGCTCCTGCACGCTGTCGACGAGCAGCCCCTGGGTGACCTGGGTGTCGGGGTCCTCCACGATCATCTCCACGCCCTCCCCCTCAACGGCCAGCGTGCCAGCGAGCACGCGCAGCTCCTGCAGGCGGCGGCGCAGGCTGTCCAACGCCAGCTCGTCGCTCTGGGCAGAGTTCTCGAACCCCAGCAGCGTCAAGCGCAGGTCGGTGACCTCTTCCTGCAGGCGGTCGGACTGGGTGGACAGGTCGGCCAGGATCTGGGCGAGGTCCTGCTCTCGCTCGATGTCGAGCCGCTCACCGAGGTCCTCGCCGGCGCGCAACTGAGTCACCAGCAGGAAGCCGAGCAGCGCGCAGGCCAGGACCGTCGCGGCGCGCAGCCACGGCGACGACGACCCGGTGGCGGTGGGCCGCTGCAGCCCCCGGGTCCGCTCCTGGTGCGCGGTGCCCGTCATACCCGGAACACGTGCCGGCGGACGGCGGCCAGGTTCTGGAAGATGCGAACCCCGAAGACCACGATGACCGCCGTCTCCAACGCGTCGCCGACATTGAGCTGGTCGCCCAGGTAGACCAGGAAGACGGCCAAGATAACGTTGGACAGAAACGACACCAAGAACACCCGGTCGCTAAAGGTCTCGTCGAGGCGGGCGCGAACGCCGCCGAACAACGCGTCGAGGGCGGCCACCACGGCCACTGGCAGGTATGGCGCCAGGGCCAGCGGCACGTTGGGTTGCAGCACCAGGCCGAGCGTGGCACCCAGCAGCAACGCCAGCAGGGCGATCATGGCGCGCTGCCCGGGGCGTCCGCGGCGGTGGGCACCCGCACCGAACCGGAGAAGGCCGGCAGTACCACCTCGTCGGCCTGCTCCAGGGAGATCCCGAGGCCGTAGACGTCACGCCAGATCTCAAAGTCGTCCCACAGTGCGCTGACCCGCACCCCTTGGTCGAGGGCGGGTGCGTTGCCGACCGCTGCCACGACGTAGGGCGACGTCAGCACGCGGTAGTTCACCAGGACAGCCGAACCGGCGCTGCGGATGGCGGTGGTGGCGATCATCCGCTCACCGTTGACGGCGATGCCCTCGGCGCCCAGCGCGAACAGGGTGTTGGCGGCCATCTGTAGGTCGACGTCTTGGATGCGGCAGTCCTCGGGGCGTGCCGCTGGGCAGGTGCCGGTGCCGTCGGACAACGTCAGTTGCACGCCCGGACCGGTCAGCGCGGTCAGGCCTGTGGCGGCCTCGACGGCCGCAAGCCGGGTGCGCAGGGCGGGGACGGCGGGATTCACGGCGGCTGCCTGCGCGGCGTCGACCCGCCCGCGAAGGCGCTCCAGCTGCTCGGCAAGGGCATCGGCACGGGCTTGGCGCGCGTCGATCAAGGCGATGAGCTCGGACTTGCGGGCGCCCTGCTCGGCCGCCTGCTGGCGTCCGACGCTGACCCCCGCCGACAGCAGGAACCCGACGAGCAGGGCGCCGAGCGCCGTCAGGCTGCGCACGACGCCGCTGGACCACGGTTGCGACCAGCGGACCGGCGGTCGGCGCGCGTAGTCGGTCTCGGCGTTGAGCCCGAGGGCGTCGGTGAGGTCGCTCACCGCCGCTCACCTTCTTCCGACGATGCCGCAGCCATGCGCAGGGCGACCCGGGCGGCGTGCCAGTAGTGCCATCCAGCGACGTAGTAGCTGGCGATGCCGACCACCGTGAAGGCGTAGGCGGCCGCCAGGAACGGTTGCGCACCGGCCCAGTCCATCCGCCCGAGCAGGAAGCCCGGCACCCCGATGAGCAGGCAGGCGGTGGCGAGCTTGCCCAGCCGGCTGACCGGAATGCCGGGGTTACCGCCGAACAGGGTGACGCTGACCGCCAGCAGCACCAGGTCCCGGCCCACCACCAGGACGGCAACCCACAGCGGCAGGAAGCCGACGTACAGCAGGGTCAGGGCGGTGGTCGCCAGCAAAGCCCGGTCGATCAGCGGATCGATGATCTTGCCGAGCTTGGTGACCTGGTCAAAGCGCCGGGCCACGTAGCCGTCCACCCAGTCGGTCGTGGCGACCACCACAAGGACCGCGAACGCGATGCCGTAGGCCCGCACGACGACCATCAACCAGACGAACAGCGGCAGACCGAGCAGGCGCAGGGCTGTGATGGCATTCGCTGCCGTCACGACCCCGTCGTGAACCGTGGTGGATGTGCCCGCCCGGGCGCCTGCGTCGAAGAGCTTCACGCACGCCTCTCATTGCTCGCCGTCACGGCTCACCGTCACGCCAAGGGTATCCCGCCAGCGCATTGGCCTTCTGGCAGCGGCCGGCGATACGCTCGCCGTTGCCAGCAACGGGATGTGGCCCAGTTTGGTCCAGGGCGCCGGTCTGGGGGACCGGAGATCCGGGGTTCAAATCCCCGCATCCCGACCA
>Ga0136640_10000080_pt1 | contig 31240 bp, 30 predicted proteins | sample AntDrymUQ8642106_2_FD_105498 | JGI IMG/M metagenome (GOLD analysis project Ga0136640, IMG submission 105498) | Polar desert sand microbial communities from Dry Valleys, Antarctica - metaG UQ864 (21.06) | ecosystem: Environmental > Terrestrial > Soil > Desert | place: Antarctica: Dry Valley...
GCTGCCGTTCCACCGCGTCGTGGTCGAGGACCCGGCCTTCGCGCCGGCCGACGGCTCGGCGTTCACCGTGCACACCCGGTGGATAGAGACCGAGTTCGACAACCGGATCCCGCCGTACGCCGATGCCGCCGAATCCGCCTCCGACTCCGACGCCGAGCTGACCGAGCGGGAGACCGTCGTCGTGGAGGTCGGTGGGCGCCGGCTGGAGGTCTCGCTCCCGGCCGGGCTCGGCGCCGGGGCGAAGATCAAGAAGGCGGCACCCCGTCGCGCGGGCGGTGCAAAGGCAGGCGGCGGCGCGAGTGGCGACGCGCTGACCAGCCCGATGCAGGGCACGATCGTCAAGATCGCCGTCGAGGACGGTGCGACGGTTGCCGCCGGAGACCTCATCGTCGTCCTCGAAGCCATGAAGATGGAGCAACCCCTCAACGCGCACAAGGACGGCACCGTGTCCGGCCTCGCTGCCGCGGTAGGCGCCGTGGTCACCAGCGGTTCGGTGATCTGCGAAATTACCGGTTGAGCAGACGCCCCTGCCCCGCGCCCGTACGGTTGGCCTAGCGGTGCTCGGTACGCCCAATCAGCGACGGGAGATGCGAGATGGTCACGGTAGGTCTGCAGGTAACGCTCACGGCAAAGCCTGGCAAGGAGGAGGAGTTGGCCTCCTTCCTGGAGAGCGCGCTGCCGCTGGCGCAGCAGGAACCGGACACGACCGCCTGGTTCGCGATCAAGCTCGATGACTCGACGTACGGCGTCTTCGACGTCTTCCCCAGTGACGACGGGCGGCAGGCGCACCTCAACGGACCGATCGCCGCGGCGCTGATGGACAAGGCGGACGACCTGCTCAGTTCCCCGCCGGACATCAAGCCGATCGACGTTCTCGCCGCCAAACTCTGAGGCCGCCGGGCTGACCTCGCCGCCCGGCCCGGCGCGGTCCTGTCTCCCCGGCGATCATGATGATGTGTGGCCCGATTCGCGCCTTTTATCCCTATCTGGCTGTCCGGATCTTCATGATCGCGCCGGTTGGGGGTCCCACCAGATGGTGGTGACCCCGCGCGAGACGAACTGGTAGTCCGCAGGCAACGCGGCATCGACCTCGGGCTCGGCGGCGGCTGGCAGGCACAGCCGGCGGCGGATGAACGACACCGTCTCCGGCCGGTTCGTCCGGCGTGCCGGCCGCCGCCACGACTCGGTCTGCACCTCCAGACCGGCGTCGCGCAGGACCTCCGCGCACAGCTGCGCACTCGGGCCGGAGGGCCGGGCCAGGTCGTGAAAGCGCAGCCACAGGTCGTTGGTCGGCACCCACGGGTGCAGGTCGGTCATCTCGACCACCACCCGCCGCCGCGCCGCCGCATCCAGCGCGACGGCGAAGGCGACCAGATCCGGCACGTTGTACGTCACGTGGTGGACCACCACCACGTCTGCCGGCCCGGCCTCGGCGGCGACGTCCGGCCAGCTGCCGAGGATCTCGCCGTGGGCGACGCCACGGGAATCCGCCGCCGCGGCGAACGCCTCGAGCATGTGCGGTGCGGAATCCACACCCACCACCAGTCCCGCCGGAGGTACTAGCGCCATCGCCCCGGCGCCGCCGCCACAGCCCACATCCAGGACGGTTCCGCCGGCCGGCAGCGCCTCCCGCGCGCGCTGGTGCGAGGGCGTGTCAACCGGTTCCGGGTCGGCGGTGAACATCCCGACCGGGAAGCCGTACGGCGACTCAGGCGCCGCGGCCAGGATCTCCGGCGGGATCGCCCAGGCCTCGAGTTCGGCCCGCCAGCGGGCCGCTGCAGCTCCGGTCACATCACAGATACTGCCGTGCCACTGCCGCCGCGCGCGCGCCGTACCCGCCCCCGAACATCGCCGCGTGCACCGCCAGCGGATGCAGCTGGTGCAGGCCAACCCGCTCCCGCCAGCCCTGCGCCAGCGGCGCCGCTTCGTCGTACGCCGCGACGACGCGGTCGATATGCGGCAGGCCGAAGAGCGCCAGCATCGCCAGGTCGGTCTCGCGGTGACCTCCGTGCGCGGCCGGGTCCACCAGATAGGCCGGACCCGCGGCCGACCACATGACGTTGCCGGACCACAGGTCGCCGTGCAGCCGAGAGGGCGGTTCGGCCGGTACGCCGACCTTCCCGATCCGATCCATCACCCGCTCGACGGAAGCGGCGTCCGCCGCGGTCATCCGCCCGGCGTCCATCGCATGCCGGATGTAGGGAAGCACCCGCCGCCCGACGTAGAACTCCGGCCATGACGTCGCCGGGGTGTTGTCCAGCGGCAGCCGCCCGATCCAGCCCGGCCACGTCGCGCCGAAGTCATCCGCACCCGAGGCGTGCAGCGCCGCCAACGCCCGGCCGAGTTGCTCGGCGGCCGCGGGGGTCGGGGCGCCGGAGTCGATCCACGACAGCAGCAGCATCGACTCGGTGACCGCGACGACGTACGGTACTGATACGCACCCGCACTCGCCCAGCCACCGCAGCCCGGCCGCCTCGCTGCCGAAGAAGCCGGCCGCGGCGCCGGCCAGGGACTTGGCGAAGACCGAGCTGCCGTCGTCCAGGGTCAGCCGCTCGGCCCGGCAGGTGTCGCCGCCGGGCAGCGGAGTCGTCCGGATCCGCTGATGCTCGATCAACCGGTCGAGGTTGTGTGGGTGCGCCCGTAGGTACCCCCAGTCCAGATCGGCGTCCACGGGTGCCGATCAGTCCAGGTCGCCGTGAGCCATCAGCTGCCGCCCGGCTTCGGTGATCGACCCGCCCATCGACGGGTACACCGAGAAGGTCTGCGCCAGGTGCGACACGGTGAGGCTGTTCTGCACGGCGAGGGTGATCGGGAGGATCAGTTCGGAGGCGTACGGCGCCACGACCACGCCGCCGACGACGACGCCGGTCGGGTGCCGGGCGATGAGCTTGACGAAGCCCTCGCGTACGCCGGCCATCTTCGCCCGCGCGTTGGTGGCGAACGGAAGCGTCACGACCCGTGCCGGCACCGAATCCCCCTCGATCGCATGCTGCGACAGGCCGACCGTCGCGATCTCCGGATGGGTGAACACGTTGGCGGACACCGTTCTCAGTTGAAGCGGGCTCACCGCCTCGCCGAGCGCGTGCCACATGGCGATCCGCCCCTGCATCGCCGCGACCGAGGCGAGCATGAGCACACCGGTGCAGTCGCCCGCGGCATACACACCCGGGATGTTGGTGCGCGATACCCGGTCGGTCGCGATGAACCGGCTCTTGCCCAGCTCGACGCCTACCGTGTCCAGGCCGAGATCGGTGGTGTTGGGAACGGAGCCCACGGTCATCAGCGCGTGCGAGGCCGACAAGCGACGGCCGTCGTCGAGCACGACCTCCACGGTGTCACCGACGCGGGTCACCGACGACGCCCGTGCGCCCTTGACGATCTCCGTGCCCCGCTCGGCGAAGACCTGCTCCAGTACGGCGGCCGCGTCGGCGTCCTCGCCCGGCAACACCCGCTCCCTGCTGCTGACCAGGGTGACCCGAACGCCCAGTTGGGTGTACGCGCTGGCGAACTCCGCACCGGTCACGCCGGAGCCGACGACGATGAGGTGCTCGGGCAGTTCTTCGAGGTCATAGACCTGGCGCCAGGTCAGGACCCGCACGCCGTCGGGTTCGGCACCCGGGACGATCCGGGGGCTGGCACCGGTCGCGATCAGGACGATGTCGGCCATGAGGTCGGTGCAGTCTCCGTCCGGGGACTCGACCCTGATCCGGTGCCGCGCGAGTCCCGGCTGCGCGTCGGCGAACCGGGCGGTACCCGACAGCAGCTCGACACCCTCCCGAGCCAGCCGCGCCCGCACGTCCGCGGACTGGGCGAGGGCAAGCGCACGCACCCGGCCGTGCACCACTGCCGGGTCGATGTGGACCTCGTCGGGTTCACCGGCCCGTACGCCGAGCGTCGGCGCCTCGCGCACGGACGTCATCGACCCGCTGGTCGCGATGAACGTCTTGGACGGCACACAGTCGTAGAGGACGCAGGCGCCGCCGAGACCCTCACGCTCCACAAGAGACACTGCCGCCCCGAGCTGCGCCGCGACGAGCGCCGCCTCGTAGCCGGCCGGACCACCGCCGATGATGACGATGCGGGTCGACGGCGTACTCACAGGCCTTCTCCTTGCGGGCTCCTTGCGGGCGCGTTGCGGGCGCGGCTGTCCCCTTGCAGTCTCCCAGCCGTCGCTACGCTCGGCGCCATGGCCCTGTACGCCGCCTACGGGTCCAACATGGACCCGGCGCAGATGCATGAGCGCTGCCCGCACTCGCCGGCGGCAGGCACCGGCTGGGTGCGCGGGTGGCGGCTGACCTTCGGCGGCGAGCAGTTGGGCTGGGAAGGCGCGCTGGCGACGATCGTGCCCGACCCGGCCGGCGAGGTTTTCGTCGGGCTGTACGACGTCACCCGTCAGGACGAGCAGACCCTGGACGCCTGGGAGGGCGCGGACCACGGCCTGTACCGCAAGGTCCGCGTCCGAGTTCACACGCTGTCCGGCGACGTCCTGGCCTGGGCCTATGTGCTCGACGCCTTCGAGGGCGGGCTGCCCTCGGCGCGGTACCTGGGTGTGCTGGCCGACGCGGCCGAGGTGGCGGGAGCCCCGACGGACTACCTCGCCGGACTGCGGTCCCGCGAGTGCCGCTCGATCGGCAGTTAGCGGGCGGCCTTACCGGCGAGTTAACTGGTCGGGCGAGTCAGGCTCGTCAGCAGCGTGTGGGTCATCACCCGTACGCCGATCGCTATAGCCCGCTCGTCGATGTCGAAGCTGCCCATGTGCAGGTCGAGTTCACGACCACCGCTGGCGGTGCCGAGTCGGGCCAGCGCGATCGGTGCGACGTCGGCGTACCAGCCGAAGTCCTCCGCCCCCATGCTCTGCGCGGTGTCTGCGACGCCGTCCGGGCCCAGGGCGTCGATGACGCCGGAGCGGAGCAACTCGATCGACCAGGCGTCGTTGACGACTGGGGGGACGCCCCGCTGGTACCGGATCTCGACCTCGGCCCCGGTGGGCGCCACCACCTGCTCGATCAGGCCGCAGATCAGTTTCTCCGCGCCGTCCCATGCCTCGCGTCGCAGCACCCGAACTGTCCCGCGCAGCGACCCGGTCTCGGGGATCGTGTTGTGCGCGATACCCGCCCCGATCGCCGCCCAGACCAGCGACAGGCCGGCGCGGGGATCGACCTGACGCGAGAGGAGACCCGGGAGCGTCGTCACGATCCGGCCGAGGGCGTCCACGATGTCCACGCTGAGGTGTGGCCGGGCGGTGTGCCCGCCGGGGCCGCGCAAGGTCACCGACACCGAGTCCGCAGCGGCGGTGATCGGCCCCGCCAACAGCCCCACCTTGCCGCAGTCAAGCCGGGGATCGCAGTGCAGGGCGAACACCCGCTCCAGATCGGCCAGGACCCCGCTGCTGACGACACCCTCCCCGCCGCCGGGGATCGTCTCCTCGGCGGGCTGGAAGATCAGGCGCACCTGGCCGGGCAGGTCCGGGGCGCTGGCAAGCGCAAGACCGACGCCGAGTGCGATCGCCGCATGCGCGTCATGACCACATGCGTGGCAGACACCATCCACTGTGGATCGATAGGGAACGTCTTTGAGATCACGCAACGGCAGCGCATCGATGTCTCCGCGGAACCCCACCCGACGCCCGCCCGTGCCGATGTCACACGTCAGCCCGGTGCCCATCGGAAGAATCTGCGGGCTCAGCCCCGCGGCGCGCAGCGTGTCGGCCAGCAGTTCCGTGGTCTTGTTCTCGCCGAAGCTGAGTTCGGGGTTCGCGTGCAGCTGCCGGCGTACGGCGATCAAGTAGTCGGTGTGGTCGTCGACCCACCGGTCCAGCCAACTGAAACTCACGCACACGACCAGGGGACTCGACGGCGAACGGGGGACGGACGACGAGTGTAGTTGCGGCCGCTCACAGGTTCTCCGCCGGCGAGTAGCTGCCCCACACCTCGCGCAGCGCGTCGCACACCTCTCCGACTGTCGCCCGGGCCGCCAGCGCCTGCTTCAACGGGGGCAGCACGTTGGCCGTTCCGTCGGCCGCGCGCCGGATGCCGTCCAGCCCCCGGCGTACGTCGTCGTTCGACCGGCGCGTCCGCAGGGCGGCGAGCTGCTTGCTCTGGTTCGCCTCGATTCCCGGGTCCACCTGGAGCGGTTCGTACCGCTCGTCGTGGTCGACGGTGAAGCGGTTCAGTCCGACGACGACCCGGGAGCCGTCCTCGATCGAGAGGGTGACGTCGTACGCCGACCGCTCGATCTCCGCCTTTTGGAAGCCGTGCTCGATCGCCTGGACCGCTCCGCCCATCTCCTCCACCTGCTCCATCAGCCGACGGCTCAGGGACTCCACCTCATCGGTCATGGACTCGACGACGTAGGAGCCGGCGAACGGATCGACGGTGGCGGTCACGTCCGTCTCATGCGCGAGCACCTGCTGGGTACGCAGCGCCAGCCTGGCCGCCTTGGCGGTGGGCAGCGCGATGGCTTCATCGAAGGAGTTCGTGTGCAGCGACTGGGTCCCGCCGAGTACGGCCGCCAACGCCTGCACAGTCACCCGCACCAGGTTGACCTCGGGCTGCTGCGCCGTCAGCTGGACTCCGGCCGTCTGGGTGTGGAAACGCAGCATCATGGACTTCGGGTTCTGCGCGCCGAACTCCTCCTTCATCACCTGTGCCCAGATCCGCCGGGCGGCGCGGAACTTCGCCACCTCCTCGAGGATCGTCGTACGGGAGACGAAGAAAAAAGCCAGGCGGGGAGCGAACTCGTCGACGTCCATCCCGACGGCGACGGCGGCCCGCACGTACTCGATGCCGTTGGCGAGGGTGAAGGCGATCTCCTGCGCCGGCGTCGCGCCGGCCTCGGCCATGTGGTAGCCGGAGATGGAAATGGTGTTCCAGCGCGGGATCTCAGCGCGGCAGTACTGGAACACGTCCGTGACCAGGCGCAGCGACTGCGCGGGCGGGTAGATGTACGTTCCTCGGGCGATGTACTCCTTGAGTACGTCGTTCTGCACCGTGCCGTTCAGCTTGTCCGCGCCGATCCCGTTCTCCTCGGCGACGAGCTGGTACATCAGCAGCAGTACGGCGGCCGGCGCATTGATCGTCATCGACGTGGACACCTCGTCCAGCGGGATGCCGTCGAAGAGGATCGCCATGTCCTCGACCGAATCGATGGCGACGCCCACCTTGCCCACCTCACCCGCCGCGCGGTCGGCGTCGGAGTCGATCCCCATCTGGGTCGGCAGGTCGAAGGCGACGGACAGCCCGCTCGTGCCGTGGGACAGCAGGTCGTGGTAGCGCTCGTTGGACTCCCTGGCTGTGCCGAACCCGGCGTACTGGCGCATCGTCCACGGCCGCTGGGTGTACATGGACGGGTAGACGCCGCGGGTGTACGGGTACTCCCCGGGCTGGCCGACCCGCGCCGGCAGGTCGTCGGCGACCGAGGCGGCGTCGTACACCGCGGGGATCTCAAAGCCGGATTCGGCCTGGCGGCTCATGCACGCATGCTAGGCCCGGCGCCTGCCGGCCGAGTTGTCAGTGCTTTTCGCGTCACCGGTGACGCGGATCCACTGACAAAGGTGAATCTGTTGCTGCCGCCTGACCCGCCGGGCAGCTGCCGCTGGGGAGCTCAAGCCCGCCGTGAGCCGCTGACCAGGCATGTCCGGCCATTAGTCACGCACAGTCGCGCTGCGATGGCTAAGATGCTCCGCCGTGACGACCACCGAGCAGGATCCGCTGGAGCTCGCAGCAGCCGCTGCGACAGCCTTCGCCGCCGCCACCGGAACGCAACGCCACGACATCGCGATAGTGATGGGGTCGGGCTGGCTGCCCGCCGCCGATGCACTCGGCCCACCGAGCGTCGAGATCTCCGCCACCGACCTGCCCGGCTTCACACCGCCGGGAGTGATCGGTCATTCGGGGAAGATCCGGTCCGTGGAGGTCGCCGGTAAACGGGTCATGGTGCTGCTCGGCCGCACCCACCTGTACGAGGGCCGCGGCGTGGGGCCTGTCGCACACGGCGTGCGGGTGGCCGCCGCCGCCGGCTGCGCCACCGTCGTACTCACCAATGCCGCCGGCGGGCTCCGTCCCGAGTACGGCGTCGGGCAGCCGGTGCTGATCTCCGATCACCTGAACTTCACCGGCCAGTCGCCGCTGACCGGCGCGCAGTTCGTCGACCTCACCGACCTGTACTCGGCCCGGCTCCGGGCGCTGGTCCGCGCGGCCGACCCCGATCTGGCAGCCGGCGTGTACGCCGCCCTCCCCGGGCCGCATTACGAGACGCCGGCCGAGATCCGGATGCTTGCTTTGGCCGGTGCCGACCTCGTGGGGATGTCCACCGCGCTGGAGGCGATAGCCGCACGGGCGGCTGGGTTGGAGGTGCTCGGCATCTCGCTGGTGACGAACCTCGCCGCGGGCATCACCGGCGAACCGCTGGATCACGCCGAGGTGCTGGCGGCCGGCCAGGCAGCGGCCAGCAGGATGGGAACCCTGCTGGCCGACCTCGTGGGCCGGCTGTGACATCCCCACCGACGCGCCGGGTCCTGCTCACCGGCGCGGCCGGGCAGATCGGCAGGCTGCTGCGAGCCGGGCTCCCATCAACGGGCTGGTCGTTGCGCTGCCTCGACATCGCCGACATGGGGGCTGCCGGCGAAGGCGAGGAGCTGATCCGCGCCGACGTCACGGACCTGGACGATCTGCTGGCCGCCACCGAAGGCGTGGACGCCGTCGTCCACATGGGCGGGTTGGCCGGTGAGGCGGCGTACGAGGACATCAGGCGGGTCAACATCGACGGGACCTTCCACGTGTACGAGGCCGCCCGCCGAGCCGGAGTCACCCGGGTGGTCTTCGCCAGCAGCAACCACGCGGTCGGCTTCACGCCGCGGGCCGACTGTGTCCCTGTCGACACCAGGCCCCGGCCGGACTCGTTCTACGGAGTCAGCAAGGTCACCGGCGAGGCACTCGGATCGCTGTACGTCGACCGCTACGGACTGGACGTCGTATGCCTGCGGATCGGCAGCCAGCTCCCACGCCCGCTGCGCCCGCGGCATCTATCGACCTGGCTGTCCGACGGCGACGTCGTGCGGCTCGTGGACGCTGCACTGTCCGCTCCCAGCCCCGGATTCGTGGTGGTGTACGGCATCTCCGCGAACACTCGCGGCTGGTGGGACATGCAACCGGGGCGGGCGCTGGGCTACCACCCGCTCGACGACGCGGAGTCCCACGCAGACGATGTCGGCGAGGGAGCCGACCCCACCGACGAGCTGCTCGGCGGCGAGTTCACCGGCCCGGAGTACGACATCGCGTGACGGAAGCAGCGATCAGGGCCTGGATCGCCGACGATCCCGACCCCGCCACCCGCGAGGAACTACAGGCGCTGCTCGACGCCGGCAACGAGGCGGAGTTGCGTGACCGCTTCTCCGGACCCCTCACGTTCGGCACGGCGGGGCTCCGCGGCGTGGTCCGCGCCGGCCCCAACGGCATGAACAGGGCGGTCGTACGCCGGGCGGCCGCCGGACTGGCGGGCTACCTCGTCTCGATCCGGGCCGACGGACCGGTGGTGATCGGGTACGACGCCCGTCGCGGCAGTACCGACTTCGCATGCGACAGCGCGGCGGTCATCGCCGGCGCGGGGCTACCCACTCTGCTGTTGCCGGCGCCGCTGCCGACCCCGGTGCTGGCCTTCGCTGTCCGCCACCTGCGCGCGGCAGCCGGTGTGATGGTCACCGCCAGCCACAACCCGCCGCAGGACAACGGGTACAAGGTCTACCTCGCTGACGGCGCGCAGATCGTGTCGCCGGCCGACGTCCTCATCCAGCGGTCCATCGCCGCGGTGCGCTCGGTCCTCGCGCTGCCCCTCTCCGAGGACTACATCGTCCTCGGCGAGGAGGTCCTGGACGCGTACCTGGCCGCGGTGTGCGCCGCACCACCGCCGGGTTCGCGGGAGTTGACCGTGGCGTACACGGCGCTGCACGGGGTCGGTGCTGAGGTGATGCGCCGCGCGTTCGTCGGGGCCGGATTCACCGAACCGCACGGTGTCATCGAGCAGGCCGCACCCGATCCGGCCTTCCCGACAGTCCCGTTCCCCAATCCGGAGGAGCCCGGAGCGGTCGACCTGCTGCTCGCGCTCGCCGCGGAATGCGGCGCGGACATCGCGATCGCGAACGACCCGGACGCCGACCGGTGCGCGGTGATCTGCGGCGGCCGGATGCTGTCGGGGGACGAGGTCGGCGTCCTGCTCGCCGATGCCCTGCTCACCGCCGGACGGACCGGGACGTTCGCGACCACGATCGTCTCCTCGTCCATGCTTCGCTCGATATGCACAGCGGCCGGCGTCCCGTACGCCGAGACCCTGACCGGCTTCAAGTGGATCGTCCGGGCGCCCGAGCAGACGGGCGTACCGCTGGCGTTCGGCTACGAGGAAGCCCTCGGGTACGCCGTCGCTCCGGATGTCGTCCTGGACAAGGACGGCATCTCCGCTGCCCTCGTGGTCGCGGCGGTGGCCGCGAGGCTCCGTGCCGACGGCAAGACCCTGCTCGACCGCCTGGACGACCTCGCCGCCGAGCACGGCGTCCATCACACCGATCAGCTCTCGATTCGCGTCCAGGACCTGTCGGTGATCGGTGCGGCCATGTCCGCGCTGCGGGCCTCGCCCCCGAACGAGCTGTCCGGCCGGGCGGTGGCCTTGGAGGACCTCGCTCCCGATGCGGACGTCGTACGGCTCACGGCGGACGGCCTGCGGGTCGTGGTGCGGCCGAGCGGGACCGAGCCGAAGCTCAAGGCCTACCTGGAGGTCGTCGTGCCGGTGACCGGGACGGTGGCAGCGGCCCGCTCCGAAGCCGCCGCTCGGATGTCGCAGCTCCGAGCCGATGTGGGCAAGACCCTGGGGTTGCCCAGCTAGATGAGCGCCGCCGGCTAGACGGCCCCGAACTGGCGGTCCCCGGCGTCACCCAGGCCGGGGACGATGTACGCCGAATCGTTCAACCGCTCGTCGATGCTCGCGGTGACCACCCGCAGGGGCATCCCGCTGGCCTCCAGCCGGGCCAGGCCCTCGGGCGCCGACAGGGCGCACAGGACGGTGATGTCGGTGGCGCCGCGGCTGGTGAGCAGCCGGCAGCAGTGCTCCATAGACCCGCCCGTGGCGAGCATCGGATCGAGCACGAAGACCGGGCGGTCGGTCAAGTCCTCCGGCAGCGATTCCATGTAGGCCCGCGGCGCGAACGTCTCCTCGTCCCGGGCCAGCCCCACGAAGCCCATCTGGGCCTCGGGGAGCAGCCCGAACGCCGCCTCCGCCATCCCGATCCCCGCCCGGAGCACCGGAACGAGCAACGGCGCGTTCGCCAGCGCGGTCCCGGCGGTTCGCGCGACCGGCGTCATGATCGTCGACGTCACGACCGCCAGCTCGCGAGTCGCCTCGTACACCAGCATCAGCGTCAGCTCCCGCAGGGCCGCACGGAACGTCGCGTTGTCCGTACGGGCATCTCGCATCGTCGTCAGGCGGGCGCGGGCGAGCGGGTGGTCCACGACCAAGGTCTGCACGAGGCCAGACCCTAGCGCCCTCGGTGCGGGCCGAACCGACCCGTCGGTGGCCTAGACTCCGGCCACATGAGCACCGGCACCCTTCCCGACGTCAGCCGGGACGACGCGTCGTTGCGAGCCTTCCTGCACGGCCTGCCGGGAGTCGACCAGGTCGGCGCCGAGGCAAGAGCCGCGATGCTGTCGACGCGCTCGATCAAGACCACCAGCAAGCAGTGGGCCATCGACACCGCCATTTCGATGATCGATCTGACCACGCTCGAGGGTGCCGACACCCCCGGCAAGGTGCGCAACCTCTGCGCCAAGGCCCGCCGGCCGGACCCGGGCGACCCGACTACCCCGCAGGTCGCAGCGGTCTGCGTGTACGGCGACCTCGTCGCTACAGCCAAAGAAGCACTCGGAGACAGCGGCGTCCACGTCGCCGCCGTCGCCACCGCCTTCCCGTCCGGCCGGGCGAGCCTCACGGTCAAGCTCGCCGACACCAAGGATGCGGTCGCGGCCGGCGCCGACGAGATCGACATGGTGATCGACCGGGGCGCGTTCCTGTCCGGCCGCTACCTGCAGGTGTTCGAGGAGATCGTCGCGGTCAAGCAGGCTTCCGCCCCGGCACACCTCAAGGTGATCTTGGAGACCGGGGAGCTGGCGACGTACGACAACGTACGGCGGGCCGCCTGGTTGGCCATGCTCGCCGATGCCGACTTCATCAAGACCTCCACCGGCAAGATCTCACCCGCCGCCACCCTCCCCGTGCTGCTGGTGATGCTCGAGGCGGTCCGCGACTTCCGCGCCAGCACCGGACGGCAGGTCGGCGTCAAGCCGGCCGGCGGCATCCGCACCAGCAAGGACGCGATCCGCCACCTCGTCATGGTGAACGAGACCGTCGGTGAGGAGTGGCTCTCGCCCGACTGGTTCCGGTTCGGAGCGTCTACGTTGCTGAACGACCTGCTGCTGCAGCGCCAGAAACTGGCCACCGGGCACTACTCAGGCCCCGACTACATCACCCTGGACTGAGCGACGTGCCCTTCGACTACGCCCCGGCTCCGGAGTCCCGCGCCATTGTGGACATCAAGGCGTCGTACGGCCTGTTCATCGGCGGGGAGTTCACCGACGCGACGGACGGCACGCCGTTCAAGACGATCAGCCCCTCGTCGGAGGAGGTGCTGGCCGAGGTGAGCGAGGCCGGACCGTCCGATGTGGACAGAGCGGTCAAGGCGGCCCGCAGGGCGTACACCGGTGTCTGGGGCCGGCTCGCCCCGGCCGAGCGGGGCAAGTACCTGTACCGGATCGCCCGCATCGTCCAGGAACGGGCTCGCGAACTGGCGGTCTTGGAGTCACTGGACAACGGCAAGCCGATCCGCGAGTCGCGGGACGTGGACGTGCCCACCGCTGCCGCACACTTCTTCTACTACGCCGGCTGGGCGGACAAGCTCGACTATGCCGGTCTCGGCCCGGCGCCGCGCCCGCTCGGCGTTGCGGGACAGATCATCCCGTGGAACTTCCCGCTGCTCATGCTGTCCTGGAAGATCGCCCCGGCCCTGGCCGCCGGCAACACCGTCGTACTGAAGCCGGCGGAGACCACGCCGCTGACGGCACTGCTCTTCGCCGAGATCTGCCAGCAGGCCGACCTGCCGCCGGGCGTGGTGAACATCGTCACCGGCGCCGGAGAGACCGGGCGGGCGCTCGTCGAACACCCGGACGTGGACAAGGTCGCGTTCACCGGCTCGACCGAGGTCGGTAGGGCCATCGCCCGCGCGATCGCAGGAACCCCAAAGAAAGCCACGTTGGAGCTGGGCGGCAAGGCCGCCAACATCGTCTTCGACGACGCACCCATTGACCAGGCGGTCGAGGGCATCGTCAACGGCATCTTCTTCAACCAGGGCCACGTCTGCTGCGCCGGTTCCCGGCTGCTGGTCCAGGAGAACGTGTACGACGAGGTGCTCGACTCGCTGCGACGACGACTGGGGACACTGCGGCTCGGCGATCCGCTGGACAAGAACACCGACATCGGCGCCATCAACTCCGCCGCCCAGCTGGCCCGCATCCGCGAGCTGTCCGACGTCGGCGAATCCGAGGGGGCGCAGCGGTGGTCACCGCCGTGCGAGCTGCCCGAGCACGGCTTCTGGTTCCCGCCGACGTTGTTCACCGGCGCCGGCCAGTCCAGCCGGATCGCGCAGGAGGAGATCTTCGGCCCGGTGTTGACCGTCCTCACGTTCCGCACCCCGGAGGAGGCGGTGGCCAAGGCGAACAACACGCCGTACGGCCTGTCCGCGGGCGTCTGGACCGAGAAGGGTTCCCGGATCCTCTGGATGGCCGGCCGGCTCCGCGCGGGCGTCGTGTGGGCCAACACGTTCAACCGGTTCGACCCGACCTCGCCGTTCGGCGGCTACAAGGAGTCCGGCTTCGGTCGCGAAGGCGGCCGCCAGGGTCTCGCGGCGTACCTGACCCGTGGCGGCCCCGGTGCCTAGGCCAGCGACGTCCAGACTCGACGTCCGCAAGACGTACAAGCTGTACGTCGGCGGCGCGTTCCCCCGCTCCGAGTCGGGCCGGACCTACGCCGTGGTCGACGGCAAGGGCAGCTTTCTGGCCAACGCCGCACAGGGTTCGCGCAAGGACGCCCGTGACGCCGTGGTTGCCGCCCGCAAGGCGTTTCCCGGCTGGGCAGGTGCCACGGCGTACAACCGCGGGCAGGTGCTGTACCGCGTGGCCGAGGTCATGGAAGGCCGGCGTGAGCAGTTCGCCGCTGAAGTGGCCGCAGCCGAAGGCGTCACTGCCCGGGTAGCTCAGTCCACAGTAGACACTGCGATCGACCGCTGGGTCTGGTACGCCGGCTGGACGGACAAGATCGCCCAGGTCGTGGGCAACGCCAACCCGGTTGCCGGCCCCTACTTCAACCTGTCGGTACCCGAGCCCACCGGCGTCGTGGCGGTCCTCGCGCCGCAGCGCTCGGCACTGCTCGGCCTCGTCAGCGTCGTGGCTCCGGTACTCGCGGGCGGATCCACGTGTGTGGTTCTCGCCAGCGAGGACCGGCCGCTGCCGGCTGTCGTCCTGGGCGAGGTGCTCGCGACCTCCGACGTACCCGCCGGCGTGGTGAACATCCTGACGGGACGGACGGCGGAACTGGCACCGTGGCTGGCCGAGCACCGCGACGTCAACGCCATCGACCTCTGCGGCGGCGACCCGGAACAGGCAGTCGAGTTGGAACGCAGCGCCGCGGACAACATCAAGCGGGTGCTGCGAGCCGGCGAACCGGACTGGACCTCCGATCCAGGGCTGCTCCGCCTCACCGCGTGGCTGGAGACCAAGACCGTATGGCATCCGATGGGCGTGTGATGGACGACAACCTGCCAGCCGAGAGCATCGTGCCGATCGCTGTGGTGCTGGACGAACGCACCGGCTACACGCTCTGGGCCCCGCCGTGGGAGGAGGACGGCGAGGAGTGGCAGGCGTTCCTCGGGACCGGCGGGCGGATCCACCTGTTCACCACGCCCGCCCAGCTGATCCACTTCCTCGGCATGGACACCGAGCACGACCTCGATGACCACCCCGCGTGGCCCGCCGTGCTGACCTGGTCGAAGCGCCAGCTGGTGCCCGACGACGACTACGTCTTCGACCTCGACGCGGTGTACGACCTCGCCACCGGTGGCCCTGACCGGTGGTCGGTCGGTGAGCTCGCGGACGCCGTCGACATGGTCGAGCGGATGGCCGACTGCTGCGACGTCGAGGCGGTCGAGGACCACCTCAGGAAGATTCCTGGCCTCGGGTTGCTGGACAGCGGCCACGAGGTGTTCAGCACGCGCGCGGGGGACAAGGCGTGGATGGAGGTTGCCGAAGGTCTCGCCGAGCACTGGGAACCGGTGCTGGAGGCGCTGTCGGGTGCCCTGCACTGGGTGGAGCCGGTCGAGCTCCCCGACGACGACGAGGAGGAAGCCGACGAAACCGACGACGACTCCATCGACGATGTAGTGGGGGCAACAGTGCTGCGTGGCGGCGCGCTCGTGGGGGTGGAGGACAGCACCGAGCAATCCCGGGCGGCCACAGAGTTCTGGGAGAGCGTGGGCATCCTGCCCGTTCGGCTGGCCTTCGCCGAGGGCAGCGGTCTGACCCTGCGCTGTTACGTCGAGGACACCGCGCGGTTCCTCGGCCGCGAACTGACCGTTGATGTCTTCCGGTCCGCCGACGGCCTGTCCAGCTTCGTCGAGGAGGGTGAACCGAACGATCTGGCGGCGCTGGCGACGTGGGGCGCGGTCGTGGAAGCCGACGCCGACCCCATTCCGGCCGATGAAGACAGCTACGACTTCGGGCAGGTCACCGACATGCTCGACGGTACGGCGAACCACTGGGATGTCGCCCTGCTCGGCCAGGTCGGGGAGGCGGCCCTGGATCTGGCCGAGTACTGCCACCTCGAGCGGGTGAGCGACCTGCTCGCTCCCGACACCGAACTCGGTGCGGCGATGGCGGACGTCCAGAACGGCGACGATGACGACGAGCGGCCGGCGGAGTCCGAGGTTGCCGTTCTCGCCGAGCAGTGGCATGAGGTAGTTGCCCAGATCTCCTCCTGCCTGCGCTGGCACGACTGACACCCGACCCCTGGTGGACATCCGCCGTCGTCTACCAGATCTACCCGCGCAGCTTCGCCGACTCGAACGCCGACGGGATCGGCGATCTCGCCGGCATCACCACCAAACTGGACTACCTGGCCGATCTCGGCGTCGACGTGCTCTGGCTGTCTCCGATCTACCCGTCGCCGCAGGACGACAACGGCTACGACATCAGCGACTACCAGGGCGTCGACCCGGTGTTCGGCACGTTGCCGGAATTCGACGCGCTGCTTACCGAGGTGCACCGGCGCGGTATGCGACTGGTGATGGACCTCGTCGTCAACCACACCTCGGACAAGCATCCGTGGTTCACCGAGTCACGATCCGCGGTGGATAGCCCACAACGCGACTGGTACTGGTGGCGGCCGGCCCGCGACGGCTTCGAGGTCGGGACGCCGGGTGCCGAGCCGACGAACTGGGTGTCGCTGTTCTCCGGCTCGGCCTGGCAACTCGACGATGCGACCGGTGAGTACTACCTGCACCTGTTCTCCCGCACGCAGCCCGACCTCAACTGGGAGAACGCGCAGGTGCGTCAGGCCGTCTACACGATGATGCGGTGGTGGCTCGACCGCGGCGTCGACGGCTTCCGGATGGACGTCATCAACTTCATCTCCAAGGATGTCGCGCTGCCGGACGGCCCCCGGCTGCCCGACGGTCTCCTCGGCGACGGCTCATCGTCGTACATCAGCGGTCCCAGGGTGCACGAGTTCCTCCAGGAGATGCACCGCGAGGTCTTCGCCGAGCACGCCGAGCGGCTGCTCGTGGTGGGCGAGATGCCCCGCGTCACGGTCGAGGATGCGGTGCTCTTCACCGATCCCGCCCGCGGCGAGGTGGACATGGTCTTCCAGTTCGAGCACGTGGGTCTCGACCACGGCCTGTCCAAGTGGGACCACCGGCCACTGCGGCTGACCGATCTCAAGGCGTCGCTGGGACGCTGGCAGGCCGCGCTGGCCGAGAAGGGCTGGAACAGCCTCTACTGGAACAACCACGACCAGCCGCGGGTCGTCTCCCGCTTCGGCGACGACGGGCGCTACCGGGTCGAGTCGGCGAAGTTGCTGGGCACCGTCCTGCACCTGCACCGCGGTACGCCGTACGTCTATCAGGGTGAGGAACTGGGGATGACGAACGCCCCCTTCCAGGCCATCGACGACTACCGCGACATCGAATCGCTCAACCACTACGCGTACGAGATCGGCGTGCGCCGGACTCCGCCGGATCAGGTGCTCGCAGCCCTGTGGGTGAAGAGCCGCGACAACGCGCGTACGCCGGTGCAGTGGGACCCCTCAGCGCACGCGGGATTCACCACCGGAACGCCGTGGATACCGGTGAATCCCAACCGCACCGAGATCAACGCCGCCGCCGCGACGGCCGACCCGTCCTCGGTGTGGCACCACTACCGCAGGTTGATCAAGCTGCGGCACCACGAGCCGGTTGTCGCCGTCGGCGACTTCACGATGCTGCTGCCCGACGACGAGCGGGTCTACGCCTTCATCCGCCGGCTCGAGGACGTAGCGCTGCTGGTGGTGGCGAACTTCTCCCCCGCAAAGGCCGACGCGGCGGTCCCGGATGCCGCGGAATGGGCGGTCAGTGAACTGGTGCTCGGCAACTACCCGGACGTCGTCGAGGGGCTGCGGCTTCGCCCGTGGGAAGCCCGCATCTACCGCCGGACGCTCGCCTCGTGATCATGGAGTATTGCCGGTGATCACCGGCCGAATCCCATGATCACGTCGGACCGGATGCAGGAAGCTCAGGCCTTGAGTGTGGCGTATCCCGGCTTGATCACCGTATTGATCAGTTCCAGCCGCTCGTCAAAGGGGATGAACGCGGACTTCATCGCGTTCAGCGTCAACCACTGCAGGTCGTCCCAGCCGTAGCCGAACGCCTCGACCAGGGCCGCCATCTCCGAACTCATGGACACGCCGCTCATCAGGCGGTTGTCGGTGTTGACGGTGACGCGGAACGACAGCTGCCGCAACAGGCCGATCGGATGCTCGGCGATGGACGCCGCCGCCCCGGTCTGGACGTTGGACGACGGGCACATCTCCAGCGGTATTCGGCGGTCCCGGACGTATTGCGCGAGCCGTCCGAGCCGTACCGTGCCGTCCTCCGCGGCGCTGATGTCGTCGATGATCCGTACGCCGTGCCCGAGCCGGTCGGTACCGCACCACGCCAGGGCCTCCCAGATCGAGGGCAGCCCGAAGCCTTCGCCCGCATGGATCGTGAAGTGCGCGTTCTCCCGGCGCAGGTACTCGAAGGCGTCGAGGTGACGGGTCGGCGGGAAGCCGGCCTCCGCTCCCGCGATGTCGAAGCCGACCACGCCGTCGTCGCGGTAGCGCACAGCGAGTTCGGCGATCTCTCGGGACCGGGCGGCGTGCCGCATCGCCGTCAAGAGCGTCCCGATCCGGATGGTGTCGCCCTGCTCAGCCGCGGCCCGGGTGCCGGCGTCGAAGCCCTCCAGCACGGCCTCCACGACGTCGGTGAGCAGCAGTCCGCCCTCGACGTGCAGCTCGGGCGCGTAGCGGACTTCGGCGTACACCACGCCATCGGCGGCCAGGTCCTCGGCGCACTCGGCAGCCACCCGGACCAGCGCCTCGCGGGTTTGCATGACCCCGACGGTGTGGACGAACGTCTCGAGATAGCGCTCCAGCGACCCGGAGTCCGCGGACTCGCGGAACCACTGCTCCAGCGACGTGACGTCCGCGGCCGGCAACTGGTGTCCGCTCTCGGCGGCCAGTTCCAGGACGGTGTCCGGCCGGACGCCTCCGTCGAGATGGTCGTGCAGCAGCACCTTGGGGGCCAGCAGGATCGTCTCGGGCGTCAGGGGGGTGGGCACGCGTTGAGGCTAACGACACCCGCCGTGCTGCCGGTGACCCTCTACCGGTACGGCGTCAGCAACTGGTCGACCGGCGCGTAGTCGTCAGTGAGCACAGGGCTGTCCGCCACCAGCTGTGCCAGCTCGTCGCCGGCCAGGATCTGCAGCAGCGATCCACGCTGGTCCAGCCGGCCGGCGATCTCCGTCAGGGGCAGTTCCTGCGCTGCGGCCAGGATCACGTAGTTGCCGCCGACACTCATGTCCACCGCCCCCGCGGTTCCGATCACCGCGACGTGGTCGAACACGCTCATGACCGTGGCGATCTCCGCGCGGGCGAAGTCCCCGGGCGGGTAGTCGATGACGTTGAGCGCGTAGACGCCGTCCGGCCGCAGTGCCCGGCGTACCTCCTGCACCGTCTCACGGGTGGTCAGGTGCCAGGGGACGGACAGGCCACCGAAGGCGTCGCCGACCACCAGATCGAAGGACTCCTCGGCCTGCTGGCCGAGCCCGACCCGCCCGTCGACGACGCGCAGCTCCAGATCGGGGCCGGTCGGCGGTTGCAGTCCCTGGGCGATCTCGGCCACGCCGGGATCGATCTCCAGTACGACGTTGCGCCCGCCCGGGCGGGCGGCCGCGAGGTAGCGCGGAAGGGTCAGCCCGCCGCCGCCGATGTGCAAGGTGGCGAGCGGCTCGCCGGCCGGGGCGATGACGTCTGCCAGGGACGCGATCGCGGTGACGTAGTTGAACTCCAGGTACGTCGGATCCGCGGCGTCGACGTAGCTGTGCCGAAGGGTGTCCAGCAGCAGCAGCTGGCCGGTCGACCGGTCCGGATCGGTGACGACACGTGCGCAGTGGTACCTGGTCTCCACGTCGCACAGCCGCGACCCGAACACGGTCAGCCCGGCGATGAGCACGCCGACGAGGAACGTCACGACGGCGGGCCGGATCGGGGCGCGCTCATGCAGATAGAACGACAACCCGGCACCGCAGAGCAGGAGCACGCCGCCCGTCGCGACCAGGATCACGCTGCTCGGCGCGATCGCCACGAGCACGAAGCCGGTGAGAAAGGTTCCGGCGATCGCCCCGAGAGTGCCGACCCCGGACAACCGGCCGACCACCGTGCCGGTCTTCGACAGGCTCGCCAGCTGAAGCTTGACGACCATCGGCGGGACCGCGGACAGGACCGCCGCCGGAGCGAAGACAGCCAGCCCCGCGAGCAGCAGCACACCGCCGGCTCCGGCACCGGTCAGCTCCTGACCCGCCCGGGCCACCACCGGCGGCACGAGCATGATCAGCGCTCCGCCGGCGATCAGCAACAGCCCCAGCCGCCGCCGAGGGTCGGTCTCGTCGGCGAGCCGGCCGCCGGTCCACGCGCCGGCTGCGATCGCGGCGAGAGCGATGCCGATGATGGCGCTGCTGGTTTCCAGGGTGATCCCGATGTACGGCGCGACCAGCCGCAGCCCGACGATCTCCAGGACAAGTACGGCGGCGGAGGCCAGAAAGACGAGGGCGCCGGCAAGCCAGTCCGGCAGCGCCGTAGCCCGCTGTGGCGACGTCACACGCGCACTCGGTCGCGCCGGGTGGCATGCGGACGGGCCATGGCTGCTCCTTGAGTCTGCGAAGGTGGATCTGTCGAATAGTCGCCTTGCTCGGCAAGCTTCACATGCACACCGCCCGGTGGGCTCCCGTCACGGGGCCGGGATGATGCCACGGGCCATGGCGGTGGTGACAGCAGCGGTCCGGTCGTCCACCCCGAGCTTGACGAACACCCGCAGCAGGTGGGTCTTGACAGTCGCCTCGCTGATGTACAGCCGGCGGCCGACCTCGGCGTTCGTGAGCCCCGCACCGACCAGCTCGAGGACTTCCAGCTCCCGCGCGGTCAGCAGGTCGGCCGGCCCGGCCCGCATACGGGTCATCAACCTTGCGGCCACCGGCGGCGCCAGCACCGTCTCACCTCGGGCTGCCGCTCGCACCGCGTCGGCCATCTGCTGGCGCGGCGTGTCCTTGAGCAGGTAGCCGGTGGCGCCGGCCTCGACCGCGCGCAGGATGTCTGAGTCGGTGTCGTACGTCGTCACGACCACGACTCGCGGCCCGCCGCCCGCCACGATCGCCTTGGTGGCGGCCACCCCGTCCATCCCGGGCATCCGCAGGTCCATGAGGACGACGTCGGGCGCGAGCTGCCCGGCAAGTCGGATCGCCTCCGAGCCGGAGCCGCCCTCCCCGACGACCTCGATGTCCGGTTCGGCGGCGAGCATCGCGATGAGGCCGGTGCGGACGACCGGGTGGTCGTCCACCACGAGGACCCGAACCCTCGGCGTCGCCGTCACGGCACACGCACCTCGACCGCTGTACCGGCGCCCGGAGCGCTGTCGAGCCGCAAGCAGCCGCCGACCTGCTCGGCGCGGGCGCGCATCCCGGCCAGCCCGAAGCCCGGCCCGGCGGCTGGGGTGAACCCGCAGCCGTCATCGAGCACGCGCAGCGTCGTGGCTTCGTCGGTGTAGTCCAGTTGCACCTCGACCCGCGAGGCACCGGCATGCTTGCGCACGTTGGCCAGACTCTCCTGCGCCGCCCGCAGCAGCACTACCTCGCCGGCAGCGGGTAGCCGCCGTGGATCGCCGATAACGCTCAGGCTGGCGTGCACCTGCAGCTCGTCAGCGCAACGGCTCACCAGCCGGCCTACGGCGTCGACCAGCGAGCCGTCGGTCAGTCCGGCCGGAGTCAACGCCGCGACGAGCGACCGCGCCTCGGCGAGATTCTCCCGGGCAGTAGAGCGGGCCAGCGCGAGATGCCGGCGCGCAGCCCCGTCATCGGCGCCGATCTCGGCCTCGGCAGCTTCGAGCAACATGACAATGCTCGTGAACCCCTGGGCCAGGGTGTCGTGGATGTCCCGCGAAAGCCGCTCCCGTTCAGCAAGTGCACCGCGCTCGTGGTTGACCTCGGCCAGCTGTTCCCTGGTAGCGCGCAGCTCGGTGATCCAGTCGGCTCGCTGTTGACTCTGCCGGATGATTCCGCCGATCCAGGCGCCCAGCACCGCGGAGAACAGCGCGGAGAAGCCAAGCCCGATGAACACCTCGGAGCCGGCGCCACGAAGGAACAACGCCGAACCGAAGCCGGCGAAGAGCAGCACGACGACGCCGGCCGCGTATCGCAGTCTTTCGATGGTCGCGTAGATCTGGGGTATCGCGGCGAAGAGCATGATGCTCGTGGAAGGCAGGATCGTCAGCGTGGCCAGGCACAGCGGGACCATTCCGGCCAGGTAGAGCCGACCCAACGACCCGCTGTCATCGCGCCACCAGCGGCGCCAGGTCGCGAAGTACCACGCGCCCCAGCCGGCGAGCACGACCACCGCGGCGCCGCGGGCAGTCACCGAGGCGTTCTGCTCACTGAGCGCCACCCCGACGGAGATCACCAGCAGTGCGGCGAAGACAGCGTGCCAACCGCCGGCCGCGCGTTCCCAGAAGTTCTGCTCCGCTCGCACACCCATGTCGACGGCTGTGTCCCCGCCGACGCCGGCTGGCACCGGACTCAGCCGTCCGATCGGGTGCGCCAGCGGAAGGTCAGCAGGCACAGCGCCAAGCCAACCACGCACCACACCGCGAGAACCAGCGCGATCCGGCCCAGCTCCCAGCTGCCGGCCGGCTCAGCGGCCCGCGCGGCGTCGGGCAGGAACACCGACCGCATGCCCTGGGTCATCCACTTCAGCGGGAAGATCGCCGCGATCGTCTGCATCCAGTTCGGCAGTTGGCTGAAGACGAAGAAAACCCCGGAGATGAACTGCAGCACGATCGCGATCGGGGAGACGATGGCCGGGGCGCTCTTGCCGTTCTTCGGCACGCTGGAGAAGGCGATGCCGAGCAGCGTGCAGGAGGTGACCCCGAGCAGGGCGATCCAGGCGAAGTTCAGCCACGGCTCGAAGCCCGTGGGCAACGTCACGTCGTACAGGAGGATGCCGATGGCCAGCAGCATCACCGTCTGGATCAGCGCGATGAACCCGACGAGGACGATCTTGCCGACGAAATAGGCGGCCTTGGGCATCGGTGTACCGGAGAGGCGTTTGAGGTACCCAGCGTCCCGTTCGATCGGGATCTGGATGGCCAGGTTCTGGAAGCTCGCGCTGAGCAGTCCGGCGGCGATCATGCCGGCCACGAAGTACTGGATGAACGACACTCCGGGTGCCACCTCGGCGTTGCCTCCGAACACCGCGCCGAAGACGACGAGCAAGATGACCGGGAAGAGCAGGACGAAGACGACCGCGTCCCGCTCCCGGAAGAAGCTGAGCAGTTCGGCCCGCACCCTCGCCTTGGACACCGTCGCCAGCGACGGCAGCTTGGCGGGCCGTTGACGAGTGGTCGTAGCGGTCACGTGGCTGCTCCGATCATCTGGAGGTACACGTCCTCGAGGGTGGGACGGGACACCGCGAGTTCGGGTATCTCGCCACCGAAGGTGTCAGCGAGTTCGCGGACGACCCTGGTGGGAGCGTCGGTACTGATCCGTTCGCGACCGTTCGGGCCACGCCAGGACACCGTCGCCGCTGCCGCGCCCCGGCCGCCCAACATCGCCGGATCGTCCACCGCGACGACCCGGCCGTCGGCGATCACACCGACCCGGTCGGCCAGCCGTTCGGCCTCGTCCAGGTAGTGCGTCGTCAGCAGGATCGTCGTGCCCAGGTCGCTGAGACTCTCGATCAGACCCCAGAATTGCCGGCGCGCCTCCGGATCGAAGCCGGTGGTCGGCTCGTCCAGGAAGAGCAGCTCGGGATTGCCGAGGATGCCGAGACCCACATCGAGTCGCCGGCGCTGCCCGCCGGACAGCTGGTCGCCTCGGGTCTTCCGCTTGTCAGTCAGGCCGACGAGTTCGAGCACCTCGTCGATCGGGCGCGGGCTCGGGTAATAGGCGGCGAACGTCGACAAGGCCTCGGTCGGCGTCAGTTCGGCGAAGTCCTTCGTGGACTGTAAGACGATCCCGATCCGGGCCTTCCAGTGGGCGTCGGCCGTGGCCGGATCGACGCCGAGTACCTCGACCTCGCCGCCGTCGCGGTGCCGGTAGCCCTCCAGGATCTCCACGCATGTCGTCTTTCCGGCACCGTTCGGACCGAGCAGCGAGAAGATCTCACCGACTTCGACGTCGAGGTCGACTCCTGCCACCGCCTGGTGGTCGCCGTACCGTTTGGTCAGGCCGCGCACCCGGATTGCACTGTCAGCTCTGGTCATGTCAACGAGGATGCTCCCGAACGCCGCCGCGCCGCGACCGCCTTCCGGCCACGCTGCCGTCCACCGTTCGGTGGAGGCGGGTCTCAGCCGGAGAAGGGGTTGAAGGTCTGCGCGCCGCTGCCGTCGACAGCACGCTCGTTGCGCGTCACCAGAGTCAAACCGTGTACGACGGCTGTGGCCGCCATCAGACCGTCGATCGCGGGCAGCCGCCGGACCGCGTTCATTCTCCCCCACTGGTCAGCGATCGCTTCGGTGACTGGGAGGATGCGCTCGGCATAGTCCCGGCGGACGGTCAGTAGCCAGTCGGCGAAGACGGCCGCTTGACGGGGATCCCGACGAGCAAGTGCGTCGGCCCCGCGGCGTACCTCTCCGATCACGAGGACGGATAGGTAGAGCTGCTCCGGTGGGCTCGACGCCAGCCAGGACGTGACTCCGAGGTCCGCCCGCCTGGGCTTGCGTGCCTCGGAGAGCACCTTGGTGTCAACGAGGAAGACTCACCAGTCGATCTCGCGGGGCATGTCCTCGGCCCGTTCGATATCCAACAGGTCGAAGTCCGGACCCGGCATGAGGAACTCTTTGAAGTTCATCTTCGGCTCGCGGGTCCGATGGAACTCCTCGGCGGAGACGACCACCACCACCTCGCGGCCATTGCGGGTGACGACCTGCGGACCTTCGGACTCGGCCTTACGCACGAGTTCGGAGAAGCGTTGCTTCGCCTCTTGCAGCTGCCACGACATCGGGCACTCCTGTCTAGTCTGTCTAGACAGGAATCATGCGTCAGCACGGCGGGCGAGTTCGGGGGCGAATGCGGGCACGCAGATCGCTACGTACTCGGCGCCGTCCGCGCCCGGCGTGGTGTAGCGGACCGTCTCCCCCGCCTTGGTGATGACGGCTTGGCCCGCACCGACATCCAGCTGACCGCCGGCGTGCTCGACCCTGACCACGCCGCGCAGCACCAGCGTGATCTCGTCGAACTCCGGGGTCTGGGCGGGCTCCTCCCAGCCGCCCGGGGCGGTCATGTGGGCGACGGACAACGCCTCGGTGCCGGTGTTGGCGCGGCCGACGTACTCGTCGATCTGCTTGCCGCCCGGCACCGGGATACTTGTCGGTGCGTCGATCAGCTGTGGCATGTCAGGCTCCGATCCGGTCGATGAGCAGTGGCAGCGTCTGGCTCGGCCCGTCAAGTTCTACCGCACCGTCCAGGGCCGCCAGTGCCCGCGGAATCCGCGCCGGGTCGTCGGTGTGCAGTTCCAGCAGCGGCGCGCCCGCCTCGACCCGGTCGCCGGGCTTGGCCAGTACGACGACACCGGCAACGGCGGACACCGGATCCTCCTTGCGGGCGCGACCGGCTCCGAGCCGCCACGCGGCCACGCCGACCGCATAGGCGTCAAGACCAGTCAGTACGCCCGCCTCCACCGCCGTGACGACGTGCCGCTCCGGTGCGGTCGGCAAGGCCGCGTCCGGGTCACCGCCCTGCGCCGAGATCATCGCTCGCCACGTGTCCATCGCGCGCCCATCCTGCAACGCCTCGGCAGGGTCCACAGTGGACAGACCTGCCGCTGCCAGCATCTCCCGGGCGAGGACCAGGGTGAGCTCCACCACATCAGGGGGCCCGCCGCCGGACAGCACCTCGACCGACTCGGCGACCTCCAGTGCATTGCCGGCCGTACGGCCGAGCGGAACGTCCATGGCGGTGAGCACAGCAACGGTACGTACGCCGTGTGCGTCACCCAGGCCGACCATCGTCTCGGCCAGGATGCGGGCTGCCTCGACATCCTTCATGAAGGCACCGGAGCCCACCTTCACGTCGAGCACCAGCGCCTCGGCGCCCTCGGCGATCTTCTTGCTCATGATCGAGCTGGCTATCAGAGGGATCGACTCGACCGTGCCGGTGACGTCGCGCAGGGCGTAGAGCAGCTTGTCGGCGGGCGCCAGGTCGTCGCCGGCGGCGCATACGACGGCTCCGATGTCCCGCAGTTGGGTCAGGAACTCAGCGTTGGACAAGCCGGCCCGCCAGCCGGGGATCGACTCCAGCTTGTCCAGCGTTCCGCCGGTGTGGCCGAGGCCACGACCCGACAGCTGGGGTACCGCCGCACCGCAGGCAGCCACCAGGGGCGCCAGCGGCAGCGTGATCTTGTCACCGACACCACCGGTCGAGTGCTTGTCCACTGTAGGGCGGTCCACAGTGGACAGATCCATCCGTACGCCGGAGGAGATCATGGCCGCTGTCCACCGCGACAGCTCACCGGGATGCATGCCCCGCAGGAAGAGTGCCATGAGCAGGGCCGCCATCTGCTCGTCCGGCACCTGCCGCCGGGTGTAGGCGTCGATGACCCAGTCGATCTGCTCGTCACTGAGCCGGGCACCGTCGCGCTTGGTGCGGATCACATCGACGGCGTCGAACTCACTCATCTGGTCAGGTCCGCGGCATCGAAGGCATCGGGCAGGATCTCCACCATCGGCCGAGGTCCGTCGGTCGTCTCGACGAGCAGCGCAGCGCCGCCGTGCTCCCAGAGCAGTTGACGGCAGCGGCCGCACGGCATCAGCGGCGTACCCCTGCTGTCCACACAGGACACCGCCACGAGACGACCGCCACCGGATGCATGCAACGCCGACACCAACCCGCACTCCGCACACAGACCCAGCCCGTACGACGCGTTCTCCACGTTGCAGCCGACGATCGTGCGGCCGTCGTCGACCAGTGCCGCCACCCCGACCGGGAATCGTGAGTACGGCGCGTACGCATGGGTCATCGCCTCCCGGGCCGCCGCACGCAACGCTGTCCAGTCGACCTCGGTTGTCATTTGTCCTCTCCGCGCCGATATCGAACTCCGTCGGCGGCGGGCATTCGTAGTCGTTGGGAGGCCAGGGACAGTACGAGCAACGTCGTCAGGTGCGGGGTGAAGAACACGAACCCGCTGGGCAACCGGTCGACGCTCAGCCAGAGCGCGAACGCACCCAGGGCGAAGACCGCGGCGATCGCCGCGCGGATCGTCCGTCCGCCGCGCAACTGCCAGGCGGCCACCCCGGCCAGCACGATCGCCACGAGCAGTAGTAGACCGACGACCGCTGCCTGGCTGCGCAACTGCAGGGCGTCGGCGTAGCCGAAGAGTCCGGCTCCGGCGGCCAGCCCGCCGGGCCGCCAGTTTCCGAAGATCATCGCGGCCAGGCCGATGAAGCCGCGCCCGCCCGTCTGGCCCTCCCGGTAGATGTTCGCCACGAACACCAGGAACACGCCACCGAGTCCGGCCATCGCACCGGAGATCAGCACCGCGATGTACTTCATCCGATAGACCGGTACGCCGAGGCTGTCCGCTGCCCACGGGTTCTCCCCGCACGAGCGCAGCCGCAGTCCAAACGCTGTCCGCCACAGCAGCCACCACGAGAACGGGATCAGCAGCACCGCGAAGATGACGTAGATGTTGATCGAGTTCGTCAGCCCGCGCAGCAGGCCCGCGGCATCGGAGACCAGGAACCAGCGCTGCCGCTCCAGGTCACCGAGCAGGTCCGGGCCCGAGGACAGCAGCGGGAGGCTGACCTTCGGCGGATCACCCTTGAGCGGTGGTGACTGCGTGACGCCGCCGCCGGTGTCGCCGCCGGAGTAGAAGACCTCGGAAAGAAACCGCGCGATGCCCTCACCGAGGATGTTGATCGCGACACCGCTGACGATGTGGTCTACGCCGAACGTCACGGTCGCGACCGCGTGCAGCAGGCCGCCCAGGGCACCGAAGACCATGCCGGCGACGACGGCCGCGAGCGGCCCCCACTGGTAGCCGGCCCAGCCGGCCCCCCAGGTACCGAGGATCATCATCCCCTCGAGCCCGATGTTGACCACGCCGGCGCGCTCGGCGTACAACCCGCCGAGACCGGCCAATCCGATCGGCACCGCGAGGATCAGCATCGCGGAGAACGTGCTGGAGGAAGTCAGCGCCGGCTGGGAGGAGGCCAGCCGGACGACGGACAGCAGCACGAAGATACCGCCGAAGAGCAGCGCCACGCGGACACCGTTGCTGCGGCGCCGCTTGGGCGCTGAGGCGGCGGGGGTCGGCCCGGGTGCGGCCGTGGCAATGTCGGTGCTCACGTTGCCACCGTCGCCGGTTGCTCGCCGGCAGGCGGACCGGCGGTGGGCAGGTTCGCACCGGAACGCTCCGCCTGCCGGATCGCTATCCGCCGAGCCACCTCGTTCGCGATGACGACTGCCAGCACGATGGTCCCCTGGATGATGGTCACGACCTGCGACGGGATGCCGGCGAACTGCAGCGACAGCGCTGCGCGGTCGAGGAACCCGAACAAGAGGGCCCCGAAGGCGATCCCGAGCGGGTTGTTGCGGCCCAGCAGCGCGACGGCGATCCCGAGGAACCCCAGCCCGCTGGTGAACTCGGTGCCGTAGTGATAGGTGTCGCCCAGCAGGTCCGGCAGCCCGATCAGCCCGGCCAGGCCACCGGAGATCAGCATGGCCTTGACCACCATGCCCTTGGCGTTGACGCCGCTGGTGGTGGCAGCGGCCGGATTCAGGCCGCTGGCCCGCAGGTCGAAACCGAACCGGGTCCGCTTGACCACGACGGCAACGACCACGCCGACGACGATCGCCGGGATCAGGAACCCGGACAGGTCCGTTCGCGGCTGCGCCAGGCCGAGCTGGCCGAGCAGGCCGTTCAAGCTGGCTAGCCGGCCGGACTCGGGCAGGTCCTCGGTCGCGATGGTGAGGGAACCCTCCGGCGTCCCACGGAACGGCCCGGTCAGCAGGTACGACGCCAGCCCGATCGCTATGAAGTTCAGCATGATCGTGGAGATCACCTCGCTGACGCCACGGGTGACCTTCAGCACGCCGGCGATACCCGCCCAGATCGCTCCGACGGCCATCGCCACGACGACGATCAACAGCAGGTGCAGCGGGGCCGGCAGCACGATCGCCGAGCCGACCCAGGCGGCCATGATGGTGGCAAGCCGGTACTGGCCCTCGACTCCGATGTTGAACAGGCCCATCCGGAAGCCGATCGAGACGGCCAGACCAGCGAGGAAGAGCGGGATGGCGCGGTTGAGGATGACCGTGACCGCCTGGATCTGGCTGGCCGAGGAATCCCCGAAGTTGAACAGCTCGCGCAGCGCGACCAGGGGGCTCTCTCCGATCGCGAGGATCACGATTGCCGAGATCACCAACGCGACGATCAACGCGAGGGTGGGCGCAAATAGGGTCAACCCGACGCGGCGCACCAGGTTCATGCGGCAGCACCCGTCATATGAATGCCCAACTGCTCGGGCGTCACGTCGGCGGGATCGAGCTGTGCGACCAGGCGGCCACGCAGCATCACGTAGAGCGTGTCGGACAAGCCGATCAGCTCGTCCAGATCGGCCGATACGAGGATGATCGCGAGTCCGGCGCTCCGGGCGTCCTTGAGCAACTCCCAGATCGCCGCCTGTGCGCCGACGTCGACCCCGCGGGTCGGGTGGGCGGCGATGAGCAGCTTCGGGTTCCCGCTCATCTCCCGGCCGACGATCAGCTTCTGCTGGTTGCCGCCGGACAGCGCGACCGCAAGGGTGTCGCAGCCCGGTGCGCGGACGTCGTACTCCTGCATGATCCGGGCGCAGTCCTTCCGTGCCGCCGAGCGGTCGATGAAGATGCCCTTCACCGCGGGCGGCCGGGTCTGGTTTCCGAGGATGCGGTTCTCCCAGAGTGGTGCGTCCAGCAGCATCCCCTGCCGCTGCCGGTCCTCGGGGATGAATCCCACGCCGCTCTCTCGCCGTTGTCGGGTGGACCACCCGGTCATGTCCTCTGCGCCGAACCGCAGTGTCCCGGCGGCCAGCTCATGCAGACCCATGATGGTCTCGACCAGTTCGGACTGGCCGTTGCCTTCTACGCCGGCGATACCGACTACCTCGCCGCGGCGGACCTGGAAGCTGACCGAGTCAACCACCGGCCGCCCCGTAGGGAGTAGCACTGTCAGATCCTCGACGCCGAGCACCACCTCGTCAGTCACGGTCGAGTCCCGGGTCTCCAGGGTCGGCAGTTCACTACCGACCATCATCTCGGCCAGTTGCCTGGCGGTGACGGAATTCGGGTCGGCGGTGCCGACGGTCGTACCTCTGCGGATGACCGTGATGCTGTCGGCCACCCGGCGGACCTCGTCCAGCTTGTGCGAGATGAAGATGACGGTCAGGCCCTCGCTCTTGAGCTCGGCAAGATTGCCGAAGAGCTCGTCGACCTCCTGGGGCACGAGTACGGCGGTCGGCTCGTCCAGGATCAGCGTGGTGGCGCCGCGATAGAGCACCTTGGCGATCTCCACCCGCTGCCGGTCACCGACGCCGAGGTCCTCGACCAGTGCGTCGGGCTCCAGGTCCAGACCGTAGGACGTGGAGATCTCCGCGAGCTTGCGGCGGGCGCCGACGAAGTCCAGGGCCAGGCCGGTCCTGGGCTCGCTGCCGAGCACGATGTTCTCGAGGACAGTGAAGTTGTCGGCGAGCATGAAGTGTTGGTGCACCATGCCGATTCCGGCGGCGATGGCGTCGGCCGGACTCTTGAAGTGCACGTGCTTGCCGTTGACCGCGATGGTGCCCTCATCCGGTCGATGCATGCCGTACAGCGTCTTCATCAGCGTGGACTTGCCGGCGCCGTTCTCACCCACGATCGCGTGAATCGTCCCCCGGCGGACCGTGAGATTCACGCCGTCATTGGCGACGACGCCGGGAAAGCGTTTCGTCAGGCCTATGACTTGGACGATCGGAGCGCTTGCCGGACGAGGCGCCGCGCCGTCGATCGTTGGGATCGCCTCGATCATCTCTCAGATGGCCATCCGCCCGCCCGCTGCTGAAATTCGCGCCGGGCGCGCCAGAAGACTCCGCCGACCCGCATCCGTGGCGATTTGTTTGAGGACGCTATTGCGCCGTGGGCGCTTCAACATCCGTCATCAGGCCCCGGACCGCCTGCGCGTCAAAAACCGGCTCGACCTTGATGTCGCCCGCGATGATCTGATCCCGGAGCGCCATGACCTCCTGCCATTTGTCATCCGGAATCTGCGGCGTCTTGAGGAGCTGAACGGAATCGTCGGCGAGGTTTATGGCGTAGCTCTTCGATCCGAAAGCACCCGCCTTCAAATCGGCGATCATCGCCGTATA
>Ga0136640_10000081_pt1 | contig 31187 bp, 31 predicted proteins | sample AntDrymUQ8642106_2_FD_105498 | JGI IMG/M metagenome (GOLD analysis project Ga0136640, IMG submission 105498) | Polar desert sand microbial communities from Dry Valleys, Antarctica - metaG UQ864 (21.06) | ecosystem: Environmental > Terrestrial > Soil > Desert | place: Antarctica: Dry Valley...
GCAACGCCGGACGTGGGAGTCTCTGCCCGCCGAGCGCCGCTGCGCGGAGATCGAAGCCGATACCGCCGACGCCGACGCGCCGATGGCCGAGGTAGAACGGTGCCGCACGCGCGCCGAGCTGTCGCGACTCGACCACCTGATCACCGTGTGGATCGGACCGCCCTCACCCTGAGCGCCGGGCCCGTCCGGTCGACCGGTCACTCGGCCGTCGCAACGGCGGTTCGTCGACCGTCCGCCCCCCGCCCCATCACGAAGGCCGGTCAGGGGCCGGGCTGAGAGGCGCTGCAGGTCGTCTCGCCTGGCGCCAGGACCCGAACCTCGAAGGTGTCGTCACCCCACACCTCGGACCGGCCACCGGGCTCCAACGGAAGGGCTTCGGTGGCGACGCTCGTGCCCGGCCCGTCGGGCACCGGTCCAACCTTGCTGAGGACGCAAACGGTCGTCTCGGGGCCCTGGGCGGCGCGGGCTCGGTGCGTGCCGTAGCCGGGTTCCTGGAACTCATCGACCCGGACTTCGAGCCCGGCGTCGGTGAAGGCGACGGCGACGGCCGGGCCGATCGACAGGAACGCAGCGATGCCAGGGGTCGCGATGCGAACGGGTCGGTCGCGCGGGATCTCGGCCAACGCCGCCTCGGCGGCGCGGGCGTTGAAATCGAACAGCACGGAGTCGCGGCGGCGGTCACCGCTGCCCGAGTGCGCGGAGGTGGCGGTCACGATCGCAGCCACGACGATCCCCGCCGCGGCGGCTCCGGCCACCGTCGCCGGGGTGCCTCGGACCCTCGCCACGGGCCGACGGGCGATGACCAGCGACCCGACGGTCCAGGCCACCGCGCCCCAGCCAGCCACCGACGCCGGCTGGACCCAGCGATAGAAGTTGATCCGCCCCGCTTCCACCGATGCAGGGACCTGCGCCGTTGTGATGACTCCACCCACCACCAAGACGGCGGCCGTGCCCAGCAGGGCGAGTCGGCCTTGCCCTTCGGTCGAGGGCCACCTCGAGCGGAGGGTGATCGCGGCTGTGGCCAGGGCGGCGACCAGGGCGACGGCGAGCCCGATCCGGTCCGTTCCGTCGAGATCTCCGAACAGGAACCAACCTCCCTGATCCTGGTCGGTGAGCTGGCGCCGAAGGAGCGCGGGGGGAGCGGCGATCGCCCGGGCCCCGGCGTTCAAGCCGAGACGGAGGCCCAGGCCCGGCCGGTCACCGGCCCGGGAGAAGCGCACGATCTTGGCCAGGTTGCCGGTGCCGGTTAGCTGATCGAGGAGGGGAGGGATCCAGCAGAGGACGGCCACCGCCAGCCCGGCCGCCCCCCAGCGCGCCGAGGACGCCAGGCGCCCGGCCTCACGCCGGCGTCGGACGGTGATCACCACGGCGCCCACGACGCCCCACACGGAGACGACGCCGGCGACGCCGAAGACGGCCAGGTGCTGTTGGATGGTGAACGACCACACCAGCGCGGCCAGGGGCCAGAGTCGGCGGTCGTCGCACCACAGGGCCCACGCCAGGGCCGTTCCGGCCATGAGCGGGTACCCACCCACGTTCGAGCTGATCGGGTCAGACAGCACGGCGGTGCCCGACGACCACATCACCAACGCCAACAGGACCGCAGCCCCCAGTCCCACGGCCGGACCGCCCCGCCGGAAGGCTACCCACGCCGACACCAGCACCGACGCCCCCGCGATCGCTGCCGCGGTCAGCAGCGTGCCCATCGCCGGCCCGAGCAGCCGGACGGGGACGGCCAACGCGTAGAACTCGATGGGCCCGGGATGGCGCGCCGCGACCCCCTCGGCGTAGAACTCCGCCGTCGACGGCTGGCCGACGAGCGGGGCGTCGCCGCTGAACACGTCGTAGGCCCGCAGCACGATGAGGGCGTCGTCTCCGCTCGGCACCCAACCCGACGACCAGGCTCGGACGACGCTGGTGCCCACCGGCACCAACAGCAGCAGGCCGAGCAGCGCAGCGATGATCTGTCCCCGCCGCTCGAGGTCGCGGAGCCGCCAGATGGCCGCCGGCACCGGTGCTCGCTCCCGAGGCCCATCCCCGTCTTCGGTCCCGGCATCCTCGGCCGCCTCGAAGTCGGTCCCGGCCGCATCGCCGGTCATGTTGCGGCCTCGGGTCGGGCCGGTGCGGCCGGCATCAGCCGGTGCCTGGCGGGAACAGGTCGATGGCGGCCAGCAGGTGCTCGCTCAGGGCCACCGAGGCGTCGGCTGGTGTCTTTCCCTGGCGGAACAGCACCAGGTCGCGGGCCGGACTCATCATCAACCGCTGTCCCTCGAAGCCGTGGGCCAGGAACAGGCCGTCGCGTCGCTCGGGGCCGGCCCACCAGTGGGCACCGTGGTGCCACAGCTCGTCGGCGGACCGTGAGGTCCGACCGTGGTCGATCCAGCCCGGGGTGATCACCTCGACCCCGTCCCACGACCCGCCCCGCAGGACCAGCAGGCCCAGGCGCAGCCAGTCGCGGGCGGTGAGCTCGACGTAGGAGGAGCCGACCCACGTGCCCGCTCCGTCGTAGCCGAAGGCCGCCGACCATGCGCCGATCGGGTCGAAGATCGCGTGCTTGAGCCAGGAGGTCATGGCCGGACCCTCGCACCCGATCACCCGCTGCAGCGCTCGGGCCACCAGGTTGCTGGTGCCCGACGAGTAGCAGTAGGCGGCGGCCGACCCGGGCTGGCTCACCAGCGGGAACTCCGCCGCGAACGCACCCATGTCGCCGGCCCCCTCGAGGTACAGCATCCGGATCACGTCAGGGACGTCGTTGTCCTCCGCGATCTCGTAGACCTCGGTCCACGCCAGTCCCGATCGCATGGTCAGCAGGTCGTCCCACGTGATGCGGCCGCGGTCGTCGCCGGACTCCTGCCACTCCGGCACCGGCGCTGGTTCGCCCACCTCCAGCAGCCCCTGGCCCCGGGCCACGCCGACGGCCAGGTGCAGGACACTCTTGGCCATCGACCACGAGTGCAGCCCGTGTTCGGGGCCGATGGGACCCGGTTCCACACCGGCCAGCTCGGCGAGAGGCTCGACGAGGCGCTCGCCGTAGCGCTCAGCCACGATGCAGCCCCGGTGGACGACGGCCACCGCGTTGGTGTGGCCCAGAGCCGGGTCTGCGTCGGGGCCGACGAGGCGGTCGAGCAGCTCCTCGAGGCCGCCGTCGACGGCCTCGGTCGGTGGCCGCGCTTGCTCCCACCCCGACGTCGGCCAGGCGACCCCCTGGGGCTGCAACGGGAAGGTCACCAGATCACTCATCGTCCACGGAGCGTAATGACGTGCTGCCAACCCGGTTGGTGTGGGGCGACCAGCATGGCAGCCTCAGACCATGCTCAGCGTGCGGGGCCTGCGGGTCGAGGCGGGTGGGACCACCCTGCTCGACGACATCACCCTCACGGTGCGCGCCGGCGACAAGGTCGGCATCGTCGGGCGCAACGGGGCGGGCAAGACGACGATGCTGAAGATCCTGGCCGGGGCGGCTGAGGCCGCCGGAGGCCGGGTGGTGCACACCGGCGGGCTCGGCTACCTGCCCCAGGACCCCCGCCTCGACCAGGTGCCCGACGAGCGCACCGGCCTGGAGCACGTCTTGTCGGGTAGGGGGCTCGACGAGGCCATGGTCCGCATGGAGAAGCTGCGAGTGCAGATGGAGGAGGACCCCTCCGACCGAGCCGTCGACCGGTACTCCCGGGCCGAGGAGCGCTTCAGCATGGACGGCGGCTACCAGGCCGACAGCGAGGTCCGGCGCCTGGCCGCAGGCTTGGGCGTGTCCGACGACCGTCTCGACATGTCCCTGGGAGCGCTGTCGGGCGGTCAGCGGCGGCGCGTCGAGCTGGCCCGCATCCTGTTCGCGGGCAGTGATCTGCTGCTGCTCGACGAGCCGACCAACCACCTCGACACCGACGCCAAGGACTGGTTGCTCGACCACATGCGTCGCTACCGGGGCGGGCTGTTGGTCATCAGCCACGACCTCGACCTGCTCGACGAGGCCATCACCCGTGTGGTGCACCTCGACCGCAGCGGTCACGACGACACCGGCACGGTGCACGAGTACAAGGGCACCTACTCGCAGTATCAGCGTCAGCGGGCGGCGGACGAGGTGCGACTGCGCAAGGAGGCCGCCGGCCGGGCCAAGGAGGTCGACCGACTGCAGGCCATCGTCGACCGCTTCGGTGCCAAGGCCACCAAGGCGTCGATGGCCCACAGCCTGGAGAAGCGCATCGCTCGCATCGAGGCGTCGGGCACTGAGGGACCGCGGCGCCAGCAGACCGCCCGGGTCCGGTTCCCCGACCCGCCCCACGCCGGGCGCACGGTGCTCGAGGTCAGCGACCTGTCGGTCTCCTACGGCGCCCTCGACGTGTTCGCCGGGGTCGACTTCTCCATGGGCCGGGGTGAACGGATGTTGGTGATGGGCTTCAACGGCGCCGGCAAGACGAGCCTGCTGCGGTCGCTCGCCGGGGTCCAGGAGCCCACGAGCGGCGAGGTACGCACCGGGCTGGGTGTCGTGGTCGGGTACTACGCCCAGGAGCACGAAGGCCTGGACCCCGACCGCACCCTGCTCGACCAGCTGCGCGACCGGGCCACCGGCCAGACCGAGACCGAGCTGAGGGGGCTGCTTGGCATGTTCGGGCTCACCGGCGAGAAGGTGTTCCAGCCTGCGGGCACCCTGTCGGGTGGGGAGAAGACCAAGCTGGCCCTCTGCCAGCTGGTGGCCGGCCGCCACAACCTGCTGTTGCTCGACGAGCCCACCAACAACCTCGACCCGGGCTCGCGCGAGGCCGTGGCCCAGTCCCTGGCCGGGTGGCCGGGCAGCATCATCCTCGTCAGCCACGACACCGACTTCGTCCGGGCCCTTCGTCCCGACCGGGCCCTTCTGATGCCCGACGGCCACGTCGACCACTGGTCCGACGACCTGCTCGAAGTCGTCGCCCTGGCCTAGGCCCCTTCCCCTCCTTGAACTGGTGAAGGATCGCGCCGCCCCAGCGACGAGAACCTTCACCAGAACGATGGCCTCCAGTCGGTAGGTTCCGGCGATGGAGGTCGCAGCGGCGCGGGTGGCCGATGCCGAGCTGGGGGCGCTGATCGCCCGGGGGCGTGACGCCGAGATCTTCGCCCTCGGCCGTGACCGGGTCGTGCGGCGCACCCCCGGCCCGCGTGACCTGACCGTCGAGTCGACGGTGATGGAGCACGTCCGGGCCGCCGGGTACCCGGTGCCCCGGGTCTGGCGGGTGGCGCCGGGCGAGATGGTCCTCGAGAGGGTTGAGGGGCCGACGATGGCCGAAGACCTGGCCCGTCGCCCGTGGCGGCTGCGCGGACATGCCCGGACGCTGGCCGACCTGCATCGCCGCCTCCACGCCATCGACGCCCCGGCCGACCTGCCTGCTCACCCTGTTGGCGGATCCACGGTCGTCCACCTCGACCTGCACCCCGCCAACGTCATCCTCTCGCCCTCGGGGCCGGTGGTCATCGACTGGACCAACGCCCAGCGCGGCGACGGCGCCGCTGACGTGGCCGACACCTGGCTGACCATGGCCCTTTTCGAGCGAGACCCGGAGCCTGGCTCGACGCCGATCGCCCGTCTCGCCGATGCCGTCGTGGCCCGGATCGAGCCGATGGTCCGGCGCCACCTGGTCGACGTGTTCCTCGACTCCGCCGGCCGCGACGACGCCCGACGCGTCCTCGCGGTGGCCGCCGAGCGCCGCCTGGCCGACCACAACGTTCGCCCCGCCGAGGTCCAGGCGATCCGCAGGTTCGTGCAGCGAGAGGCGGACGGCGGCGGTGACATCGCCCCCTGACGTCAGCGACCGGCGCGCGTGCGCTTCGAGCCGAGGTCGACGGGGCGGGAGACCTCGGCGAAGAAGTCGACCCGCCGGCCAGCCGGTAGAAACGGGGCCATGGCCGACAACGCTGACCGGGACACCCATCGGGTGGAGAAGGACACGATGGGGGAGGTGCGGGTGCCGGTGTCGGCCCGGTGGGCGGCGCAGACCCAGCGGGCCGTGGAGAACTTCCCCATCTCGGGCGTCCGGGTGGCGCCGGAGCTGATCCACGCGCTGGGCGCCATCAAGGCCGCGGCCGCCGAGGTGAACGGCGACCTCGGGGTCATCGACGCCGATGTGGCGACGGCGATCTCCGAAGCGGCGAACGAGGTGGCCGACGGCACATGGGACGACGAGTTCCCGATCGACCTCTTCCAGACCGGATCGGGAACGTCGACCAACATGAACGCCAACGAGGTCATCGCCTCGCTCGCGTCGGAGCGGCTGGGCCGGCCGGTCCACCCCAACGACGAGATCAACGCCTCTCAGTCGTCCAACGACGTGTTCCCGTCGGCCATCCACGTGGCTGCCGCGGTGATGACCCGCCATCGGCTGTTGCCCGCCCTCGACCACCTCGCCGCTGCTCTCCAGAGCAAGGCTGAGGAGATGGCCACGGTGGTCAAGGCCGGCCGCACCCACCTCATGGACGCCACGCCGGTCACCCTGGGCCAGGAGATGGGCGGCTACGCGGCTCAGGTGTCTGCGGCCCGGTCCCGCCTGGCCTCCACCCTCTCCCGCGTCGGTGAGCTGCCCCTCGGCGGCACGGCGACCGGCACGGGCCTGAACGCGCCGGTGGGCTTCGCCGCGTCGGTGATCGCGCTCGTGGCGGACCGACTCGACGTCGAGTTGACCGAGGCTCCCGACCACTTCGCGGCCCAGGGCGCGCGCGACGACCTGGCCAGCCTGTCGGGCGAGCTGCGGGCCCTCGGAGCCGGATTGCTGAAGACGGCCAACGACCTGCGCTGGATGGCCTCGGGGCCCCGCACCGGCCTGGCCGAGATCCGTCTCCCCGACCTGCAGCCCGGTTCGTCGATCATGCCGGGCAAGGTCAACCCCGTCATCCCCGAGGCGGTGAGCCAGGTGGTGGCCCAGGTGTACGGCAACGATGCTGCGGTCGCCTTCGCCGCCAGCCAGGGAAACTTCGAGCTCAACGTCTACTTGCCGGTGATCGCCCGCAACCTGCTCGAGTCGATCGGTCTCCTGGCCAACGTCAGCCGCCTCTTGGCCGACCGCTGCGTCGACGGCATAGAGGCCGACGTCGAGCGCTGCCAGGCCTACGCCGAGGCGACCCCGCAGGCGGCGACGGCGCTCAACCCGACGCTCGGCTACGAAAAGGTGGCCGAGCTGGTGAAGGAGAGCGCCCGCACCGGGCGCACGATCCGCCAGGTCGTGCTCGACGCCGGCCTGCTGGAGGAGGCCGAGCTCGACGAGGCCCTCGACCTGCTCTCCTTGACCCGGGGCGGCCGGTCTCCGGGTTGACGACGGTCAGGTGGAGGGGGAGCCGGCGAAGGGGGCGGGGGCGCCGGGGGGCGGCACCTCCACCTTCGACCACGACATCATGCGCGTGAGCCCGGCGATGGCTTCGTCCCACGTCGACGGCTCCCACCCCTCGGCCACTCCGACCACCACCCGGTCCTGGCGCAGGTGGACGAAGGCGGGCAGGTGCGACAGACCCACCCCGCGCACGAACGACCGCTCGGGATCGCAGAACGTCAGCAGGTCCTCGGCCCACGGTCCGAGGAAGGTGCGGGCGTCGGCCGCGTCGGAGGTCACGACCCACCCCACCCGACAGTCGGCGTCGATGAACTCGGTGAGGATCGAGCCCGCCGTGTCGAGCAGCCACGAGCTCTCCGACGTGTAGGGATCGATCACGACGACGGCCAGCTGGAAGGTGGTGAGCCAGTCGTCGAGGCTGGCGGTGTCACCGGTGATGGCGGTGAGCGCGATGGTCTCGGGAACCTGCTCGGCCACGGGCACCGGCAGAAGGTAGCAACGCGCCCCGGAGGGGCCGAATCGATCCGCCTCGGGGCGTCGACGCGAACGGGACCCGATGTAGGTTGCGCCGGTCCACCACAGGAGGTCGCCGTGCTCGCCGGCGTTGGCTCGTTCTTCTACAACTCCACGCTCCTGCTGCACATCCTGGCGGTCGTCGTGGCCTTCGCGCCGGCCTTCGTGTGGCCGATCCTGCGGGTCACGATGCGCAAGCAGGGCGGGGCCACGCTCCCCGAGGCCGTCGCCCGCCACATCGCTCCCAACAACGTCTTGGTCCACGGCCCGGCCCTGGTGCTGGCCGGCGTGTTCGGGCTGCTCACACTGCTGTTCTCCGGCGGCAACATCGAGTTCTCACAGACGTGGGTGTCGATCGCGTTCGTGCTGTGGTTCTTGATGCTCGGTGTGCTGTTCGCCGGCGTCGTCCCCGCTGAGCGCAAGGCCGCCAAGACCACCGACACCCCTGGCGCCGACGCCCGGGTGAGCATGTTCGGCGGGATGCTGCACCTGCTCCTGCTGCTCATGTTGATCGACATGATCTGGCAACCGGGGCGCTAGGAGACAGTCGGCGGATGCACCCCATCGAGCGGCTGCGCTACGTGGCCCGAGCCGGCGGAGCCGATCCTCGGGCCCTGGTCTCCGAGGCCGCCCATGCCCTGGGCGCCTTCGATGACGACCCGGCCGGACTGGTCGCCGCCGCTCGCCGCCTAGTGGCCCGCCACCCGGCGGTCGGCCCGATGTGGTGGCTGTGCAGCCGGGTGCTGGTGGCCGCCGACCCGGCAGTCGAGGGCCGGCGAGCGGTGTGGGAGATCGACGCCGATCCAACCGCCGCCGTCCTGGCCGCATCGCTGCCCGACGAGGCGATTGTGCTCGTCGTCGGCTGGCCCGACACCGTCGTCACCGGCCTGGCCCGGCGCGGCGATGTGGAGGTGCTCGCCGCCGACGACGGCACCGGTGTCGACATCGGGCGGCTGCTGGGGCGGGTCGACATCGACGTCGTCGATGTGTCGACCGAGGGCCTGGGAGCTGCGGCCGCCCGAGCCGAGCTGGTCATCCTGGAGGCGAGCGTCGCCGGACCAGCGTCGGCGCTCGCCGCTCCCGGCAGCCGGGCGGCGGCGGCCGTGGCCCGGTCCGAGGGACGCACCGTGTGGCTCGTCGCTCCGGTCGGCTGCGTCCTTCCCGGCCCGCTCTACGACGCCTGCGTGCGAGGGGTGGTCGACGTCTCCGAGCCGTGGGAGGCCGGCCACGACATCGTCCCCTTGACGCTGGTCGACCGCGTCGTCGGCCCCGACGGGCCGGTCTCGTCGGTCGAGGGGGTGGGTGCGACGACGTGTCCCGTCGCGCCCGAGCTGCTCCGCGCCGCTCGCACACCCGGATCCCGACAGTGACGGCCGATCCTTGGATAACACGTGTCCCGACGTGAGCTGATCCGCATGACCGGTGATGAGGTCGACACGTTCCTCGCCGGTCGCCACACCATGAACCTGGCCACCGTCAACCACGACGAGACGATCCACCTCGTCGCCATGTGGTACGGGTTCCTGGCCGACGGGACGGTGGGGTTCGAGACCTTCGAGCGGTCGCAGAAGGTCCAGAACCTCCGTCGAGACCCGAAGGTGACGGCCCTGGTCGAGGCGGGCGACTCCTATCCGACGCTCCGGGGCGTCGAGCTGGTCGGGGCCATGGAGATCACCGACGACCGGGACACCCTCCTGACGATCGCGGTGAGCGTGCTGGAGCGCTACCACCCCGAGATCACCCCCGACGACCGGCTCGCGGCGGCCGAGATGGTGGTGCGCAAGCGGGTGGCCCTGCTGCTGAGGCCCGAGCGCACCGTCACATGGGACCACCGCAAGCTCGAGGGAACGTACTGACGGTCGACACGGCCGGCCCGGCGCGTGGCCGCGAGCGGGCTGGGTAACCTCGGCGGCCATGGGTGACGACGTCCAGTTCCCGAACGGTGGCGAGACGGCTCACGGCTACCTGGCCGTGCCCGAGGGTGGCTCGGGCCCCGGCCTGCTGGTGATCCAGGAGTACTGGGGCCTCGTCGACCACATCCGCGACGTGTGCGACCGCTTCGCAGCCGAGGGCTTCGTCGCCCTCGCCCCCGACCTGTACCACGGCGAGACGACGACCGAGCCCGACGAGGCCGGCAAGCTGATGATGACCCTCAACCTCGGCCAGGCGGTGGCCGACATGAGCGGAGCCATCGCCCTGCTCCAGGAGAACGAGGCCACCACCTCGTCGACCCTCGGGGTCACCGGCTTCTGCATGGGCGGCGGCCTGGCCCTGGTGATGGCGGCCGAGCGGCCGGCGGCGTTCGGGGCGTGTGTGCCGTGGTACGGGCTGATCCCCTGGGAGCACGCCCATCCGGACTGGTCGAACATGCAGGCCAAGGTGCGGGGCCACTTCGCGGAGGACGACGACTTCTTCGGCCCCGACAAGGCCCGTGCTCTCGAAGCCGACCTCAAGGACAACGGAGTCGACGCCGAGATCACGATCTGGCCAGGCGTCGGCCATGCCTTCTTCAACGACACCCGGCCCGAGGTCCACGACCCCGAGGTCTCGGCCCAGGCCTGGGGCCAGTCGGTGGCCTTCCTCCACTCCGAGCTCGACTGACGCCGCACTGGTGGCGGCCAACAGCGACGATCGGGGGGTCGTCGAGCGCTACGTGCGGCTCGGACTGGCCCTAGGCCGTCACCTCGACGGTCTCGTCGACGCCTACTACGGGCCGCCGGGGTGGAAGGCCGAAGCCGACTCCGGCCCGGCCACTGCCCTGCCTGCGCTCGTCGCCGAAGCGGCCCGCCTCCTGGCCGACCTCGACGGGGGGGCCGACCCATCGGTGGCCGGGCATCGGCGGGCCTGGGTCCGGGCCCAGGTGGTGGGGCTGCACACCGTGGGCCGCAGCCTCGCCGGCGAAGCGCTGGCCTACCTCGACGAGGTCGAGTCGAGCTACGGCGTTCGCCCGACGCCAGTGCCCGAGGAGGATCTCGTGGCCGCCCACGGGCGCCTCGCCGCGGTCCTGCCCGGCACCGGACCGGTGCGCGACCGGATGATCGCCTGGCGCGAGGCGCAGATGGTTCCGGCGGACCTGATCGAGGGTCTGATCCGCGACCTGGCCGACGACCTGCGGGAGCGGACGCAGCGGGGCTTCGGCCTGCCCGACGGCGAGCAGGTGGAGTGGGTGCTCGAATCGAACAAGCCGTGGGCGGGGTTCAACTACTACCTCGGCGATCTGCGCAGCCGGGTGGCCATCAACACCGACCTGCCGGTGCCGTCGTTGGGGCTGCCTCACCTCGTCGCCCACGAGGCCTACCCCGGGCATCACACCGAGCACTGCCGCAAGGAGATCGGCATCGTGCGCCAGCGCCAGCACCTGGAGGAGGCGATCTTCCTCGTGGGCACGCCTCAGTGCCTGCTGGCCGAGGGCCTGGCCGACCTGGCCCTGGAGAGTCTGGTGGGACCCGAGACCGAGGTGGCGATGGCTCCCCACTTCGTGGCCGCTGGTGTGGCGTTCGACGCAGAGGGGGCGGCCCAGGTGCGCAGTGCGTCGGCGACCGTCCAGGCGGCGCGGGGCAACCTGGCCCTCATGCTCCACGACGAGGGTCGCGCGCCCGATGAGGTGGTCGCGTGGGCCGAGCGGTGGCTGCTCCTGCCACGAGCCCGGGCCGAGAAGCAGGTCGCGTTCATCTCCGATCCCACGTGGCGCGCCTACATCTTCTGCTACACCGAGGGCGTCGAGCTCTGTCGGCGCTTCGTCGCCGGCGACCCGGCTCGCTTTGAGCGCCTCCTCACCGAACAGCTCCTCCCGACCGACCTGGTCGCCCCCTCCGCCTGATCCCCTTCCCGAACTGGTGTCGGTTGCGCGGGTCCTGGCCGGTCAGATCTTCACCAGTTCGGAACTCCCCCCGTACTGGTGTCGATCGCGCCGGCCATGACCGGTCAGATCTTCACCAGTTCGGGCGCGGTCGAGCTTCTGCTGGAGCCGGCGGGCCGCGAGGCGAGCATGACGGACCGTCGCGACGACCCGGTCTTTGTGGTGCCATACGTTGTGCTCATCGACACGTGCGACGACGAAGCCGGCTCGCTCGAGGCTCTCCTGTCGTACTGCGTCGTCCTCGAGGTCGCTCAGGGCTGAGTGGAACAGCTCGCTGTCGACCTCGACGACGAGGGGCAGGTCGACGGCCACGTAGTCGACGCGTCCGCACCAGCGCTCCTGGTCCCCCAGGTTGACCTGGCGGCGCATGGGCGGGAGCCCAGCCTCGGCCAGGATGCGTGCGAAGCGGTCCTCCAACCCGCTCGCCGGCGGCTCGTAGTCCGCGGGCAGGCCTTCGAGGAGATCTCGGAGCGCAACGGTCCCCGCCCGTCCCCGATGCATGACCGGGTCCAGTTCCCTCAATGCTGACCGAGCCGACAGCAGGCGTCGAGCCCAGAACCAGTTGAGTAGTCGGCGCAACTTCTCCGGGTGAACGATCGGGGCCAGCTGGAGCAGGACGAGAGCGGGACGCACGACCGACACGCCGTCGAGGATCGCTGCGAACGGGTCGGGGAGGTGGCGCGGATGGTGGATAGTGGCGAGGGGCGACGGCGTGCGCCGAGCTCGCACCACGATCAGCTCAAGAGGTTCGACCCGGAATCCGGGGAACCCCCACAGCGCGGCCGCCGACCGATGCGACAGGTATGCCGATGGACCCACGTCGAGAACTGCTGCGAGCGCCCGCTGGGCGTCGGTGGGTGCCGACCCCGTCCGTCGCAGGACGCGTCGGGTGACCCGCATCCAGCCTCCGGAGTCGAGCATGTGCGTCCACTGGTGACGGGTGGCGCCGAGCGACAGGCATTGGCCATGGGTGACGAGGGCGTGTTGACGCTCGGCCATGGCGAGGACGGCTGCGGGCGTGCGATCGAGGTCTGTGGGACTCATCCCGCCAGTCAACCCAAGGGGTGTGACAGCTAGAACGTCGTCGCCCCGCCCAACGACCGCAAGACCCGAACTGGTGTCGATCGCGCCGGCAATAGCCGGTCGAACCTTCACCAGTTCGGTCGAGCGGCGGTACTGGTGTCGGTTGCGCGGGTCCTGGCCGGTCAGATCTTCACCAGTTCGGGGGGCGGGGCGACCGTAGGGTGGCGGGGTGGGCACCATCGGGATCTTCCTCTTCGACGACGTGGAGGAGCTCGACGCCGTCGGGCCGTGGGAGGTGCTCGCGACGTGGTGCGGGTTCTGGCCGGACGACGGGTGGACCGTCGCCACCTTCTCGCTCGACGGTCGACCCGTGCGGGGGGCCAAGGGGATGGGCCTGGTACCCGAGACCTCCATCGGCGACTTGGGTCATCTCGACGTCGTGCTGCACCCCGGCGGTCGGGGCACTCGTCCGCTGTTGAAGGATCCGGAACACCTGGACCGGGTCCGGAGCTGGGCCGCGGCCGACATCGCCACCAGCGTCTGCACCGGTTCGCTCGTGTACGCGGCGGCCGGACTGCTGGCCGGTCGGCCGGCCACCACCCACTGGGCCTCCCTCGACACCCTGACCGAGCTGGATCCGACCATCGAGGTGCGGCCCGACGACCGCTGGGTGGACGACGGCGACATCGTCACCTCGGCCGGTGTGTCGGCCGGGATCGACATGGCCCTGCACCTGGTGCATCGCCTGGCCAGCGCCGAGCGCGCCGCCGAGGTCCGCCGCTACATCCAGTACGACCCGTCCCCGCCGGTCTGACCTCGGTCCGAGCGCGCTCGGCGCGCCCATGGTCCCGGCCGATGTCACACCACCGTGGGAGGGTTGGCGCATGGCATTCGGTCAGCAGTCCGGTCCCCCGGCGTCGGCCAGGCAGGTGAAGGACCTCACCCGACTGGTCATGAACGCCGGCCATGTCGACTTTCGCGACGCGCGTGGCCCGCTCGGGCTCACCCAGCGCCAAGCGAGCGGCAAGTTCACCCGAGACGAGGCCGATGCCCTCATCGCCCTCTTGGAGGAGGCCGAGGACGCTCACCGCGCCGGCCTCGACCCGGCGGCGGTCGAGGACCTCCGCGCTGTCGACGCTCCGCCTCCCGCCGACCTGAGGCTCTCCGCCGACGACCGACGTCACGCCGAGCAGCGGCTGGCGTTGCGAGATGTGGCCGATGACCTGCTCGCCGCCGAGCTGCAGCAGCGCGGCTGGGTGGTGATGGCGCCCTAGGCGTCGACCTCAGCTCGGCAGTGAGTGGGCGACGGCATGGCGGGGCTCGTAGAGCATCATGGCCCCGGCGCCCGGGAGGGTGACGTGGGTGACGAGCCCCCAGCCCTCGTCTTCGACCTCCCCCGTGATCTCGGCCCCCTTGGCGCGCAGCTCGTCGACTGCGGCGGCGATGTCGTCACACATCAGCGACACCTGGTGGTGGGGTGCCTCCGCCCACTGGTCGCCGTCCTCAGACACGGTGGGATGGACGCCCATCTCCGCCGGCGGGGTGCGGTAGATCATCCACCCGCCGCCAGCGTCGATCGACGGCCAACCGAGCACGTCGCTCAGAAATCCACGAGTGGCGTCGGCATCGTCGGAGTAGATGATCGTGTGGAGTCCGTGGATCATGGGACCCGACCCTAGAGATCGGTGCGGCCAGGCGCTGGCGCCCTAGGTGGCAGCGCCGGCGCGGGCGAGGATGGTGCCATGAGCGACGAGACACCCGCACCGTTGGAACCGATGCCCGAAGACTGGGAGACGGCCCTCGCCGTGGTCGCCCACCCTGACGACATGGAGTACGGAGCGTCGGGGGCGGTGGCCCGGTGGACCGACCAGGGCAAGGAGGTCGCCTACCTCCTGATCACCGCCGGAGAAGCGGGCATCGACGCCATGGGGCCAGAGGAGGTGGCACCGCTGCGAGCCGCCGAGCAGCGGGCGGCCTGCGCTGCGGTCGGGGTCACCGACCTGGAGATCCTCGGTCACCCCGACGGAATGCTGACCTACGGCTTGGAGCTGCGTCGCGACATCGCCCGGGTCGTCAGGCGCACCCGGCCCGAGCTGGTGATAACTCTCAACCACCGCGACACCTTCGGTCCCGGAGCACTCAACACGGCTGACCACAAGGTGGTCGGCCAGGCGACCATGGACGCCGTGCGCGACGCCGCGAACCGGTGGGTGTTCCGCGAGATGACCGACGAGGGCCTGGAGCCGTGGGCCGGCGTGCGTTGGGTAGCGGTCAGCGGCTCGCCGGAGGCGACCCACGCCACTGACGTGAGCACCACCCTCGACCGGTCGGTGGCGTCGTTGGCCGCGCATCGCGTTTACCTGGAGGGCTTGGGCCCTGGCCCCCTGGGCGACCCCGACGCCTTCCTGCGGAGGATGGCCGAGGGCAGCGCCGCCCGCTTCGGCGGCGTGCCGTGCACGACCTTCGAGCTCCTCTCCATGTGACCGTCGCTCGCGGTCCGACTGGACATGTGTGAATGCGCATGTGAACATGTCGGCATCACCCGGACCCACCAACCCCCGAGGAGTCCGCTGACCGCGGACGGCGCCGAGAGCCTGGCCCGGGTGATGGGGGCGTTGGCCACGGCCAGCCGGGTCCGCATCCTGGCCTGCCTCCGCGAAGGCGACAGCAGCGTCGGCGAGCTGGCCGAGGCGGTCGCCATGGAGCAGCCGGCGGTGTCTCACCAGCTCCGGGTCCTGCGCGACCTCGGGTACGTGGTCGGCACGCGCCAGGGGCGTCACACCGTCTACTCGTTGTACGACACCCACGTCGCCGCCCTCATCGACGAGATGCTCAGCCATCTCGACCACGTGCGATCAGGCGCCACCGAGGCCTCGACACCCACCCTTCATCCGATCCCACCCACACCCCCAGGAGACACCATGTCCGACGCCCAGGATCACGCCCACCCCGAGCCCCACAGCCATGAGCACAGCCACGAGGGCGACGCTCACACCCATCCGCACACCGACCACGACCACGACCACGTCACCCACGACCACGAACACCCGGCCGGCGACGACAGCCATGCCCATCCCCACCTCCACGAGGTCGGGTTGGAGTCCGAGCACACGCACTGAGCGCCGTTCGCCGTCACTCGGCTGGCTCTACTCGGCGGTGGCGACCAGCCTTCGGGCTATGACCTTGAGGCAGAGCGTCTCGTCCGCCCCTTCGAAGATCGACAGCACCCGCGCGTCCACGAAGTAGCGGCTCACGTCGTACTCCTCGGCGTAGCCCATGCCCCCATGGATCTGCATGGCCTCCCGGGTGACCCACTCGGCGGCCTTGCACACGTAGGCCTTGATGAGGCTGGCCTCCATCGCCCCCTCACCCTTGGCCATTAGCCCGGCCACGACGTAGGCGAACTGGCGGCTGGCCTGGATCAGCACCGCCATGCGACCGAGCTTGGCCTGTGTCAGCTGGTAGTCGCCGATGGGATGGCCGAACACCTTGCGGTCCACCGCGTACTCCCGGGCGGCCTCGTACGCCGCCTGCATCACCCCGATGGCGCGAGCCGCGGTCTGGATGCGGCCGTTCTCGAAACCGGCCATCTGGTAGTAGAAGCCGCGCCCCTCACCGCCGTCCATGCCGATGAGGTTCTCGGCTGCGACGAACCAGTCGTCGAGGGCGATCTCATAGGAGTGCATGCCGCGGTAGCCGATGGTGTCGATTGGCCGGCCCTCCATCTTCCCGCCGCCGGGAGCGCCATCGGCCGCCTCCTGAACCAGCTCGAAGCCGTGACCGTCGCCCCGGGGCTTGGGGGCGATGAACAGCGAGAGACCCCTGTGTCCCAACGACCGGTCGGTGTCAGTGCGGGCCAGCAGCAGCAGCACGTCGGCCCGGGCCCCGAACGTGCACCAGGTCTTGACCCCGTTGATGAGCCACCCACCCTCGGTGGGCGTGGCCGTGACCTTGACGCCGGCGACGTCGGATCCGAAGTCCGGCTCGGTGACGGCCACCGCGTTCATCACATCAGCCGAGGCCAGCTGGGGCAGCCAACGCTGCTTCTGCTCCTCGGTGCCGCCGGCCAGCAGCGCCCGGGCCAGGATCTCGGGCCGGGTTATGAGCGACCCGCCGGCCCCCAGAGAGCCCCGCGACAGCTCCTCGGTGGCCACGACCATGGCCACGTACTCGCCCTCGCCCCCCTCGCCGAAGCCGCCGTAGTCGGTAGGGATCGACAGGCCGAACGCTCCCAGCTCGGCCAGTCCACCGATGATCTCCTCGGGGATGTCGCCGTTGGTGCGGTGGATGTGCTCGGCGATGGGGGCGAGCTCCTTCTCGGCGAAGCGTCGGAAGGTGTCGGCCACCAGCTCCATGTCGTCGTCGAGGTGGCGGGCGCCGGGGTCGTCGATCGTGGCGAGGAACTCCGGCGCCCGGTAGGCCGATAGGAACCCACGGGTCGCGTCCAGGGCGCCAGGATCGATGCCCCACTCTCCCTCCCGCCCGAAGGTGCGCCCGGCCAGGTCACCGACCGCGTCGGCCACGAAGGCGCAGGTGATGGCCGCCTCAGCCGGCCCCTTGCCGCCATAGTCGAGCAGCCCTCGGCCCGTGGCCACCGCGGCGGCGGCGTGGGCCACCTCGTAGGCCAGCACCTGGCGCACGTCGATCGAGTCACGGGCCAACACGACCACGGCGGCGTCGATGACCGCATGGGCGTCGTCGAGGGCCGACGCAGCAGCGGCGAGGTCAGGCACGGCGGTCGTCATGGGCTCCGAAGTTACCGACGACCTGGGCCTCGCCTCCCATCCGGCGCGGAGGCTGTCGAGGACCTCAGCTCTGGCCGGAGAGGACGATGGTGCGGGTGGCCGTGGTCTGTTCCAGCCAACGCAGCAGGTCGGCCTCGGGCATGGGCCGGGCGATGTGGAACCCCTGGGCCCGGTCGCAGCCGAGGTGGGTGAGCACGGGCAGATCCTCGGCGCTCTCGACCCCCTCGGCCACGACCTCCAGGCCCAGGTTGTGGCCGAGATCGATCATCGATCGCACGATCGTGAAGTCGTCGCTTCGGCGACGCATGGCCCCCACGAAGGTGCGGTCGACCTTGATCTCGCTCAGCGGAAGGTCGCGCAGGTACGTCAGCGAGGAGTACCCGGTGCCGAAGTCGTCGATCGAGGTTCCCACGCCCAAGCCCTGGAGGGCGCGGAACTGCGCCAGGGCCACCGACGGGTCGTCCATGATCTCGCTCTCGGTCAGCTCGACGGTGAGGGTGCCGGGCGGCAAGGCGAACTCGGAGATGATCTCCTCGATGCCGCCGATCAGATCGCGGTCGAACAGGTTGCGCACCGAGAGGTTGACGGCGACGCCGACGTCGTGGCCTTCGGCCCGCCACCGGGCCGTCGCCCCGGCCGCCTCACGAAGCACCCAGCGGGCGATCGGACCGGTCGCTCCCGACAGCGCCGCCAGGCCCATGAAGGAATCGGGTGGGAGCAGGCCGTGCTCGGGGTGGAGCCAGCGCACTAGCGCCTCGGCGCGGGTCACGACACCCAGGCGCAGGTCGAGGAGCGGCTGGTAGTGCAACACGAGCTGACCCTCGGGCGCAGCGTCACGCAGGTCGCCGATGAGGGTGAGCCGAGCGACGCTCGACCGGTCCTCGTCGGGGTGGTACACGGCATAGGAGCCGCCGGCTCGCTTGGCCACGTACATGGCCACGTCGGCCCGGCGGACCAGCTCGTCGGCGTCGGTGGCATGGTCGGGCACCAGGGCGATGCCGATGCTGACGTTGGTCTGGAGTCGGAGGTCGTCGATGGTGAACGGAGCGCTGAGGCTGACCGCGGCTAGCTCGGCCGTCGCCACCGCTGCGCTCTCGTCCACATGGCTGCCGTGGAGGACGATGGCAAACTCGTCGCCCCCGAGGCGGGCCACGAAGACCGGGTTGAGCACGGCCCTCAGGCGGTCTGACACGGCGATGAGGAGCCGGTCGCCCACAGAGTGGCCCAGAGCGTCGTTGACCTCCTTGAACTGGTCGAGGTCCATGATGAGCAGGGCGACGGGCCGTCCACTGTCGGCGGCGAGGGGGACGGCGGCCCGGATGAGCTCGTCGAGCTGAGCCCGGTTGGGGAGGCCCGTGAGGGCGTCGTGGAGCGCCTGGCGGCGCAGGGCTCGCGTCGCCCGAGAGACGTCGGTCGTGTCCTGGAGCGACACCGTCACCAGGCCACCGGGCAGGCGGAAGGCCTGGACCGTCGCGGTCCGGGGGGCGGAGGCGTCGCCCAGGGCGATGTCGTCGACTCGTAGCGGCTCCCCCGTCCGGGCGACCTCGACGAGACGACCAGTGAGCCCGGCCGAGCCGAGGGCGGGGAGCACGGTGTCGACCGGCCGGCCGCGGGCGTTGGTAGCAGGGTCCTCGAGGTGCTGCTCGACAGCCGGGTTGGTCGCCACCACCGCCAGCCATTCACGGTCGTGCGAGCTCACCAGGCGGACCACGAAGAGGGCGAGGTCGATGTGGTCGACCAGGTCGGCGTACTGACGTGACTGCTGCTCGATGCGGTGGCGCTCGGTCACGTCGAGGGTCACCCCGTGCAGCTCCGACACCACCCCGGTGCCGTCGGTGACCACCTTCACCCGATCGAGGACGTGGATCGGGTGCCCGTCGCTGGCCATCATCCGGTAGGTCACGTCGTGGTCGCGCTGCTCGGCGATCGCCTGGCGGGTCATCGCCTCGACCCGGGCCCGGTCACCGGGGTGTACCACCGACAGCCAGAAGCCGTCGACAGTCCACTCCTCGGCCGAGCGGCCGAGCAGCCCGGCAGCCCGTCCGTTGACGTAGGTGAACCGGTCGGTCGTCGGGTGCCTGGTCCACAGCACGGCGTCGAGGTCGTCGACCAGTCCGGTGAGCCTGGCCCGGGCGCGAGCCTCGCTCGTCGCCAGGCTGCCGATGCCCAGGATCACGAGCAGACCGCTGACGGCGTAGCCGATGGACGCGAACTGGGATTCGTCGATCGTCCCCCTCAGCTCCAGGAGGGCCAAGGCGACGGTGCCGAGCGAGACCGAGATGGCGGCCGGTACGGGGGCGCCCGCCGCCGCCGCGTAGGCGACGCTGGTGATCATCACGAGGGTTGCGGGCAGCAGGGCCGCTGGTTCCAGGGCGACGATGCCGGCCGCGAAGGCCACGTCGGTCAGGGGGAGCCACAAGGGGGGCCGGCCCCGGTGGTGGAGGCGCAGGTCGTGGGCGGCGTTGCTCAGGCCGCCGACCAGCGCGATCACGGCGCCCACCGGCCATCCGAAGACCAGGGTCGAGGTGGCGGCCAGGATGGCGATGCCCAGGTAGCGGAGGCGCAAGACCTGTCGCCAGCGCCCCAGGGTCCACGCCGCAGCCGGGTCGTCGGAGCTTCGTCTCGGTTTCGCGGCGCGCCTCATGGCTCGTGCGTCTCCTCCCACCGCGCCATTGTGCCACCGCACAGCGTGTGCGCGCATGCGCCCTCCGTCGCGTCGCCCGGGGCGATCCGACCGAAGGCGGAGCCCTACGCTGGCCGTCGCCCAGACCCGACGAGGAGACCCGGTGACCGTCCACGAGCGCCCCTTCGGCCGCACCTTCGAGGAGTTCGAGGTGGGCGACGTCTACCGCCACTGGCCGGGCAAGACGATCACCGAGTCCGACGACCACCTGTTCTGCATGATGACCATGAACCACCACCCGCTGCACACCAACGACTGGTACGCCGAGCAGGCCCCGCAAGGGCGCAACGTGGTCGTCGGCAACCTGGTGTACTCGATGGTGTTCGGCATGAGCGTCCCCGACGTGTCGGGTCAAGCGGTGGCCAACCTCGAGGTCGAGGCGCTCAAGCACTCCAAGGCGACCTTCCACGGCGACACGATCCACGCCGAGACCCGGGTGCTCGCCAAGAAGCTCACCTCGAAGGGGGACCGAGGGATCGTCACGGTCGAGACCAAGGGCATCAACCAGCGTGGCGAGGAGGTCTGCTACTTCCGCCGCAAGGTGATGGTGTGGACCGAGGCCGAGGCGCCCAAGCGGCCGCGGCCCTACGACACCGACGCGGTCTGGGCCGACGAGGCCTGAGACATGCCTGGCGAGGTTTCAGATCCGAGGGTGATGCCGGCGGCCGCGGCCGGCTTCTCCGCTGGCGCGGAGGACTACGAGCGGGGACGTCCGTCGTACCCAGCCGACGCCGTCGAGCTGCTGTGCCGGGAGCTCGGCATCGGGGCTGGTGCGAGGGTCATCGACCTGGCCGCCGGCACCGGCAAGCTGACCCGGCTGCTCGTCGCGACCGGTGCCGATGTGGTCGCCGTCGAGCCGGTGGCCGAGATGCGCGAGCGGCTTGTCGCGCAGGTGCCCGGGGTCCTCGTCGTCAACGGCACCGCCGAGCGCCTGGAGGCCTCGGACGCATCGGTCGATGCGGTCACCGTGGCCCAGGCCTTCCACTGGTTCGACGCGCCCGTCGCCCTGGCCGAGATCGCCCGGGTCCTGCGCCCCGGAGGCGGCCTGGGCCTCGTCTGGAACGAGCGCGACGGGCGAGAGCCGTGGGTGGCCGAGCTGAGCCGCCTGATCCGCTGGAACGAGCGGGGCCGGTGGCGGGTGCCCTACACGGTCGAGGTCGACTGGGCGGCTCGCATCGAGGCGCTCGGCCTCCCGTTCGGCGCCGTCTCCCGATACGACACGACCTACCGGCAGCCCATGGACGTCGACACGCTCGTGGCCCGGGTGCTGTCGACCTCCTACATCGCCGCTCAGCCCGTCGACGCCCGAGCCGAGCTGGCCGACGAGGTGCGGGCCCTGGTGGCCGGGTTCGACGCGCCGTTTGACCTCCCCTACCAGACCGTCGTCTACTGGTGCCGGCGCGAACCGTGACCCGACCGGTCGGCGGCGCGGTCACACCACAGGAGAGACCGATGCTCACCCGTGTCGACCACGTGCAACTCGCCATACCAGCCGGTGCTGAGGATCTTGCCCGGGCGTTCTACGGAGGTGCGCTCGGCATCTCGGAGGTGCCCAAGCCACCGCACCTCGCAAGCCGCGGAGGGTGCTGGTTCGAGCAGGGCGACCTCAAGGTGCACCTGGGAGTCGACCCGAGCTTCGTAGCGGCCCGCAAGGCCCATCCCGCCTTCATCGTCGAGGACCTTCCGGAGCTGATCCGTCGCCTGGAGTCGGCGGAGATCGCCGTCAACGACAACGAGCCTCTCGAGGGCTTCCACCGGGTGTACGTCGACGATCCGTTCGGCAACCGGATCGAGCTGATGGAGGCGACGCCGTGACCCAGGCCTGAGCCACCCGACGCTCAGCCGGGCATGGCCATCCCGCCGTCGACGCACAGGACCTGGCCGGTGATCATGCGGGCGTCGTCGCTGGCGAAGAACACGGCGGTCCCGGTGAGGTCCTCGGGCTGCAGCTCCTTCTTCATCGCCGACATCATCGTCACGAAGGGCAGGAACTCCTCGGGCACGACCTTGCGGGTGGCCTCGGTCATGGTCACGCCCGGGGCGATGCAGTTGACCGTCACCCCGAACGCGCCGAGCTGGGCGGCCATGAACTTGGTCAGCCCGATGACGCCCCACTTGGTCTGGCTGTAGGAGAACGCCCCGACCTCGTGAAAGTCGCCCATGGGCGGCAGCTGGTACATGTAGGCCGCCGAGGACGACTGGTTGATGACCCGGCCTCCGCCACCTTCGATCATCACCGGCACCGCGGCCCGGCTCATCATCCACGCTCCGTGCAGGTTCACGTCGAACACGTGCTTGAGGTAAGCGGCGTCGTTGTTGGCGATGTCGATGTCGTGGTAGATCGCGGCGTTGTTCACGAGCACGTCGATGGTGCCGAACGCGTCGACGGTGGCTGCGGCGCAGGCCTGGGCCGAGTCCTCATCCGCGATGTCGGTCTGCACCAGCCGTGTCCGGTCGTCGCCGTGGCCGGCCTCGGCCAGAGAGGCCATCCCGGCCTCGGCCCGGCTCGGGTCGATCTCGGCCACCACCACATTCGCCCCCTCGGCGAGGAACCGGTGGGCGTAGGCCAGGCCGATGCCCTGACCCGCGCCGGTGATGATGGCGACCTTCCCGTCGAGGCGGCCGGTCGGTGCCGCGTCGGTCACGATCGGTGGATCAGGTTCATCGTCGAGCTGAGCACCGGCTCTCCTTCGGAGTTGCGGTAGGTGTCGACGATCACCATGAAGGTCATGGTGCGCTCGCCGGTCTGCTTCTCGTAGATGTCCGCGACCTCTCCCTCGTAGGTGAGCCGCTGCCCGACGGTGAGTGGCCGGTGATAGGTGAACTCCTGCTCACCGTGCAGCACCATGCCTCCCTCGGACATCAGGGCGCCGATGACCTCCATCATCGGGTTGCGGTCGGGCTGGCCGTCCGACGGCTGCAGCTCGGCCCACTTGCCCCAGTTCTGGATCGAGAAGCCGAACGTCGGCGGCGACGGGATGTCGTCGAAGCCGGCCTTCCGAGCCACACCTGCATCGCGATACACCTCGTTCTCGTCGCCTAGGGCGGCGGCGAAGTTGGTCAGCGGGGCCCGCTCGACGACGAGGGTGCCCTTCGACGTCGGCATCCCGATGTACTCGCTGAAGTCGGCCACCGCATCCCCTTGGAGGTTGGCGTACTGTCCGGTCACGAACCTGACACGAGCGTCAGGTTCGTGATCTAACCACAGCGGGCCGCCAACCGCCGCCCATCCGACGACAGCCAGGGAGCCAGCGCGCAATGGGAATCGTGGACGGAAGGATCGCCATCGTCACCGGCTCGGGCCGGGGCGTGGGCCGGGGTGAGGCCATGGAGCTGGCGGCCCAGGGGGCCAAGGTCGTGGTCAACGACCCGGGCGTCTCGTCCAAGGGTGAGGGCGCGGATGAGCGCCCCGCGGACCAGACCGTCGCCATCATCACCGACCGCGGGGGCGAGGCGGTCACCAGCTACGACGACATCTCGTCGTGGGACGGGGCGGCCGCGGTGATCCAGCAGGCCGTCGACACCTTCGGCGGGCTCGACATCGTCGTCAACAACGCCGGCATCCTGCGCGACGCCTTCATCGCCAAGATGGAGGAGGAGCAGTGGGACTCGGTGATCGGCGTGCACCTCAAGGGCACCTTCGCCATGACCCGTCACGCCTGTGCCTACTGGTCGGGCGAGTCCAAGGCCGGGCGCGAGCGACGGGCCGCCATCGTAAACACCGTGAGCTCGGCCGGGCTCCAGGGCAACCCGGGCCAGGCCAACTACGGCGCCGCCAAGGCCGGCATCGCCGCGCTCACCACCATCACCGCCCTCGAGGGGGCCCGCTACGGGGTGCGGGCCAACGCGGTTGCGCCCGGCGGGGCGACCCGCATGGTGAACGAGGCCATGCCCCAGATCCCGGTCCGGGAGGCCGACGAGGTGCCCGACGGCACCTTCGAGCGGCTCAACCCGGGCAACTCGGCCCCCATGGTGGTGTGGCTGGCATCCGACGAGGCCCTGCTCGTGTCGGGCCAGGTCTTCCGGGCCGTGGGCAGCGAGGTCTCCCACTACCTGCCGTGGCACCTTGGCGCCTCGACGGCCAACAAGGTCAAGGGCGAGGACCAGAAGTTCGACCCGGCCCGGCTGGGCGCAGCGCTGTCGAAGGACGTCTTCGGCCTGCGCCCCGGCGGCCTCAAGATGGGCGGCTGACCGCGATCGACCCGAACTTTGGGCGAGTTCTGGCCACAACGGTGGAAACTCGCACAAAGTTGGGATGAACGACGTCCGATCTGCCCCGGAGCTGCCCCTCATGAGCGACTACGAGACCCTCGACTACCGGGAGGAGGAGGGCGTGGCCTGGGTGACCCTCGACCGCCCGGAGGTCCACAACGCCTTCGACCGGACCATGCAGCGTGAGCTGCGGGCGCTGTGGCGGGGGTTGCGGGTGAACGACGATGTCCGCGCCGTCGTGCTCACCGGCGCCGGCGACAAGGCGTTCTGCACCGGCATCGACCGAACCGAGCAGATGGGCGACGGGGGCAGGGCCGGCCTCGACGACGCCGAGCAGCGCATCGGCAGCGGCACGACCCCGTTCCACTTCGACGACCCCGGCGATTGGATCGGCCCCAAGAGCAACGACCTGTGGAAGCCGGTGGTGGCGGCGGTGAACGGCATGGCCTGCGGCGGCGCCTTCTACCTGCTGGGCGAGGTCGACGTGATCATCGCGGCGGAGCACGCCACGTTCTTCGACCCCCACGTCACCTACGGCATGTGCGCGGTGTTCGAACCGATCCACATGCTGCAGAAGATGCCGCTGGGCGAGGTGCTGCGGATGACGTTGCTCGGGTCCCACGAGCGCATGTCTGCCGGCCGGGCGCATCAGATCGGCATGGTGTCGGAGGTCGTCGCCGAGGTCGAGCTGCACGACCGGGCCCGTTGGGTGGCCGAGGCCATCGCATCGGCTCCGGCCCTGGCGGTGGAGGGCACCGTGCGGGCCATCTGGTCGGGCCAGGAGCACCCCCGGTCCCAGGCCCTCGGGCTGGGCTGGGCCTACGTCGGACTGGGTACCAGCCCAGATTCCATCGCCGAGGGCCAGAAGGTGTTCGCCTCGGGCCAGCGCATCGAGTGGCGCCTGCGTTGACCGCTCTAAGGGTCGACCGGACGCGGTCAGCGGGGGAAGAAGCCTCGCTGGACGAAGGTGGCCAGGCCGTCGATGAGGGCTTCGTCGCCGATGCCGATGTCGCGGGAGGTGGTCACGTAGGCCATGCGCTCCAGGGTGGCGAGGAGGGCCGCCGCCTTGAGCTCGACCTGCCGGGGGGTGTCGTCGGATCCTTCGGCGATGGCGGCTCGCAGCGACCCGGCGATGCGCTCGAAGGAACGGGCGCCGAGGCGGGCGAGGGCCCGGTCGTCCACCTGGTTCTCGGCCCAGGCCCGGACCACGACACCGTGGCTGCGGTAGAAGGCGAGGTAGGCGGCCAGCCAGGTGCGCAGGGCGGCTCGTCCCTCGGCGCCTGGCGGCACTGGCCCCAGCGAGGCGGCCACCTCGGCGGCTTCGTCGGCGCACCGTTCGGCCAGGGCTCGGAACAGGTCCTCCTTGTTGGCGAAGTAGACGTAGAACGTGCCGTGGGAGAGCCCGGCCCGCCGCACCACGTCGTCGACCCGCGTCGATTGGTACCCGGTCTCGGCCAGCACGGGCAGGGCCGCGTCGAGCAGCCTCGATCGGGTCGCCTCGCCTCCTCGCTTGGTGCCCGTCGCCGCAGCCGACGGCTCCGAGTTCGAAGCGGGAGCGACGAGCTCGGAGCGAGTGCGGGGGGCGGGCACGGGTCAGGCGGGGGATAGGTGCTCGACGGGGTGGTGGCCGAGGCCGCCGAGCGCTGGGGCGACGCTACCTGCCTGGTCGCGCCGAAGGGGTGGAGGCTGAGCTACGCCGAGCTGCACCGACTGTCCGACGAGGTGGCCGTCGGGTTGCTCGAGGCGGGCGTTGGCGAAGGCGAGGTCGTCGCCCTCTGCCTGCCGACCTCGCCTGACCACGTCGTCGCCTACGCCGCCTGCGCCAAGGTCGGCGCGATCTGCGCGGCGCTGAACCCTCGCCTCACCCCTGGTGAGCGGGCCGCCGTGCTCGACCGGGTCGCCCCCAGGTCGGTGATCGCATCTGGGATGGAGGTCGGACCGTGGCCCGGGATCGAGGTCGACCTGGGCTCCGGCCCACGGTCCGCGTTCGCCGGGCTGCGTCGCAGGGGTGAGCGCCCTCCTCCGCTGGCGCCGGACCCCGAACGGCCGGTCGCCATCGTGCTCACGTCGGGGACGACGGGCGCGCCCAAGGGCGCGCTCTACTGCGGCCGCCAGCTCGAGTTCATCACCGAGGTCGACACCGGCGGACGATGGGGTGGAGGATCAGCCGCGCTCGGGGCCACGCCGCTGGCGCACCTCGGCCCCACGACGAAGCTGCCGGGGTCGCTGATGCGGGGCGGGACGACCTATCTCGTCGAGCGGTGGCGGCCGGCCGACGCCCTGCGACTGACCACGAAGCATCAGATGGCCTCTATCGCCGGCATCCCGACCCAGTTGGCCCTGATGCTCCACCACCCCGACGCCAGGGCCGCCGACCTGTCGTCGGTGCAGGCCGTCATCATCGGCGGCGGTCCGGCCACGCCGGCCCTGGTGCGCGAGATCCGTGACCGGCTGGGTGTGCCCGTGTCGACCCGCTACTCCTGCACCGAGGCCGGCATCGGCCTGGGGACCGGGTTCGCCGATCCGCCCACCGATGCCGAGGTCTCGGTCGGCCGGCCTCACGCCGGCGTCGAGCTGTCCATCCGCGACCCCGACTCCGGCGATCCTGTGGCCGGCATCGGGGTTGGGGAGGTGTGCCTGCGGTCGCCGGCGGTGATGAGCGGCTACTGGCGCGACGACGCATCGACGGCCGCTGCGTTCTGGGCCGACGGCTTCGTTCGCACCGGCGACCTCGGTCGCCTCGACGAGCAGGGACGGCTGCGTCTGGTCGGCCGGGCGAGGGACATGTACGTCCGGGGGGGCTACAACTGCTTCCCGATGGAGGTCGAGGCCGTGCTGGCCGCCCATCCGGATGTGCGGGAGGTGGCCGTCGTCGCCCGTCCTGACGACACCATGGGCGAGGTCGGCGTCGCGGTGGTCGTGCCGGTCGATCCGGATCGGCCACCGAGCCTGGAGGGCCTGCGCTCCCACGCCGCGGTGACCCTCGCCCACCACAAGCTCCCCGAGCACCTCCGCGTGGTCGACGCCTTGCCCCTCACTCCCATGGACAAGGTCGACAAGGCTGCCCTCACCCGCTCCCTCTGATCCACGCCCGAACTGGTGAAGATCTGACCGGCCATGACCCGCGCGATCGACACCAGTTCGGGTGGAGGGAGGAGAGCCGGGATCAGTCCCAGACGACGTCGAGGCGGGGTGGGGCTCGGAAGGTCATGCCGCTGATGTAGGGGTCGGGAGCGTCCGGATCGAGGCGGAGACCGGGCAGGCGGTCGAACAGGGCATTGAGGGCCACTGCGGTCTCCATCCGGGCCAGGTGCATGCCCAGGCACCGATGCGCTCCGTGGGCGAACGCGATGTGGGGGAGGCGGGCGCGACCGATGTCGAGGTCGTCGGACCGCTCCCACCGGGTCTCGTCGTGGTTGGCCGAGCCGAGGTTGACGATGATCGCGGTTCCGGCCGGGATGGCCACGCCGCACACCTCGGTGTCGCGGCTCGCCGTGCGCAGGATCATCAGCAGGGGCGGCTCCCAGCGCAGTCCCTCCTCGATGGCCTGGGGCATGAGGTCGCGGTCGCTGCGGAGGGCGTCGAGCTGGTCGGTGTGGGTGAGCAGCCCGCACAGCAGGTTCGACGACGATCGGTACGTCGTCTCCGCCCCAGCCGGGAGCAGCAGGCGCAGGAAGGCGTAGATGTCCTCGTCGGTCAGGCGCTGCCCCTCGTGCTCGGCGGTTGCGAGGATCGACAGCATGTCGTCGGCGGGCAGGGCCCGGCGCACGGCGAGGATGCCGGCCAGGTAGTCGCGCAGGGCCGCCGAGCACTGCACGGCCCGGTCCCAGTCGATGGACACGCCGATCATCCCAACGGTGAGGCGATGGAAGGCCGGCAGGTCCTCCGACGGCAGGCCGAGCAGGGCGGCGATGACGTTGACCGGGAACGGGAACAGGAGCTGGCGCACCAGGTCGGCCCGGCCGTCGTCGATGAACTCGTCGATGAGCCCGTGCACCAGCGGACCGACCAGCTCGGTCTCCCAGCGCTCCATGGCCTTGCGGGTGAACGCCTTCTGGAGCACGGCCCGGTAGGTGTGGTGCTCGGGCTCGTCCATCTCGAGGATCGATCGGCCGAACACCGCGCCCATGATCTCGGAGTAGCCGGCCGAGCTGAACGCCTCGCCACACAGCACCTCGTGCACTGCGTCGTAGGAGTAGGCCGTGACCAGCATCGGGAGGGCGCCGGCCCCGGGGGCACCGAGCTGGACGCCGCCTTCGTCATCGGCGACCTCCTCGACGAAGCCGCCGCCGCCACCGTCGATCGGCCCGCGGGCCCGGGCCTCGGCGAAGGACGCATAGGGCGAGGCGTCGCCGCCGGCCCCCATGGCCCGGTTGAACGCCTCGAACGGATCGTCGTCCTCGGGTCCGGCCAGCAGCGTTCGGGTGTCGGTCATGCCTGCCCTCGGTGCGCTCGAAACCTGACGTCCATGTCAACTTCGACCCTACCCGGGTCGGCCCGCCGGACGAGCTCAACCTGGCACGGAAGAGCGCGCCCAGCGCGCACACTCGTGCTGGGTTCGTCGGGCGTGGTCGGGCGCGCCGCTATCCTGACGCCCGTGTCAGGTTCAGGGGAGAGGCCGGTGGCCCTGGTCACCGCCCCGTTCCGGGGACCGGGGCTCGATCGTCTGGGGGAGCTGTGCGAGGTGGCGCTCGACCCGTGGATCGACCATCGTCCGATGCGGATCTGGGACGGGGCCAAGCTGTCCGAGCGGGTCGACGAGCTCGGCGCAACGGTCCTGGTGTGCGAGGCCGACTTCGTGATGGGCGAGATCCTCGACCGTCCGCTGCGGGTCATCGGGTCGACGCGAGGGGACCCCTCCAACGTCGACCTCGCCGGGGCGACCGGGCGGGGCATCCCCGTCCTTCACACGCCCGGTCGCAACGCCGACGGCGTGGCCGAGCTCACCGTGGCCCTGCTCTTCGCAGTCACTCGCCACCTCTTGGCCGCCGACGCGGACGTGCGCGCCGGCGAGGTGTTCCGCGACGGCACCGTGCCGTACCAACGGTTCCGGGCCTGGCAGGTCGCGGGCCGAACGGCCGGCATCGTCGGCCTCGGGGCCATCGGCAAGGCGGTGCGCTGGCGCCTCGAGGGCCTCGGAATGAACGTGGTCTCTTTCGACCCTTACTCGGCGGAGGCGACCCACGACTCTCTCGAGGCGATGCTCGGCGACGCCGACGTGGTGACGATCCACGCCGCCCCGACACCCGAGACGCTCGGCATGATCGGGGCTGGCCAGTTTGGCGCCATGCGCGCCGACGCCATCTACCTCAACGCCGCCCGGGCCGGACTGCACGACACCGACGCACTCGTCGCCGCGTTGGGGTCCGGCCACCTGAGCGGCGCCGGACTCGACCACTTCGAGGGCGAGCAGCTCCCCGAGGGCCACCCGCTGCTGTCGATGGCCAACGTCGTGCTGACCCCCCACATCGGCGGAGCCACCTACGACACCGAGGTCACCCACTCGTCGATGATCGCAGAGGACATCGCTCGATTGTTCGCCGGCGAGCGGCCACTCAACTGCGCCAACCCGGAGGTGCTCCCATGACCGCGACCGAAGCCGCTCAAGAGGTCAACGGCAAGCCGCTCGACGAGGTCCGAGAGGCGGTGCTCGCGGCGGCCAAGCGCATGAACGAGGCCGGGCTCGTGTCGGGGACCGCTGGGAACGTGTCGGGACGGGTCGACGACGGAACGGTGATCCTCACCCCGTCGTCGCTGTCGTATGAGGCCATGCAGATCGATGACCTGGTGCAGCTGACCCTCGACGGCGAGGTCGTGGCGGGGGAACGGTCGCCGACGTCGGAGAAGCCGGTCCACCTGTCGGTCCTGGCCGTCCACCCTGAGGTCGCAGGCGTCGTCCATTGCCACGCCCAGCACGCCTCGATGTTCGCTGTGACCCACCAACCGATCCCCGCCGCCATCGACGAGTTCGTGATCTACGTCGGTGGCGACGTGCCCGTGTGCGAGTACCACGCGTCGGGCTCCGATGGCCTCGGCCCGGCCGTCGCCGCCAACCTGGGCGACCGCTCCGCCGCGCTCATGGCCAACCACGGCCTGGTCACCATCGGCAAGTCCGTCGACGACGCCCTGAGCACCGCCATCACCGTCGAGCACAACGCCCAGATCATGTGGGGGGCCAAAGCCCTCGGCCCCATCGTCGCCCTCCCTGACAAGGCTCGCTCGGACTTCGAAGGTGTCTACTCCTTCGTGCGCGAGCACATGTGGACCTCGTAGCGGCCTAGCTCGGGTCGCCGGGAAATCTGCCCGACGCGCGCCCAGCACCGGCTCGGGGGGCTATCTTCAGGGTGTCGCGAGGACCTCTCGCGATGCCGAGATGTCGCTCCACATCGGGCGATGGCTTGGCGGCGCTGCTCCGGACCCTGGTTGCGCACAGCTCTCTAGGAGTCCGAAACCATGACCGCAGTGGTCGCACCGCCCGTTGTCGCGTCCGGCGACGAGGCCCCAGTCCAGCCCGGCGGCCCGTCCCTGGTCTCCCGCGCCCTGACCGTCGTCATCGTCGTGCTCCCCGGCATCGCGTTGGCTCTGGCCATCCCCCTCCTCTGGGACCGCCTCATCAGCCTGCGTGACGTGATCATCGGCCTGGCCATCTACCTCGTCGCCGGCCACGGCGTGACGGTCGGCTACCACCGACTGTTCGCGCATCGCGGCTTCACCCCCGCTCGCCCCCTCAAGGTGGTCCTGGCCGCAGCCGGCTCGATGGCGGTGGAGGGATCGGTCATCGGATGGGTGGCCAACCACCGCCGCCACCATCGCTTCAGCGATCGCGATGGCGATCCGCACTCTCCCCATGGCCATGGCCA
>Ga0136640_10000082_pt1 | contig 31182 bp, 28 predicted proteins | sample AntDrymUQ8642106_2_FD_105498 | JGI IMG/M metagenome (GOLD analysis project Ga0136640, IMG submission 105498) | Polar desert sand microbial communities from Dry Valleys, Antarctica - metaG UQ864 (21.06) | ecosystem: Environmental > Terrestrial > Soil > Desert | place: Antarctica: Dry Valley...
ACCAGCATCGCTTCCTCCAGAGGAAGTTTTAGATCATCACCGCCGCGTTTTTTTCGACGCGCAGTTTTCGCGTAATCAACCAGAATCCGCCGCATCGCGTTTGCGGCAATCGCAAAAAAATGGGTGCGGCTTTCCCAATTTACCGAGCGTTGCTTAACCAATTTCAGATAGGCTTCGTTAATCAACGCGGTGGTTTGCAGCGTGTGGCCTTGCCGTTCTTTTCGCAAAAAACGCGCGGCTTGCCGATGCAGTTCGTCATAAACCAGCGGCATTAGTTTGTCCAACGCCTCTGCTTTGCCGTCGCTCCATTCGCGCAGCATTTGCGTGATTTCCGATGTTTTCGACTCAGGCTGCTTCACTGTCGAACATTATAACCCCCAAAAAAGTCGCGACTCAATTTTGTAATGTTTCTAGACTATTTTGTTTCGCCTGTCGCCTAGACTATTTTGTTTCGCCTGTCGCGCTAATTAGTAGAGGCCAAAAAAGCCTTGAATGAAACGAAACAAGGAGACAAAAAAATGAACGCAAAAAATACGACAAAAACATTCGTCATCGCCTTGGCGATGATGTTCGCTCTGGCAATCGTGCCGACAATGGCTTTCGGTCAAGACAATGCGGACAAACAAATTATCAACTTGCCCGCCGATGATTCAAACAGCGATTTGGTCGGCGTTTGGGAAGCGGTCGCTGTTCCTTCCGAAAGCGATTGTGTAACCGGCATTCCTATCGGTCCGTTAATCAATGTAATGTATACGATTAATCAAGGCGGAACGATGTATGCGGAAGATGCTCTTTCGGTAGATCGGTATCGAACCACCGGCAGCGGCATTTGGAAGCGCACTTCAGGACGAGGTTACACCTATCGCTTTTTTCACTATGCCTTTGACTCGAACGGAACTTTTCTTTTTACCGTCAAGGGAAGGTCGAATTTAAGGCTCAGTAGGAACGGAAATTCGCTTACTGAACAAGGCACATTTGAACTTGTCGAGCCGAGCGGCAACGTGGTCTATGCGGGCTGTTTCAACGGAACGTCGCATCGCGTAACATTCTAGGCAAGGGCAAGCGTGAGTTAGACTTGACGATTGGATAACCTTTCTAGGTCTAACTCACGCTCTGCAAATCTACCGTTATCCGTTACTTGTGAAACCGCCGAACGCCCAAATTAACCGGGCGCTCACGCATGTATCAATCACGGAGTCTTGCGGATGAGAGCCGCGCGATTCGCGGTCGGATGCAGGCCGTTGTTGGGCGCGGCCATCAGGAGCAGGAGGCGTTCCTGCCCCTGAAACTACTCCCCACAAAATCCTTCACCTTCTATGATGACGGCTATTAAAGACATAACCGCAAGCATTACTTTTCTCGCTTGTTTTTCCATCGGCAGGTAGCTTGTTCTTGATGAACAGTGAAGCGCGTCGTTTCGAGAAACTAAATACTCTTGAAATTCGGAACAACTTATTCGTCGCCGACTATATTCGGCTCGCCTTTGTCGTCGCCAATCAGCCAATTGTAAAAGAAACCCGCCAACAACGCTCCCAGAATCGGGGCGACCCAAAACAGCCAAAGCTGGGAAATCGCCCAGCCGCCGACAAAAATCGCCGGTCCCGTGCTTCGCGCCGGATTAACTGAAGTATTGGTAACGGGAATGCTTATCAAGTGAATCAGCGTTAAGGCAAGTCCAATCGCAAGCGGCGCAAAACCTTTCGGAGCGCGGTTGTGCGTCGAACCGAGAATGACGATCAAAAAGAAGAACGTCATTACGACTTCCGTCACTAAACAAGCCAGCAAAGCATATTTTCCCGGCGAAGTATCGCCGAATCCGTTAGCGGCAAATCCGCTCGCCGTCGTAAATCCGGCCTTTCCGCTGGCAATGACAAATAAAATTCCCGCTCCGGCAATCGCGCCTAAAACCTGCGCGATGATATACGGCAGAATCTCGTTCGCCGGAAACCTTTTGCCAGCCCACAGTCCGAGCGTTACCGCCGGATTGAAATGTGCGCCGGAAACGTGTCCGACGGCGTAAGCCATCGTCAAAACGGTAAAGCCGAAAGCCAAAGAGACACCGAGCAATCCGATGCCGACATTCGGAAATGCCGCCGCCAAAACGGCGCTTCCGCAACCGCCTAAAACAAGCCAGAGCGTTCCGATAAACTCTGCTGATAATTTTTTAATCATAGAAATGATGCTCCATTATTTTCATTGATTTTAGCGACTAGCGTTGACGAATTTTATCGTGCCGGAATAGGCAATAAGCTCGATCATTAATTCACCGTGTGACCGATGCTTCCTTAGTCACGCTCATATTATAAGGAGCCTCTGTTACAAAGTCCGGCTTCAAAAGCCAGCTTCGCCCGTCGCGTTCGATTTTGAACGTAACTCTGCTCATTCTCGATGGACAGCACAGCGGGTCCGTTCCTTTGTAACGAATGTAATCGGCGACCAAACTCGTTTCCGAAAGCAGTTTGACGTTTGTCATAGAACCGTCTGTGCGCGAGTCCATCGGTCCCGGGCGATAATGTTCCCGCCACAAGATTCCCGACAAACACGAGAGTTTGAAATCCGAGCGGGCGGCACATTCCGTCAAACCCTTGGGCGACGGTAACGGCAGTCGTATTGCCGTAGACTCGCGCGTCACCGACGAGCGTCCAATTGTATTTGGTCAAAAGACGGTCAACCGGAAGCGTCGCCGGACGAATGACGTTGCGGCATCGCGTCAATTCGGCTGACGATATTTTCTTGGTTTCCAAAATCGCCCGGCTTCGCGCGCTCCAACTTGGCAACGGCTTGTCGTCGAGCCAACTGTATTGCGATTGCGCGACGGCGTGAACACTGAACGACAAAACAACCGCAAATGCGGCGCTGATTGATTGGGTTTTCATAATTTAAAGAGTCCAGAATCGCCCGCCGTAGCAGACGGGTTTGTTGAGTGAGCAGGCGGCACGTTTTGAATGCCTGTAGCCATAGTAAACTCGTCTCCTGATTAAAGTGAGTTGGTCGAAACGTACATTTATTAAAGCTTTTTGCGGAAAATGTCCAGAACACCGGACGTTTGGGGCCTTAAATGACACGAATCGACGCGCGAATGACGCAAATCTAAGCTTGAATGACACGAATCTAAGTTTAAATGACACGAATCTAACCTTAAATGACGCGAATCGAAGCCTGAATGACACGAATCTAACCTTAAATGACGCGAATCGAAGCCTGAATGACGCGAATCTAACCTTAACTGACGCGAAAAAAAATAAATATCGCAGGATAACGGTTGAGATGACGTGGGGCGAAACCGCCGCCACGTGACTCCGAGTTTAACGGACAGCGTGATAACAAAGTCGCTATCTCGCCTCACGTCCATTGATTTGTTCGCTTGTCGGTTATTGTGAATACACTTTGTTGAAATAACGTCAGTTCGGGATAAGGTGGAGCGTAGACAGAATGTTTAGAAGCAGCAAGCGCGGATTGTATGAAGAGCAAATGCGGCGAATAGGGCGCGGATTTATATTTTCGCTGCTTATCGCCTTATCGTTACAGGGAAGTGTCCCGGCACAAACGTCCGCGGCGGAGATGGTCCGTCTCGGGTCGCGCACGGCTAAGGGTGGTTTTGCGAATGAGACGGAGATTCGCGACAAGTTCAATAACTGGAAGGCGGACGCCGATGCTCGGGCCTGGCTCGTAGTGATGGGCTATCGCCTTGAAAACATCGGGAGCGTGATCGCGTCAAAACCGCATGGTGAGAAGTCGGATGTCGAGGTCCGTGTAAGGACGAGTGCAGGCGAAAAGCGAGAGGGAATTTCGATCAAGCTCGTATCGAGCACGAATGGTTTTAATCAAATCGACAAGCGCTGGCTGGCGACGTATGCAAAGAAGTGGCGCATGCCCATTACAGTGAGCAATACGCTCGAGTTTTTTGTCGGAGAGAAGCCGCCATTGCGGCCCGGGCGTGATGAGAAGAGAATGTATCTCGACGAACTCGACGAGGCGAGTCAGAAACTGATAGTTGATTTCTTTACGGCAAATCGTGATGAGATCGTCTCAGATCTCTTCGCTGGCGACGGTGAGCACGCGGCGGGCTGGTTTATGGTCGCATATAAGGCCACGACAAAGACGCGGTGGGTGCTCGTGACCGACAAAAAAGCCGCCGAGTTCTTCGGTGAAGGAAAGGTGGAGTTAACGGCTCGCGGTAACCTCAAAATCGGCCGCATCACGATGCAGCGAAAGGGTGGCGATGGCGGCCGCGACACCGCAAAGATGCTCCAGTTTAAGGTAAATCCCGCACTATTGCTTACGTCGGCAAAGGCCTCACAATAAAGACGCGTCAGCGTCGGATTTTCAAGGATAGACGCGTGTCGCGAGTTCGATATGAGATTTTCGCGCAATCAGGTCGTGGGCGCAGTGATTGTCCTGATCGTGTTAGTGTGCACGGCATTGATTCGCATCATCATAAATGGCTGAGGGCCTCGAAAAAGCGATCGTTGCCATCTCCGGGCCGACTGCGTCCGGCAAGACTGCGCTTGCAATCGGGCTCGCCCTGACGATCGGAGCCGAGATCGTCAACTTCGACTCAGTCCAGATCTATCGCGGCATCGAGATCGCGACGGCAAAGCCGTCCGAGGAAGAGCGTTGCGGGGTCGCGCATCACCTGATAAATTACGTAGATCCGAACGTAAATTACACTGCAGGCGACTGGGCGCGCGATGCGGAACGCGTTGTTCGGGAGATAGAATCGCGCGGCAAGACTGTGGTGTTGGTCGGTGGTACCGGTTTCTACCTTCGTGCACTGCGACAACCGTTGTTCGAGTCACCAAAAACAGACGCGGCTCTGCGGGAGCGCTTTCGTCGACTGCACGCGGCGAAGGGAAGCGAGCATCTTCATAGAATGCTCACACGGCTCGATCCGGCGGCGGCCGCAAAAATCGAGCAGGCAGATCACTCGCGTACTATCCGTGCACTCGAGCACCTCTTCCAGACCGGGCGCCGAATCTCCGAGCTGCAGCCCAGCCGCGCCCAGCCGCGGGATTTCGCCGCTCGCATGCGGCTTTTCGTTCTCGATCCGCCTCGCGACGTGCTTTACGAACGGATAAATCGCCGAGCCGAGACACATTTCGAAAAAGGGCTGGTCGAAGAGGTCATCGCACTCCGCGGGCAGGGCATCCGCGACGACACGAATGCGCTTGGGGCCCACGCTTATCGACGCGTTTGCGAATACCTCCGCGGCGAACGCGATCTCCAGTCGGCCATCGAGAAGTCGAAGCAGGACGTTCGCAACTATGCAAAACGCCAGCTGACTTGGTTTCGCAGTGAAAAAGATGCCGTTTGGCTGACCGGATTCGGGACCGATCCCAGTGTTCTCGAGCAGCTGGTTGCACAGATATAGGCCCGAAATTTAGCCTGCGGGGGCTACGATCGTCCAGCCGCGGCCAGATAGCGCCTTTCGGGAAAATTCTCGTCGATGAGCGCAAATCTGATATAATCAGCGGAAATTGCGTCCCACGTGTATTAAATTGCTCAGAATAGGCTCGAAAACCAATGGAAAAGCAGGCTGCTCAGAATATCCAGGACGCATTCCTAAACGCGGCGCGTCGTGAGAGAGTACCGGTTGTCATTCATCTCCTCCACGGCTCGACGCTCTCTGGACGGATCAAGAGCTTTGATAAGTTCTCGGTCCTGCTTGATGTCGGCGGTTCAGATTCGCTGATCTTCAAACACGGCATTTCCTCGATCTCGCAGGAACGACAACCGCACGCCGAACAGTCGTCTTGAACGGAAGATTTATAACTTTCGAGGGAATCGACGGAAGTGGCAAATCTACACAACTGCGCCTTCTTGCCGAAGAACTCGGCGCCTTGGGTTTTGAATTGATAACAACCTGCGAGCCCGGCGGCACGCCTCTTGGGCGGCAGCTGCGAGCGGCTCTCTTTGAAACCGAGGAAGACGTCTCGCCCCTTGCGGAACTCCTCCTGTTCGCCGCCGATCGGGCTCAACATATCGAGAGGCTGGTGCGCCCGGCTCTCGCTGAGGGGAAGGTCGTAATCTCCGATCGCTACGCGGACGCGACCGCCGCATATCAAGGGGCGGGACGCGGGTTCCCGCGTGAGATAATCCACGAGGTAATCAACCTCGCGACAGGCGGGCTCAAACCCGACCTTACGATTTTTCTTGATATACCGATAAAAGAAGCTAGTGAGCGGATGGCAACACGCAGTGAGCGCGGCAATCGAATGGATGCGGAAACGGAGGAGTTTTATTCTCGTGTACGTGACGCGTATCTGGGCTTTGCCCGTGCGGAGCCTGAGCGCTTTCGCGTGATCGATGCCGCGCGGCCAGTAGAGGACATCCGCGTCAAAGTGCTGTCTGAGGTCACTCGAAATTTAAGCTGATGTTTTCGAGACTTACGGGAAATACTCACGCAAAGGATGTGCTTTCGCGACTCATCGCGAAGGGCCGCGTCCCGAATTCGCTTATTTTCGCCGGTGATGAAGGTGTCGGGAAACGACAGTTTGCACTCGAGGTCGCACGTCTGCTGATTTGCAAAGACATAAGCGATGGAGCATGCGGCGTCTGCTCAACGTGCGTGCGCATCGGCTCTTTCAGCATTCCCGGGGCCGATGATCGCGATGCTTTCAAGCGGGTAATCTGGAGCGACCATCCGGACGTCGGAATGGTTACGGCACATAACCGCAGCATTTTCGTGGACGCGATCAGGCATCTCGAAACGGAAGCAAACTTCTTACCGTACGAGGCCGGCTCGCGGTTTTTCATCGTCAACGATGCCGACAAGATGAATGACGCGGCATCGAATGCACTACTAAAAACACTCGAAGAGCCCCCTCTCGACACGCATATTTTTTTGGTCACGTCGCGCCCCGATTCGCTGCTCCCGACGATTCGCTCGCGATGCCAAATGATCAGATTTTCGCCGCTGGCGGTCGAAGAAGTGGAACGCTATCTAATCGAAGAAAAGGCCTTTACATCCGACGAAGCCCGTCTGCCGGCCCGGCTGTCACGCGGAAGTGTGGGCCGCGCCGTGGCGATGAACGTGGAACGGTTTATCGAAGAGCGCGCCGACATGCTGTCGGTCCTCGGAAACGTTATTGAACCCGGCGACCTCGCGGCCGCACTCAAGATCGGGGAACAGATGAACGACGCGAAACATAAGGAGAACTATGAGGAGGCGCTCGGTATCCTCGAATCGCTTATCCATGACATCTGGCGTATCCGCGCGAGCGGCGATGCCACGCGTGCGGTCAATGCCGATCTCGCTGACCGCCTCGCTCATCTCGCAGAGGAGAGCGGCTCGCGGGATCTGGCCGGGTGGCTAGACGAGATAGAGACACTGCGACAAAACCTCGCCGTCAATATTAATCGCAAGGTCGCAACCGACGCGCTGTTCGTAGGAATGACCGCCTGATAGACGCTGTTACAATAGTTGTATGCAAAAAGGTCTTCTCTACTCGTTTATCGTCACCGTTCTTCTCCACACGGCCGTTACCGGGCAAACATCGACACCGAGGATCTCCGTACCGGATATCAACGGAATGGCTATCTCACTCGTCAAACCTGCGTTTCCTGAGACCGCCGTCGCCGCTCAGGCCGACGGATCGGCCGTCAGCCTTTTTGTCGCGGTTGACGAAAATGGCAACGTCATTTCTGCAAAGTGTTCGCTCAACTGCCATCCAATGCTAAAGGATGCCGCAGAACTGGCGGCCTCTACTTCGAAATTCAAGCCGCTCATCAAGGACGGTCAAGCTGTCAAATACGACGGAATTCTGCTCTACAGCTTCGTTGTCGACCGCATCGATTGGTTTAGATTTGGCACCTCTCTGGAATCTGTCCGGCAGTTCGACAATATTACCGCGGGACCGGCCGCACAGATACTTTCGACAAAATTCGCACAAGAGAAAACGCAGCTTCTTTCGCTGGACGGCAAGGGCGTAGATCTAGAAACCCGTTGGAAAGTAATTCGGGAAGTGGAAGGGTTGCTTAAAGAAAAACTCACGGGTGGCGATCTATGGAGATTTGAGATCGGCATGGCACTGCGGCGGGTGACGTTTTGGACGATGGCTGGTGAACGAACCGACCGCGCCCAGCTTCAAACGGCGATCGACAACCTTCCGAAATTCATCGCCGGGGCTCCCGAAGGCGTTTCCGAACGGACGATCGAGGCTTTGACGGCTGTCTCCAAATATCGCGTGCCGGCAGAATTGCCCGAGCGTGAGCTCAGGCAGGCGATATCGAACATGACCCGAAGCATTCGAATCGAATAATAATGCGGAAGGCCGAATCGATCTTGATAACCAGAGAATTCCAAACTGAAATGCGTCCCGCGACGGAGCGGCTGTTGGCTGTGGCCGGAGCCGCCGCATTCGTCGCGGGCTCAGCGGTGATCGCTCTTAATGATCCAACAAAGGCCACGTTCTTCCCGATTTGTCCGCTTCTTTCCTTCACGGGTCTTGCATGTCCCGGATGCGGTTTGACTCGCGGATTTCACGCACTGTTTAGCGGTGACATCGCGACCGCTCTCGATTTCAACCTGCTGCTGCCGATCTGGCTTATGCTGTTCGGGTGGATATTTGTGTCGCTCACCTTGACCGCCGTCAGAGGGCGTGGGTTGCAAATGCCCGTGCTTAGCGGAAAAACTGTTTGGATGACGGCGGGAGTTCTGCTGACCTTCGGCGTGCTTCGAAATATGCCGTGGTATCCGTTAACGGTCTTGTACCCTTAAGAGATTGCCCGCGAAATACGCGAAACACGATAAGAAAAGCAGTGACCCTTTCCCCTCCTGATTTCGTATCCTTCGCATGTTTCGCGGCCAAATCTGATCAGGTTATCTGAACTAGCGGGTTTTTTTCGATGAGGGATTTTGCGGCCGCTCCCTCCGTCCGGAGTATCTCTACTTCTTTTACAAACTCTTCGACGATATCCTCGCCTGAAACTCTTCGCATCGGAACGCCGTCCTTAAAGATCATCCCGACGTTGCGGCCGAACGTGATGCCGAGCTGCGAATCGTGTGCCTCGCCCGGACCATTCACCGCGCAGCCCATGATCGACAGGTGCAGCGGCTCCTCTACGTGAGCGAGGCGGCGTTCCACCTCGGTGACGATCTCAACAAAATTATCGATATCGAGGCGCCCGCAGGTCGGGCATGCTACAACGGTAACACCGCGTTTCCTTAGTTCCAGAGATTTGAGAATTTCCCAGCCGACTCGGACCTCTTCATGCGGCTCTGCGGCGAGCGATACGCGGATAGTGTCGCCGATGCCTTCGTGAAGTAAAACGCCGAGTCCGATCGCCGATTTGATCGTGCCGCCAAACGGAGTGCCCGCCTCGGTGACGCCAAGGTGCAGCGGATAATCGACCTTTACAGCCATCAGGCGATAGGCCGCGACCATCCTGTTTACGTCGGATGCTTTGAGGGAAATTATGATATCGCCGAAGCCTAGATCCTCGAGAATACGCACGTGTCGCATACCCGATTCGACCATCGCTTCGGGCGTGGCGGTACTGTACTTCTTTAGAAGGTCTTTTTCCAGCGAGCCGCCGTTGACGCCAATGCGAATCGGAACCTTCTGAGCTTCTGCTGCGCGGACAACCTCTCGTACGCGATCAATGTGGCCGATGTTGCCCGGATTCAATCGGAGCTTATCGACCCCTGCGTCGAGCGCCTTCAGTGCGAGCTTGTAATGAAAATGAATGTCCGCGACGATCGGCACGTTCGTTCGTTTTCTAATCTCATGCATCGCCGCCGCCGCGTCGTCGTCGGGCACCGCAATGCGGACGATTTCGCACCCGGCCTCGACCATCTGCTCGATCTGGCGAATGGTGCCGTCGACATCCGTCGTATCAGTTTTCGTCATTGACTGGACTGCTACAGGCGCACCGCCGCCGATCTGGATGTCACGAACTTTTACGGCTCTTGTAATCCGCATAAGATCTTTCCCGCAAATTCACCGAGGATCAGGCAAATAGACAATCTTCATTCGAGACCGTCATCCGCGTTATCCGCGGCGAGGACCTACTTCCCGACCAATCTCGACACGTCGAAAAAGATCACCGTCACCATCAGGAGCAGCACGATCGCGAGCCCGGTGAGTTGGATGCGTTCGCGGGCGACCATCGAGAGCGTCTTACCAAACCACGAGAGCACTTTCTCGATTCCGAGCACCATGATCTGGCCGCCATCGAGCATCGGAATCGGCAGCAAATTCATCACGCCGAGACTGAGGCTGATTGCGGTGAGAATGATGAGCAGGCCGAAGAAGCCGGACGAGAAGACGGTATTTACGATCGCCTGACCGATACCGATCGGCCCGGACACCGTGTCCTTTGCGGAGCGCTCACCGCTGCCGACCTGACCAAGCGCCATGCCGGTCATTCGAAGGGTGCGAAGATTTACATTGAATGCCGCCGCGAGAGCACCACCTATGCCCACCCGCTGACGGTTGGTCGAGGCCGATGGGTCAAAACCGATGCCGACGCGCCATTCGCCGTCCTGCTGGGCACCTCGAGTCGTTAAATCAATGCTCTGACCTTCACGCATCACCTTTAGTTGAATAGAGCCATCTCTTGCCTCCGCCACGAGAGTCTTCATCTCGAGGCTGTTGCGTATCGCCTTTCCGTTGACGCTGGTTATCTGGTCGCCAACCTTGAGGCCTGACTCCGCAGCCGGCATTGACGGATTAATACTGCCCACGACAACCGATTCGGTGCCGCCGTCCGGCGACATATCGAGAACTCCGCCCGACTGTCCCATTTCGGTGATTTTTGTAGGCGTGATCGTGAGGGGGATTCGACTGCCTCCGCGTTCGACCATGAGTGGAAGCGGTTTTTCCGGAGCTAAGAGGCCTTCGTCAACGATGCGGTCCCACGCGGGGCTTTCACTCCCGTTGAAGGCGACGATCCTGTCTCCCGCGACGAGTCCGGCCTTAGCGGCCGCGCCATCCGGCTTCACAAAGCCCACGACCGGCGACGGCTCGGCCGGCACGCCATAGATCAGAGCAAGCGTGAAAGGTATTGAGAGCGCGAGCACGAAATTCATGAACGGCCCGCCGAGCATTACCAGGAATTTTTGCCACCTTGGCCTCAGCTCGTAGAGCTCTGACTCAGGCACCGCTTCAGACGTTTCGTCCTTCGCCTCGAGCGGGCCAGCGCCTTCGTCTCCGTAGAGCTTTACGTAGGCGCCGAGTGGTATCGCGGATACGCGATAATCGGTATGACCGACCTTAAATCCAAAAAGGCGCGGCCCAAGGCCGAAAAACGAATAGGCCTCTACGCGCATGCCAAAAAGCTTTGCGACGATAAAATGACCCAACTCGTGGATATTTATCGCTATTCCCAGCACGAAAAGGATAGCGAGAATTGCTATTAAAATATCTGACATTTAATAATTCCTAAACAGACAATATAGATGCTTCAAACGGTAAAACTACTGAAAAAAAACTGCATAACTACTATTTCACGCTGCCGGAACCCGCCATGTTCATCATCATTATAGCGCGCGTGAGCAAAAGTCCGATCGTGCTGTATTTACCAACATCGAACTTCATACTCAGGGGTAGTCCTACGGCATCAGAGTTTTAAGATCGTGCCTACCAGGGAGTTTTGGCAGTTGGCCGAGACGCGGAAATTTGATCTCGAAACGGCCAAACTTATCGAGGTCATCCCTCGTGCCGCGAATATCGCGTGCTATCTTTAGATTGTTTTTACTCAGCGGTTCAAGTTCGTCCAAGGTTCTTTTGCCTTTATCACCCGCTAAATTCAATGTTCTGATCAAAATAAGAGCGTTCTCCCAATGCAGCCCATTTTTCGAGATAAGGCTTTTAAGAAGCGTAATCGAATCGTCTGTTTCCGAAAGTGCAAGGATTTCGTAGATAACACCAATCTCGTTCGCATGCAATTCTTTACGGAGTTCGTACATCATCTGGGGCACGAGTTTGTCGGTATGCCGAGCCAGAATCGTCACGGGAATGTTGTTCCCGCCGTAATCGCGCAAATTCGCATAACGATAGGCCAACTTAAACAACTCTTTCCAATCCTCCGATTTTTCGAGATCGTAGGCATCAATCATTATCTTCAGATTGCCAAGACGTGAGGCTCTGGTTGCATACTCACGGTTCCACGAGTGTTTTCGCATCAGGTCATCGATGCTTTTGTTGACAAACTCTCGCAGGTCATCGATCTGACCTGCTTTGAAATATATTTCGGCCAGACGAGGTTCGTCAGCCTTCAAGTACGTTACGACGGCTTCGCTGTACCTGCCAAGAGCTTCTAAGGTAATTCCTTCGACAATGTTGTATCGACGGGCGATGGTTATGTTACATGTTCCGCAGCCCGTGTTTATCGGGCGTTTGGTACGCGAAAGCCTGAATGCCTCCAAGGCTTCGGCATAATCACCTTTACCAAAGAGCGAGTTTCCTATCTCCCATTGGGCGCGCGGGCGATAGTTCCGGTATATCTCCATAATGTGTCCGCCGGGCTCACGGTCGTCAACATCCATCGCCAGTATTGCGTTAAAGTTATCGATGGATTTGTCGAATAGCCTTAGCATTTGAAACGTCATGCCCAGGTTGAATTTTATTTTCGCTCTTGTTGGAACGTCGGTCGTTTCCTTCAATAGCTTCTCGTAAGCCTCGACGACTTTTTGGTACTCGCGGTTATTGAATAGTTTATTAATTTCTTCCAGAGTCCCATTCTGCTGACCGTTCAATACAAAAGGAAAAAACAGGATGATCAATATAATGGCTGACAAGCCTAACAATTTGTACATAAAACCTCTTTAAATATGCGCCGCACCTTTTCCGGAGAGCAGCCTGGCAGCGTGTTCGCGAGCTGCTAAATCCGTTTGAAGGATGACCGACATGTTAGCCCCCTTACTATTTTGATGCGCCAACATTACACTTTCGTTTACCTGTGCGATCTCTGAGAGCTTGATGCGGCCGTCGAGAAATGCTTGTACAGCTGTTTCGTTCGCAGCATTCAATGCCGCAGGCATCGTGCCGCCCGCGCGTAACGCGTCGTACGCGAGGCCCAGGCACGGAAACTTCTCCATATCAGGCTCTTCGAAATCCAAACGACTTAGCTGCGACAGTTCGAGCGGCGGCAGCTCTCCCTCGCGGCGGTCGGGAAAGGTCAGGGCGTATTGAATCGCGTGGCGCATGTCGGCTACGCCCATCTGCGCGATTATCGAACCGTCCACCATCTCGATCATCGAGTGGACAACGGACTGTGGATGCACGACTACCGAGATCGCTTCCGCGTCAAAGCCGAATAACCAACATGCCTCGATCACCTCCAGGCCTTTATTCATCAAGGTGGCTGAGTCGATCGTGATCTTGTCACCCATCTTCCAATTTGGGTGATCCAGGGCCTGCTCTCGCGTCGCGTTCTCGATTTCGCTTTTTGATTTTTCGCGGAACGGCCCGCCGGATGCCGTGAGGATGAGGCGTCTCACTTCAGTGTGCTTTTCGCCACGGAGGCATTGGTGGAGAGCATTGTGCTCGCTATCGACGGGAAGAATTTCCGCGCCGGATTTTTGCGCGGCAGCCGTCATCAGCTCGCCTGCCATTACCAGCGTCTCCTTATTCGCGAGAGCAACACGCTTACCAGCCTCAATTGCACGCAGGGTCGGCACAAATCCGATCGCTCCTACCGTCGCTGAGACGACCGTGTCGGCTTCCTCGTGAATCGCGACCGCGATCAAACCTTTTTCTCCGCTCTCGATCCGCGGAACCTTTGCCTCTACGCGATGCAGCTCCTTGAGTAGGATTTCGCAGGCTTCGTCGTCCGCGCAGGCTACGATCTCAGGCGAATATCTTGCGATCTGCTCGGCAAATTTAACCACATTCCGCCCGGCCGACATTGCCACGACACGAGTGTCGCCTAAATGATCGATTACTTTGAGAGTGTTGCAGCCGATCGAGCCGGTGGAACCAAGGATGGAGATGGAATTCATTGCCGGAACTAAGATTATCACTATCCACTATTCGCTGAAAGAGCATCGTCCTTCTGCGAATGGGTTAGTTATGAGGGCGCGAACGCCCTAGCGGTCAATATTGCTATTCGCTTGCGAGCGGGAAACGGTTTTTTGCTCGCCAGTTTTGAGGTTTTTGATTGTAACGCTGCCCTCTGCGAGTTCGGTTTCGCCGAGGATGCATGCGTAAGGAACGTTAATGGAGTCGGCGTACTTGAGTTGTTTGCCGAGCTTGTCGATCTCAGGGTAGAGCGTCACGCGAAGGCCCGATGTACGGAGCTCAGAGGCTAATTTTAGCGATTCTACAGCGGAATCCTCGTTCAAAATTAGGACGAGGACGTCGGCCGGCGTCGATGCCGCAATCTCGGGCGGGAACATTCCGCGCTCTTCCATCACGACGAGAATGCGTTCGAGCCCAAGCGAGAATCCGCACGCTGGGATCTGCTCCTTGCCGAACATCCCGATCAGACCGTCATAACGCCCGCCGCCGCCGAGACTGCCGGCGAGGTCATCGACCGTACTCTCCATTATCGCTCCGGTGTAATACGAAAGGCCGCGAGCGAGGCTGGGATCGATGACTATAGGCGCTTTGGCTGCGAACTGCAGGATCTGGCCGAGCTGTGTGAGAGTTTCGTTGCTCACAATGTTCAGGAGATTGCCGACGATGGTTCTGTTGACGTCTTTTTCCTGCTTTAGGATCTCCTGCGTATTGGCGAAGATGTCCATCAGCATTGTCGAAGCGGCGTCCGAAACACCACGACCAACTAGTTCCACTGCCACCGCGTCCGATCCGACTTTGTCGAGCTTGTCGATAGAAATCAGGGCACCGGTGTGCAACTCTTCCGGGACACCGGCCGTGTCCAGAATGTCCGTCAGCACCTGCCGGTGATTGAGCCTGATCGTAAACTCGTTAAAACCGAGCCGGCGCAGTATGTCGTTCACGGCTAAGATCAACTCGGCCTCTACCACCATCGATTCCGAACCGATGCAGTCCACGTCGCACTGATAAAACTCGCGATACCTACCGCGCGCCGGCCTGTCTGCGCGCCAAACTGGCTGGATCTGATAGCGTTTGAAGAATTTTGGAAGAGCGTTTTTCTGATTTGCGACGACGCGAGCCAAAGGAACGGTCAGGTCGTAACGCAAGGCAAGGTCGGAGAGTCGCGAGTCGGGAATCGGGAGTTGCGACTCGTCCAAATCATCTAAACTCTCGCGTAACTTTTCGCCGCGCTTGAGGATTTTATATAGGAGTTGATTGCCTTCGTCGCCATACTTTCCTGTGAGTGTTTCCAGATTCTCGACTGCGGGAGTTTCGAGCGGTTCGAAGCCGTAACTCTCGTAAACCTCCTTGATGACTGCGATCACGTACTCGCGCTTTCGGACGTCGGCGGGCAGGAAATCGCGCATGCCGCGGGCTGGGTTGGTCTTTGCCATAATGCAGAGTGATAAGTGAAAAGTGAATAGTGAGAGCGAACCCGTCACTATTCACTTTCTACTATTCACTCAAATTCTAGCCCTACTTGAAAGAAAACGTGTAGCCGAGATATAGCAATTGAGCGTCATATCCGGGATTGGTGACACCGCGGCTTGCGTTTGAGATGTGATAGAACTTGTATCCGACGGTGATCGCCTTTTTGTTAGCGAGACGGTACTCGACGCCCGCGCCGCCTTCGGTTGAGAAGTTGAGCTTTGTGCCGAAGTCGTTCGGTGTCGTCTTATTGAACACTAAAAGGCCAAGGCTCAGGCCAAGGAAGGGCTGCAGTTTCTTTCGCGGCCGGAAATTCGCCTGGAATCCGACAGGAGCCACGCCAAACGCATAACGCGTCTCGCGCCTGCGCGTACGGCCGGGCGGCGTCGCGACCGTGTCCGGGTAGTTGAGGATTGCGAGCGGGACGGCGTCGATTGTGTACTTGAGGTTCACCCAGTCACTATTGTTGAAACGTCGTGCGTAGCGCACGGCAGCAATGCCGAAGGTCGAGTTCCAGCTCCGGCCGCCTGTCGGCTCGAAAACGCGAACGGCCGGCGCGAATCCGCCCCAGACGCTGAGCTCATTCTTTTCATCTGATTGAGCGAGGCCGGTAACGGGCAGCAATAACGCGAGTGCGGAGGCCAACACGTTTAGTCTTCTCATATATTTACCTGACGTAGATAGGGTTGGAGAAAATCCAGGGAATCTTAGCATAATCGTCGCCGAGGTCGGTGCGGTAGACTTCGACGCGGTAGACGCCAGGCCCATCGATTGGAAACGCCGCTCTTATAGTCTCGAGCGATTCCTGCACCTGCTCACCATTTTTAAGAACAACAAATCGAGCCGGAATTGGAGCGAAGGCCGTCAAGCTTATTCCTGTCGTGTACGCCAATTCGTCCCCCATTTCCGCTGTGCCTGTGGGGGAGGACGCGAAGAATCTGAAGCCGGTCGTATCACCCAGAACGTCCATTCCGGTGAAGAATCGTCCGTGCTGAATAGCCTGCAGCAGAGACGACCGTTCCAGGCTTTTATCAGTGTCTAAAAGGACATGCATCCGTGAGAGACGAAAGATGGTGTCGTAAGCGTCGAACTTTAAGCCGAACAATTCCTGGCCGAGCTCGTCACCGAGAATGTGGACACCGATCGCGGAATGGGCGTTGAGCCCGGCGACAAGCACGCTGCGGCGCTCGCGAGAGCTCTTATCGAACATCGCGAGATTTGCGTCCGGCCTATAAAAGTGTCGTGCGATCGTGAGTGCGGGATACGCCGGCCACGACCACATAACATCGCCAAGGGCTACGGGAAGGTTGGCATCTTTGAGAACGGTGTCGACATTGAAAACTTCAACTCCGTCGGTCGGTAAATGCCACGATGAGAACTTTTCCGGATACGCTACCAAACCAATTCCGCCGTCCGCGTGGATCCGGTCCAGCACCTCCTCCGTCTCCATGAGCCGAAAATCGTCGGCCATCGCTCCGCCGGGCAGCATTAACAGGCGATCACCGGTTCCGGTGTCGATCTCATTCCCTGCTACGAACAGCGTCGAGCCGTAGACTCCGTCAAGCGTGATCTTTGAGGTATCGAAGGAGGTTGAGTAATGCTCGGTCAACAGTACAAAGTCGAGTTGATTGCCGGCAGCAGCATCGAGCATCTCATCGAAAGCATTGCTCAGCTCGCCCGTAAAAGTAGTATGAACGTGCACGACGCCCTTGACCTCACGCAGCGAGGCGCCGCCATCGGACTGAGGGTCTGGGGTGGTGCTCTCGATTAGGGACGCGACGCGGCCAGTTTGAATACGTCGATATACGAAGGGAAGTTGAGCTAACAACAACGCCGCCAGTAAAACGATAAAAATCCTGATCGAACGTCGTTTCACGCTTGGCGTGAGATTAGCGATATTGCTGTTTTAAGTCAACGTAGTTACGCCAAGAGCGTGCGAGATGTTCGATTTCGTCGTCGTTAAGCTCGCGTTTCACTCGGGCAGGCGAACCGATAACTAAAGATCGCGGCGGTATCGTAGTTCCAGGCGTCAACAGCGAGCCCGCACCTACGAGCGACTCGTACCCGACCCGAACCCCATCCATAACGATCGCACCCATTCCGATCAGGCAGCCGCGCTCGATGTGGCAGCCATGCAGTGTCGCGCGATGCCCAACGGTGATCTCGTCTTCGAGCACGGTCGGAAAGGCCTTGGACGCAACGTGAATGACAGTGGCGTCCTGAATATTTGTACGAGCTCCGATCCGAATGTAGTTTACGTCGCCTCGTATAATCGCGCCAAACCAGACGCTCGCATCTTCGCCGATTTCGACGTCGCCGATCACGATTGCGTCGTCAGCAATGAACGCGGAGCCGTCGATCTTAGGCTTGACATCGTTGAAAGCTTTTATCATTTGGAAGCCAGTTTCCGCCGCAAAGATGAGTGCAGTTTCTCTAATTCGCTTATCCGCAAGAGCTTTGCCATTGCAAGGAACGCGAGGATAGCAAAACCGACGGGTACAAGCGCCTCAATGAGGCGAGACCAAAACAGTGTCTCATCGAGGTAAACGGCGAGCAGCCAATAGGCGAGATACGCGACCGTCGACATTACGGCTGAGGCGATAACGATCTTCCCGAGCGCCACGGCAATCGAGCGGCCGTTGATGCGACCGATACGCCTGCGCATCAGGAAAAGAAGCGCGCAAAAATTCACGAGGGCCACTGTTGAGGTAGCGAGGGCGACGCCTACATGACCGTAGCCATTGGGCCGTTCCGGCGACACTCCGACGCCCGAGAGAAGCGTCATCATTCCATAACTCATCGGTGCGTGAACGGCGATCGACGCGATACTGATCCACATAGGAGTCCGGGCGTCGTCCAGGGCATAGAAAGATGGCGATAACACCTTTATAGCCGCATATCCCGCGAGTCCGATCGAGTAGGCGGCGAGGGCCCACGAGGTCATATTCGTATCGAACTGCGTGAAGCGTCCGCCTTGGTAGATCATCCCAATGATCGGCTCACCCAGAACTACGAGACCGCATGCAGCAGGAATCGTGAGGAGGAAAACCAGTTTCAGCGCGTCCGCGAGCGTCTCGCGAAACTCACCCGTTTTGTCCTGCGAAGCGAGCCGAGACAATGCGGGTATCGCGGCCGTGCCGATGGCAACGCCGAACACACCGATAGGAAACTGCATCAGTCGAAACGAATAGCTGAGCCAGGAATTCCCGGCCTCTATCCCCGAGACAACGACGAGATCAACGAGCACCTTCACCTGGACGGCCGATGTGCCGATGATCGCCGGACCCATGAGACGCATGACGCGCCGAACGCCTTCGTCGGCAAAGTTCAACACTGGCGAGAAACGGAATCCGACCTTCAGGAGTGACGGAATCTGTATTCCCAACTGGGCCGCGCCTCCGATGAGTGTGCCGATCGCCATGCCTGTGATGGCCCACTGTGCCGCATCGCTCGGGATAGTCCGTTTATCGAGCGACATCTCCCAGCTGCCGCCGCTCAAAAAGTATGCACAGCCGAGACCGAAGATAATCGAGCAAATATTGAAGGCAGTTGAGGCTGAAGCCGGGACGCCGAATTTTCCCTTCGTGTTCAGCACGCCCATCGCGAGGGCCGCAAGTGCGACGAGCAGGATGAACGGGAACATTATCTGCGTCAGGGTGACGGTGAGCTGGGCCTTCTCCGGCGAAAAACCACGGGCGAGCAGCGGAACGACGTAAGGTGCGATAAGAATGCCAATCAGGGTGATAACACTCATCACCACCGCGAGAACGTTGAAAACCAGACTCGCGAGCTGCCAGGCTTCGATCTCAGATTTCTTTATTTGATAATCGGTAAAGACCTTTACAAAGGCGGCCGAGAGTGCACCTTCTGCAAACAAGTCGCGGAGAATATTTGGGACTTTGAAGGCAACGACGAACGCGTCGTAGAGGAAACCTGCTCCGAAGAACCTCGCAAAAATCGTTTCGCGGATGAGGCCGAGCACGCGCGAGAACATGACGGCGATTGACACGATGCCTGCGCTGCGGGCGACGCTCGCACGCTTTTCGGGTGGCGAGGACGACTCCACTTCGACGCTCTCTCGCTCAAGCGTCGGATCTGAAAGGGATTCTGCGTTCTCGGTTTGAGGCTGCTCGCGCTCGGGTTCGTTCATCGCATTGGGGCAACGACGGATTATCTCACGCCTTGCACGAAACGAACAAAAAAGGAGCCCCGGAAGGCCCCTCTAGAATGTCGAATAGTTTCGAGTTACTCGCCGCTTCGACTCTTTTGCGACGGGTAGGTTACACGCGAGCGTGCAAGACGGACATCGAGCGAGGTCGGCTGATAGCCCAGCGAAACAGGCCCACCAAATTGTCCTTGGACGACCGAGACAAAGTAATTCTGAAACGACCGAAATCGGGAGACGTTGCCTCGCTGATTGAAAATAACGAAAAGCAATTTCCCGCGATTAGTATTGATCTCGCCTGTAAGCGAACTGACGCCTGCATCGGTGTTGCCGAGGGTGCCCGTCTTTCCGACCACGCTGCCGGGTGCAAAATCATTATCGAAACGATTTTCGAGGGTCCCACGGTCAACGCCCGCGACGGGCATCACATCCGCGAATGTCATTTTGTGCCTGGCGAGCTCATTCCGAAGGGCGCGCAGTAGCTTCATCATCGCGTTCGGCGTGACGCGGTTGTAACCGAGACCGCTCGACGATGCGAGCGAATACTCGTTCGCGGGAATTCCCGCATTGAGCCGCACAAACTGTGCGACGGCGTAGGGGCCGCCGAGCATCTCGCCAAGACGTTCGCTTAAGAAGTTGTTTGAGTAGCACATTGTCGCTTTCACGATCTCGCGAAGCGGTGCCGACTCATGTGTAAAAATGTGATGAAGATTGCTCGGAATCCCCTGAACGTAGACCGTCCCGGCGAATGCGACGCTCGGCATTCCAGTCACCGTGCCGAATTTACCCGAATTCTGTAGGTAAGTGAGCCAGTTACGAGTCGCGTTTGCCGAACGCGTCGAAGCATTCAGCGTAGCCAAGAGCGTCTGCGCAGCTTTGAGCGCCGCGCCGCTGTAATTCATCGCGAAATTGTCGGTAACGAACAAGTTGCCAGAGATAGTCTTTACGCCTGCGCGATTCAGCTCGTGAGCGATCGCGACGGCGTGCTCATACCCGAAGATCGGGTCCTTGCCCGACACGTAGATATTGCCGATCAGATTACCAGTGGCTTTATCTAGAGAGCCGTCAGTGTAGACATTGGTAGCAAAACGAAACTCAGGCCCGAAAGCTTTCAGAACCGAGTACGACGTGCCCGTCTTTACGTTCGACGCCGGGTTGAACATAAAGCCCGGATTCGACTCGATAACGGTCTTGCCATCCAAGGTCTCAACAATGATTCCCGAATAGCCGGGAATTGCAACCTCGGCAAGCGCCGGAAACATTGTCCGGACAGAGCTGATTGTTGGTGGCGCAACTGCGGGAGCGGCTGAGGGCGTAGTGGCACCGGTCTTCCGGACGAGGGGCGTTGCCGACGCGATCGGTCCCGGTGTCGCGTTATAGACCTTTATGTCCTGCAAAAATGGGGCGCTCGTCTGTCCCGAGCCTGCGACGCAAGCCGTCACGAGAACGAGCGAAGTCCACAACAGTTTTGAGGTTAAGAAGTTTTTCATCGAGGAATCCGATGCGGGCAGGCTGAATCGAATGCGGTATGGCTATTCGAAGCCAGAACCAATGTAGCACAAAGCCGAAAAAATCGCCATCCTTTCCGCGACGCCCGCTACGTGGCCCGGCGTCTCAACTAAGATGAAGGATTGGTAAAATCCGATGCTAGACTTCTACTTAATACGTAGGTCAAATGGCATCATTGTCATCGCATGACCACGCTGCATTTGGTCGAGCAGATACGAGTATTTGAAGGCATTTCGGACATCTACCGGAAGCGCTCCGAGTATCGCAACGCGCATCTTTTCGTCTTCGGAAACGGCATTCTCACCACCTCCCAACCAATTTTCGAGAAACGGCCGCGGTTCGGGCAGAACTATGCGGCGCACATCCCTGTCTGCGGGAAGATTTGCCAATTCCTTTGCAATGGAGATGGCCTTCTCGAGGCCGCCAAATTCATCGATCAGCCCGTTCGCTTTCGCCTGGGTTCCGGTCCAGACGCGTCCCTGACCGAGGGCGTTCGCGTTTTCTGTGGTCATGTTGCGGCCTTGGGCGACCTTGGGAATGAAATTGTCGAAATAAATCGTATTTGCCTGCGATTCCATTTTCGCGCGTTCTTCGGGCGTCCATTTGTCGGTTTCCCGAAAAATACCGGCGTTTTTCCCGCGAAGAACGTACTCGTTTGATACACCGAGCCAGTCGTAAAGCCCTTTGACAACGGGCTTGCCCATGAATACACCGATCGAGCCGGTCACGGTCGACGGCTCAGCGACAATCTTATTGGCGTTGCAGGCAATATAATAACCACCTGAGGCCGCGACGTCGCCCATCGAAACGACAACGGGCTTTCTGCTTTTCGCATTTTCGAGTGCGAACCACATCAAGTCGGATGCAAGGGCCGAGCCGCCGGGCGAATCGACCCGCAGAACGATCGCCTTGATCGAGTCGTCCTCGGCTGCATCGTTTACGGCTTCGACGATTGTATCTGATCCGATCATCTCCCCGCTCAACGGTCCACCGCCCGAGCGGCCGACATTGATCGCGCCAGAGGCGTATACCACCGCCACCTTTTCGCCTTTGTTCAGGCCTAGCGAGTCGGACGGAATCTCACGATATCTAGCCGCTCGGATGGTTCGCAGTTTATCGTCCGAATCGTAGCCGAGCCGGGACCTCAACTGCTCGTCCACCTGCTCGCGATAGAGGGCACCGTCGATCAGGCCGATTTCCGTCGCCTGCGGTGCAGGGTACGGAGCATTATCGACCAAGGCGCGCACGTCGTCGACGCTCTTATTTCGGGCTTTGGCGATAGCGTCGGTAAACCGCGAATAATATTCGTCGAGCATCGCGTTGATCACCTCGCGTTGACCGTCGGACATCTCCTTCCGCGTGTAACGGTCCGGAGCATTCTTATACTTTGGACCGATCTGAATGACATCGGCCTCGATACCGAGCTTATCGAGCGAGCCTTTATAGAATGTCGCCTCGGCAGCAAAGCCGTTTACATAAATATCGCCGGATGGCGGCAGAAAAATCTTCTCGGCCGCGGTAGCGATGTAGTACTCCTTGTTCGTGCCGATCTCGAGGTATGCGTAAACCGGTTTTCCGGATGTGCGCAAGTCGGCGATCGCATCGCGCAGTTCATCGGCCTTTCCCCATCCGATTCCCGGAAAGTCTATATCGAGGAGAACGCCGCCGATACGCGTGTCGACCTTCGCCTTTCGTATCTGGGTCAAGAGGCTCGTAAACGACTGCTGCTGCTCCACGCCGAATATCTGGGCGAGGGGCTCCTCGGGCACATAGTCCGGAAGCGCCCCCGAGACGTTTAGCACCAGAACGCTGTTCTCGGGGACACTCGGACGGCCCATCGATTCGGCGACGACGGCCAGAACGATGACTCCGACAAAGAAAAGAACGATCAGGATCCCACCAAGGATTAGGAGGACTTTGGAAGTTTTTGAAATTGCCATTATTAAGAATTATACACGCAGCACGGCCGCGATTGGGACTTCGTGACTTACGACGGGGAACGTGTAAAAGTTTTACTCCCGGCCTTCCGTGGCGGTCGTCGGCGAGGAGTCTTTCGTTTTCGGCCCGGCGAGCATCTATACTTTACGAACTGTTATGGCTAAGAAAGGCTCCATCCTCATCTGCGACGACGAAGAGATAATGCGGGACGTGCTCGAGACGATTCTCTCGGGTGCGGGCTACAAGGTCGATCTCGCCAAGACCGGCGAGGAGGCAATCGAAGCCTATTCGCAAAGGTCTTTTGACCTCGTTTTGATGGACGTCTCGATGCCCGGGATGGGCGGGCTAACGGCGCTTGAAAAGCTCATCGAGATGGATCCGGAAGCGGCCATCCTAATGGTAACGGCTTACGCGACATTCGACACGGCTATCTCAGCTTGGGAAAAAGGCGCGGCTGGGGTCATTCGAAAGCCGTTTCAGAACGATCAGATACTCGCTTTCGCTGCGCGGGCCATCAAGGGCCGGAAAAAAGAAGAAGAGCGAAGAAATCTTCGTCAGGCAATGGCTAAATCCGTCAAGCGCGATGGATTCATCGGCCGCTCTGACGTGATGGAAGATATCTTCCGGCTCGTCGAACGTGTCGCCCCGGCGCGTTCCACGGTACTAATTTCCGGCGAAAGCGGTACCGGAAAGGAGCTCGTAGCAAAGGCCCTCCACGAAGCAAGCCCTCGTGTCGATCATCCGTTTGTTGTCGTTAACTGCTCGAATATCCCTTCGGAGCTGCTCGAATCAGAGCTTTTCGGCCACACCAGAGGCGCATTTACCGGGGCTGTTGCCGCTAAGAAGGGTTTGTTTGAGGTCGCGGATACGGGCTCGATCTTTCTGGACGAAATTGGCGACCTCAGACCCGAACTGCAGGTGCGTCTGCTTCGCGTGATCCAGGAGCGAGAGTTCATTCCGCTCGGCGAAACATCTGCAACGAGAGTGGACGTACGCATCATCGCCGCGACGAACGTAGATCTTAAAGAGGCTGTGCGCAACGGACAGTTCCGAGAGGACCTCTACTATCGCCTCTCCGTCGTTCCGATAGAGCTTCCGGCTCTCAGGAACCGCCGCCAGGACATTCTGCCCCTCGCAGTACACTTCATTCAGAAATACAGCGAAGAGAACGTGCGGTCTATATCAGAGAATATGTCGCCCGAGGTGCTCGCACTCCTCGAAAGTTACAATTATCCCGGTAACGTGCGCGAGCTTGAAAACATTATCGAACGTGCTGTCGTCATAGCGCAGACGGACGAGATAACTCTCGAATGCCTCCGGCCCGAAGTCCGCGATCCACAGCACAACGCGAACGCCATGCGCGTCACTGAGGGTGCATCTAATGGACTCGACATTGCGCGGGGCGTGAACTTCTACGACGAGGTCAAGAAGTTTGAAATCGACCTTATTCGGCGAGCGCTCGAACAGACGGGCGGTCATCAGTCGCGGGCCGCGCGCCTATTGGGCCTGAACGCCACTACGCTCAATTCAAAGATAAAAACACATAACATACCTACCCGTACTTAAGCGTTACAAAATTCAAAATTTTGAACAATTATTCAAACTTTGCGTGAGTTTGGCCTTCCTGACCGTCGCAATCGACACGCTTGGTCGAATTTAGAGACTTCGCGAGACCTGCCCCGGGGTTTTGCACGCGGCGATTCGCGTCTTCCCCGTAGCAGCGGTAAACCGTTCAATCTGTTGCATTAACCCTGCTCAAATGCGGCTTCCAGAGCGCGTCAACGTAGGCCGCTCGGTCGCTAAATGAGGGTGTTGCGGTGGGCGAGGGTCGGATTTTGTCGTGAGTCTTTACAAATCTTTACGCGGGGAACGATAATTGCATCCCGCGCGGTAGCGAACTATCAATACAAAACTGGGCGACCCCTCCGGAATCACCAGACCGCGTTTTGCTTTCTTAGTTTTTTTAGGTTTTTAGGATTTTCCCAGGAGGATAAGTATGAAAAAGCTAGTTTTTTGCATTGGCCTGCTCTTCGTCGCAATTGCGGCGCAAATGGCCGTCCAAGCGCAAACGATTAACGGGACTATTTCCGGATCGGTTGCTGACGCGGCTGGAGCCGCGGTTAGCGGTGCCACGGTCACAGTAGACAATGAGAGCACTGGCTTCAACCGGACTGTTCAAACCGACAATGACGGATCGTTTCGATTCTCTGGATTGCCTGTTGCCAGCTATAGAGTGCGTGTCGAGAAGACAGGCTTTTCGACCGCTGTCAACCCGTCAGTTCTGGCGACGGTCGGATCCGACACCGATCTACTGTTCCAGCTGCAAACCGGAGGAGTGGAAGCCATAGTAAATGTCACGGCTGCGGGCGAAGTGCTCGAAACCACTTCCGGCCAAGTGCAGAAGACGATCAGCCGGTTTCAGATTCTTGAACTGCCCGGTAGTAACAATCTCAACGGATTGGCTTTGCTTAATCCCGGAGTTTTACCGAATCAAAATAGTCGTCCCGGTTCGGGTTTTGCGGTGAACGGCAACCGTACCCGTTCGAATAACTTTACCATTGACGGTGCTAACAACAACGATCAGTCGTTATCGATTCCGCGCCAGAACCTTCCTTCGGGGGCTCTCGAAGAGTTTACGATAGTTACGAACACTCCTAAGGCGGAGTTCGGACGTAACGCGGGTTCGTACGTCAACCAGATCACCCGATCGGGAAACCAACGACTTTCGCGGGTCGGGCTTTTACAATTGGTCCGGCAACGGTCTGGATGCTTTAACCACGAATCAGCAGAGGGATTTCTCGGCGGCCCTGGCGAATACACAAAATCCACGAACGCCCCAGGAGGCTCTTCGGAGTGCACGAAGCGTCAACGTCGATAACAGCTATGGGTTTACCCTGGGAGGCCCGATGTTCAACTTCGGGTTCGGCGAGGGCACCGATTTCGGGTTTCTGAAGGATCATACATTTTTCTTCACGAGCATTGACTTTAACGATTTCAGGACAACGATCAGCTCGGCGACGCGCTCCCTTCCCACGGAGCTTGGACGTCAGCGACTGCAGCTCCCGGGCCGTACCGGTGTCGTTCCACAGGCACTTAGCTTTTTGCTGAATACGTTTCCGGCCGCAAATACCACCTCCTCTACGGGAAGCGTTACCCTTACGGGCAATGTCGCACTTGCCACCTGTCCGGCAAGCGACCCTCAGTGCAACGTGATTCCTTTCGCGACGTACAACCGAGGAGCCGCGGGCGGGTTTAATCCATCCTACGGCACGGATTTCAACCGCTATCTGGTCAAGATCAACACCAAGCTCTTTAAGAGCGACAACTTGTCTTTCCGGTATCTGTACGACAAGTCCGTTGATCCGGGCAGACCGGCCAGCCTTGCGGGTGAAGAGATCGGTTCGACGTCCAAGAACGATTCGTTCACGGTCAATGACTCCGTCGTCTTCTCACCGCGCTGGCTGAATGAAGCACGTTTTACCTTTAGTCGACGCGACATCAATTTTGTCGAAAACTTGCCGTTTCAGTTCTCGATCAGTGGCGGACAAGGTCTCACGCGAGGAAACGCGAACTTTCCGCAGTTCCGCAACGATAAGGTTTACGAGTTTACGGACAATATCTCGTTCACTCCCGGCAACCACGCTTTCAAAGCGGGTTACAACCTGCTTATCTATAAGCTCGCGAGCTTCTTCGCTCCGAACTTCCGGGGCACGGTGAGCTATCCGGGTCTGAGCGATTTCCTGCGTGACACGAATGCTTCGTATTCGCGATACGCGGGTGACGGCCTAACTGATGCGACGACGTACGAGAACAGTATGTTCATCCAGGACGACTGGAAAGTCACGCCCGATCTGAACGTGAACCTCGGCGTTCGATACGAGTACGTCACCGCTCCCCTTGGTTTCTTCTCGAATGCGAGCCCGGATATAAACAACTTCGGGCCGCGGTTCGGTATCGCCTGGAACCCCAAGGATATGTTCGGCGGGCGATTGGTGCTGCGCGGAGGATTTGGCATCTCATATGATCAGGTGTTTCAGAATATCCTCTTAAACAACTCGCGCAACTTTCCGCGTGGTGTGAACGTGGCCTTCACGAACATCACCGGGCAGCTTCCGTTCATAAACCTGCCGAACGCCCCGACGCCGCAACAGTTTACGGGAAATCCGTTGTTGCTGCCGACGCGCCTTTTCGCCCCGAATGAACGTGTTCGTCAGCCGATGTCATATCAGACAACGGTCAGCCTCCAGTATCAGCTTGGGAAGAACTACGTATTCAAAGCCGAGTACATCAACACGGAAGGCCGTAATCTGGTCCGCGAGGTTGAATCGAACTTTGGCTTCTGCGGCGCGGGCAATCCTTTAAGCAGGACGCGTTCTGCGTGTCCCGTTTCGGCCAATGTGGCATCTCCGGACAGGATAGATCCGACCCGCGGCTCTATCCTCATCGGACAGGGAGTCGCCGAGTCGAGTTACCACGCCGGACAATTTACGCTTGAGAAGCGGTTGTCGCGTTTAGGTCTTTTTGGGTTGAACTTTGGTGACGTAGTTTTCAACGCCAACTATACTTACAGCGCCTTCATCAGCGAGTCCGACGACATCCTCGGAGGTCAGGCCAACAGAACGCTGCCCGCCGATCCGCGCAACCCAAAACTCGATCGTGCGCGTTCTGGATTCGACCAGCCGCATAGGTTCGTCACGAATTTCGTGCTCGGAACTCCGGACATTGTCTCCGATGGCCCCGGCCTTGCCCGCGCTTTCGGCTCACGGTTGCTAAATGGCTGGCAAATTTCGGCGGTGGGAACGTATGCGTCGGGCACTCCGTACTCGGTGCTCAGTGCTAACAACGCGCTTGGCATTCTACCCGGGCAAATCTCAACGGTTGAAGGGTCGCAGCGAGTGTCGGTGAATCCGGGCGGACAATTCCCACTCGTCTCGATTCCCACGTCGTGTGCGAACGGTGTACCGACGGGTGGCAATCCTAATGCTTACTTCATCCTGAATTGCCCCAGCTCGGGAATTCTGGGGTCGCTGGGTGCCAACACGCAGCGTACGGGTACCACACAGAACTGGAACACCGCGTTGGCGAAGAACATTCGCACGTTCGGTGAGCGCCAGCGTCTTCAGCTTCGAATGGAGGTTTTCAACCTCTTTAATCATCGAAACTTCACCGCCAACCCGTCCAATACGGTCTCGAGCACCCTCAACACCACCACGTTCCTGAATCTCGGATTTACGAACGTTTCGGGCCGATCGTTCACCTTCGGCGCACGGTACTACTTCTAGGAGATCCGTACGCTCATTGAAAGGAGCCGCCGGGAAGTCCCGGCGGCTCCTATTTTTGTGCAATCCTGGAGCGCCCGGTCAGAGCTACTTTCCTTTAGAGTGTTTGCGTGCCGCGCCGATCACGCGATCGGCAACCCGTTCACCGACCCGCTTGTAGGCGTCCATGTCTATCATCTGCGGGCCGTTCGACGATGTTCCGTTCGGCAATCGTACGGCTGGGCGAGAGTTGACGACGCGTCCGGAATTATCGCGAAAAATCTTCTCGTTGTTTGGCGTCGAAAATCGCGACTCCGGCCACGCTCCTGTTCGATATCGCCCTGACCGACGATCGTGTTGCTCTCCGGAGCGAAAACGGTGTATTTCGCAACCAGTCTCGTCAGTTCCTTCCCAGCCGAGATGCCGTCACCGATGTTTCCCCTAGCCGTTAGGAACTCGATCCAGACGGTGTACTTACTCTGATCTCGAGCAATTTCAAAAACGCGCGCGCGGTCCGCGTTCTCGTTCAGCGTTACCTCGTTGATGGCGCTAAGATTCGTGATCTTTTTCTTTTTTAGCTCTGCAACAAAACTCTTCCAGACCACGCTCTGAGCTAAGTTCTGTCCGGTTCCGTTAGTCTCGGGAGAGAAGATTACGATAAGCATTCTGGGTTGGTCCGAGTCGTCCGATTCATCCCTGCCAACCGCCTGGCCGTCCGCAATGCCGAACGCGGCACACAGCACAAATAATACCGACGCGAATTGCGGGCCGCGCCTGCCCAACGATTTGTAACCGAACCGAATTGTTTCCATCATCTTATACACCTCCCGCTGCCTACCCGAGGAGCGATCATCGTCCCAGAGACCGCAAAGTAGAAACAACTTAATAGAGACCGCCGAAATTACATGTGTCGCTATCCATCCTACCTTCGAGTGACGGTAAGACCAAGACGGTAACCGCACGGGCGATGCTAGAATTGCTTGTTCGCTCATGTTGACGGCCACCGCTCCTCACACACGACTCGATCTGAGGCCGCTCGGCGCGGGCGAGCTGATCGATCGATAAATGACGTTACTCGACCTTGCAATCTTGGTGCTCATCTTTTTCGTAACCAGCGTGGTCGGCGTTGTAACCGGCAGTAACTCGCTGATCGCGGTACCCGCAATGTTTCAATTTGGAATCGAGCCGCGCGTGGCGGTCGCGACGAATATGGCAGGCCTCGTTTTCATGGCGATCGGAGGCACGATCCCTTTCCTGCGCGCCGGAAAAATCGACGTTCAGCGTTTGGCTCCGCTGCTTGTCCTCACGGCGGTGAGCTCGGCGGTGGGTGCGAGTCTAGTATCGCTCGTGACCGGCGACATGATGAGGGTGATAGTGTCGATCGCTATGATAGTTGTCGCCTTGTTTATCCTCCTCCGGCGTCCGCAAGTGGACGCCCTGTCGCCCCGACGAATGCTTTTAACGTGCATTCTCACGTTCGCTCTCGGCGTCTACGGCGGCCTTTACAGCGGCGGATATGTGACTATGTTGACTGCCGTTCTTGTCGGCTTCGCAGGGCTGACCTTCTCGGAGGCCGTCGGTTCCACGAAGCTGATCAATGTCGTTTCGTCGTCGATAGCGACGATCGTATTTATGTGGCAAGGCCTCGTAGATTATTCGCTCGCCGCGGTGCTCGCCGTTACGATGTTCATCGGGGGCTACGTCGGCGCAGTTTACGCGACGAAACTGGATGAGACCTGGCTGAAGCGAATTTTTGTAGGAACGGTCATCCTTCTCGCAATCAAGACAGTCTACGATTTGAGTTTATGAGGAAACCCCGGCCTTTTGTAGAAATTGCGAAGTTCCAAGGTGGGTATGATTAATTTTCGTTTGGACGCTCGGTCGTGGGTTTCGGAGCAGGCGTGGGCTTTGCTGTCCGATTGGACCTGTTCGGTCGTGGAGCGGGTGTCGCCATTTGTTTTGGAGTTGCGCTGGGGACAGTGCCGACGTCTGCGGCTGGCTTAGTGGCCGGCGTTGTCGAGCTTTCAGGAGCCGAGTTAGACGGAATCGGAACGAGCATCACTCCACCTTCCTGCGGCATAAACTGGCTCGGGGTAGTCGGATCGATTGTCACGGTCTGACCGCCCGGGATCGCAACCTGCACAGGCATCTCGCCTGCGAGCGGCGCAGGCGCGCCGATCGGCGGTGCTCCGCTGCCCGACCAAGCATTGTACCCGTCGCCTCCGGGGAGGGTTCCGGGAGGCACTGCCATATTTGTGTTATCCATCAGGCCGGATTCGACGTCGCCGACCATTTTCACGAGCGTATCTTCCTGAATGCCGGTCGCTCCGCTGATGGGCTGCACTGGCAGACTCTCTAAGTCTGCTACGAGTTCGGTCGTCGGATCGGTCTTTTTGCCCATCGTTCCGTAGATGAGCACACCGCCAAGAAACGCGATTCCGATAAAAACTACGGCTGCCGTCTTCCAGATTCCTCCATGCGCGGCGACGGCCTTTTTGCCGCCGACCTCTGCCAGTACACGCTTCAGGTCCTGAGAGAAATCTGCCATGCTTTGATAGCGAGCTTCTTTCGATCGATCCGTAGCACTCACGAGGATCGGCAAAATCTTTGGGTGCAGTTCCGCTTTTTTAGCATCGAGGCTCTCGACCGTCGTATCGCCCGTGAGCATCTCCGCAAGAATCAGACCCAGCGAAAATATATCGCTTCGCTCATCGGCGACAGCGAACTCAGATTGCTGTTCCGGGGCCAAATATTTCTTATCCGCGTCCTGCGGCACCAAAATCGAATCGGCGCCAAATCCCAGTACCTTAACCTGATCGCCGTCTGGAGTCGCATCGACAAAAATTTCCCGCGGCGTAAGTCCGGCGTGAATCGAAGCGCG
>Ga0136640_10000083_pt1 | contig 31181 bp, 30 predicted proteins | sample AntDrymUQ8642106_2_FD_105498 | JGI IMG/M metagenome (GOLD analysis project Ga0136640, IMG submission 105498) | Polar desert sand microbial communities from Dry Valleys, Antarctica - metaG UQ864 (21.06) | ecosystem: Environmental > Terrestrial > Soil > Desert | place: Antarctica: Dry Valley...
CCGCCGCGTCGTCGCCGCTGCCGACGATCACGCGCGCGGGCGGCGGGCCGAAGCGCTCGCGCAGTGCCGCGATCAGCTCGAGCTCATCCACGCGGCGCGCCGATCACCGCCGCGGAACCTGCCACATCGAGATCCGAGGACGCTGCCTGGCGGTGATCGGCGCCCAACGTTTCGGGTGCAACGTTCGTGGACGGCCCACTAGCGGTGGCGATAGACGATGCGGGCGCGGTCGAGGTCGTAGGGCGACAGCTCGCAGCGCACCCGATCGCCCGGCAGGATGCGGATGCGAAAGCGGCGCATCTTGCCGGCGACGTGACCGAGCACGACGTGCTCGTTGTCGAGCTTCACGCGGAACATCGCGTTCGGCAGGGCCTCGATGACTTCGCCCTCGAATTCGACCTTCTCTTCTTTGGCCATTGCGCCGCAACGGTAGCAGCGTGGCGTCCGGCTGTCCGCTCAGTTCGGGTTGTCCGCAGGGTCGGGGACGATCTCGATCGGCGGAGGAGCCTCCTCGCCCTGATCGTAGAGATCGGGGTCGAAGCCCCCGCCCCCGGTCCCACTAGGCGGAGCCGGCTGGGGCACCGGCGGGGCCGGCGCAGCGCCGCCGGGCGGCGGGCCGACGGCCGAGCCGGGCTGCGCCTGCTTGGGCTGCCCGGTGGAGGGGTCGATGCCCGGGTTGATCCCCTGGGCATCCTGGCGCGCGCGCTGGCTCTGACGACCCTTGAACGCCCTGCTCTGGAAGGGCTCGTCGGGCTTGCGGAACTCCCCGCAGAACCCGCGCTTGGCGACCTTCATGTAGCGGCCCCAGATCTGGGCGGGGAACGTGCCGCCGTCGACGGGCAGGCCGCCGAAGAGGTTGCCCATCGGGATCCGCCCCTTGGGAAAGCCGACCCAGACCGCCGTCGCGAGCTTCGGCGTGTACCCGGCGAACCAGGCGTCGCTGTTCTCGTCGGTCGTGCCGGTCTTGCCCCCCGCCGGGCAGCCGATCTCCGCGCGCCTGCCGGTTCCCCCCTTGATGTTCTGCTGCAGGATCTTCGTCACCTCGTACATCGCCGCGGCGTCGAACGCCCGCGTGCGCCGCGGCTTGGAGAGATCGTCGACCTTGCCGTCGGGGAAGCGAACCTCGGTGATCGCCTTGGGCCTGTTGCGCCAGCCGCCCGAGGCGATCGTCGCGTAGGCGTTGGCCATCTCCAGCGGCGAGCAGCAGCGCTCGAGGCCGCCGAGCGTCTCGGACGGGTAGCCGTCGAGCTTCGACGTGATCCCAAGATCCTTCGCGGCCTTGACGACCTTCTTCGGGCCGAGGTCGAGCGCGAGCCGGACGTAGACGGTGTTGTCGGAGCGCAGCGTGGCTTCGACGAGGTTCGGCGAGCCGCCGCGGCACTTGCCGCCGTAGCACTTGATGATCAGGTTGGGCCCGTAGATCGGCGGCAGCGGCAGCGGGCCCGAGGCGTAGGTCGTCGATGACGGGTTGATGCCCTCTCGGACGGCGGCGACGAGCGCCATGATCTTGAACGTCGAGCCCGGCTGGCGCTTGCCCTGGGCGGCGAGGTTGAACTTCGAGTCCTGGTACTTCGCCGACGAGGCCATCGTGCGGATGTAGCCGTTGGACGGGTCGATCGACACGATCGCCGACGACGGCGCGCCCGGGAAGCTGAGGTCCTTGGCAATCGCGGCGCGCGCCTTGCGCTGCAGGTCGAGGTCGATCGTCGTCTTGATCGTCAGGCCGCCGCTGCGCACGGTCTTGACGCCGTAGCGCTTGATCAGCTCGTCGCTGACGTAGTCGAAGAAGATGCTCTCGCGCCGCTCGCGGAAGTACTTGTTGGCCTGCAGGCCAAGCGGCGAGGCGATCGCCTGACGCGCCTCCACCTCCGTGACGAAGCCGACGTCGGCCATCTTGCGCAGCACGGAATTGCGTCGCGAGGTTGCGGCCTCTCGCTCGCGGAACGGGTTGTACTGGCTCGGCGCCTGCGGCAGCCCGGCCAGCAGCGCGGACTCGGCGAGCGTCAGCTCGGCGGCCGGCTTGTCGAAGTACGCCTGCGCCGCGGCCTGGACGCCGACCGCCGTCTGCCCGCCGTTGGTCCCGTAGGGCACGGAGTTGAGGTACTTCGTCAGGATCCACGTCTTGCCCCGGCGGCCGCCGTGGACGTTCTCGAGCTCCTCGGCGAGCTTCGCCTCGCGAACCTTGCGCTTGAAGGTCTTCTCCCTGCTGCCGGTGTAGAGCGTGCGGATCAACTGCATCGTCAGCGTCGAGCCGCCCTGCAGCGTCTCGCCCGAGCTTGCGTTCTTCGCAGCGGCGCGCACGACGCCCTCGAAGTCGACGCCGCGGTGCTTGTAGAAGCGCTCGTCCTCGATCGCGACGGTCGCATCCTTCATCGACTGCGGGATCTGCGACGAGGAGACCGTGAAGCGCAAGACGTCGTTCTGGATGAAGCCCAGGCGCGAGCCGTCGGCCGCGAGGACCCGTGAGATGCGCCCGGGATCCTGTGGCTTGAGAGTGCCGAGCTCGGGCGCGGAGTTGGCGATGCCGACGACGTAGCCGACGGCGCTCAGCGCGGCGATGACCGCGCCCGCGGTGAAGACCGCGGCGGTGAGGATGATGACGCGGGCGGCGCCGCCTCGGCGGTGTCGTCGACGCTGGCGTTCGAGGCGAGCGGACATCGTGGGAACTCGTGTGACGGCGCGTGCGCTACCGGGCCCGATGGATTGTAGACGCAGCGAGAAGTTCGCCGTGCAGGTGGCGCGCTCCTGCTCCTCCTGGGCGCGTGGACGAGGTTGACAAGATCACGCCCATGCGGTCGCGCGTCCTTCCCCGATCGTCGTCCGCCCTGCCGCCGTCCTCCTTCGACGGCGACGCGGGGGTGGACGACGATGCGATGCAGGCAAGCGGCGACGCGGCGCTGGCCGACGTGTGGCGCGCGCTGTGGGTCTCGCGGCTGCTCGTCTGGGCGGCCGGCGTCGCGGCGGTGCTCGCCTTCGGCGTGTCCGCGCGCGAGCGCGACTTCGACCCGGCGGGCCTGACGTCCCCGTTCGGCCCGACCGGCGACCTGCTCGTCGCGCCGTTCGCACGCTGGGACTCGGTCTGGTACCTCGCGATCGCCGGCGACGGCTACGGCGACGGCACGCGCGAGGCGTTCTTTCCGCTCTATCCGCTGCTCGTGAAGCTCGCCGGCGTGCCGGTCGGCTCCGCGCTCGCCGGCGGAGCACTCGCGTCGACGATCCTGCTCGGCGTCGCGCTCGTGCTCCTGCACCGGCTCGTGTCGCTGGACCACGACCGGCTCGTGGCGCGCAACGCCGTGCTCGTCACCGCGCTGTTTCCGATGTCGTTCTTCTTCTCGGCCGTCTACAGCGAGTCGCTGTATCTGGCGCTGTCGGTCGGGGCGATCTACGCGGCGCGGCGCGGGTCCTGGGCCTGGGCCGGGGGGCTGGGCGCGCTCGCCGCGGCGACGCGCAGCGCAGGCGTACTGCTGCTCGTGCCGCTGCTGATCATCTACCTGTGGGACAGCGGACGCCTGCGCGAGCGCCCGCGCTCACCGCGCGCCGATGTGCTGTGGCTCGCGCTCGTGCCGCTGGGGCTTGCGGCCTACTGCGCCCACCTCGCGCTCGAGGGCCTCGATCCGCTGACGCCGTTTCATGCCCAGGAGGTCTGGTTTCGCTCGTTCGCGGGACCGTTCGCCGGGGCCTGGGACGGCGTCGTGGCGGCTGTGCAGGGCGTGCGCCAGCTTGCGTCCGGCACGCGCGAGCCGGTCCTGTTCGGCGCGGCCGGGGGCGATCCGTTTCTCGTCGCACGCCACAACATCGAGTTGCTGGCGTGGCTCGGGCTCACCCTCGCGGCGACGGCCGGGGTGCTGCGAAGGCTGCCCGCGGCCTACGGCGCCTACCTGGTCGCGGCGCTCGCGCTGCCGCTGTCCTATCCCGTCGGCCCGCAGCCGCTGATGTCGCTGCCGCGCTTCGTCGCGGTCCTCTTTCCGCTGGCGATCTGGCTGTCGCTGTGGATGACCGGGCGCCTCTGGCGCGAGCGGCTCGTGACCGCCTGCTTCGCCGCCGGGCTGGCCGTCTACACGGGGATCTTCGCGACGTGGCACTGGGTCGCCTGATCACGCTCGACGCGCTCGGGACGCTGCTCGAGCTGCGCCCGCCGGCGCCGCTGCTGGTGCACGAGCTGCTTGCCCGCGGCGTCGAGGTCAGCGAGCGTCAGGCGGCGGCCGCGCTCGCGGAGGAGATCGCCTTCTACCGCGCGCACCACGACACGGCCGCGGACGCCGCGTCGCTGGCGCTGCTGCGCGCGCGCTGCAGCGAGGTGCTGCGCGGCGCGCTGACGCGAGCGGGCGCCGGAGTCGACGCGCTCGCGCCGGACGCGCTGTGCGATGCGCTGCTGGCGGCGCTGCGCTTTCGCGCCTATCCCGAGGTGCCCGACGCGCTGCGCGCGCTGCGGCGCGCGGGGCATCGCCTCGTCGTCGTCTCCAACTGGGACGTCTCGCTGCACGACGCGCTGCGCGCGGCCGGCCTTGCCGCGCTCGTCGACGCGGCGATCAGCTCGGCCGAGGCGGGCGCCGCGAAGCCCGACCCGCGCATCTTCGAGCGCGCGCTGCTGCTGGCGGAAGGGTCGGCGGAGCGGGCACTGCACGCCGGCGACTCGCTCGAGCACGACGTCGCCGGCGCTCGCGCGGCCGGTCTGCGCGCGGTGCTCGTCGCGCGCGCCGGACGTCCGCCGGCGGTGCCGCCCGGCGTCGCGGTGATCGGCTCGCTGGCGGAGCTCGCTGCGCTGGCCGCGTAACCTGCCAGGCCGTGGAGAGGATCCCGCCCCCCGGCGTCGGCCAGCCGCACGAGCCCGCGGACGAGCAGCCGCCGCAGCCGGACGGATCTGCGAGCGGCGCCGTCCCGGCGGACGCGCCGCCGGCCCCGCAGACGAACGCGTCACCGGCAGATGCGCCGCAGCCGCCGGTGTCGGCGGCGGTCCGCCCGCGCGGCCGGGCGGGGTGGCGCCCGTGGACGGCGTGGGCGGCGATCCTCACCGGCTTCGGGGCGACCGTTTTCGGCGGCATGCTCGTCGCGATCGTCGCGACGATCATGGGCGCATCGGTGTCCGATCCCTCGCCCGGCGTGAAGATCGGCCTGACGTTCTTTCAGAACCTCGCGCTGATCGGCGCCGCGCTGCTCTTCGCGAGCATGACGGGACGCCCCGCCGGCCCGGACTTCGGCCTGCGCCGCACCCGGCTGTGGCGCGCCGTCGGCCTGCTGCTCGCGATCTGGGTCGGCTTCTACGCCGTCAGCGCAGTCTGGGTGGCAGCGCTCGGGCTCGACGAGCGTCAGACGCTGCCCGACGAGCTCGGCATCGCGGGATCGACCCTCAACCTCGTGCTCGTCGTCGTGCTGATCACGGTCGTCGCTCCGATCGGCGAGGAGCTGTTCTTTCGCGGCTACTTCTTCGGCGCGCTGCGCAACTGGAAGGGCTTTCTGCCGGCCGCGCTCATCACCGGGATCGTCTTCGGCGCGATCCACATCGGCTCGGCACCGATCGGCTTCACCGTTCCGCTGGCCGTCTTCGGCTTTGGCTTGTGCCTGCTGTACGAGCGGACGCGATCGCTGTATCCCTGCATCGCGCTGCACGCGCTGAACAACTCCGTCGCGCTCGGGCTGACGCAGAAATGGACGTGGGAGATCCTGCCGACGATGGTGGGGTCGGTGATCGCGTCGCTGACGCTCGCCGCGCTGCTCGCGCACGTGCTCGCCGGCCGTGCGGGGGCCACTGCCGGGCCGCTGCCGCAGCCGGCCGGGTGAGCGCCGCTGCGCCAGCGGTCTGCCGCTTCGCACGTTCTCGTCGCGTTCGCGTGAGATAGTCCCGCAGATGCGACCATCGGCCGTCCTCTTCGCCATCGCCGGACTCGTCGCGACGCCCTCGGCGGCGCTCGCCCAGCAGCCGGCCCCGGCCCCAGTCGTGCCGGCCCCGGTGCAGACGCAGATGAAGCTCAGCGTCGAGCGCGTCGGCGGCAAATTGGCGACGGCGCTCGTCGGCGCGCAGATCCGGGTGCGCGGCACGATCGCGACGTTCGTGCCCGGCGAGAAGGTGATCGTGCGCTTCTACGACCAGCAGAGCAGGCTGCGGGTCACGACCCGGCCGATCCTCGGCGGTCCCAACGGCACCGGGCGCTTCGTGCTCGGACATACGCCCAGGCGTTCGGGCCGCCTCGTCGTGAAGGCGTCGCACGCGCCGACCGCCGCCCTCGGCGAGCTCAAGGCGACCGCCCGCTCGGTCGACGTGATCCCGCGCAGGGTCGGCCCGAGCAGCACCAAGCGCGCGATCCGCGCGTTGCAGCGACGGCTGACCAGGCTCGGCTACGTGGTGGGCTCGCGCGGCGTCTACGACGGGCGGACGGCGCGAGCGGTGCTGGCGTTTCGCAAGGTGACGGGCATGCGGCGCACGACCAGCGCGACGACCGAGGTCATGCGCCGGATCGCGCGTGGCAAGGGCTCGTTCCGGATCCGGCAGCCGTCGCATGGACGCCACATCGAGGCCGACCTCTCACGCCAGGTGATCGCGCTGATCGAGGGCGGCAAGGTGCGGCGCATCTATCCGGTCTCCACCGGAGCGCCCAGCACGCCGACGATCATCGGGTCCTTTCGCGTGTACCGCAGGTCGCCGGGCACGAACGCCAAGGGGATGGTCCACGCGGCCTACTTCATCCGCGGCTACGCGACGCACGGCTTCGCCTCGGTGCCGGTCTACCCTGCCAGCCACGGCTGCCTGCGGGTTCCGATCCCCGATGCGCTGAGCCTCTTCAACTGGATCCGCATCGGCACGCCGGTCGACGTGTACCACTAGGACCGGCGGGCCCTGAGCGCCTACGTCGCCTGCGCCGGGCGCGATCGGACCGTGCTGCCGCGGCCGTGGGCGAAGCGTGCGACGTACGCGAGCAGGAATCCGTAGACGAGCAGCCCCAGCAGCGTCGGAACGGCGCGCTGCGTCCAGCGGCTACCCGACTCCGCGACCCCGACGAACGGCCTGAGCAGGATGTCGTTGGCGTCGTCGATGTACTCGCGCGCGTTCGTGCTGCGGCGCTCGCGCTGGCGCTCGGAGGCGGGCGACGGATCGGCGCGCTCGAAGCCGGCGAGCTGGTTGCGCTGGGCGCTCGAGGCGCGGTTGAACTCGTCGACGGCGAACAGGCAGAAGCCCGCGGCGATGGTCAGGCTGAGGAGGATCGCGAGGGTCCGCAGTGGACGTTCGAGCACGGCTCTAAGGTACGCAAAATGATGACCGCGACTGGACGTTTGGCCGACGAGCTGCGCACCCACGCGCTGATCCTCGGGGAGGTGACGCTGACCAGCGGCGCGACCGCGCAGTACTACGTCGATGCCAAGCGCGCGATCCTGCGTCCCGCGGGCTTTCTCGCGCTCGGCGAGCTCGTCGCCGGCCATGCGCGAGGGTGGGGCGCGACGGCCGTCGGCGGGATGACGATGGGCGCGGACCCCGTCGCCTGCGCAGCGCTCGCCGGCGGCGCCGACGTGAAGGTGTTCTTCGTGCGCAAGGAGGTCAAGGCGCATGGGCTCTCGCGCCGCATCGAGGGCCCGCTGCTGACGGCCGACGACCGCTGCCTCGTCGTCGAGGACGTCGTCAGCACCGGCGGCTCGACGATCAGGGCGATCGAGGCGCTGCAGGAGGCGGGGCACGAGATCTGCGGTGTCGTCAGCGTGCTCGACCGCCTGGCAGGCGCGGGCGAGCGGATCGCGGCGGCGGCGGGCGCCCCGTACGTCGCGCTCGTCACGATCGACGACGTGTACCCGCAGCGCCCCGACCGCTGAGCGACGAGCCGGTCCTCTGCGCCACGAGCGTCAGCGCATCTTGCGCTTGAACGACAGCAGCAGTCGCTGGCTTGCCGCGGGGTTCTCGCCGAACTCCGCCGCCGTCAGCGGCGCGTCGAGAAACTCGCTGTAGCCGGGCGTCACGGTCAGGTCGGCGTCTCCGAGGTTCTTGAAGCCCATCGACCAGCCGTCGAACACCCGCTTCTCACGCGTTCCGCTGAGCAGGATCAGGATGCCCGTGTGGCGCTCGTCGGCTTGAAGGCGATCGCGCAGCTCGACGATCGCACCCTCGGGGCCCCTCGACGGACTGCATGAAGTTCCCATCCTTGTAGAGCAGCATGCCGGTGACCGCCCTTCGCTCGTTGGCGAGCCTGCACGCCCCGAGCAGCTCAGCCAGATCGTCGCGGGAAAACAGCGTCACGGCGGAGCTGACGTAGGTGAAGTGATGGAGGATGGCGATGCCTGGAACCTGGCGCACCCGTCAGTCGTCCAGTTCGACGCGGACGGTCAGCAGATCGGTGCCCATAGCGCGCACCGTCGCGCCGTTGAGCTTGGACATGTGGCGCTGGCGCGCGCGGATGTCGTCGCCGGCGAGCACGCTCGCGGTGCCGCTGTGCCAGCGCCGGCCGATCCTGATCCGCACGCGCGGATTCGCCTCGATGTTGCGCACATAGGCCGATTTGCGGCCGTGCTCGGCGACGATCCAGAACGTGTTCGACGCGCGGTCCAGGCCCTTGCTGACGGGCGTGCGGCGCGGCTGCCCGCTCTTGCGGCCGGTCGTCTCGAGCAGGCTGACCGACGGCGCGAGGCCGCGCGCGGCAAGCGCCCTGATCGGCGGGTTGACGACCTTGACCTGAAAGGCGGTGACCATCCGGCGCTTGCGATCTGACGTCGGCGGCACGGCCGCGAGTCTAGTGGTCGGCCCGCGCAGGTCGGGCGCGCAGGGATGCCCCGAGCTGGATTCGAACCAGCGGCCTTCCCCTTAGGAGGGGGACGCTCTGTCCAGCTGAGCTATCGGGGCGGATCCGGCCACGCTGCAGGATACGGGCACCACGCTGCGCGATCGTCAGCGCGCCGGCAACGCCGTGCGAGCATCGTCCTCGAGCGGGAAGTGGCAGGCGGCGAGGCCGCCGCCGGGCTTTGGCCCCAGCAGCGGCTCGTCGACGTCGCAGCGGCCGGTGACCGCGCGCGGACAGCGTGTATGGAAGCGGCAGGCCGGCGGCGGGTCGGTCGGCGACGGAACGTCGCCGGAGAGGATCTGGCGGCGGCGCGCGGCGGCCGCGCGCGGGTCGGCGAGCGGCACGGCCGACAGCAGCGCCCCGCTGTAGGGATGGCGCGCGTGGTGGTACAGCTCGTCGGAGGATGCCGACTCGACGATCTTGCCGAGGTACATCACCAGGATCCGGTCGCACATGTGGCGCACGACGGAGAGGTCGTGGGCGATGAAGACGATCGTCAGCCCGAGATCGCGCTGCAGCGCGCGCAGGAGGTTGAGGATCTGCGCCTGGATCGAGACGTCGAGCGCCGATACGGGCTCGTCGGCGACGATCAGCTTCGGCCGCAGCGCGATCGCGCGCGCGACCCCGATGCGCTGGCGCTGGCCGCCGGAGAACTCGTGCGGGTAGCGGTTGAAGTGCTCGGGGTTCAGGCCGACCTGCTCCATGAGCTCCTGGACCGCGCGCCTGCGCTCGCCCTCGCCGCTGTGCAGCCGGTGGATCGCAAACGGCTCGGCGATGATCGAGCCGACTGACTGGCGCGGGTTCAGCGACGAGTAGGGGTCCTGGAAGATCATCTGCATCTCGCGGCGCAGGGCCTTCATGCGGGCCCCCGCCGCGCTCGTGATGTCCTCGCCGTCGAAGCCGATCGTGCCGCTCGTGGGATCGAGCAGGCGCAGCATCAGCCGCGCCGTCGTGCTCTTGCCGCAGCCCGTCTCGCCGACGATGCCGAGCGTCTCGCCGCGGCGCACGTCGAAGGAGACGCCGTCGACCGCGTGCACCGCGCCGATCCTGCGGCGCAGGACGACCCCCTGCGTGAGCGGAAAGTGCTTCACGAGGTCGCGGACCTCGACGAGGTTCTCAGCCATCGGGCGCGTCCTCGGCCAGCACGCTCGCGCGCGCCTGCTCGGGCACCGCGCCGCGTTGCAGCGAGCGCCACAGGCGCGCCCGCGTCTCGTGCTCGAGCAGGCAGGCGACGGCGTGGCCGCGGCCGCCCGGCACCGGCTCGAGCAGCGGCTGCTGTTCGCGGTGGCGCGGCTGCACGTACGGGCAGCGCGGGTGAAACGAGCATCCCCCCGGCAGGTCGATGAGGCTCGGCGGACGGCCGGGGATCGGGACGAGCTCGCTGCCGGCGGGGGCGTCGAGGCGCGGGATCGATCCCAGCAGGCCCCACGTGTAGGGGTGCTCGGGAGCGGCGAAGATGCGCTCGGTCGGCCCGCGCTCGACGATCCGCCCGGCGTACATGACGGCGATCTCGTCGGCCATCTCGGCGACGATGCCGAGATCGTGGGTGATGATGATGACGGCCATCCCGAGCTCGTCCTTGAGACGGCGGATGAGGTCGAGGATCTGCGCCTGCACCGTGACGTCGAGCGCCGTCGTGGGCTCGTCGGCGATCAGCAGCTTGGGCTCGTTGGCGAGCGCCATCGCGATCATCACCCGCTGGCGCATGCCGCCCGAGAACTCGTGCGGGTAGGCGCGCACGCGGCGCTTGGGCTCGGGAATGCCGACCATCTCCAGCAGCTCCAGCGCACGGTCGAGTGCCGCGCCGCGCGGAACGTCATGGTGGGCATGGATCGCCTCGACGAGCTGGTCGCCGACGCGGTAGAAGGGATGCAGCGAGGACAGCGGGTCCTGGAAGATCATCGCGATCTCGTTGCCGCGCACGGCGCGCATCTGCTCCGCGGCGAGCGACAACATGTCGCGCCCGTCGAAGACCACGGACCCGGAGATGCGCGCGTTCTCGGCGCGCGACAGGCCCATGATCGTGAGGCTCGACACGCTCTTGCCCGAGCCTGACTCGCCGACGATGCCGAGCACCTGGCCGCGTTGCAGCTCGTAGGAGAGCCCGTCGGCGGCCTTGACGACGCCGTCCTCGGTATCGAAGTGCACGCGCAGGTCCTGCACGCGCAGCAGCGGCTCGCTCATGAGTAGCGAACCCTCGGATCGAGGAATGCGTAGGCGATGTCGACGACGATGTTCGCGACGATGATGAAGAAGGCCGCGAACAGCACCGTGCCCTGGATGACAGGCAGGTCGGCGCGCTGGATCGCGTCGAAGGCGAGTCGCCCGATGCCGGGGATGTTGAAGACCGTCTCGGTCAGGATCGCGCCGCCGAGCAGCAGGCCGATGTCGAGCCCGAGCACGGTGACGACCGGCGTGATCGCCGAGCGCACGCCATGGCGCAGGATCACCCGCCGCTCGCGCAGGCCCTTCGCGCGTGCCGTGCGGATGTAGTCCTCCGACATGACGTCGATGAGGTTCGAACGCAGCAGCCGCGCGTAGAAGGCCGCGAACGCGGCCGCCAGCACCAGCCAGGACAGCAGCAGCGAGTCGAACCACGCCGCGGGATTCTCGGTCAACGGCCTGTAGCTGTTGGCTCCTGCGAAGATCGGGAACGCGCCGATGTCGCGCGAGAAGAGGTAGAGGGCGACGAGTCCGAGCCAGTACACCGGCGCCGAGATCGCCAGCAGCGCGCCGCCCATCGTCACCCGGTCCAGCGCGGTGCGGCGCTTGATCGCCGAGATCATCCCGATCGGAAGGCCGACCGCGAGCCAGACGACGACCGCTCCCAGCGTCAGCGAGATCGTGGCCGGCAGCCGCGAGACGATCTCCTCGCGGACGTCGGCGCTGTTCTGAAAGCTGTAGCCGAAGTCGAAGTCCAGGACGATCGCCTTCATGTAGAGGTAGTACTGGACGTAGATCGGCTTATCGAGACCCAGCGTCTCGCGAATCTGGGCGATGAGCTCGGGCGTCCCCTGGCGTCCGGCGCGCAGCACGGCCGGATCCGCCGACGGCAGCGCGTAGAAGATGACAAAGGTCACCGCGCTGACGAGGCCGAGCAGGACGACCATCCACAGCAGGCGACCGATGATGTACCGAACCATGGGAAAGGGGCGGTCGGGGAGCCCCGCTCAGCGGGGCTCCCCGGCCGATCGTCGCCTTGTTACTTCTCCAGGGACATGTAGGAGAGATCCCATGCGGCGTTCCACTGGGCGATGACGCCGTGGACGTCCTTGGACCTCACGTTCGGGGTCTTGTCCCAGAACCACGGCACCGCCGCAACCTGCTCGACGAGGGCCCTGTCGATGGCGCCCCACGCCTTCGCGCGCTCGGCCTCATCGGTGATCTGGGCGGCCGCGTTCATGTCGGCGTTGACCTTCTCGTTGTCGAACAGCGACGCGTTGGAGTTGTTCACCGGCACGATCGCCTCGCCGTTGAAGTTGGCGTTCAGCATCGCGTACGGATCCGCGAAGTCCGGCAGCCAGCCGTAGTTCGCGCAGACGTCGATCTTCTTGAGCTGGTCGACGACGTTGCAGAACTTGGTGTAGAACGCGCTGTGCTCCACCGAGGTCAGGTTGACCTTCATGCCCAGCGACTCCAGCGCCCGCCGCACGACGGCGGCGCTCTCCTTCGCCGGCGACGAGTTGTCGCCGAGCATGCGGATCGCAGGGCCGTCGTACTTGCCGTCGGCGAAGCCCGCCTTCTTCAGGTAGGACTGGGCGACTGCCATGTCGCCGCTCGGGTTGGCGAGGTAGTCGGCACCCGTGCCATCGGCTCCGCCGGCCTCCTCGTGGCCCGCCAGCGTCGGCGGCAGCAGGTGCGTCGCGATGTCTCCGGTGAGCGTGCCGCCACGAGTCAGCTGCATCGCCTTGCGGTCGAGCGCCGCGGCAAACGCCTTGCGCACGTTGAGGTCTGAGAACGGCTTCTTCTGCGTGTTGATGTTCACGAAGCGGTTGCCCAGCGGCGTGAACGAGATGCGGTCCTTCGCCGCCGTGGCGAACTGCTTGATCGTCGAGGCTGCCGGCGTGTCGCCGTTGACGATGCCGGTGCCGCTCATGATCTGGCGGCCCGCGACGTTCGGGTCGGTGCCCAGCGTCCACTCGATCGTGTCCAGGTAGGCGGGGCGCTCGTCCGTCGCCTCGTCCCAGTTCGGGTTGCGCACGAGCGTCAGGCTCTTGCCGGGCGACGAGCTCTTGATCATGTACGGGCCGCTGAAGGCCTGCTTGTCCGGATCGGAGTCGTACTCGTTGGGCTGCTTGGCATCGAACTTCGACGCGTAGGACTTCGGCACCGGCATCGTGATCGGCATGACGAGCGCCTTCGCGAGCGTGGCGCCGAACGGCTCGGCGAGCTTGAACTCGATCGTGTAGTCGTCGGGCGTCGTGATGCCTGCGACGTCACCGCCCTTGGCCTTGTCGGCTCCGACGATCGACTTGAAGTACGTCGCGAGATAGCCGTTGGCGACGCTCGGCTTGAAGCCGCGCTCGAACGCGTACTTGACGTCGGCGGCCTTGACCTCCTGCCCGTTGACCGGCGACGACGTGTCGTTGGTGCCGTACTTGATGCCCTTCTTGAGCTTCACCGTCACGGTCTTGTTGTCGGCGGCGATCTGTGGCGCGGCCTCGGCGAGGTCGGGGACCGCCGTCTTGGGATCGTCGGGCTTGAAGTAGTACAGCGAGCGATGGGTCGCGAACATGACCATGTAGTCGAGCTGGAAGTACGCAGCGCCTGGATCGAGGTGCGCGAAGCTCTCGCTCGACAGCAGCTTCAGCGCGCCGCCCTTCTGCTGATCGCCGGCGGGCACGGCGGCGTCGAAGCCAGCGCTGGTGGCGCCGCCGTCGGCCTGCGAGTCGCCGTTGTCGGAGCTGTCGCTGCCGCAGGCGCCGAGCGCGAGCGCCGCCGCGGCTGCGTACGCCGCGAACAGCGGGCGGCGGGCGAACGTCAGGTTGCGTTGGGTCATCGATCTTCCCTCCGGACGTGGAATCGGACACTTGCGGTCGGGCCGGCGATCATCGGCCCCTCTTCGGGTTCAGCGCATCCTGCAGGCCATCGCCGACGAGGTTGAAGGCCAGCACCGTGAGCACGAGGGCGACGCCTGGGAACACCATGAACCACCAAGCGGTATCGAAGATCTCGGTCGCGTCGGCGATCATCTGGCCCCAGCTCGCGGTCGGCGCCTGGACGCCGACGCCGAGAAAGGACAGCGCCGCCTCGAAGAGGATGTTCTGCGGCAGCACGAGCGTCGAGTAGACGATGATCGGCGCCACGAGATTGGGCAGGATCTGGCGGAAGATGATGCGCCGGTCCGATGCGCCCAGGGAGCGAGCGGCCTCGACGAACTCCTTCTCGCGCAGCGACAGCACCTGGCCGCGGATGATCCGCGCGATGTAGGGGAACGTCGCGATCGCGATCACGACCACGACCACGGTCAGGCCGGGCTGGATGAGTCCGCCGGCGCAGCCGTTGCCCAGCGAGCAGGCCGAGGCGAGGCCGATCCCGAGCAGCAGGATCGGGAACGCGAGCAGGACGTCGAGCGCGCGCGACAGCAGCGTGTCCACCCAGCCGCCGTAGTAGCCGGCGAACATCCCGACGAGCACGCCGGCGATGACCGCGCTGCCGGTCGACAGGATCGCCACCTGCAACGACACCCGGGTGCCGTAGACGACGCGGCTGAAGACGTCCTGGCCGAGCTTGTCGACGCCGAAGAGGTGCTCTGAGCTGGGCCCCGTGGGGCTGCCGAACGTCGGGTCCAGGGCCGCCGAGGACTGCACGTCGGGCGCGGGCGCGCCGACGAGCTTGACGATCAGGGGCGCGAGCACGGCGATCAGCACGAGCAGCCCGATGAACATGAGCGCGGTGAGCGCGACCTTGTCCGTGCGCAGGCGCCGCCAGAACAGCTCCAGCGGCGAGCGGGCGGTGATCGGCGCGGTTGCGGCCCCGTCGCCGGGCGCGAGCTCAGCGGAGGGCACGGCGCCTGTTCGTGCAGGTCGTCACAACACGGTCACAACTGTGCTCTAGCAGATCGCAACAAGGTTCGCGATATTGCGATCGAGCCCTGCAGGATGCGCGGGCGAGTCACCTCAGCGACAGGTACGCCATGTCCCAGGACGCGTTGAAGCGGTTGACGACGCCCTTGACGTTGGCCGACACCGAGTTGATCTGGTTGTCCCACAGCCACGGCACGACGTAGGCGCGGCCCGTGACCGTGCGATCGATCTCCGCGTAGGCCTTCGCGCGCGTCTGCGGATCGATCTCCGAGGCGGCGATCTCGAGCGCCGCGTCGAGCTCGGGATCGTCGACCTGCGACCAGTTGAGGCTGCCGGCCGGCACGATCCGCTCGCCGTTGAAGACCGGATCCAGCACCGATTCCGCGTCGAAGAAGTCCTTCGCCCATTCGCCGTTCGCACAGACCGCCACCCGCGCGGCCGCGACGCCGCAGAGCTCGTTGAAGGACCCCGTCCGCGTCGCCTGGCGCAGCTCAAAGCGAAAGCCCAGCCGCTCGAGCTGGCGCTGGACGGCCTTGGCGGTGTCCGATCCCGGTGGCCGGGACTCGCCGACCATCAGCAGCGGCGGCCCGCTGTAGCGGCCGCTGGGAAATCCGGCCCTGCGCATGAGCATGCGCGCCAGATCGAGGTCGCCGCCGGCCTTCTGCATGAACTCGAACGTCCCCTTGGCGGCGCCGGCCTCCTGAAATCCCGGTAGGCCCGGCGCCAGAAAGTGCGTGGCGATCGCGCCGAGCGGCGGGCCGCCGCGGGTCGCGCGCAGCGCGTTGCGGTCGATCGCGGCGGCCGCCGCGCGCCGGACGTCAGGGCGGTTGAAGGGCTTGACCTGGGTGTTCAGCGCGACGTAGCGCACGGTCTGGCTGGGCACGATCGCGAGCTGGCTCGAGCGCGTGTCCAGCGCCGAGCGCAGGACGTTCACCGGCGGCGACGCGAAGTCGCCGCTGGCGAGGCTCTCGTCGCTGAGGATCCGGCGGCTGGCGCCGTCGATCGTGTTGCCCGCGTTGAACGTCATCGTGTCGAGGTAGGCGGGGCGATGGTCGGTCTTCGCGTCCCAGCTCGGGTTGCGCACGAGCTTCAGGCTGCGCCCGGCCTCGTAGCCGGTGATCGCGCCCTTCGCATCGGCCTCGATCATGTAGGGCCCGGTGAAGACCTGGTGCGCGCCGTAGGTCGACGGCGACCTGGCGTCATGGGGAGCGGCGACGTCCTCCGGCACGGGAACGGTGCCCGGAAGCGACAGCGCCTGTCCGTTCGAGATCACGCCGGCGGGGCGCTTCAGGCGCAGGATCAGCGTCGTGTCGTCCGGCGTCTGGATGCCCGAGATCTCCGCGGCCTGTCCCGCGCGGAAGGCGTCGCTGCCGGTGATGGCGCCGAAGTACGTCTTCGCGTAGAGGTTGCGAACCGAGGGCAGGAAGGTGCGCTCGATCGCGTACTTCACGTCGCCGCTCGTCACGGTGCGGTCGCGCAGCGGCGGGCTGTAGCGGATGTCCGGCCTGATCTTGATCGTGACGGTCCGGCCGTCGCCGGAGGTCTTCGGCATGCCCGTGGCGAGATCGGGCGACGGTGCGGTGTCGGCCGGCTTCCAGCCGTACAGCGCACGCTGCGTCGGCTGCGCCAGGGCCTGGTAGTCGTAGGCGTAGTACCAGTAGCCGGGATCGAGGCTCGTGACGTCGGAGATCGACAGGACGGTCAGGTCGCCGCCGCGCTTGCCGCTCGTGTCCGTGGAGTTGGGGGTGCCTCCCGTGCGCTTGTCGGCGCCGCCGCATCCCGCTGCGGCGAGCACCAGGAAGACGATCAGCGCCGTCGCGCCGCCACGTGGGTGCATGCCGTCTCGCTCCGTCAGTCGAGGTAGTGGACGACGTCGCGCACGGGCACGCGCTGTGGCGCGCGCGGCTCCTGTCGCGGATGGCCGAGATGCAGCAGGCCGATCACGCGCTCGTCGTCGCCCAGCGCGACGGCTGCGCGGCCGGCGGGCGTGCGCAGCAGCGCAGGCGTGCGCCAGTAGCCGGCGAGGCCGCGCCCGTGCGCCGCGAGCAGCACGGCGTAGGCGGCGCCGGCCGCCGCGCAGACGTCCTCCTCGTCGAGGACCGGGTCGCCGGACTGCGTCGCGGACACGACGACGAGCGTCGGCGCGCGGTTGAGCTTTGCGGCCGCGACCGGATCGTCGGAGGCGGCCCGCAGGCGCTCGAGCGCGCGCGGGCCGAGGACACGAAAGCGCCACGGGTTGGTGAGCTTGTGGTTCGGCGCCCAGCGCGCAAGCTCGAAGAGCTCGTCGAGCGTGTCGCGGTCCACCGGCTCGGGCGCATAGGCCTTGTGCGTGCGCCGCGTGCGGATCGCCTCTTCGAGCTCCATGCCGGCCTACTCGTCGTCGTCCTCGTACAGCGACTCGGTGGCGAGCTCCGTGCCGCCGGCGTCGAAGAGCTTGCACTCGAGCGTGTCCCCGCGGTAGCCGTCGGGCGCGATCAGCGTGAAGCGATCGCCGACGAGCGCGCACTGATCGACGGCGAGGCCGGCGAGCTCGGCCGTGACGACGGCGCCTCCCTCCACGAGCGGCCGTCCCCAGACGAGCGTCATCTCCGCGCTGTGGCCCTCCTCCCCGCGCCAGACGCCGACGACCTCCTCGCAGAGGTCGAGGTTCCAATCGGGGTTCTCGGCGGCGGTCTCCGGGGTGAAGTCGGCGACGGCGGAGAACTCGCTGGGCTCGCGATCCTCGCCGCCGGGGCGAAACGACACGTAGCCGAAGAGCTCGAAGCCGGTCGTCGTCAGCGTCGTGGCGGGCACGTACGTGCGCCCGTGCCACGTGCGGTCGGGATGGAAGGTGATCTCGCCGGGATCGCCGAGGCCCTCCTGCTCTTCGCCGAGCGGGTCGCATGCGCCGAGGAAGTGGCGCTGCAGGGTGGCGGCCCAGCGCCCGTCGGGCAGCGGATCCTGTGGCGGCTCGGCGACGAAGCGCGGGACGAGGCGGGGTTCGACGGTCATGGCGCGGGAGTGTAGGCGGCGTGGGTCGGCACGCGACGGGGTCCCTATCGCAGCAACGTGACGCGGATCGGTAGGTCGAGCGCTTCCCAGGCGCGGTCGGCGGTCATCACCTCCGCGGGCACGCTGCGTACGGCAAGGGCAAGGCAAACTGTGCAGGGTCATCACGCGACTGGTCCGATCCGCGGCTACGCCTCCAGCAGCAGGGTCACCGGACCGTCGTTGACGAGCTCGACGGCCATGTCGGCGCCGAACACGCCGCCGCGCGCGCCGAGCCGCTCGCGGAAGCGCTCGTAGAGCGGCTCCGCGATCTTGCCGGGGGCGGCGGCGACATAGGACGGCCGATTGCCCTTGCGCGTGTCGCCGTACAGCGTGAACTGGCTGACGCAGAGCACCTCGCGCTCCCCGAGCGGCTCGTTCATGCGGCCCTCGGCGTCGGCGAACACGCGCAGCGCGCGGACCTTGCCGGCGAGGCGTTCGACGACCGCCTCGTCGTCGCCGTGCGTGATCCCCAGCAGGACGAGCAGCCCCGGCCCGATCTCGGCGACGAGCTCGCCGTCGACCCGTACCGCGGCACGCGTGACACGCTGGACGAGCGCGCGCACCTACCCGAAGAAGACCTCGGCCGTGGCGTAGAGGTCGGGGTCCAGCAGCTTGGGCTCCTTCAGCGCCTCGTCGAGCTCGACGAGCTCGATCGCCGTCCCGTGCAGCGCCGTCATCTTGCCGAAGTCGCCGTTGGACGCGGCGTCGATCGCCGCCACGCCGAAGCGCGTGCCGAGCACGCGGTCGAAGGCGACCGGCGATCCGCCGCGCTGGATGTGGCCGAGGACCGTCGCGCGGCTCTCGAAGCCGGTGCGCTCCTCGATCTCCTGCTCGAGCTCGAAGGCGATGCCGCCGAGGCGGGCATGGCCGAAGGAGTCGACGGAGTCGGCCGCGGTCGCGGCGGCGCCGCCGTCTGAGCGCGTTGCGCCCTCGGCGACGACGACGATCGAGAAGCTCTTGCCGGTCGTCGAGTGGCGGTGGCGCAGGTGCTCGCAGACCTCCTCGACGTCGAACGGGCGCTCGGGCACGAGGATCACGTCGGCGCCGCCGGCGAGCCCGGAGTAGCACGCGATCCAGCCCGCGTCGCGGCCCATGACCTCGCAGACGATGACGCGGTCGTGCGACTCGGCCGTCGAGTGCAGGCGGTCGATCGCCTCCGTCGCGATCTGCACCGCGGTCTGAAAGCCGAACGTGAAGTCCGTAGCGTTGAGGTCGTTGTCGATCGTCTTCGGCACGCCGACCGTCGGAAAGCCCGCGGCGTACAGCTTGCGCGCGACGCCGAGCGTGTCGTCGCCGCCGATCGGGATCAGCACGTCGATCTCGCGCTCCTTCAGCGACGCGAGCACCCGCTCCTCGCCGTTCTCGGTCTTGTAGACGTTGGTGCGCGAGGTGCCGAGGATCGTGCCCCCCCGGTGCAGGATGCCGCTCGTGTTCTCGCGCGTCAGCTCGATGGCGTCGTTCTCCAGGACGCCCTTCCAGCCCTTGCGGAAGCCGTACAGCTCGTGGCCGTAGGTGTCGATCCCCTTGCGCACGATGGCGCGGATGACGGGGTTGAGGCCGGGGCAGTCGCCGCCGCCGGTGAGAAGTCCGATGCGTGCCATCGCGCCATCGTATGCGGCGGCGCGCGGATCGGCTTGGCGAGAGCCTTGGCTACGCGCCGCGCAGCTCGGCCGCGGCCTGCTCTGGGGGTACGGCATTGCAGCCGATCCCGGTGCCGAGCTCGAGTCCGCCGGCGTGCGTCAGTCGTGTCGATCCGCCAGCAGAAGCGACTGGAGTGCTGCGGGGCGGTTCGCACCCACAGGCTCAGCGGCGGGCTCGAGCCGAAGCGCCGTGCCAGCAGCGACAGCCCGTGGTGCAGCAGGCTCGCGCCGGTCGGCCCGTCGTCCTCGAAGCGCGCGCGTCGCCGGCGCGGGACGAGCATGAGCGCGAACGGGTGCTGCGAGGCGTACGGGCACAGCAGCACCGCCTCGTCGTCGATCGCGACGATCCGCTGGCGGCGGCGGACCTCGGCCTGCACGAGATCCTCGAGCAGGTTCGACCCCATCGTGCGGGCGGCGTGCGCCCCGAAGCGCTCGCGCTCGCGCGCAACGGCGGCCGGCACGAAGTCCAGCGCGTACAGCTGGGCGTGCGTGTGAGCGTTCGCGGCGGCGGCCTCGGGGCGCTCGTCGACGCACAGGTGCAGGCAGGCGGCCGTGGCGTGCGCGCGCATCCGCTCGCGCCACGCGTCGACCGCCACCGCGACCTGCTCGGCGGTCAGCTCGGCGAGCGCGTGCGCCGGCTGCGGGGCGTTGACGACGATCTCGTGCGCGCCGTGCGCCGCCAGCGCTCCGAAGAGCTCCGGCTCGTCCTGGGGCGCCCGGTCGGCACCGCCGGTCTCGAGCAGCGGCTCCGCGCTCGGCACGACGCGCACGCTCCAGCCGGGCGTGTCGGGCCCGCCGCCGCCGGGCCTGACGGCGTAGAGCTCGGGCGCGGTGCGCTCCTCGTGACCCTCTGCGAACGGATCGCGGGCGGGGTCGATCGGCTGCGGCGGCGAGACGTGCATGCGCGACGGTGACGCATCGGATGCGGACCCGATGATCGCGCGCAGGCCCGACAGCGCATCGATGCGGACCTCGGTCACGGGTCAGGGGGCGCTCGTCGCGGGTGACAGGGCGTAGCGCTCGATCGCCTCGGCGAGCTTGGCCTCGTTCGGAAACTGCCCCTGGCGCACCGGGCCGAGCCTGCCGCGCGCGTCGTAGAACGCCGTCACGGGCAGCACGCGCGACCGGTAGCGCCCAAGGACGATGTTGCTGCGCGGATCGAGGAACGAGGGGTAGGGCATCGGGTAGCGCTCCGCGAGCTTGCGCGCCTCGACGGGATCGTCCATGACGTTCACGCCGAGAAAGGCGACCCGCGCGCCGAGCCTGTTGGCCTGGCGCTGAAACGCCGGCAGCTCGATGCGGCACGGTCCGCAGTAGGAGGCCCACATGTTCACGACCACCGGATGGCCTCGCAACGCGCGCAGCTGGGCGTCGAAGGCCTTCACGCCGCCGCCGACGAGGACGTTGACCCGGCGCCGCAGCGCGGCCAGCTCGGGCGGCGCGCCCGCGATCGGCTTGGAGATCTCCGCGCGGCTCAGCGGCTCGAGCGCCGCCGCGGACGTGGGCTCGTCGTCACGCGCCTGCCTGACTCCCACGACGACGGCGGCCACCAGGGCAAGCGCGCAAAGCGTGATCGCGGCCATGCGCATGACGACAGCGTCGCAGACGGCTGCCGCATCGCTGTGCGTAGACCGAGCTGTCCGCTATGCTCCCCCTCACGCGGGAGAGGACCGGTCTCTGTACGAGACGCCTCACCGCAGCGACCGGGCTCGTCCCGGCGTCCCCGGATCGCGGATGTGCGCGCGATCCGCATCACCCCAGGCAGGAAGCCGATCTTGGCTGAACTCACGCCAGTGGCACCAGTGGTCACGACCGTTCCCACATCCAGCGACATCTCGCGGGCGGAATCGTTCACCCGCGAAGCATTCGTGCACGCGGGGGAGACGACGGCGGACGCGCTGGGCCCCGGCACCGCCCGCCGCCGCGCCCTCGAAGCCGCCCTGCTGGAGATCGACGCCGGGGCGAAGATCCCGTCGCCCGAATGGCGCCGGCGCTACTCGCTCATGCTCGGCCTGGAGCGCGTGCTCTCCGACGACGAGCCGAAGCTCGCCGACGGCACGTCGCTGAACCCCCACCAGGTCGACGCGCTGTCGGGGACGCTGACGGCGCTGCTCGCCGAGGCACAGCGCAATGGCGGCACGCCGCTCGTCGCGTCGGCGGCGCCGGTGCTCGCCGTCGACGATGAGCCCGACGACTTCGAGGACGAGCCGGCAGCGATCGTCGTTGATGACGACGATCCCGATCCGGAGGACGACGACGAGGACGACGAGCCCGAGGACCTCTCGCCGCTGGACATCGAGATCGACGTCGGCGACGACGAGGACGAGGACGAGCCCGAGGAGGAGCCCGACGAGGACGCGCCGGAGATGGCGCTCGACGAGGACCAGCTCGACGAGGCGCCCGACGATCCCAACGCCCACAAGCGCTTCTGGTTCGAGCATGCGACCGGCGCGGGCAAGACCGTTGCGGCGATGGGCTTCGTCGACGCCTCGCGCACCGGCGGCATCCTGATCCTCACCCACCGCCGCAACCTCGTCGACCAGTTCCACGGCGAGCTGAAGGACCGCGGCTACGCCAGGCGCATAACGCCCGCGCTGCTGCAGGGCAAGGACAACGCCAACGGGCCGGTCACCGTCGAGACCTATCAGTGGTTCGTGCTCAACGCCGGCAAGATCTCCGAGGCCTACTCGATCGTCATCTGCGACGAGGCCCACACCGCGCTGGGCGAGAAGACGAGCGCCTCGATCCGCGCCTGGACCGGGCCGATCTTCATCGGCATGACGGCGACGGGCGCGCTCATCGCCCGCCACGTCACCGATCTCTTCCCGACGCAGACCTCGCGCTTCGACCTCGCCCAGGCCGCCCGTCGCGGCGTCATCTCGCCGCTGCGCTGCGTGCGGATCCCGCCCGGCGTCGGCGTGAAGACGATCGCCAAGGTGCCGCTGCGCCGCGGCGAGGTCGACGTCGAGTTCGACCAGGAGATGCTCGCCGAGCTGCTCGACCAGGGGCCGTTCAACTTCGCCGCCGCCGATCTCTACAAGACGCGCTTCAACGGCGTTCCCGGCGTCATCTACGCCGCCGGCGTCAAGCACGCCTACAACCTCGCCGAGGCCTTCCGCGAGCAGGGCGTCAAGGCGATGGCCGTCTCGGGCGAGACGCGCAAGCGCGATCTCGCGGAGATCCTCGCGCGCTACGAGCGCGGCGACATCGACGTGCTCGTCAACGCACAGCTTCTCGCCGAGGGCTGGAACTCGCCCCGCGCGACGGTCTGCATGCACCTCGCGCCGACGGCCTCCAAGCGCATCTACCAGCAGCGCGTCGGCCGCGTGACGCGCCGCAACCCGGGCAAGGAGGCCGGCATCGTCGTCGACTTCGTCGCGCCGGAGACCAAGAACGACGACCCGGTCGTGACGCTGCACTCGCTGCTGGACCGCGACGTCTACCGTGGGGGCGCGATCGTCGTCGGGCCCGTGCGCCGCGGCCGCGGGCGGCGCCTGCGCGTCGAGCGCCGCGTGCTGCCGGTGACCAGCGACGAGGACCGCCGGATCGAGGTCTTCGAGCGCGAGCTGTGGCGGATCGCGGTCGAGCACCTGCCCTACGGCGAGCAGATCCAATGGGCCGCGCTGGCGGGCGCGCGCGTCGCGCCGAGCGGCTGGCGCCGCGCGCGGGCGATGCTGCACTTCGACCGCGAGGGCGCGATCAAGCGTGCCTTCCTGCTGACCGCCGTGCAGCGCAACAAGAACCCACAGCTGCGCGTGCGCGCGCTGCAGGAGATCGCGGCGTCGCGCGACGGCGAGGCGTTCGACACCGCGATCGACGAGATCGGCACGTGGACGCGCGAGGAGCGCCGCGAGGGCACGAAGGTCATGCTGCTGGCGCTTGCCGAGAAGCGCATCGGCCGCCGCGACCAGGCCAACGCGTGGATCTGGCGGCTGGCGTCCTACACGCGCGAGGTGCACGAGGAGTACGCCGTGCAGCGCTGGCCGGAGACCAAGCGCCTGCTCGGCCTGCTCGTGAACTCCAGCGGTGCGGCACACGCGCGCAACGCGCGGCGTCTCGTCCATGCCGCCCGCAAGCAGGATCGCCGGCTGTCCGCCGCGCTGCTGGCGGCGGCGATCGCACACTCGCCCGAGGGCGAGGAGATCCTGCGCGGCGCCCGCACGCGGCTCGCCCGCAAGCCGAGCGCGCTGTCGCGCGAGCTGCTGCGCAACTTCCCCAAGAGCCGCGGCCGCCGCGGCAGCCGGCGCCGGCGCAAGAAGGGCGCGGAGGCCGGCGAGGAAGTGCTCGTCGGGCGCATCTCCGGCGAGGCGTCGACATTCGAGGGGACGATCGGCGCCCCCGAACAGCCGGCCGGGCCGCGCTCGGGCTCCCGGCGCTCGCGGTCGCGCAACGGGCGCGCGGCGCGGCTCGCCGCGGCGGATGGTGCTGCGGGCCCTGCACCGCAACCGGCGGAGCAGCTGGCGACTGCGGCGTCGCAGCCGACAGGCAGAAGCCGGCGCTCGCGGACGCGCTCGGACGCGCCCGCGCCCTCGCCCGCCGCGTCGTCATCCACCTTCGATGACAACGCGAAGGTGGACGAGGCTCGGGCGGTCGAAGCGATCGCCGGCGCCGCCGCGGCGCTGGCAGCCGCGCACGCGCCGAAGGACCGGGTCCCGGCCGAGTCCGAGCCCACGCGGCGCACCAAGACCACCGCAACCACAGACGAACCCGCGGCGGCCAAGCCCAAGCGCCGCACGAAGGCCACCGCAACCACCGACGAGCCCGCGGCGGCCAAGCCCAAGCGCCGCCCGAAGGCCACCGCAACCACCGACGAGCCCGCGGCGGCCAAGCCCAAGCGGCGCACCACAGCCACCGCAACCACCGACGAACGCGCCGAGGCCAAGCCCAAACGCCGCACCACGGCCACCGCAACCACCGACGAACGCGCCGAGGCCAAGCCCAAGCGGCGCACCACGGCCACCGCAACCACCGACGAGCCCGCGGCGGTCAAGCCCAAGCGTCGCGCCCCCGCGAGGCGCAGCGCTGCCGTGTCGTCACCCGACGCCGGCGACGACACGACGGTGAAGCCGGATCCCGCATCGCTCGACGACGGCGTCGAGTCCGCCGCCTGATCTGCGGCCGCCGCGTCAGCGGCGCAGCACGTGCGCCAGGCCCGTCGTCAGGGCCAGGCCGAGCCCGGCGATGCCCACGCCTGCCAGCACGGCCACCGGGCGCTGCAGGATGTCGGCGAGCGTGCCCGGACGGAGAAGCTCCAGCGCGACCGCCGCGAGCACGACCACGACCGCGGCGACCGCCGCCAGCCCGGGCACGGACAGCCGCACGGGCGGGCGGATCACGCGCGCCACGCGCGCCGGGCGCCGCGCCTCGAGGGCCGCGAGCGCCGACGCACCGAGCAGCGTGAACGTCGCCGCGACGAGATAGCCGCCGAACACGTCGCTGGGCAGATGGAACCCGAGCACGACGAGCGAGTAGCCGACCGCGATCGCATAGCTCGCGCCGATCATCGCCGTCAGCGAGCGCAGGCGCTGCCCGCTGACGAGCACGAGGCACAGCGCCAGCGACATCGACGCGGTCGCGTGACCGCTCGGCCACGAGCCCGGATAGATCCCGGGCGCCGCGCCGACCACGTCGACGACCCGCAGGTCGCCGAGCGCGGGCTTCAGCGCCTGGGTGGTGAAGTTCGCCGCCAGCAGGATCACGGGTACCGTCGCTGCCATCAGCCAGCGCCGCCGCAGCAGCGCGAGCGCGACGAGGACGGCCGCTCCGATCGCGAACGGCAGCGGGTCGGCCAGCAGCGCGATGCCGTTGACCGAGGGCGTCAACGGCGGGCGCGCGACCCCGGCGAACGTCTGCAGCGCACGTGCGTCGAGTGCCCGCCCGCCCGGAACGACGAACGCCACGAGCCAGACCGCGAACGCTGCGGCGGCGGAGGCACAGGCGAGCCCCAGCAGGACGAGCGGTCGGCGCGACATCGATCGAGACTAGACAGCGAGGCTCAGCGCGGGCTCAAGCGGATGTGAAGGCCACGTTCCCGCCGCCGGGCGCCACGAGATGGACCTCGCCTGCGTCGAGTGCCATGCCCACGCCGCCGGCGCGATCGACGAGCAGCCGGCCGGCTCCGTCGATCCCCGCGGCGACGCCGCGCCCGTGCTGCCAGCGCACCTCGCGCCCGAGCAGCGCATCGCGCTCGCGGAACGCCTCGAGAACCGCCGCGGGCTCCTGTGCCAGGCGCCGCTCGAGCGCGGTGAGCAGCGCCGCGAGCGTCGGCTCGACGGCGGCGGGCTCGAGCCCGAGCCCTGCCGCCGCGGCCGCGACCTGCGGCGGCAGGTCGTGCTCGCGCACCGCGACGTTGACGCCGATGCCGAGCACCGCCCAGCCCTCCTGGTGACGGCCCTCGGCGAGGATCCCGGCAACCTTGCGGCCGGCGAGCAGGATGTCGTTGGGCCACTTGATCGCCGCATCCGGACTCACGGCCTCGGCGACGGCGACGGCGCTTGCGATCGCCAGCAGCGCCGGCACCTCGCGCAGCACGAGCGACGCCAGCAGCGCGCGACCCGGCGGTGCGCTCCACGTGCGGCCCTGGCGCCCGCGTCCGGCGCGTTGCTCGCCCGCGGTCACGAGCGTGCCGTGCGGAGCGCCGGCGGCGGCGAGCGCGCGCGCACGGTCGTTCGTCGAGTCCGTGCAGCGCAGGTGCAGTCGCGGGTTGCCGAGCCGGCTCGGCGTCGATGCCGCGCTCACGCCACGCCCTCGATCTGGACGCGACCGTAGATCTCCAGCCCCAGCGCGTCGAACGCCGAGCCGCGGTTGATCGCCAGCGACGGCGCGCCGTAGGCGTCCTCGTAGAGCAGCAGCCCGCCGGGCGGGACGTCGGCGAACGTCGACTCGTGTGAGGCGCGGACGCCGTTGACCGTGACGGCGCCGCCCGGTGAGAGCCCGGCGGCAACGAGATCCTCGCGCTCGGCGTCGAGCATGACGTTGCCGAAGCGATCGGCATGCAGCACGTGCGCGAGCAGGCCGCCGCCGGTGACCTGCGCACGCGGCAGGTCCAGCGCGACGAGCTCGGCGGGGTCCAGCGGCTCGCCGGCCTGCGACAGCGTGCTTCCGGCCGCGAGGTGCGCCGCCACGGGAGCGAAGACGTCGCGCCCGTGGAAGCTCGCCGACACGGTCCTCAGCCCGAGCCACTTCGACGTCGTCATCGAAGGTCGACGAGGGCCCGGCGACCCTTCGAGGTCGACGGCCTCCACGACGCCGCCGAAGCGCTGCGCCGCGAGCATCAGCAGCCCGTTGTCCGGTCCGACGAGCACGCGGCCCTCGCCGCTGGCGCAGCGCAGCGCGACCGCCCGGCGCTCTGATCCCACACCCGGGTCGACGATCGCGAGATGCACGCCGACGGGCATGTACGCGAGCGCGCGGCGCAGCACGAGCGCTCCCGAACGCACCTCGTGACGGGCGATGCCGTGCGTGATGTCGAGCACGCGCACGGCCGGAGCGATCCGCGCGATGACCCCGTGGCAGACGCCGACGAAGTCGTCGTCGAGCCCGTAGTCGCTGAGGAACGTCACCACGGACATCGGCACTCAGCCGCCCGCAGCAGCGGCGAGCAGCGCCGCGACGAGCCCCTCGGGTGTGTGCTCGGCGGCCTCGACGTGCGGCTCGAGTCCGTGCTCGCGCAGCGCGTCGCTCGTGATCGGGCCGATCGAGACGAGCTGCGGGCCGTTGGGCAGGCCGGCGGCCTCGACGAAGAAGCGCACCGCGGAAGCGGACGTGAACGTCACGTAGTCCGCGCCGAGCGCCGCGGCGCGCGCCGTGTCGCTCAGGGGCTCGGCCACCGTGCGATAGAGCGCCAGGATCTCGACATCGGCTCCGCGCGCGCGCAGCGCGCCGGGCAGCACGTCGCGCGCACGCTCGGCGCGGGCGATCAGCACGCGGCGCAGGGGCCTGCCGAAGTCCTGCTCGAACCCGGCGAGCGCGTCGACGAGCGACTCCGCGACCGCCCGCGGCGGCACGACATCGGCCTCGATGCCCCCCGCGCGCAGCGCATCCGCCGTGCCCGGGCCGACCGCCGCGATTGCCGGGCCGTGAAGATCGCGCGCGTCGCGGCACAGCTCGAGCAGCCGCCGCGCGCCGTTGGGGCTCGTGACGCACAGCAGGTCGACGTCCGCGAGGCCCGGGAGCCTCGCCTCCAGCGCCTCGATGCGAATCGTGGGCGCCTCGACGACGCTCGCGCCGAGCGCGCGCAGCCGTCCGGCGAGCGCGCTCGCCTGTGCCCGCGCGCGCGTCACCGCGACCGTGCGGCCGCGCAGCGGGCCGGCCTGAAACCAGGCGAGCTCGTCGTGCAGCGCCGCGACGGCGCCGACGACGGTGATCGCCGGCGCGCGCACGCCGGCCTCGGCCGCCCGCGCGGCGATGTCGCCGAGCGTTCCGCTGACCGTGCGCTGGTCGGCGAACGTCCCGCGCTGCACGACGGCGACCGGCTCGCTCGCCGGCCGGCCGCCCGCGACGAGCTGTGTCGCGATCCGCTCCAGGCGGCGCACGCCCATGTAGAAGACGAGCGTGCCTGGAAACGCCGCCAGCGCCGGCCAGTCGATCTGCGTGTCCGGCTTGGCGGGATCCACCTCCGCGTCGTCGTCGATGGTGGATGACGACGCCTCATGCCCCGTGACGAACGCGACCGCGGCCGAGGTCCCGCGCTGCGTCACGGGGATGCCCGCGTAGGCGGGCGCGGCCACGCCGGCGGTCACGCCCGGCACGACCTCGAAGTCGAGGCCGTGAGCGCGCAGCAGCTGCGCCTCCTCGCCGCCGCGGCCGAAGACGAACGGGTCGCCGCCCTTCAGGCGCACGACCTCGCGCCCGGCGCGCGCGTGGCGCAGCAACAGCTCGTCGGTCGTCTCCTGAGGAACCTGCGGCCCTCCCCCGACCTTGCCGACGTCGACGAGCTCGGCGTCGGCCCGCGCGCCGTCGAGCGCGCCGTCGGGGATCAGCTTGTCGAAGAGGATCACGTCGGCGCGCGCGATGAGCTCCAGCGAGCGGGCGGTCATCAGGCCCGCGTCGCCGGGCCCGGCGCCGACGAGGTACGCGGTCACCGGGTCCTCGCCGCGGGTGGCGGGTCGCCGGAGGTGGCCAGCTCGTCGGCCAGGCGCAGCAGCTCCGCGGCGCCGGCGGCGAGCAGCCGCCGTGCGGCCAGCTCGCCCGCCTCTCGCGGACCCGGCGCCGGCGGGGTCACGTCGCGCAGCCACTGCGAGCCGTCGGGCAGGCCGGCGAACGTGCGCAGGACGATGCCGTCCTGCGCGATCGTGGCGTGCGCGCCGAGCGGCGTGTGGCAGCTCGCGTGCAGGCCGGCGACGAGCGTGCGCTCGGCGCACAGCGCGCTCCACGTGGCAGCGTCGGTGATCGAACGCGCTGTCGCGCGGGCACGCTCGTCGCCGGCACGCGCTTGCAGCACGAGCGTCCCCTGTCCGGCGGCCGGGACGAGCTCGGCGAGCACGCAGCCGACCCGCGACTGCAGGCCGAGGCGCTGCAGCCCGGCGACCGCCAGCACGAGCGCGTCGAGCGCGCCGTCGGCGAGCAGGCGCAGGCGCGTGCCGACGTTGCCGTGGACCTCCGTGACGACGAGGTCCTCACGCAGAGCCCGCAGCTGCGCGGCGCGGCGCGGGCTCGCGGTCCCGACGCGCGCGCCCGCGGGCAGCGCGGCCAGGGAGTCCGCGCCGACGAGCGCGTCGAACGGGTCGCCGCGGCGCGGCGACCCGACGAGCTGGAGGCCATCGGGCAGCTCGCTGGGCACGTCCTTGGCGCTGTGCACGGCGAGGTCGACCTCGCCCGCGAGCAGCGCGAGCTCGAGCTCCTTGACCCAGCGCTCCTTGTCCTGAGGGGCGTCGGAAGCCGGTGCGGCGGCGGAGGCGCGGTCACCGCTCGTCACGATCGGGACGAGCTCGGCGTCCTCGCCGAGCAGCTCGGCGACGGTGCCCGCCTGCGCCAACGCCAGCGGGCTGCCGCGCGTGCCTATTCGCACCTAGTGGCCCACTGGGCCTACGAGGCGCCGGACGCGCGGCGCGGCAGCGGGCGCACGTTGCTGCGATCGCCACCTTCGATGGCAACCGTGTCCGCGGGCAGCTCGGCGTCGGGCGCGCCCTCGAGCCCGAACAGCTCGCGCATGATCTGCAGGCGCCCATGGCTGCGGCCCTCGCCGATCGTGCGCAGGTGCAGGGTCGGCTCGTGCAACAGCCGGTTCATGACCGATCGGGCGACGGCCTCGACGCGCGCGAGGTCGCGCTCGGAGGCCTGCTCCCAGCGGCCGGAGTTCTCGCCGAGGACCTGCTCGACGATCGCGTCGCCGTATTCGCGCAGGGCGCGGATCGTCGGCTGCACGGCGAGCGATCCGAGCCACTGCGCGAAGCGCACGATCTCCTCCTCGACGATCGACTCGGCGCGCAGGGCCTCGGCCTCGCGGATCGAGATCGTGTGGGCGACGCGGGCCTGCAGGTCGTCCATGTCGTAGAGCGTCACGCCGGGCAGGTCGCCGCAGGCGGCGTCGATGTCGCGCGGCACGGCGATGTCGACGAGCAGCAGCGGGCGCCCGTTGCGAACGCGCATGACGAGCTCGAGCTCCTCCTCGCCGAGGATCGGATGTGGCGAGGCCGTCGAGGCGACGACGACGTCGGCGCTCGCGATCTGCTCAGGCAGCTCGTCGAGTGCCACGACGCCGCCGTTGAAGCGCTCGGCCAGGGCACGCGCGCGGTCGGCGTGGCGGTTGGCGACGAAGATCGTGCGCACGCCGCTGCCGGCGAGCGCACGCGCGGTCAGCTCGCTCGTCTGCCCGGCGCCGATGATGACGACGTGCGGGTCGGGCTTGTCGCCGAGGACGTCCATCGCGAGCTCGACGGCGACCGACGAGATCGACGCGCGGCCGAGGCCGATCGCCGTCTCCGAGCGCACGCGCTTGCCGGTCTGCAGGGCGGCGGTGAAGAGGCGGTTGGTCAGCGGTCCGGTCGTTCCGGCCGCCAGCGCCTCCTCGTAGGCGCGCTTGACCTGGCCCTGGATCTCGGCCTCTCCGACGATCATCGACTCGAGGCCGCTGCAGACGCGAAACAGCTGGCGCGCGGCGTCGCAGTTGCGCGGCGAGTAGATCCGCTCGGCGAGCTCGGTCGGGCGCACGTGCGCGCGCTGTGCGAGCATCCCCAGCACGCCGCTCTCGGCGAGCACCGGGTCGCCGACGACGAGCGTCAGCTCCGTGCGGTTGCACGTCGAGATCACGACGGCCTCGTGCACCTCGGGGTGCGCGGCGACGTCCTGCAGGAAGCCGCGCACCGCGCTCTGCGTCAGCGCGAGGCGCTCGCGCAGCTGCACGGGCGCCGTCTTGTGCGAGATGCCTAGCGTGATCAGCTCGCTCACGCCACCGGCTCCTTCGCCCGCGCCGGCTTGGCCTCGACGGGGCGGTCGCGGCCCTCGACGATCTCCGCGATCTCGACGACCTCGCGCTCGATCCGGCTGAGCTTGTAGGCCATGATCGCGAGATAGGAGAGGATCAGCGCCAGGAACACGATGTAGGCGCCCGCGACATACCCGTCGCCTGCGGCGACCGCGAGGACGTCCATCACAGTTGCGGCGCGGCGCTGCGGCCGGCCGTCGAGACGAAGTCGTCGTCGCCGGCGAGCCGCCGGCGCAGGGAACGCAGCTTGGCCGTCGCGTTCTTGGACGCCATCTCGTACTTGCACAGCGTCACGAACAGCAGG
>Ga0136640_10000084_pt1 | contig 30874 bp, 34 predicted proteins | sample AntDrymUQ8642106_2_FD_105498 | JGI IMG/M metagenome (GOLD analysis project Ga0136640, IMG submission 105498) | Polar desert sand microbial communities from Dry Valleys, Antarctica - metaG UQ864 (21.06) | ecosystem: Environmental > Terrestrial > Soil > Desert | place: Antarctica: Dry Valley...
ACGAATCATCTCGATATTCCGGCGCGCGAGGCTCTTGAAAGTGCTCTTGACGAGTATCCGGGAACTATTGTTACGGTTAGCCACGACCGGTTTTTCCTAGATAGGATCGTCGATCAGATGCTGTCGTTCGAGGCTGATGGGCAGGTGCTCGACTACAATGGAAACTACACGGAATTTCACGATTGGCGCGAATCTAAGCGATTGTCCGGCGCAGATAAGGCCGCAGCGATTGCGAGCAATGGCGCGAACGCGGGGAGCTCGCTGGGAGGCACGCCTGGAACCGCGAATCTATCGAAGAATCAAAAGCAGCAACTCTCGCGCCGCATCGTCGAGATAGAACGCCTTTTACCTGATCTGGAATCCGAGGCCGCCGCCCTCGCCGCACGCATGTCTTCATCAGAGGTCGCCGCTGATTTTGGATTGCTCACAAAAGTAACGCTTGAGCACGGAACGATCGAGAGTCGCATCAAAGACTTGTACGAAGAATGGGACGCGGCGTCGAAGCAAGTCGCCTAGGACTCGATCCTATAATTTGGTGCCTCTTTGGTAATGATGACGTCGTGGACGTGGGATTCGCGAAGCCCGGCCGAGGTAATGCGAATAAATCGGGCGCTCGATTGCATCTCCTTAATCGACCTGCATCCCGTGTAGCCCATTCCTGCCCGGAGCCCGCCGACGAGCTGCGTAACCATTTCCGCGACGGTCCCCTTGTATGCCACGCGGCCCTCGATGCCCTCTGGAATGTATTTCGCCTCGCTTGACGTCAGCTCCTGTGCATAGCGATCGCTCGATCCCTTCTTCATGGCGCCTATCGAACCCATCCCTCGGTAGGTCTTAAAGTTCCGCCCCTGGAATAAAATCACTTCACCCGGAGCTTCCTCCGTCCCAGCAAAAAGCGAGCCGATCATCACGCTGTCGGCTCCCGCGGCGATTGCCTTTGCTACATCGCCTGAAAACTTCACTCCGCCATCGGCGATGACGGGAATGCCGGACTTTTTGGCGGCCGCAACGCATTCTACGATCGCCGATATTTGGGGAACTCCTGCTCCTGTGACGACGCGCGTCGTACAAATCGAACCGGGTCCGATGCCTATCTTTACCGCGTCGACGCCGGCGTCGATCAACGCTTTGGTGGCATCGCCCGTAGCGATATTCCCCGCAATGATCTCAATGCCGGAATGCTTCTTCTTTACTTCGGAAACCGCGGTTAAGACGCGCGACGAGTGGCCATGCGCAGTGTCGATCACGATCGCGTCCACCCGTGCCTTCACGAGCTCATCTGCGCGTTCCAGAAAATCACCAGTTGCTCCAATCGCCGCGGCACATCGCAAGCGGCCCAATTCATCTTTCGCCGCGATAGGGAAGTTGATCGCCTTCTGAATGTCCTTGACCGTGATAAGTCCTTTGAGGTGGCCCTCGCCGTCGACGACCAAGAGTTTTTCGATTCGGTGTTTTTGAAGCTTTACTTTGGCCTCGTCAAGCGTAGTTCCAACCGGTACAGTAACGAGCGGCTGCGGCGTCATTATCTCGGATACGGGTATGTCGAACCGGGTCTCAAAACGCAGATCCCGGTTGGTGATGATGCCGACGAGACGTCCATTCGCATCCGTGACAGGCACACCGCTGATCTTATAGTGCTCCATTATCGCGAGCGCATCGGAGACGAGTTTCTTTTCATCTATGGTCACGGGATCGACAATCATCCCGGACTCACTTCGCTTAACCTTGTCGACCTCCTCGGCCTGAGCCGCGATAGAAAAGTTTTTGTGAATCACGCCGATGCCGCCTTGCTGAGCAAGTGCTATAGCGAGAGCGGCCTCTGTTACCGTATCCATCGCGGACGAGCAGAGCGGAATGTTGAGTTCGATATTTCGAGAGAATCGCGTACGCGTGTCTGTTTCGGGCGGAAGTATCTCGGAGTAAGCGGGGACGAGCAGGACGTCGTCGAAAGTCAGGCCTTCGTTGATTTTGTCGATTTCCATATTGAATTATAAACAGAAAAAGCCGCATTCAAAAATACGGCGGCGAAATGAATGGATTATGCGGCTAGTTTGCTCTGTTAGTGTTGCCGACCACGATGACACGCCGGGTGGGCGATGGCCGTGCGTTAGAAGTAGGAGCGTTCACGATGGCAGCATTACCCATCGGAATTGAAGCCTTCGGAGCCGGCGCAAGTGTCGACCTAGTCGAAACCAGGTTTGCGTTCGGTGTCGCCGACGGCGTCGCTGCGCTTATCGCACCATTTGTCCAAATGCTTGCAAAGTTGCCCGCATTGATCTCGAACTCTATGACGTTCCGGCGGGCTTCGAGCGGCTGCGCAGGCAATGTGATCGTCTTTCCGTTGATCGTGAGGGATACCGCGCTTGCGAGCGATTTCGAATAGCTGAGCTTGAGACTTTCCTTTGGCGCAAACGATGAAATTGAGCCGGGCGTAACGATGTTAGTGCTTACGCGGCCGTCGTTTGTAGCGGTTAAGGAAACTGGCTGGTTCACCGCTTTGAATTCGAATCGCGCGACTCCGAATTCCGGCGAGGTCGAGGAATCCGCGGCAGTGTTTGCGGTGATCACGCTCGTATTTGCGGCGGGAGACGAATTCGTGTCTGTGACGGTAGCAGGATTAGAAGACTCCCAAAAATACTTGAGGCCTACCAATATGATCGCCGTCATTACGCCGAGGATAACCACTGCGACCAACACCGTTGGGACGCCCGTACGTGACGACGTATCATCGGTCAAAACCTCCGGCCGGTACGACTGCGGCCCGTCTGTCGCATTCGGAGTTTCGATCGTGAGGGCGTTTAGATAATCAGCGAGGGCCTCGTTCTCATCGACCCCAACGAATTTTGCAAAAGATCTTACGAATCCCTTATTAAAAATGCCGCCCGGCAGGGGTTTGTAATCGTCGCGCTCAATGGCCTCAATGTAGTAGGGGGAAATTCTCGTCTGCTCGGCAACTTCGGAAAGCGAGATGCCCCGAGCCTCGCGGGCTTCACGCAATTTTTCACCTAATGTTTGGGCCATCTTTGAGTACGGCCGGAATTAGGGCCGTTGGAGGTCGCTATTAACAGAAAAATATAGCTTTGTTGGGCGCGCGGTGTCAATCTATATACTCGTGTTTCGTGCATTTGGAAAATGCCGAGGTGCGTGTTACGTTTAGCCTTTAATCTGCAACGTTTTGGCTAAAACAAATAAGCGAGGAAAAGTGGAATGAGTCTAGAAGCTCTCGGGATGGTTGAGACGAAAGGATTCGTCGGTGCAGTCGAGGCTGCCGACGCAATGGTCAAGGCCGCAAACGTGCAGCTCGTTGGCAAGGAATATATCGGAGCCGGTTACGTAACGATTTTTGTTCGGGGCGACGTCGGTGCCGTAAAAGCGGCAACGGACGCCGGGGCCGCGGCCGCTCGACGGGTAGGCGAATTAATTAGTGTCCACGTTATCCCTCGTCCGCACAACGAGGTCGAGCGGGTGCTGCCAAAGGGCGGCAACGTGGGCTACAGTCCGGACGAGAAGGCAATCGGCGGCGGTGCCGGCCGTCAGCTTGGCGAGGGTTCGGCGACGTCGGCCACCGACGTAACGCAAGGCAATAAGACAAAGACGCGCTGATATAGCATTGCTGTTCGGCGGTCTCCTTTAAGATGGGTGACACGGATTTAGCAGCTCAGCAGGAAGCCCGGGACGCGGTCGAGGCCGCTCATCGGGCTTTCTCAATTGTAGCCGAGATGGGCCAGACCGAGATCGATACGATCTGTCAGGCCATGTCGTCCGCAGCCCTGCGCGAAGCGGGAAGGCTCGGCCAGATGGCGTACGAGGAAACAGGTTTTGGAAAGCCTGATGACAAGCGCGAGAAGAATCGATTCGCCGCCGAGGACGTTTGGAATTACTTCAAGGGCCTCAAGACCGTTGGTGTAATTTCTGACTCGAAGGGCATTGTGGAGATCGCCTCGCCTCGCGGTGTTGTGGCCGCTATTATCCCGTCGACGAATCCGACATCGACGGCGATCTTCAAGATAATCATTGCAATCAAATCCCGAAATACCATTGTCCTCTCGCCGCATCCCTCGGCCGCCAAATGCATCGCGGAAACGGCGCGCATCATGACCGAGGCTGCCGTTGCCAGCGGGTTGCCTGCCGACGCGATCAAGTGCCTGACTCTCTCTACGATCGAAGGCACGGAGGCGCTGATGAAGCATAGAAACACTGCAGTGATTCTCGCGACCGGCGGCACCGGCCTGGTGCGCGCTGCGTATTCATCGGGAAAACCGGCGTTCGGCGTTGGGCCGGGCAATGTTCCCGTCTTTATAGAGGCGAGTGCCAATGTGGAGAAGGCCGTGAGCGATATTCTTACGAGCACTTGCTTCGACAATGGAACAATCTGCGCGTCGGAGCAGTCCGTGGTCGTCGATCAAGGCGTTGCATCTCAGGTCCGTGATCAATTCAAAAAACAGGGCGGACATTTTTTGAATCCGGCGGACGCGGAGGCTGTGGGCAAGCTCCTCGTCACCCCGCAGCGTACTCTTAATCCCGCAATCGTCGGCAAGTCAGCCGCCCACATCGCAAACCTCGCGGGCATCTCGATCCCAGACGGCACGCGCTGCCTCCTGGCGGATTGTGCGGGCGTTGGGCGGGACTTTCCATGGTCGATTGAGAAGCTCTCTCCAACCCTTGGGTTCTTCGTAGTCAACGGCGTTGAGGAAGGTGCAAATCGCTGCCTCGAGATTCTCCGCTTCGGCGGGATGGGGCACACGGCGGGGATGCACACGCAAAAACGTGCAACCGCCGTGCGCTATGGCGAGCTTATGCCCGCAGCCCGAGTGATCATTAATTCGCCGACGACGCATGGAGCGATTGGTTTTTCGACCGACCTTACACCTTCAATGACGCTCGGATGCGGATCGTGGGGCGGAAACGTGACGTCGGATAATGTTTCGCCCATTCATCTCATAGATGTGAAACGCGTGGCCTTCGAGACGAAACCAGTTAATGCCGCTCCGACCGCGACGCCGAGGAATGAAGTTCACGAATCAGATATAATCCCTCAGACGAGGAAGATAAAGCGCGAAGACATCGCCTCAATCGTGGACAGCTTTTTGCGAACGCACCCGACGCCGGTCCCCGAAAAACACGAACCGGCAAGGGCGGAAGAGCCGGCGAAACCGGCAACCGTTGTTCACCACGTTTTCCCGGCGGTCCCCGCTGAGGCAGAAAAGCCGCCCGTGCCGCTGGATTTTGTTAGTGAGAATGACGTGCGAACGGCGATCGCGGACGGGAAACGAATTCACATTACAAAGAAGTCGATCCTAACGCCGTCAGCTCGGGACCTGGGAGAAGAAAAGGATATTTTCACGACGATCCAATAACCGATGGCCGAGGCGATTCTTGAAACACAAGTCTGCTCAAAGTGCGGCGCCGATGTTCGCGAAGGATCGAGCTTCTGCTACGCGTGCGGAACGAACGTGGTGGTTGCTGATTCTCCGGGGGATAATCTCGAAGGCGCGCGTGAGTTAGAACTCCCGTCTCCGAAGCCGGAGAGCGATTTGGGGGATAATGGGCCGGGCAAAACCGACAAGCCCAATAAGTTGGCAACCGCTGCGGCGGAGCGGCGAAAGTCACGCTCGGGCAGACGCAAATCAAAGAAAGTGGTCTGGGAAGAGCCCGATGAACAGTCGGACAGGACCTTCATTCTTGTCACGCTGCTCATTTTTCTTGCGGCCGTTACTGTAGTCATCTTCACGGTGCTGATAAAATAGTTGCGAGGTAAACCGTATGCAGGCATTGGGAATGGTTGAATGCTTCGGCATGGTCGCGATGATCGAAGCCGCGGATGCGATGGTAAAGGCCGCAAATGTCGATCTCGTAGGCTACGAGAAAATTGATGCGGGCCTCGTCACGGCCATCGTCAGAGGCGAGGTGGGTGCCGTGAAGGCCGCCGTCGATGCCGGTGCCTCCGCCGCACGGCGCGTAGGAACGGTCGTCGCAACACACATCATTCCGAGCCCGCACGAGGAAGTGGACAATGGAATTCCCGTCCTCTCGACCGGCGAGACAACAAGAAAGAAAATTTCAGGCTCGGTTCCCGAGTAATAAACCTCGGAGTCTCGCATTTTTAGGGTTTAGTCGAGCCCCCGGACGGCTTCGGAGTAAGGGTATTTGGTGAGCTCTTGCCATCGGCGAGCCGACCGGTGCGCGTCACTGGAATTCGCTTCTGCTTGTTCGGCCCGTCGTCCACGACAACCTTGATATTCCGGAAGGTACCATCTTTCCGATCATTCGAAGGGACATAGGCGATCGAGTACTGAGACCGAAGCTCGCTCGAAATATGCCGCGCAATTTCGGGCAGCTCTGTATTCGAAGCCGGATAGTATGCTTTTCCACCTGATTCTAAAGCGATCCTGTCGAGAAATGCTTTAGCCTTTGCCTGCGGGCTTTTCGTAATGAAGCCGCCTTCGCCGCTGAGGTCACCTACAAACCCAATTGTATAAATCTGCGTCTCTGACTCGCGAAGCAGATCGAACAACTGCTTATCCGTGTAGAAGCTGTCGCGATCCTCACCGTCTGTGATCAGGATAAGTGCTCGACGTTTCCGGTCAGCCGTTTTCTTAGAACGCTCGTACTCTTCGACGCGCTCTACGGCCAGATAGACTGCATCGATGATGGCGGTTTGTCCGCCCTCTTTCATAAATTGATCAAGAGAATCGAGGAGGTCCGTTTTACTGGAGGTGAATTCCTGTAGAATTTCGATCTTGTCACGACCGATGAATCGGATGACCATCGTTTCGTCATCGGGCTTGTTCTGATTGATGAGGATGTTTCCTGCTTCGATAACTTTCTCGAGCTGAGGTGCGATCGACCCGGAATTATCGACTACGATGCCGTAGTTCGTTGGCACATCATATTTCGAAAAAGACTCGATCTTCTGCAGGACGCCGTCTTCGTAGATCTTGAACTCCTTCTCCGGCAAATCGTTGAGAGTTCGCCCATTTCGGTCGACGACTCGTACGTTTAGGTTCACCAATTCCGTCTCGATCCTAATCGGCTCGTCGTCTTCGTTGATAGTCGGTTTCGCTATAGGTGTTGGCGAGGGCGAAGCAGTCGGTTTTGCGGCTGCGGGGCGGGTAGTCTGCGCTGAGGCCGACAGCAGCGTAAAAACGCAGGCAAGGACGGCTAAGGCCGCCCCTGATATCGCGAACAGGATTTTTCGTTTCATCTTCCTCGTCACTTAAAGATAGTATTCGGCGTGGCGTAGTAGCCCTCGCGACCGCGGACGGTTAGACGCGGCATTCCCCTCATAGGTTTAACTTTAGTTTTAATACGCCTCCATTTCCCGTCCGGCTTGAAATCTTTTGGCGTATAGCCGACGGAATACTGATGACGGAGCTCGATAGAAATGCGTTCGAAAATCTCGTCCATCTCGACATCTGATTGCGGATAGAACGATTTTCCGCCAGAAACCGAAGCGATTTCATCGAGGAACGCCTGGCCCTGCATCCCGATCGGCGTCGACGAGTCGTTGCCGCCCTGAATACCCACGGCATACGTCACCACGTCGGCCTCCTTCATAAGACGCCGGACCTCGCCAAAATTGTACCTCGACGCGTTATCCTGTCCGTCACTGATCACAAGCAAAGCCCGTTTCTGATGAGACCCCCGAGTTACCTTCTCAACCCCGAGATAAACCGCGTCATAAAGTGCGGTGTTGTGCTTCGGCTGGACCAGCGTGAGTTTGCTCAGCACAGCGTCGCCGTCGCGACTTCGGTCAAGAAGTAGCTGTGCTTTATTGTTGAATGCTATCAAAAAGTACTCATCAGAGGGATGGCTCGTCATGATGAAGCGAGAGAGGGCGTTACGCGCTTTGATGATCTTGTCTTTGCTCATTGAGCCGGAAATGTCGAAGAGTATGCCCACCGAAATCGGTGCATCGGTGTCGCTGAAATAAGTGATCTCCTGAGGCTCGCCGTTATCGATTACCTGAAACGAACCTTTATTCAGCCCGGAAACGTATCGGCCGAAGAGGTCCTGGACGGTCAGGGTCAGCGTTACAAGGTCCGTCTTGACCTTGACCGTCGCATCTTCTTCAACGCTCTCCGGCGTTGGAGTAGGGACTGCTTCCTGGGCTAATACTGCACACGAGAAAAACGCAAAAATAATGAGGGCGCGGGGCACGATGGCCAATCTGTAGGGAATAGCGGGAATACCACTAGCGAACATTGAGGACTCCTGGAATAATCACAAGTTTAGAGAATCGCACAAATTACACGCAAGACATTTCTACGATGTATTTTGGCCGGCAATAGTTGTTCGCACGCCTCGCGGCAAATATGACGGTAAGCTTCATCTGTCGCAACAAAATGCTGCAGCCCGCGTGTTACAATTCGACGGGCGCGAAACCTTGATTTGAGTTTCGTCTGCGACGAGTTTTCGGATGCCGCGCCCCGATTAAGATTGAGTCTATGACCGAATACATCTGCCGGCTTGGCACGCGGTCCGGCGAGATCGTTACGAAGATCGTCGAGGCGGCTGCCCCCGCCGAGGCAAGGATGAGGCTCGAGAGCGACGGATTTCGCGTATTCGCGATCTCGTCGGCTGAGGAGGGACTGTCTTCAGTTTTACCTTTCGGTGGATCGAAAAAGGGCAAGGTTAAGCAGGCCGACTTTTTGCTGTTCAATCAGCAGTTCTCGGCTCTCCTGCGCGCCGGAATACCCGTATTGCAGGCCGTCGAGCTATTAAAGACTCGCTCGGGCTCTGCCAATCTCCGCTTCGTACTCGCCGATGTCGAGGAAAAGATCAAGAACGGAATTCCGCTTTCGGAGGCTCTCGAGGCTCAGGGCCTTTTCCCGCGGATCTACACCGCCTCTATCCTTGCGGGCGAGAAGAGTGGAGCACTCGATGACGTTCTGGCCCGCTTTGTGGAATACCTCAAACGAAGCGTGGCCGTTTCACGCAAGCTCCGCGGCGCCCTCGCTTATCCTGCCTTTTTGATGGTGGCGGCCTTCCTGATGGTGGGCTTTCTTACGCTCTACATCGTTCCGCGAATGTCGGACCTGTTCCGTAACCTAAGCGGTACGCGCTCGCTGCCGTGGATTACGGTCGCGGTTGTAACGGTTTCAGGCGCGATTACATCGAATATCTGGTGGCTGCTGCCGCTGTTGCTAATACTGGGGATTGCCTCGTACTTTTATCTGCGAAGCCCCGGCGGCCGGCTGATGCTGCATAAGTTTCTACTGAAACTTCCCGTGGCTGGCTCGCTTATCAGGAATATGGCTACCTCGCAGCTCGCGAGATCGCTCTCGACACTGCTTTCCGGTGGTATTACGGTCCCCGATTCCTGGGATATCGCATCGCAGGCCATCGGAAATCTCGAGCTGCGTCGCCGAAGTCAGGGCGTCCTTCCTATGATCCGCGAGGGAAAAGGCTTCACGGAAGCTCTCGAGCAGGCCGGTTGGATGCCCGGGCTCAGCCTCGATATGATCGGAATTGGCGAAAAGTCGGGCAGTCTGCGCGAGATGCTGGACGAGGTTGCCTCCTTCTACGACGCAGAAGCCGAGGTCCGGCTCGAACAACTTACAACCCTCCTCGAGCCTCTCATTCTATTGTTTATGGCGGGCGTGGTCGTAGTCATCTTGCTCGCGATCTATCTTCCGATTATCAATACGATCTCATCGGGAGCGATAAAGCGGTAAGAAAGGCGGAAACCCGACCCGTAGGGAGGGTGCGCAAGGTTAGACATGAATCAAGAATTGGAAATAGCAAAAAACGGTAACGGCGCAGTCACCGAGAAAGACCCGCCCGAGGTCGCAAACGCAAAGCTTCTTGCAAAGCGCTATCGTTTGCCCTTCATCGACCTGCTACCGGCGGACGCGCCATCTCCGGTGGACGTGATCGAACTCGCGAAGCTGCCGGTAGATCTTCTCCTGCGAAATCAGTTTGTTCCCCTCAAACGCGACGGCAACAATATGCACGCCGCGATGGCTGATCCGACGAACCTTGAGCGACTGGACGAATTGGAAAACGTCCTAAATGTGCGCATAGTACCCTACGTCGCTACCGCCGGCGCCATCGACGTCATTCTTCGAAAGGGCGACTCGACGCAGCGCGTTATGCAAGAGGCCGCTTCGGGCTTTCGCATCTCGCTTGTCAAAGAAACCGAACAGGGCGAAGAAGTTCTCGACCTGGATCGGCTGGCCGCCGACTCGGATATGTCGCCGATCATCAAGCTCGTCGACACGATCCTCTACAACGCGATGGAATCCCGCTCGTCCGATATCCACATCGAAACGCGCGAGCGAGACGTTCAGGTTAAGTTCCGAATCGACGGCGCCCTTTACGCAAAGGTAGATCCAATCGACATTTCATTCCATCAGCAGCTGATTTCGCGTATCAAGGTGATGTCCGAGCTCGACATTGCCGAGCGAAGAATTCCGCAGGACGGGCGTTTCCGCGTTCGATACAAAGGCCGCACGGTTGATTTTCGTGTATCGATAATGCCGACGGTTTTTGGCGAGGACGCAGTGATCCGTATTCTCGACAAGGAACAGATCAACGAGTCGTTTAAGAACCTTGATCTGGATGTCGTCGGCTTTGATCCCGAGGATGTCACGCGGTTTCGTCTCTATATCAAGGAGCCGTACGGTATGGTGCTCGTCACGGGCCCGACCGGTTCCGGTAAGACGACCACGCTCTACGCCGCTTTAAACGAAATTCGCAACGAGGAAGACAAGATCATTACGATCGAGGACCCAGTCGAGTACCAGCTCCACGGCATCGTGCAGATTCCCGTGAATGAAAAGAAAGGTTTGACCTTCGCACGTGGACTTCGCTCGATCCTTCGACACGATCCCGACAAGATCATGGTCGGCGAAATCCGTGACGAAGAAACCGCACAGATCGCCATCCAGTCCGCACTCACCGGCCACCTTGTTTTTACGACGGTACACGCAAACAACGTCATCGACGTAATTGGCCGCTTCCTCAACATGGGCGTCGAGCCGTATAACTTCGTGTCGTCGCTAAACTGCGTGCTCGCGCAACGGCTTGTCAGACTGCTTTGCCCGACGTGCAAACGCGCCTATACGCCGTCCCTCGAGGAGCTCACGGAATCGGGGATGCGCGAAGAAGATCTAATCGGGAATGAAACTTTCTTCCGCAGCGTCGGCTGCGACGCCTGCAATCACACGGGCTATCGCGGGCGAACTGCCATTCACGAACTGCTCGACATGTCCGATACGATTCGGGAAATGATCATCGAACGCCGGCCCGGCTCCGAGATCCGCCGTCAGGCCGAGAAAGAAGGCCTCTCATCCCTACGCGAGTCCGCCGTCAAGAAGGTTTTCCTGGGAATGTCAACGCTCCACGAGATCAATCGCGTCACATTTGTCGAAGAGATCGGAAAAGTCTAGAATTTGCTGGATTTTCCGTGCCGCGGGTTGGATCTGCCGTGATTACAACCTGAATCGCCGTGATTACAACCTGAATCGCCGTGATTACAACCTGCATCGCCGTGATTCCAACCTGAATCGCCGTGATTACAACCTGAATCGCCGTGATTACAACCTGAATCGCCGTGATTACAACCCGCATCACCGTGATTACAACCTGCATCGCCGTGATTCCAACCCGCATCACCGTGATTCCAACTGCCGCCGCCGTGCGGGATGGCCGTGTTCTCTACGAAATCAGCTTCCCGTACGTCGCGGGATCGACATTTCCGCCCGTAACGACGAGACAAACGCGTTTTCCGTCGAATTTTTCGCGTTTCGTGAGCACCGCGCCGAGCGGGAGTGCCCCGGTCGGCTCGCATTTTAGATTTGCGAGCGTGAAATAGAGCCGAAGAGCTTCGATGATGTGTTCCTCGCTCACTTCGATAATGTCCTCGACTCCTGCGCGGATGATCGGCCAGTTCAGCTTGCCGAGCGACAAGGTGCGCGTGCCGTCGGCAATAGTTTGAGGTTCGAACTCATTCGGGATTAGCTCGCCGGCTCTCAGCGACCGCGCAGCGTCGTTCGCCATCGCGGGCTCCGCGCCGTAAATCTCTGCCTTCTTACCCTGTCGCGTAAAACTCTCAATCACGCCCGAGATTAGACCGCCGCCGCCGACCGGAATGACGATCGCGTCGAAGTCATGTTGAGCCAGCTCATCACCGAGCGTCGAGTTGCCGTCGATCACAAGCTGATCGTCAAATGCGCTCGCAAGGTAAGCGTCCGGGCGCTCATCCGCAAGTTGTGCGAGGCGCGTCGTGCGGCTGACCTTTCGCGTGTTGATCAGGTCAGCCTCGGCACCAAATAAACGCACCGCATCGACCTTAACTTGAGCCGAATTGTCCGGCATTATCACCGTGCATTTGCGGTCCAGCAACTGACACGCGTAAGCCAACGCCTGCCCAAAATTTCCCGACGAGACGCCGATAAACTCTTCGTTCGGATTATTCAGCACGACGTTGTATGCCGCACGAAACTTGAAACTTCCTGTGTGCTGAAACGTCTCGCTGGCAATCGTGATGTCGAGCCCGAGATGGTCGCGCAACTTTGAAGATTCGATAAACGTTGTCGGGCGAATGGCTTCCAAAAGGGCCTTCATATAGGCAGGAAATTACCACATAGGCACATCGGACACATAGTTAACGCGCCGGCGAACGGGAGCGCTATGTGCCGTATGTGCGCTATGTGGTTACAATCTTCCTATGGGCAAAGCTCACTTCGGAATGATCGGCCTTGGAACAATGGGCCGCAATTTTTTGCTCAATATCGCGCAGCACGGTATCGCGGGCGTTGGTTACGACCTCGATGAAAAGAAACGCGCTCTGCTCGTCGAAGAAGGCGCGGGGATGAACGTGGCGGCGGCGACCGACATCGCCGATCTCCTCGCCAAACTAGACTCCCCGCGAAACATTATGCTGCTCGTGCCCGCTGGGCCGATCGTCGACAGCGTCATCGCGGATCTCGCACCGTACCTCAATACCGACGACTTGATCATCGACGGGGGCAATTCGCATTTTCTCGATACGGAGCGACGCGAGAAGCATCTCTTGGAAAAGGGAATTGGCTTCATGGGCATAGGTGTCTCCGGCGGCGAGGCCGGCGCTCGGCACGGGGCGAGTATTATGCCGGGCGGTCGACGCGAGTACTACGACCGAATAGAAAGAACGCTTCAGGCGGTGGCTGCGAAAGTGGATGGCGAGCCGTGCGTCGAGTATATGGGCACGGGCTCTGCGGGTCATTTCGTGAAGATGGTGCACAACGGCATCGAGTACGGGCTAATGCAAATCCTCGCCGAGACTTACGATTTTATGCGCCGCGTTTTGCGAATGAAGTATGCCGACATGAGCGAGACGTTTGCCAAATGGAACTCGTCGAAGCTTAATTCCTTCCTCGTGGAGGTCACCGCCGAGGTCCTGGGAAAACAAGATAGCGAGACGGGTAAGCCGCTGGTCGAGATGATCCTCGACAAAGCCGCCCAAAAGGGAACCGGCAAATGGACTTCGCAGGTCGCCATGGACCTCGGAGTTCCGATCCCGACTATCGACGCGGCGGTCGCAATGCGGCAGATCTCCGCGCAAAAAGAAACTCGTATCCAAATGTCGGAGCGTTTCGGCGTCGTCGTTCCCGAATCACAACAAGAGTCGCTATCCGGCCGCACGGTCACCAGCACTCCGCAATACGACCAAAAGGCACAACTTGCCCGCGACGAGGTCAAAACACTCGCCAGCGAACAGCAGAAGCAGAGTGGCTCGGGATTATCTCGAGTGACTCATCAAAAGCTCTCGCAGTCGGAAGAGATTCGCGACGTATTCTCCGCCGATCTTGAGGTGTGGCTCGAGAAGCTAAAAAATGCGCTGGTGGCTTCGTTCATTGTCACTTATTCACAAGGCATGTCGTTGCTCCAAGTCGCGTCGAAAGAAAAAGAGTTCGGCGTGAATCTTTCGGAGGTCGCGAAGATCTGGCGCGGCGGCTGCATTATTCGGTCGGCACTTCTCGAGGATATGCGCAGCGCGTACGCCGCCGAGCCCGACCTCCCAAATCTAATGCTCAATCAGCGTTTTGCAACGGCTCTGGCAGACCACTGCCCGGATATGCACGAGGTTGTCGGCAAATTCGCTCAGAGTCGCGTCCCGTCCCTCGCACTTTCTTCTGCGGTTGCCTATTTTGAAGCGTTTCGCTCCTCACGACTTCCGGCAAACCTGATCCAGGCCCAACGTGACTTCTTCGGCGCCCACACGTACCAGCGGGTCGATAAAGAAGGTGTTTTTCACACGGAGGATTGGTGAAAGTCGGTTTAAAGGTTTTTGAATGTGTCTTGGCAGTTGTGCTTACGCTTCTGACGACCGCGGCGGTCTCTGGACAGCAGCGCAATTTATGCGCCGAGGAGCGATCTTACGATTATCCTACAAATTTAAAAGGTCCATATAGTTTGATCTTCAAGGTCGATTTAGAGTTCAAGTATTTGTATCTCTACAAAAAGAATCGGCGCCTGGCGACACTGTCCTTTGTTTCCTGCGGCCTCCTCCACAAGAACTTAGGTTATGTAGCCGCGGATTTTGTGAACTCTTTTGTATTTGCCCAGTCATACGGTGCGGGCAATCCCACCAACATTCAGCTTATTCAAAAGTCAAACGGTAAGAATCGGCTTCGATCCGGGAGGAATACGTGTTGGATCGATGCAGATGAGAGACGATCCCTGCTTTTGTTCAGCGAGGACTGCGTGCCCGAACTTAGCGACCGGATGATTTTGCTCAATGTTGAGACTGGAAAGAAACGCTACTACGCTTTTCCAAGGTTCATGTTTGAAGATCCTGAAATCTTGAGACGCATCGAGATTTCTTCAGTACGGAAAAATTCAATAACTTTGAAGTTTTCGGGATTCAACGGGGGCCTAGCTTTGTTTCAGAGCTATCGTTTTTAGCGAATTTTCCACGCGCTTTCCGTTTTCAACAGCTTACTCATCAGGGCAGCGTGGACGGCGTGGCCGCTCTTTTGTGCAGTAATTTTACCCTGCACGGGCATTCCGAGAAGGGCAAGGTCGCCGATGATGTCGAGGATCTTGTGGCGGACAAATTCGTCATCGAAGCGCAAAGGGGTTTCGTTCAGCATTCCATCGGACGTGAGTACAATTGCGTTATCGAGCGAACCGCCAAGGGCAAGATTCGCTTTCCGTAGAGCGTCTATCTCGTGCGTGAAGCCAAAAGTTCTCGCTGAGGCGATCTGCTTTGCAAAGTTTCCGTTCTCAAAAATGAAACTAAACGCCTGTTGATTGATAAAGGGATGGGCGAAGTCGATAACGCATTCGATCTCAAAATTGTCTGAAGGCTCGATCGACATCTTGCGATCTCCCTGTTCGATCTCGACTTTCTTTAATATCCGCAGCAATCGTTTTGGCGCCTTTTGTTCTACTACGCCCGCCTTCTCGATCAACTCGACAAAGCCCTCGCTCGATCCATCCATAATGGGTATCTCAATGTTGTCGATATCGATGAAACAGTTGTCGACACCGCACCCGCGGAGTGCGGAGAGGAGGTGTTCACAGGTGGAGAGAACGACTCCTCTTCGCATAAGAGTCGTTGCATACGAGCAGTGAGAGATGTACTCGACTGATGCTGGTATCTCAAAGTTATCGAGGTCCGTGCGAACAAAGATGTAGCCCGTATTTTCCGGTGCGCTCCTCAGGGTTATGTTCACCTCAACGCCGGTGTGTAGGCCAACGCCGCTTACGGAGATTGATTTTCCAAGTGTGGTTTGATTCATCGCGGTCACTTTTCGTATTCAATCCTCGTGCCACGGCCGCCCGCACGAAGTAAGGGCGGTATATTCACGTGCGCGTACCGCCCTTACTTCGTGCGGGCTTGCGCCGTGTTGTTTCTACGCCACAACTCTGTGGCGAAATTTACTAATTACCGCTTCCGAATTACAATCTACGAAAGACTTATGGCAATACAAACCGCTGGGCAGAAAACGGCGAGGCCGACAAAGATTCGCGTCGAGAACGCCTCAACGATCGAGCTCCCAAAGGAAACGGACGCGCACATCGCTAAGATCCTCGACTTCTTGCCGGTTGAGCAGTATCGAGGCGTTGAGAAGATAAAGCTCGTGGATTTTATCAACGATCCTCGCCTTAAGAACGCGGATGTGCCGATAAGCGGCGACCTGCCCGGGCTCTATCACCCGAGAGCCGGTAACCAAGCCCCGTGGTTTGAGATATCGACGGGAGCGTTGCTCCAACCGACTGAGGGCTACGTTAAGAAGTTCATGGCAAAGACGTCCTTCAAGGGCAATCTCGCCGGCCTTATATTTTCCTTGGTTGGTCAGCACTATTATCTAACACAGAAACATTCGGTGAAACGCAGCTCACTCGAACCGCAAATTCGCCAGTACGCGGAGCGGAATCTTCGTGTCTGGAGCGAGAAGCAATCTGAGGGCAGCATGCGGGCGAAACTTTTCAAACCATTCCGCCCGGCGCTCGAGCGCTGGGCAAAATGGCTTAACAAGAAAGCGGCGGAAGCGAAGAAATGAATCACTGGTTAGTTAAGCAGGAACCGAGGGATTATTCGTGGGACGATCTCGTTGCGGACGGCAAGACGGACTGGACGGGCGTGCGAAACTTTAAGGCGCGTAATTTTCTCAGGGAGATGGAGAAGGGCGACAAGGTTTACTTCTACCATTCAAATGTGGGGAAGGAGGTCGTCGGAATTGCCGAGGTCACGAAGGAAGCCTTTCCCGATCCGACTGATGAGGCGTGGCATGCAGTCGAACTGAAGCCGTCGAAGCCGCTTAAGAAATCGGTCACGCTTGCCGACATCAAAGCAAATAAAGCTCTCGCAAATATCTACCTCGTCCGCCAGCCCCGCTTCTCAGTAATGCCGCTGACGAAGGACGAATTCGACGAAATCCTTTCAATGTCCAAATAGTCTATGACCAACGAAGAAGCAATCGCGGCGAATGCCGATATTGTAAAGAAAACCTTTGCCGAACAGGATTTAGCTTTCGACGAGCGCGCGATCGAATGGATCGACGAATACATCGAGCGGAATCGGGAAAGATGGGATGAGGCAAAGCGTGCGAGTCTTAGCAACATGCTTGGCTCATTCCTCGGAGAGTGCATCCGCGCTAAGTACGGCGGGATTTGGGAGATGACCGAAAACGGCCTTTCAATATCATTCGATGACGGTAATGGCGTTTTTCCTTTCAATAAAATCAACAAGCACATTGCCAACGGGTCTGATGACTCAATCGCGAGTTTCTATTCGACTATCGGCGTCCTACGATCGGTTCAGCTATGATCAACCAGGCAGTCGCCTATTACCACGAACTTCTCGCGGATGAGCACTTGGCGAAGGCTTCGCTCGCAATGCTCGATGAACAGCTCGAAGAGTCGAAGCTGATCTTCGGCGGTAGGCGGCTGACGCCCTACTTGCGGCCTCATTTCGTGACGGAGCATGATTGGTCGCTTATCGAGCAGCGATGCGCGACGATTTTCAGCGCGCTCCAAAAGGTTAAGGACGCCGCGATCACGGACGATTCGATTCTTGATGAGCTCGGCGTAACTGAGATCGAGCGTGACCTGATCAAGATCGACCCCGGCTACTCGCACGTTTCGCCGACCTGCCGCCTCGACTCTTTCCTTACAGAAGACAGCTACAGCTATGTTGAGCTGAATGGCGAGAGTCCGGCGGGCATCGCGTTCGCGGATTCGGCGGCCGAAATTTTCCGCGAGCTGCCGGTGATGAAAAAGTTTGCCGAACGCTACAAATTGACCGGTCTCGAGGGCCGTTCAAAAATGCTGGATGTGCTGCTCACGTGCTATTCCGAATTCTGCAATGGCCGTCCCAAAGAAAAGCCCGTCATCGCAATTGTCGATCTCGAGGACCTGCCGACGATAAAAGAGTTTGAGCTGTTCCGCGACTACTTCGAATCACATGGCTATCAATCGATCATCTGCAGCCCACGGGAGCTCGAATTTGATGGCGAAAAACTGAAACGCGGTGATCTCGCGATCGACATCATTTACAAACGCCTTCTTGTCAACGAATACCTTCCGATCATGGAGTCGCAAAGCGCACTACTCGACGCCTATCGCGCCGGCGCCGTCTGCATGGTCAATAGTTTCCGCGGCAAGCTCGTTCATAAAAAAGCGATTTTCGCCGTGCTGACGAACGAGCGATACGAGTATCTCTTTGACGAATCGGAGCTGAAGGCCATCGAAGCGCACGTTCCGTGGACGCGAGTTTTTCGGGACGAACGCACCGTCAATCACGGTGATGAGATCGACCTCGTCGAATGGACGCGTGCCAACTCCGATAAGCTTGTCCTCAAACCGAACGACGACTACGGCGGCCACGGGATCTACATCGGTTGGAATTCAAGCACGTCGGATTGGGACGATGCGATTTCCGAAGCGCTCACTGACGGCGATTATCTCGTACAGGAACGCGTTAAGACGGCCAGGGAAATGTTCCCAATGGTCACCGACGACGGAGGTTGGGAGATGGTGGAGCAGCTCGTTGATCTGGACCCGCTGCTTTTCCTGGGCAAGGTTGGGTCAGCGTTTACGCGTTTATCATCGAACGAGCTTGCAAATGTGACCGCCGGCGGTGGCATGGTGCCGACGTTTATTATTAGCGACAGAACATGAGTCTTTTGATTTCGAGATTTAGGCTATTCCTTCGAGCGGCGGCTCTTGGGTCGGCTGGAGTATGGCTTTTCAATGGATATTCGATTTGGAACGCCGAAGTATGGGTGGATTTACCACCGGCCCAATTCGCTGAGGTCATTTTCGTAACACCAGCAGTAGATTGCACCAATGCGACAGAGCAAGCACGAATTGGCACAATTTGCAGAGCGTTGGGAGGCGGAAGTTGCAGTGCCAACAGTTCGGCTCTATGCGATCGTTAAATGAATTCGAATGGATAAGTCAAACAAATCCCGACTCCGCACGCTCACCTACGAATACCTCGTGCTTGAAAAAAAGCTCAAACTCGGCGGCGGGCCGGAGAAGATCGAAAAGATTCACAAGCAGGGAAAGCTCACCGCCCGCGAACGCATCGGCTTGCTTCTTGACGAGGGCTCGTATTCGCAGGAGATCGGCTTGCTGGTCGCCTACGACCAATACGAGGGCGAGGCTCCTGCGGCGGCCGTCGTGACGACCGTGGGCAGAGTGCACGGAAGGGAATGCGTGGTAGTCGCAAACGACGCGACGATCAAGGCTGGTGCGTGGTATCCCGAGACGATTAAGAAAATACTGCGGGCTCAGGAGATTGCGATGCGCAACCGCGTGCCGATCATCTACCTGGTCGACTCGGCGGGTGTGAATTTGCCGTATCAGGGCGGCGTTTTTCCAGGACAATACGGCGCGGCCCGAATATTTTATTACAACTCGATAATGCGGCGATATCTGAAAGTTCCCCAGATCTCGGCCGTGATGGGAATGTGCGTTGCCGGCGGGGCGTATCTGCCTGCACTGAGCGATGTGATCCTAATGGTCGAGGGCACTTCTTTTATGGGCCTCGGCGGGGCGAACCTTGTAAAAGGCGCGACCGGGCAGACGATCGATAATGAAACTCTCGGCGGCGCGATGACGCACAACTCCATCTCCGGCGTCGCACACTATCGAACAAAAGACGACAAAGAATGTCTTGAGAAGATTCGCCAGCTCGTCGCCGATCTGCCGCGCGAACGCCGTGTCGAAAATAACGAGCGTCCGTTTCCGTTTTGTTGGACCGGCGTTTTAGCAGATGCCGAGAGAATTGAGCAGAAGTTGGAGGCGATACGTGAAAAGAATCCTTTATACGACCTGCTGCCCGACGACCATCGAGCGCCTTACGATATGCTCGCCGTGCTGGACACGTGCCTGGACGGAGACATCGACGAGTTCCAGGCTGACTTTGCAAAAGAGATAATCTGCGGCACGGCTCGAATCGGCGGGATTCTCGTCGGTGTCATCGCAAACTCACGCCAGATGTCGAAAGGAAAGAATGGCCCCCGATTTGGCGGCATTGTCTACACCGAGTCGGCCGAAAAGACGGCGTACTTTATCGAAAATTGTGACCGCCACTCGACGCCTTTGCTGTTCGTCCAGGACGTTTCCGGATTCATGGTGGGTGCGGATGCGGAGCATAGCGGTATCATTCGGGCCGGTGCTCGATTCGTCGAGGCGATGGCGACAGCTGCAGTTCCCAAGATCGTGCTCACCATTAATCACGCGTCCGGTGCCGGCTATTACGCGATGGCCGGGCAAGGGTTTGATCCGGATTTCATTTTCAGCCTGCCGACTGGCCGGATGGGCGTAATGGAAGGCGACAGCGCCGTCCAGGCAATGTTCGGAACGCAGCTTGAAAAGTTAAAGGCGGCGGGCGAAGCGCCCACGGCTGAGCTCGAAGCCGAAATGCAAAAAGTTCGCGAAACTTACGACCAGGAACTTGACGCTAAGCACGCGGCAGCCCGCGGCCTCCTTGACGCCATCGTCACCCCGGAGAACGTCCGCGACGCTCTCATTCTCGCGTTGCAGACCTGTCAAAATACAAGCACGCCCCACATCGGAGCGTTCGTTCTTGAATCGTCGCGATGACCGCCCTCTTCTTATTTTTGAATTTAGTCCGAGCTGCACGCAAATCATTAAAATTTCGGATTTCGCCGTTAATTAGAACTATTCTCCGACGAAGCAGGGCAGCGCGCCATTGGTAACTCGGGGCTGGAGTTATTTCATGTTTCCTCAGCTCTGAGTGCGGCCCTGCTCTTTTACTTCCTTTCGAGCCACAAAAGCGCCTACAATAACGAGTATCGGACAGTTTAATTTCGGTTAAGGAGATTTTGGCGATGAAATTTTATATGCGGGTTTTTTGTGTTGCGGTGTTGGCGTTTACCTCGCTGTCGGTGACCGGCCAGGTTGCGCCGGAGTTAAAGGTTGCGAGCCCCGTGGTGCGACGCGTAGTCCCGCCCGAGGCACTAGTAATGGAGAACATGCCGCCCGTGCCAACGGAGATCGCCGAGACGACGCGTAAATACACGGAGTCGAAATCGGTCTTCGCGGGCAATTGGCATCCGACCAGACGTGAGGTTTTGATCGGGAAGCGTGCGAGCAATACTAGTCAGGTTCACCTCCTGACGGCGCCGCTGGGCGAGCTCAAGCAGCTCACAGACTTTCCTGACTCGGTAGGCGGCGGAAGCTGGCAGCCAACCAACGGCAGCTACTTTGTATTCTTCAAGGCGACGGGCGGCAACGAGATCTCGCAGCTGCACCGCTACGATGTCTCTACCGGCATGGTCACGCGACTCACGTTAAACGACAAGATGCGGATCGGCGGCGGCCCCTGGACGACTGCCGGCGATCGGTATCTATACTCATCGATCGCGACTGGCGGCGGACTTTCGAGCGAAACGATTAAAACCGAGTTTTACACGATCGATCCCGAAAAGCCTGACTCGGCAAAGCTGCTCGTTGCACTCGACGGAGTCGGCTGGGACGCCGTAGATTTTTCCCCTGATGATAAGAGGCTCCTTATCGGCAAATATATCTCCGCGAACGAGAGCGAAATGTACCTCTTCGACATCGCGAGCGGTGAGAAGACGCTGATCAGTCCGAAGGGCAGCGAAAAAGTCGTCTGGAGCGGTGAAGAATTCTCGAAGGACGGAAAAGGCATTTACATCACAACCGATCAAGGCTCGGAGTTCCAGCGACTCGCTTACATGGACCTCGCGACAAAGCAGGTAACGCCGCTGACCTCGCACATCAACTGGGATGTGCAAGGGACGAGCATGTCGGATGATGGCCGCTGGCTCGCCTTTTCGACAAACGAAAACGGCCTCTATAAACTTCACGTCCTCGACACGAAGACTAACAAAGAGATCAAGATGCCAAAGCTTCCCGCCGGACAGATCGGCGGCTTTAGCTGGCACAAGAAATCGGGCGAACTCGGAGTGAATATCACTTCTTACGGTTCGCTGACGGATGTATACTCGATCGATTTTGCAACGGGGAAGATCACGCATTGGGCGAAGTCGGAACTAAACGGATTTGATACTTCGGGCCTTCGCGAGCCGGAATTGATCAAATGGAAGAGCTTTGACAACCTCGAGATCTCGGGCTTCATTTATCGGCCGCCTACATCCTATAAGGGGAAGCGCCCCGTGATCGTCAACATCCACGGCGGCCCCGAGGGCCAATCGACGCCCGGCCCGCTCGGCCGCAGCGCATATTACGTCAATGACCTCGGCATCGCCATGATCTTTCCGAACGTCCGCGGCTCGTCGGGCTACGGCAAGACTTTCCTTGCGCTCGACAACGGCTTCAGGCGTGAGGATTCCGTAAAGGATATCGGTGCTCTGCTCGATTGGATCGCCAAACAGCCCGACCTCGATAAGGATCGAATTCTCATCACAGGCGGGAGCTACGGCGGCTATATGACGCTTGCGGTCGCGACGCATTACAACGACCGTATCCGCGCCAGTATAGATATTGTCGGGATCTCGAATTTCGTGACATTTCTCAAGAACACCGAGACCTATCGACGCGATCTTCGAAGGGTTGAATACGGCGACGAACGCGACCCGAAGATGAACGAACACTTGACGAAAATCTCGCCGCTCACAAACGCTGACAAGATCAGAAAGCCGATGATGGTCGTGCAAGGCAAGAACGATCCGCGAGTCCCGTACACCGAGGCCGATCAGATCGTCGCGGCGCTCAAGAAAAACAACACGCCCGTCTGGTACCTGATGGCAAACGACGAGGGCCACGGATTTGCAAAGAAGAACAACGCGGACTATCAGTTCTATTCGTCGATAATGTTCGTGAAGGAGTTTCTGCTGAAGTAGTCGCATCAGCAGACTGACAAAATGGAAAACCGGGGCGAGTGATCGCTCCGGTTTTTGCATCAGAACCGTATGCGACTGATTCTCTCCGCCTTGATCCTTGCAAAGTTGGTCCTCGTCGGGACCTTCTCATTTCTCTACCTGTCAGACACGAGCCATGCGGCGCTCGATGCGTTCACACCGACTCCCACACCCGGTGACGCGATTTCGCGCCCGTTCAGCGAGCCATACACGGGTTCGCTGGATATTTTCGAGGAGGCCGACCGTGAAAAGAATCTCCAGATCGACCGTGTTATGGACCTGCTTGCGATTTCAGAGGGCAAGGCCGTAGCGGATATCGGCGCCGGTTCGGGATGGTTTACGGTGAGGGCCGCACGACGAGTCGGCGAGAAGGGAAAGGTCTTCGCGGTCGAGATAAACCAGGAGTACGCAAAATACATCACCGATAGGGCAAAGAAAGAAAAGCTGCCGCAGGTCGAGGCGATTATAGGCAAGGTTGATGATCCTTTGCTCGCGAAATCGAGCGTCGATGCCGTCCTCATTCTAAAGACGTATCACGAGTTCGCTGGGCCCGTTAAGATAATGCGCAAGATTCGCGACGCTCTAAAAAAAGGCGGACGCGTCGGGATAATCGACCGCGATGGTGAGGGCGACGATCATGGCCTTGCCGGGAAGACCGTTATCGAAGAAATGGAGCGAGCAGGTTTCAAGCTCAGAGAGCAGCACGATTTTGTGAAGCCAGACAAGATGGATTACTTCATGATTTTTGAGTCGAAATGAGATCCCGGTAGTCAGCCTGGGCCGTTCGGATCACCGTATACGCTTCCGCCCGCCCGTAAGTGCGGGTAATTTCACAGATATTCGTTCGTCCCGGTAAACTCTTATAGGTCAGAAAGTAATGCTCTATACGCTCAAGTATTCCTGCAGGTAGATCGTTCAGATTCCCGAACGAGCCGAATACCTTATCGCCCGTCAGAACCGCAAGAATCTTATCGTCCGCTTCCCCGGCATCGAGAAGGCAAAATCCGCCGATAGGGCGTGCCTTCAGGATAATGTCGCCGCGCGGAATGTGGTGCTCGGAGAGTACGAGAATGTCTAACGGATCTCCGTCGCCTCGACTCACCGTACGATCGCTGCCGGCGCGAGCAAGCTCGGCTATACCATCGCCGCAGTAAGTCTGGGGAGAATCCATAGTTCGCCGGAACGACATTAGAGTACTGCTGCGGGCGATCGATCTTCAGGTAGCCAGTCTCTTTATCTACCTCATATTTGACCGTGTCGCTTGGCACGATCTCGACGAACATCGTCACTTCTTCGGGAGCGGCGTCGCCGATCTCGATGCCATGCCACGGGTGCGCTTTGTTGGTACGAAACATCGCAGGTATTATCTTGCTTTGTCTTGCGTGATGTCTAACGAACTATCAACCGAAATCCGGGACGGCGCACTCATCGTCCAATTTACGCGACCCGAGATTCGCAATCCGTTGTCGACGAGCGTGCTAGACCAGCTGTACAAGGTCCTCGACGAGACAAGTTCAGAGAGGATAATTTTCACGGGCTTGGCCGAAAGTTTTGCGTCGGGTGCTGACCTGCGCGAGATCGCCAGGGTGTCGCCGGAGAGGGCGAGAGGTTTTGCCGAGTATGGGCAACAGTTGATGTGTAAAGTCTCGCAGCTGCCGCAGCTCACGATCGCTGCGATAAACGGGTACTGCTTCGGCGGGGCACTCGATCTCGCGCTTGCGTGCGACATCCGTATCGCGTCGCCAAACGCCAAGTTCGCGCATCCTGGAACCGGCCTCGGAATCATTACTGGCTGGGGCGGCACGCAGCGGCTGCCTCGCCTCGTCGGCCAAACGAATGCTCTCGAGATGTTTTTTACAGCGTCGCCAATCGATGCCGAGCGAGCAGCGCGAATAGGCCTGATCCATGCAATCGAAGAGGACGTGCTCACTGCCGGGCTGTCGCGCAGGGCTTCCACGAATGCCGGCAGCATTCTTTGAATAATTCGCGTTTCGTCGGATACTTGTTTTGCATGCAAATTCAACTGGTAAAGCTCGCCCACGCACGCTCCGGCGATAAAGGCGACACGGCAAATGTCGGGCTGATCGCGTTAAAAGCCGAATACTACCCGCTGCTCGTTAGCGAGGTCACGGCCGAGCGCGTGAAAGCGCATTTTGGCGAGATGGTGAAAGGTGACGTTGAGCGATTCGAGCTGCCCAACCTTGGTGCATTAAATTTCCTTCTCCACGAATCTCTCGGCGGCGGCGGAACGCTCAGCTTGATGACAGACGCGCAGGGCAAGACGTTCTCGACGGCACTGCTGCGAATGTTTATTGAGGTTTCGGATGATCTGTCGGTTTAGCTAATTATGTTTATCAAAAAATCTCTGAGCTTACTTCTTCTGTTTGCGTTCTCGACTTCGGCGTTCCCACAGCAGAGCGCGCAGGCCACCCTCGAAGCAAGATTTGATTCATTCTTGAATCCCGCCTATCAGCGCGAATGGATGCGCCGGCTAAGTGCACGGCCGCACCACCTCGGGTCGGCGTACGGAAAGCAGAATGCCGAATGGATGGCCTCGATGTTTCGCTCCTGGGGATATGAAACTGAGATCGTGAGCTACGACGTCCTGTTCCCGACGCCGAAAACCCGCCTCGTTCAGATGATCGCGCCGCGGCCATTCACGCTAAAGCTCTCCGAGCCGGCGATTGCATCCGACGCGAGCACCTCGCAGCGCCGCGAGCAGCTTCCCACCTATAATGCGTATTCCATTGACGGCGATGTCAGGGGGCCGGTCGTGTATGTAAACTACGGCACGCCAGCTGACTACGAGGAGCTTGAGCGCCGCGGAGTCGACGTGAGAGGCAAGATAGTATTGTCGCGTTATGGCGGCTCATGGCGCGGTATCAAGCCCAAGGTCGCTGCGGAAAAAGGGGCCGTCGGCTGTCTCATATATTCCGATCCGCGTGACGACGGATTTTATCAGGGCGATGTTTATCCAAAGGGTGCGTGGCGAAACGAAGACGGGGTTCAACGCGGCTCGGTGATGGACATGCCGCTGCATCCCGGCGATCCGTTGACGAAGGGAATCGGCGCCACGAAAAACGCAAAAAGAATTCCGATCAAAGGCGCACCGACGCTCACGAAGATTCCCGTGCTTCCGATTTCGTATGGTGATGCCCTGCCGATCCTGCAAAATCTGGACGGTGCAGTCGTTCCCGATGCGTGGCGCGGATCGTTGCCCGTGACGTATCACTTCGGCGGGAAGACGCCGACGGTCAGGATGAAGCTCGAGTTCAACTGGGACATCAAGCCTATCTACAACGTCATCGCCAAGATGCGCGGCTCGCAGTTCCCGGATGAATGGATCATTCGCGGCAACCATCATGACGCGTGGGTCAACGGTGCGGACGACCCAATCAGCGGAATGGTCGCCGAGATGGATGAGGCACGCGCGATCGGTGAGCTCGCTAAGACGGGCTGGCGTCCGAAACGCACGATAATCTATGCGGCGTGGGATGCCGAAGAGCAAGGCCTGCTCGGTTCGACCGAGTGGGTCGAAGACAACGCCGAAGAGTTGCGGCAGAAGGCGGTAGCCTATATCAACACCGATTCTAATGGGCGAGGCTTTCTTAGTGTGGGCGGCTCGCACACTCTCGAAAAATTTATCAATGGCGTCGCTCGTGACGTGCCCGATCCGCAGACAAAAATGTCCGTATGGGAGCGGCTTCGTGCGAGTCAGGTCGTACGCGGCTCGGCGGATGCGCGCAAAGAAGCAATGTCACGCGGCGACCTTCGAATCTATGCGCTCGGCTCGGGCTCCGATTACACGCCGTTTCTCCAACATCTGGGAATCGCGTCCTTGAACATAGGTTTCGGCGGGGAAGACGGCGGCGGATCGTATCATTCGATCTACGATTCGTTCGAGCATTACACGCGATTTGGCGATCCAGGGTTTGCATACGGCAATGCGCTTGCGAAGGTCTGCGGCCGTGCTGTTCTGCGACTCGCCGATGCCGAAACGCTACCTTTCGAATTCACAAATTTTACGGACACCATGGCGAAATATGTCGATGAGCTCGCAAAGCTGGCCGACACGATGCGGGAGGAAACCAAGACTCAAAATGAGCAGATCTCGAATGGAATGCTCGCTGCCGTTCAGGACCCGACGCTGAAACTCGCCCTGCCGCAAAGAATGGGCGACGTGCCTAGTTTCGATTTTGGCCCGCTGAAGAAAGCGGTCGATAATCTCCGCGAAAGTGCTGCACGCTTCGCGCGCGAGTCCTCTGGCAAGCGGTTGAATACGACGGAGTTAACGCGTCTGAATCAGATACTTTACAAAACAGAGCGTGCGATGACCGGCGCGGGCCTGCCGCGTCGCGATTGGTTTCGCCATCAGATCTACGCGCCCGGTTTCTATACGGGCTACGGCGTAAAAACATTGCCGGGAGTTTGCGAAGCAATCGAGCAGCGTAACTGGAGCGAGGCTCGAGATCAGATCGCGATTACGGCAGGGATAATTAATAACCTCTCTGACGAGATCGATAAGGCCTCGAAAGTGTTCTAATGCCAGTCGCTTTAAGCACTACTGAAGGCGCTGTTCGCGTGATCGAGTTGAATCGTCCCGACAAGCGCAACGCGCTGAATGACGAGCTGATCGCGGCGCTTAAAAGTGAATTGCGTGAAGCTGACGCTGATGAGAGTTTGCGTGCGGTCGTAATCCGCGGGGCGGGGAATGACTTTTGTTCGGGGGCGGACCTTGCGGCGATACAGAAGATCGCTAACGCTACCTACGAAGAGAATGTTGAAGACGCTCGAACTCTCGCCGAGTTGTTCGAGCAGATCCGAAAGGTTCGCGTGCCGGTGATCGCGGCGGTGCATGGGCGGGCGCTCGCGGGCGGGTGCGGGCTCGCGACGGCTTGCGATCTGGTCATCGCCACGCGTTCCGCGAGGTTTGGGTATCCGGAAGTCAAGATCGGATTCGTTCCCGCGATGGTCGCGGCGATCCTCAGACGCAATCTGGGAGAGAAGAAAAGCTTTGAGCTGCTGACACAAGGTTTCGAATTCTCTGCCGAGGAAGCTCTGCAGCTCGGCCTCGTCAACGCCATTTTCGACGACAAAGCCTTCGACACCGCCGCGATTCGTTACGCCGGAGTTTACGCCAATGTCAGCGGCTCGGCCGTCGCGATGACAAAACGCCTGCTCTACGACATCGACGCCCTGCCTCTAGCCGAAGCGGTCCAGCTCGGCGTCGAGACCAACGCCCGTGCCCGACAGACCTCCGACTGTAAAAAGGGAATTGCTAGGTTTTTGGAGAAGTGAAAAACGTGAGCCTCCTATCAACGCTAAATAACAAAGTCCTTGTCGTCATCGGGGCCGTATTCGTAACGGTCGTTCCGTGCTTCTCTCAGAAGAAGCTGAACTTCACTGATTATCCCGTCCGGAGTAAATTCAGCGGAAAATCGGCCTGTGTTAATCTGGCCAGCGCCAAGGGAGCAAAATACTACCGCACCAGACTGCGCGAGGCTGCGAAAGGTGGCGCAAACTTTGCGGGCCATTATGCAATCGGTGTTTGGGGGTGTGGTTCTCCCTGCCTTATGGCGGGGATGATTGATTTGAAGACGGGTGACGTAACTTGGGTCCCTTCGCCAGAAATGATGGTCTTTGACATAGCATTCAACGTGAACAGCAAGCTCCTTATCATCAATTCGCATGATGTCTTGAACAAGGAGGCTCCGGAGGGACCCCCGAAATGGATCGGGGGTGAATGGCCACCGGAGATCTATCTTCTCTGGAACGGAAAACGGTTTGTTGAAAAAAGGAAGAGATAAGGCCGCGTTCGCGGCCTTCGTCAGTTGAATCTTCGGTGTTGGAGGCTGTTTCTTCTTCGGGTCTTTCTCGACGTGCTTTGCTGATATCCAGGCGGCGAGTTTGCCAGGATCGTTCGCGTATTTGTTTTGGACGAGACGCAAGACTGATGCGGACAGCGACCAATCCCACGCGGATCTTGTCGGCGGTGTCGGCGGTGGCGGCGACATGCTCGGCCTGTGCGGAAGCGGCGGTCGAGAACGTGGCTTCGAAAGCATCAGCGGCGGCAGTCAGTTCGTCCAGAAAGTTACTGTCCAGACCGTAGTCAATAAAATTCCCCTTATAGGGCCCGGCCTCGATGACGAACGCTCTTCCCTTGGCGAGAAGGTCGGCGTCGTTCAGGTTTCGCTGAAAACGAAACTTGTCAGAGATGCCGTCAAACTCGTATTCCATCGATTTCGCCGTGCGCGAGATATCGGACATTTCCTCGCGAACGTTTTCCCTCGCCGTGTCCTTGACCTCGAACTGCTGCGCCGCTTCCGCAAATCCCGACTGCTGGGCCGCGGCTGTCGCTTCGACGTCATCGACTATCGTGCCGATCTCGCCAAATTTTGTCGTCGCGATACCCGAAAAATCCCCCGCGTTGTCGATGCCGAACTGTTTTACACGCACGAGCATCTCATACCGTCGCCTGTCACGATCATTCATGAACCAATTTCCTCCTTAAATTGTGTGGTGCCAGTGTTAAAGTCGTACTTTTCGCGAATAATATAGCACTTGCGAGGCATTTAATGCGACCGGCGCGGGTTCGGGAGGCCGTGACATCGCTTCGGGAGGCACCTGCACGGCTTCAGATGGGATTTACATCGCTTCGACTGGCACTTACATCGCTTCGGGAGGCACTTACATTAATTCGAAAGGGACTTACGCGTTGTCGAATGGAACTTTCAGTACATCGGCTTGAATTTACATTGTTTAGCGTGAAATATTCGTCGCTTTGAACCTCGCATACATATGCAAGCATTGGTTCAGCTGTTGACGCCGACGACGATCGCTCCCGGCGTTGACAACACCCAGGCCTCGTATCCAGAGCTGTTGTTGAAGATCTCTAGTCGGACACTATCGAAAGTCAGTGTCAGGTCGCCGGCCTCCGTCGCATCAACGTCGGTCACAGCCTTTCCGGACAAAATCGTAAAGGCATCGACGCTTACATCGATCGGCTCCAACAAACCATATTGTTGTTCGTGGTCGCGATCAGCGAGTTCGATACGGTTGTTGATGAGGATGCGCCAGGGACATTCGACCGACAACCCGTAGTTTTCTCCAAAGCCGAACGACCAACTATACTCCTGTCTTTCGACACTCTGACATGTTCGACCAATCAACTCCGGGAGCATATGTTAAGCCTCGACGACGTCCACCTTTGTTTCGATCAGCGACTTCGGGATGAGGGCGGGGAAGTAGGCCATTATTTCTTCTACTTTTGGGCGGCCGCCGGCGAAGCCTGTAACGCCGGGAGGGCCGGTGAGGATGAGCGGGGCGATCTCGTTGGGAAGAGCCTCACCACTCACAAGAAGCTCTAGAGCTCGATGATCTCCATATCTTTCTTTAAGAGTTTGTTTACGATCTGACTTCGATCGATTTTCTTTTCGACGGACAACTTTTGGACGAAATCAGCTACTTCACGGTCCAGGTAGATCGGCAGATTGAAATCGCCGTCGGGGTTGTGAAATTTGCCCCTTACTCCTTTTGAGAAATCATATTCCTTCTTCATATTGTTCGGTTTCCTTGTTGGTGGCTTTCCTCGCCGAAATAATCCTAATTCGTGAAAGCCCGTGGCTTACACTTTCATACTTGTGTGAAAGAACTAGGAGACTTCCGCTTTCGTCCAAACCCATTGTAATCCATCGCTCCTCGAATTCGCTGTGTTCTTCGTCAGGAGTAGAAAGCAAGTTACGATCGCGAAAGATCGTGGCTGCGCGTTCGAAGCCGATCTTGTGCTTTCGAATATTGGCCTTAGCTTTCTGGTTGTCCCATTCAAAATCGTAACGCATAACGATTACGCCTCGACTATCTCAACTTTTGTTTGGATCAACGACTTCGGGATGAGGGCGGGGAAGTAGGCCATTATTTCTTCGACCTTGGGACGGCCGCCGGCGAAGCCTGTGACGCCGGGAGGGCCGGTGAGGATGAGCGGAGCAATCTCTTTGGTAAAGCGTTCGACGTCGGCTTTGTTTTGACCGCGAACTCCGATTCTTAATTGAACTTCGGGGATGTCG
>Ga0136640_10000085_pt1 | contig 30838 bp, 28 predicted proteins | sample AntDrymUQ8642106_2_FD_105498 | JGI IMG/M metagenome (GOLD analysis project Ga0136640, IMG submission 105498) | Polar desert sand microbial communities from Dry Valleys, Antarctica - metaG UQ864 (21.06) | ecosystem: Environmental > Terrestrial > Soil > Desert | place: Antarctica: Dry Valley...
CATCGCGAGCCGGTGGCGGGTCCGCAGCGCGGTCGCCGTCTCGATCAAGGCCGCGCTGGACGAGGCCGGCATGGTCATCCCGTTCCCCCAGCGCACCCTGTGGTTCGGCCCGGGCTCGACCACGCTCGGGGTCACGCAGCTCGCCGCGGGCGAGCAGCCGTAGCCCCGCCGGGGCAACGGACGCCGCACGGCCCGGTCGGGCTGGTCGACCCGGTTGGGTCCGCGCGAACCGGGTAGGCGCGGATCGGCTCAGTCCAGGGCCTGGCGGAGGTCGTCGACCAGGTCGTCGATCGTCTCGATGCCCACCGACAGGCGGATCAGGTCGGCCGGCACCTCCAGCGGTGAGCCGGCCGCCGAGGCGTGCGTCATCCGGGCGGGGTGCTCGATCAGCGATTCGACGCCGCCGAGGGACTCGCCGAGGGTGAACAGCTCAGTCCGCTCGCACACCCGCAGCGCCCGCTCCTCGCCTCCGCGCACGGTGAACGACACCATCCCGCCGTAGCCGCTCATCTGCTTGGTCGCCACCTCGTAGCCCGGACTGTCGGGCAACCCGGGGTACAGCACCCGGTCCACGTTCGGGTGGCCCACCAGCAGGTCGACTATCTGCTCGGCGTTCGCGCAGTGCCGGTCCATGCGGACTCCGAGCGTCTTGGCGCCGCGCAGCACCAGCCAGGAGTCGAACGGTCCGGGCACCCCGCCCAGCGCGTTCTGGTGGAAGCTCAGCGTCTCGGCCAGCGCCGGGTCGCCCACCACCAGCGCGCCGCCGACGACGTCGGAATGGCCGCCGATGTACTTCGTCGTCGAATGCACGGCCACGTCGGCACCGAGTGCGAGCGGCTGCTGCAGATACGGCGTGGCGAACGTGTTGTCCACCACGAGGAGTGCCTCGTGCTCATGGGCGAGTTCGGCCAGGGCGGCGATGTCAGCGATTCCCAGCAGTGGATTCGTCGGGGTCTCGCACCAGATCAGCCGGGTCTGCGGGCGCATTGCCGCACGGACCTGGTCCAGGTCGCCGAGCCAGACGGGAGTGAAGCTCAGCCCCCAGCGCTCCAAGACCCGGGCGAAGAGCCGGAACGTCCCGCCGTACGCATCGTTCGGAATCAGGACGTGGTCGCCGGGACCGCAGACGGCGTTGACGAGCGTGCTCTCAGCGGCCAGGCCGGAGGCGAAAGCCAGGCCGTGGGTGCCGCTCTCGAGCGCGGCCAGACATTGCTCGAGCGCCGTCCGGGTGGGGTTCGCCGAGCGACTGTACTCATAGCCGCCGCGCAGCCCCCCGACGCCGTCCTGCTTGTACGTCGAAGTCTGATAGATCGGTACGACGACGGCTCCGGTTGCGGCATCCGGCTCCTGGCCGGCGTGGATGGCGCGGGTCTGGAAGCCGTGCGTCTCAGCCATTCCAGCGAGGCTAGTCGGCGTCCGCCGGCGACTCCGTCGGACCTCGCAGCGGTGAATCGGAGGGCGAGCAAAAGCCGCTTGCGCAGAGCGCACGCGCCCCCTTATCGTGGCGAAACGGAACCGTTCCGTTTCATCGTTTCAGAGGTGCCCTATGGAGACCGCCGCTCCGACTGCCCACGGCAGGAGCTTGGATGAGGCTCGCACCCCGGAGATCCTGCAGGCTGCGCTCGCCGTGCTCGCCGAGGTGGGCTATGACCGGCTGACCATGGAGGCGGTGGCCGCCCGGGCCCACGCCGGCAAGGCCACGCTCTACCGCCGCTGGTCATCAAAGGCCGAGCTGGTGGTCGAGGCAGTCACAGTCATGAAGACCGAGTGCATGCCGCCGCTGTCGGACGCCGGCTCGTTGCGCGAGGACCTGCACACGATCGCGGCTCTGATCACCTCGCGAATCTCACGAGACGAACTCTGCGTCATGCGCGGCCTCGCCTCTGCCCTCGCCCATGACCGGGATCTGGCCACCGTGTTCGAGCGCGAGTTCGTCGGCCAGCGGCGGGCGGACATGGCCGAGCTGCTCAGGCGCGCACAGCGGCGCGGCGAGATCCCACCCGGCAAGGACATCGAGATCCTCGCCCACATCCTTCCCTCGATGGTCTTCGTTCGTTCCCTGGTCACCTCTCAGCAGGTCGACCTCGAGTTCTTGCAGCGCCTCATCGACGAGGTGCTGATCCCCGCAGCCACGGCCCCTGTAGTCAACCCCGTGGCCAATCCCAAGGAGAGTCATGTCAGCAGGAGCTGAGGAAGCCGAGACACAGGCTGCCTCTCCAGCACCGAAGCGCCTCGGGGTGGCGCTGCTGGTGATCAGTACCGCTCAACTCATGGTGGTGCTCGATGCCACCATCGTGAACATCGCCCTGCCGAGCATTCGGGACGACCTCGAGTTGTCCGATGCCAGCCTGCAGTGGGTCATCACGGCGTACACGCTCGCCTTCGGCGGGCTGCTGCTCCTGGGCGGCCGAGCCGGGGACATCCTCGGGCGGCGTCGCGTCTTCATCGCCGGCATCTGGCTGTTCTCTGTCGGCTCGCTGCTCGGTGGGCTCGCCTGGAATGCCCCCACGCTGCTCGCCGGACGCGTCGTGCAAGGCATCGGTGCCGCCATCGCAGCGCCGACCGCCCTCGCGCTGATCACCACCGAGTTCCCGGAAGGCAAGGCTCGCAACCAGGCGATGGGCGTGTACGCCGCCATGTCGGGGGCCGGTGCCGCCGTCGGACTCATCCTCGGCGGCGTCCTGACCGACCTGCTCAACTGGCGGTGGGTGCTCTTCGTCAACGTGCCGATCGGCATTTTCGTGGCGCTGATCGCCCCGCGGGTCCTGCACGAGACCGAGGGCTACCGCGGCAAGTTCGACCTTCCCGGCGCCCTGACCGCCACGATCGGCCTCTCGACATTGGTCTACGGCCTGACCCACGCCGCGACCGACGGCTGGTCGGATCCCATCACCCTCGGGGCACTGACCATCGCGGTCCTTCTGCTCGCCGTGTTCCTCGCCATCGAGATCCGCAGCCCGCACGCGCTGATGCCGCTGCACGTCTTCTCCGACCCCAACCGGGCCGGAGCCTTCAGCGTGATGTTGATCATCGGCGCCGCGATGTTCGCGATGTTCTTCTTCCTCACCCTCTTCGTGCAGGGTGTCCTCGGGTACAGCCCGCTGCGGGCCGGCTTCGCGTTCGTGCCGGTCAGCGTGTTCATCGTCATCAGCGCTGGTACCGCCTCGGTCCTGATCACGAAGGTCGGGGCCCGACCGCTCGCCCTGGCCGGAACCGCGACCACGGCGGCGGGCATGCTGTGGCTGTCCACAGTGGACGTCAATACGACGTACGTCACCGGGCTGCTGCTTCCGATGATCGTGCTGGCCACAGGGCTGGGACTCACGTTCATGCCGCTCACCCTGGCGGCGGTGTCCGGCGTGGCCGATCGCGAGGCGGGCCTGGCCTCGGGTGTCCTCAACACGACTCAGCAGATCGGTGGGTCGCTCGGGCTCGCTGTGCTGTCCACGATCGCCGTCTCGGTTACCACCAATCGGCTGGAGGAGCTGGCACTGTCAGCCGGCGCCGGGGGAGCATCGGGGGGGCAACTGCCGCCCGAGATCCTCGGCGGCGCCCTCATCGACGGCTACACCACCGCGTTCCAGGTGGCGGCGGGTCTGGCCCTCGCCGCATTCATCGTGACGTTCTTCACGATCAGGGTGCGTGCCGAGGAAGCGGCAGCGTCGCCAACCGCACACATCGGCTAGAGCCGGCGGCTCAGGCGGAGCTGACGCCGGGGATTCGGCCGGCCCGGAAGGCCTCGACGAAATGCCGATGGTCCGCCCGCACCGTCTCGGCGTAGCGGCTCCCGAACTGCACGATCTCGGTGACGAACTCGTCCAGCCGGTCACCGATCACCGCGGCGATCGCCTCCTCGGTCTGGAATTCCACGAGGGTCTGGTCGCTGTCGGAGTCCGCCACGCAGTGCACCTTCGCGACGGCCCGGCCGAGCTGCTCGATCACCGCCTCGAGCTGGTCGGGTTCGTTGAGGTCGTCCCAGGCCAGATCGGACTGGTACGGCGAGAGCTCGCTGACGACGAAGCCGACGCCGTCGATGTCGGTGTAGCCGAGCAGGTGGTCGGCGTGGGCCTGCAGCGCCCGCTGGGAGACCGCGCTGCGCTGTCCCTGCTGCTCGAAGTAGCCGCGGATCGTCTCGTCGTCGACGACCCGGCTGGGCGCGGGCACCTTGGCCTGCTTCATCGACAGCACCACGTCGTTGTCCAGCGCCTGGCTGAACCCCTCGATCAGGACCGTGTACATCGGCAGGCCCGCGCTGCCGATCCCGACCCCGGACGTGCCGACCACGTCCTTGACGGTGTACGTGATCCCGCGTTGCCGCTTGTCCGCCGGAATCGTGTCGAGGTAGCGCGCGAAGGCCTCCTCCACTGTGGCTCGCTCGTCGTCAGGCAGCCGGCGAACGCCGGGCAGCGCCCGGAACACCCGGTCGCCGTCGTCGACCTGTGTCATCCGGTCCAGCAGGCCGGTCCGGCTGGCCAGCCGGGCGACCTTCAACGCGTCGAGGACGGCCCCGTGGGCGGTGTCCAGGTTCAACGAGAAATCGCTGTCGTCGTCACTGTCGCGGAACCAGCGCACCTGATCGAGGTAGGCACGGACGAAGGCATCGATCAACCGCTCGATCACGTTGTCGGAGAGCGCCTTCTGCCAGCACAGCAGGGCGACACTGGCCGCGAACCGCTTCAGGTCCCACGTGAAGTGCCCGACGTAGGCCTCGTCGAAGTCGTTGACGTCGAAGATCAGGACACCCGAGCCGTCCATGTAGGTGCCGAAGTTCTCCGCGTGCAGGTCGCCCTGGATCCATACCCGGCTGGTCCGCTCGTCGGCCCACCGGTCCTCATCCGCACTGACGTCGGCGTAGAAAACACAGGCACTGCCCCGGTAGAACGCGAACGGTTCGGCGGCCATTTTGCGGAACTTGGTTCGAAACGCGCTGGGATCAGCCGCCATGAGATCAGCGAACGCCTCGACCAGCGTCTCGACGATGAACGTCTCGCGCGCGTCCTCGACGTGCGGCGTAGCCATCAGAGCTGGCCGCCGGCCAGGAAGCCGAGCAGATCCTGTCGGGTGAGAACGCCCACCGGCTTCCCATCATCCAGTACGACGGCCGCCCCGGCGTGCAGCAGCGCGTCCATCGCGACCGCGACGGTCTCTCCCCAGCCGAGTTGGGGCAGCGGTGGCGACATGTGCTTCTCCAGCCGATCGGCCAGGTTCGCCCGTCCTTCGAACAACGCGTCGAGCAGATCCCGCTCGACCACCGAGCCGACCACCTCCGCCGCCATGACCGGCGGCTCGGCCTGCACGACCGGCACCTGCGATACGGCGTACTCGCGCAGGATGTCGATGGCCTCCCGAACGGTCTCGCTGGGATGCACGTGGACGAGTTGGGGCAACGAACCGGTCTTCCGGCTGAGTACGTCGCCGACGGTGGTGTCCTCCGAGTCGCGGGCGAGAAAGCCGAAGTCCGCGAGCCATTCGTCGTTGAAGATCTTGGAGAGGTAACCGCGGCCGGAGTCCGGCAGCAGTACCACGACCACGTCGTCGGGGCCGCCGCGCTCTGCCACGCGCAGCGCCGCCACCACCGCCATGCCGCAGGAGCCTCCGACGAGCAGGCCCTCCTCCCGGGCCAGCCGGCGGGTCATCCGGAAGGAGTCGCGATCAGAGACTGCGAGGATCTCGTCGGGAACCGCCGGGTCGTAGGCGCTCGGCCAGAAGTCCTCCCCGACGCCCTCCACCAGGTACGGCCGGCCGGTTCCGCCGGAGTACACCGAGCCTTCCGGGTCCGCCCCGATCACCCGCACCCGGCCGCCTGAGACCTCCTTGAGGTAGCGCCCGGTCCCGCTGATCGTGCCCCCGGTCCCGACGCCGGTGACGAAGTGCGTGATCCGCCCGTCGGTCTGCGCCCAGAGCTCCGGGCCGGTGGAATGGTAGTGACTGGCCGGGTTCTGAGGGTTGGAGTACTGGTCCGGCTTCCAGCCGCCGGAAATCTCATGTACGAGTCGGTCGGACACCTTGTAGTAGGAGTCAGGGTGCTCGGGCGGGACGGCAGTCGGGCACACCACCACCTCGGCGCCGTACGCGCGCAGGACGCGGACCTTGTCGTTGGAGACCTTGTCCGGGCAGGTGAATACGCAACGATAACCTCGCTGCTGGGCCACGATCGCCAGCCCGACACCGGTGTTGCCCGACGTAGGCTCGATGATGGTCCCGCCGGCCTTCAGCTCGCCGCTCGCCTCGGCCGCCTCGATCATCCGCAGCGCGATCCGGTCCTTGACCGAGCCGCCGGGGTTGAGGTACTCCACCTTCGCCAGCACCAACGGCTGCAGATCTGCCGTCACCGCGCCGAGCCGCACAAGCGGGGTGTTGCCGACGAGATCGACCATCGATTCGGCGTACTGCACGTCGAGGACACATCCTTCCGGGCCGGCCCAGCCGGGCTGCACCGCCGCTGGCATCGGCGACATTCCCGCCCACCCAGCCTAACTGTCCGGGTATTTCAGTCGGCTAGCCTCGGACTCATATGAGCATCGCGAGCACCGTGGACAGGGCCGGCAGCATCAGCCGTGCACGGCGGATCGCCACCACCACGGCGTACGCCGGAGGCGGCGCCGGGCTGCTGGGAGCGGTGCTGTTCGGCGTCTTGCGGGCTGAGGCGCGGATGGCCCGTCGGCGGGTGTTGCGGCACGAGGGTATCGAGGACCCGCCGAACGGGACCGGCATGTGGGGGGACGGTGCCGGTACTGCGCTGACGCTGGCCATGATGGGTGACTCCAGCGCGGTCGGCCGCGGTGTCGCCCTGGTCACCGAGACACCGGGCGCGCTGCTCGCGCACTCGCTGTCCGGTTTGGCCGGTAGGCCGGTCCGGCTCGTACAGGTCGCGGTCAGCGGCTCGGAGTCGAGCGATCTGGGCCTGCAGGTCGGCCGGGTGCTGCCGGAGTCGCCGGACGTCGCAGTGATCATGATCGGTGCTAACGACGTCACGGCGCGGATCCGGGCCGAGGCGGCGGTGGGGCACCTCCGGCAGGCGGTGCTGACGCTTCGGCAGGCCGACTGCGAGGTCGTCGTCGCCACCTGTCCCGACCTCGGGACGCTGCGGCCGATACCCCAGCCGCTGCGCCTGTTCGGTCGGCGCTGGAGCCGTCAGATGGCCGCCGCGCAGACGGTCGCGGTGGTGGAAGCCGGCGGCCGGACCGTGTCCCTGGGCAGCCTGCTGGGGCCGGAGTTCATGGTGCGCCCGGAGTTGTTCAGCCTGGACCAGTTCCACCCCTCCGCCGAGGGCTATGCAGCCGCAGCCGCGGCCATGCTCCCCTCGGTCGCGGCCGCGCTCGAGATCGCCGCCCCGGCGGACATCGGTGAACTGCCCTTCTTCTCCGCAGCAGTCCGGCCGATCGCCCGAGCCGCGGCGCGCGCCGCGTGGCAGCCGGGAACGGAGGTCTCCGCTGCTTCTCCCCCGCGCGGAAACGGCATCCGCGGCGGCTCCCTGGCCTTGTCGTTGCGCCGGCGGCCCGCGAAGATGCCCACACCCGAGGAGGCGGCCGACGGCAGCCAACGCACCGGCGTCCAGACGAAGGGGCACGCGATATGACCGGCTCTGTGGCCCGGCGCAGCCGCCGGATGCTCGCCGTGGGAACGCTGGCGTCGGCGTCGGCGGCGGTTGCCATCGTATCGGCCGAGGCGGTCATGGCGGCGCGCCGCGAATACGTCGACCCGGATAGCGCGCCGGCCGTCGAGGGGGAGTTCGGCGACGTCGCCGGTCACGAGCTCCGATTGGTGATCATGGGCGACTCGACCGGAGCCGGCGTCGGAGTCGAGGCCGTCGGCGAGACCGTCGGCGGTCAGCTCGCGCAGCGACTGGCCCGCCGCGGCTGGCGGGTCCGGCTCGCCGGCGTAGCCGTCAGCGGATCGCGCTGCCGTGATCTGGGCCCGCAGGTCTCCCGTGCCCTGCTCGGGCGGCCGGACATCGCTGTCATCTGCATCGGCGCCAACGACGCGCTGCGGGCGGTGCGGCTGCCCGCGATCCGCCGTGATCTGGCTCGCGCGGTCGGTCGGCTGCAATCCACCGGCGTGCACACTTTCGTCGGGACCTGCCCCGACCTCGGTGCTGCTCGCGCGTTGGGTCAGCCGCTGCGCGCGCTCGCCGGCCGGCGAGGGCGGCAGGTCGCCGCCGTATCAGCTGCGACCACCCGGAGCGCCGGCGGCGAGCCGATCGACATCGGGCGGATCACCGGACCGGTGTTCCGGGCCGATCCCGGGACGCTGTCCGAGGACTGCTTCCACCCCTCCGCGGACGGTTACCGGCTCTGGGCCGAAGCGCTGCATCCCGCCGTGGAGGCCGCCGCGCAACGCCGCACCGCTTCCGGACCCCGGCGCCGCGGCTGACCCGCCGCCACCCCCAACCTCCCCGACGATCATGGAGATGTGTGGCCCGATTCGCCCCATTTGCTCCTATATAAGCCGCCGGATCTTCATGATCGCCCGGGATGAGGGGAAATGAACCGCGGCGATGTGTACGCCGAAGCCCGGGTAGATTGCGGGAGGTATCGCCTGAGTCTGCGCATGAAAATCGGAGGACAGCCATGCCCGAGGCAGTCATCGTTGCCACTGCCCGCTCCCCCATCGGCCGCGCCTTCAAGGGCTCGCTCAAGGATGTCCGGCCGGACGACCTCACCGCGACCATCATTCGCGCCGCGCTGGACAAGGTGCCGGCCCTGGACCCCGCCGACATTGACGACCTGATGCTCGGCTGCGGCCTCCCGGGAGGTGAGCAGGGCTTCAACATGGCCCGGGTCGTCGCCGTACTGCTCGGCTACGACCACCTGCCCGGCGTCACGCTGACCCGCTACTGCTCGTCGTCGTTGCAGACCTCCCGAATGGCATTGCACGCGATCAAGGCCGGCGAGGGGGACGTGTTCATCTCCGCCGGAGTCGAGTTGGTGTCCCGCTATGTCAACGGCAACAGCGACGCGCTGCCGGATACGCAGAACCCGATCTTCGCCGACTCCCGCGACCGTACGGCGGCGGTGGCCGAGCAGGGCGCGGACTCCTGGAGCGACCCGCGCGAGGATGGCTGGTTGCCCGATGCGTACATCGCGATGGGGCAGACCGCGGAGAACCTGGCCCGCCTCAAGGGCATCAGTCGCGAGGACATGGACGTGTTCGGTGTCCGCTCGCAGAACCTTGCTGAGAAGGCGATAGCCGACGGCTTCTGGGAGCGGGAGATCACCCCGGTCACGACACCGGACGGCACCGTGGTGAGCAGCGATGACGGGCCGCGAGCCGGCGTGACCCTGGAGGCGGTCCGGGAGCTCAAGCCGGTCTTCCGGCCGGACGGGCGGATCACCGCCGGCAACTGCTGCCCGCTCAACGACGGCGCCGCTGCCGTGATCATCATGAGTGACTCGAAGGCAGCCGAGCTCGGCCTGACGCCGCTGGCCCGGATCGTCTCTACCGGAGTGAGCGCCCTGTCCCCGGAGATCATGGGCCTGGGTCCGGTCGCCGCATCCGAGCAGGCGCTGGCGCGGGCCGGGATGGGTATCGGCGACATGGACCTGATCGAGATCAACGAGGCGTTCGCCGCACAGGTCATCCCGAGCTACCGTGACCTCGGCCTGTCCGAGGCGGATGCCGACGCCAAACTCAACGTGCACGGGGGCGCGATCGCCATCGGTCACCCGTTCGGGATGACCGGAGCCCGGATCACCGGCACGCTGCTGAACGGCATGCAGACCCGCGACGCCACGTTCGGCCTGGAGACGATGTGCGTGGGCGGTGGCCAGGGCATGGCGATGGTGCTCGAGCGGCTCGCCTGAGCGTCCGGCTGACGGACAGACGAAGGGGCCGCCGTCCGAATGACGGCGACCCCTTGCGTTCCCGCAGGTCCTACTCGCGGAAGTAACTCAACAGCCGCAAGATCTCCAGGTACAGCCACACCAGGCCGACCACGAGGCCGAACGCGGCGTACCACGCGAAACGCTGCGGAGCGCCACGGCGGATTGCCTGGTCGACCATGTCGAAGTCGAGCAGGAATGTCAGCGCGGCGATGCCGATGACGACGAGGCTGAAGATGATCGCCAGCGGTCCGCCGTCGCGCAGCCCGAGGCCGCCGTCGACGAAGAAGCCGGCGACGAGGTTGACCACGACGAGCGCGACCACCCCGATCAGCGCACCGATCAGCCACTTGGTGAACTTCGGCGTGACCCGGATGGCGCCGGTCTTGTAGACCACGAGCATCCCGGCGAAGACACCGAACGTTCCGATCACGGCCTGCAGCACGATGCCGGAGTACAAGGTCTCGAAGACTTTGCTGATCCCGCCGAGGAAGACGCCCTCGACGGCGGCGTACGCCAAGATCATGGCCGGGTTGGTGATCTGCTTAAAGATGATGACGAGCGCCAGCACCAGGCCGATCAGCGCGGCCGGCAAGGCCCAGCCGATGGCCGTCTCCGCCGGGACCATAAGCATCACGGCCCCGGCCACCGCGATGACAGTTCCGACCGTCGCGGCGGTGCGTACGACGACGTCGTCGAGGGTCATGTACTGGGTCGGAGCAGTGGTGTCGTACGGCTGCGGCTGCGCGCCATAGGGCGGGGGTGCGCCGTAGGGACTCTGGTTGGAAGCGGGCGCGGTGTTCCACGTTGCGTATCCGCCCTGCGCGGGCGCAGTGGGAATTCCGCCACCCTTGCGGCTGAATACCGGGTTGCTCACATCGACTCCTTCGCAGAATTCGGGGCTTGCGTAAGGGTAACGCCAAGCGGTGGTCCGGCGTTCCCCACGGCTGAAGATTCCACCCGACGGACGCCCGGTACCCCCGGTCGGACTCGAACCGACACTGGAGCCCTTTTAAGGGGCCTGCCTCTGCCATTGGGCTACGGGGGCCGTCAGCAGCGCCGGTACGGCGGCGTACCGGCGTACAGCACAGGGTAACCGCGCGCCTGCGCCGATCCTGGTACTCAGCTTGTTACGTTCAGTATCGTCATGCGCCGCCCCAATCCCGTGCTCGCCATCGCGCTGATCGTCGCGGTGGCCGTCACGCTGCTCGGGAAGCTCGACGCGGACCGCTCGGCGATGGCCGCGGAACGCGCGCCGGCCAGCGCGAAAGACCCGGCCGGGCCGGTCGGGCCGAACGTCGAGATCGCGCCGCTGCGTGCCGGCGAACAGCCCCCGCAGTTCATCCTGTTCTCCTTCGACGGCTCGGGCTCGCACGAGAAGTGGCAGCGGTTCCTGGCCGCCGCCGACGAGGTCGGCGCGCAGTTCACCGGCTTCCTGAGCGGGGTGTACCTGCTCACCGACGAGGTCCGGAAGGCGTACGTCGGGCCTGGACATGAGCCCGGCGACTCCTCGATCGGATTCGGCGGTACGCCGGAGGACCTCCGGCTGCTGATCGAGGACCTGAACACCGCCTATGCCCGCGGTCACGAGATCGGCACCCACTTCAACGGTCACTTCTGTGTCGGCAACGGGCCGAGCGGCAAAGACTGGTCCACCGCCCAGTGGTCCAGCGAACTGGACCAGTTCCTCCGGTTCGTGACCGACCATCGTCAGATCAACCGGCTGCCGGACCTGCCGCGCCTGCAGGTCCCGGCCGAGGCCATCCAGGGTGGCCGCACCCCCTGCCTCGAAGGCGACCCAGCCGTCGTCTTCCCGGCCATGGTCGAGCACGGCATGAGCTATGACAGCAGCCGCCCGGTCACCGGGCTGATCTGGCCGCAGAAGGTGCACGGCCTGTGGGAGTTCGGGATGCCCGTCGTACCGGTCCAGGCCACCGGCGGGAAGATGATCGCAATGGATTACAACTTCTGGTACCAGTTCAACGGAGCACGAGACGATCCGGCCCGGGCCGGGGAGTTCACCGAGGCGGTGCTGTCGACGTACCGGGAGATGTACGACAACGCACTCCGGGGCAACCGGGCGCCGCTGGTCATCGGAAACCACTTCAACGACTGGAGCGGCAACGCGTTCAACCCGGCGGTCGAGCAGTTCATGCTCGAGGTGTGCGACCGTCCGGAGACAGTGTGTACGACGCACCAGAACGTGATCGCTTGGATGGAGGCCCAGGAGCCCGCGGTCCTCGCCGAACTCATGGCCCGCGAGCCGTCGGGCACCTAGCGGGCGGCCTGCTCGAACTCCTCGCGGGGATGCTGGAGCTGCCCCAGCGAGATCACGTCACGGCGGAAGAGGAACGCCAGCGTCCAGTCCGCCAGTACACGGACCTTGCGGTTGAGCGTCGGGACCCGGCTCATGTGGTACGTCCGGTGCATGAACCAAGCCGGAAAGCCCTTCAGCTTGATGCCGTACACCTGCGCGACGCCCTTGTAGAGGCCGAGGCTTGCCACCGATCCGACGTACTTGTGCCGGTACGCCGAGGGCCGTCCACCGCGCAGGACCTGGGCGATGTTGTCCCCGAGCTGCCGCGCCTGCCGGACGGCGTGCTGCGCGCTGGGTCCACAGGTCGCTTCCGGGTCTGAGCTGGTGAGGTCCGGCACGGCGGCGCAGTCACCGGCGCCCCAGGCGTCGGGCACGCCGCTGACCTGCAGCTCGGCGGTGCAGCGCAGCCGGCCCTTCTCATCCAGCGGCAGGTCGGTGTGCGTGAGCAGCGGGCTCGCCTTGACACCGGCGGTCCACACGATCGTGTCGCAGTCGTACTGGTCTCCGTCGGAGAGGACGACGTGCCCGCCGACCATGGACTCGACCTTGGTGTTCAACCTGACGTCCATGCCGCGGCTGACCAGCTGGCGGACGGTGTAGGCGCCCATCTCCACGCCCACCTCGGGCAGGATCCGGCCGGTCGCCTCGATGAGTACCCACCGCATGAGGTCCGGGTCGAGGTTGCGGTAGTACCGGCGGCAGGCATATCGCGCCATGTCCTCCAACTCGGCCAGCGCCTCGATCCCGGCGTACCCGCCTCCGATGAACGTGAAGGTGAGCGCGCACTGCCGTTGCGCCTGCGTCTGCGCGTCGTCGCCGGTCAGCGACGCGGCGACGTCGAGCCGAGACAGCACCTGATTGCGCAGGTAGATCGCCTCGCCGATGGTCTTGAACCCGATCGCCGCCTCGGCCAGTCCCGGGATCGGCAACGTCCGGGCGACCGAACCCGGGGCCATCACCAGGACGTCGTAGTCGATCCGCTCGGCCTGGCCCTCCCCCGGCGCGACGGTGGCGACCTTGGCGGCGTGGTCGACGGCCGTCACGCTGCCGGTGACGACCCGGCAGTGCTTGAGCGTTCGCCGCAGGGGTACGACGACGTGCCGCGGCTCGAGCGACCCGGCGGCCGCCTCGGGCAGGAACGGCTGGTACGTCATGTGCGCCTGCGGGTCGACGACGGTGATGTCCGCCTCACCGCGGGACAGCCGCTTCTGCAGTTGGAGTGCGGTGTACAGCCCGACGTAGCCGCCACCGACGATCAGGATGTGCGGGCGGGTTGCCATATTCTTCAGACTACTGACGCACTCGGCGGACCACGACGGCGGGAAGCGCGACGAGCGTCGCCGCCGCGAGCATGCCGACGATCACGAGCGCCGGCGAACCCGGCGGTCGGGCGAGGAGAGCGGTCATGGCGATCGCCAGCCAGCCGACGAGCAGGACCGTGACGGTTGTGGCCGCCCACCGGCGGAGCACGGCCGAACCGACCGGAGCCCCGGCGGGGACGGCCGCGGACAAGGCGGCGGCACTGTGTACGACGTACCCGGCCCCGGCGAAGCAGACGATCCGGACCAGACCGGGATCGGGTACGGCGGACAGCCACACCACGACCGCGGTCGCGAGCAGCACGAGCGGGCCGAGTGAGCCGGGGGCGCGCACCGTCCACACCGCCGCGGCCGCGCCGCCCAGGGTGACCACGCCGACAACGGACAGCGGCGCCGGCCACGGCAGCACCAGCAGAACGGCGGCGGCGACGCCCAGCACGATGCGGGGGATCATCGCCGTACCCTGGGTGCCGCGCGCGCGCGGGCCAGGTCGCGCAGCACGGCGTCGAGGCTGCCGGCGCCGCGCCAGACCACGATCGGTACGCCGAGTTCGGCGAGCCGGTGCACCCGGGATTCCCGCTGCATTCGCCAGACCCGCAGCGCCAGGTCGGTCCACTGCGGGTCGAAGTCCGGTGACGCGGCCGGCGGGGTGGCGTCGGCTGGCAGGGTGTCGACGACCACCAGCGGGTGGCCCCTGCGGGAGAGGCCGGCCGCCCGGTCGAACACGGTCACGCCGACCAGCGGGCTGAGCAGGATCACGAGCGCCCGGGGGTCGAGCCCGACCGGGCCCACGATCGGCGGCTCGCCGGCGCGGACCATCGGGGCGCGTACGTCGAGCAGGACGTCCAGCAGCAGGGTGAGCTGGCGGCGGCCGGTCGCCGGTCGGAGGTTGCCGACGCGGTCGCCGTGGGTGATCAGGCCTACCCGGTCACCCAGTTGCAGATAGAACCGCGCCAGGGCGGCCGCGGCACGCACCCCGGTGTCGACCCCGCTCGCCGCCCCGTCGACGCCGCCGCTGGCGCCCGCGTCGTACCGGCCGTCGAGGATGATGACGACCTCGGCGTCGCGTTCGGCGACGGTGGCGTTGACGTGCAGGTCGCCGGCGCGCAGCGACACCCGCCAATTGATCCGCCGCAGCCGGTCGCCGGCGCCGAAGGGGCGGATGCCGGCCAGTTCCGACCCTTCCCCGAGGCGTAGGGACCGGTGAACGCCGACCGCGCCCCGGGCCTGCGGGACGTCGGCGGCTCCCTCGAAGCGGTCGGTCAGCGGCACGACCCGGACGGTCCGCGCCGGCAGCGGCTGCGGACCCCAGCGCAGCAGTCCGCCGGCTGCGGCCACCGTGACGACCGCCGGACCGACCTGGTGACGGCCCCAGCGCCGCGCGGTCAGCGGCACCGTCAGGGCGACATTGCCAGCCCGATCGGGCCGAGCGGCGACGACCCCGGTCCGACCGCCCGGCGGCTGCACCCACCCACTCACGGGTACGGCGATGGCGACCACGTCGGCTCCGGATGCCGTGACCCGTAGCTGCGCCTGCAGGTGAGCGCCCTCCAGCGGTACGTCCTCGGTCAGGGTGAACGCCGCCTCCGGCTGGGCCGGGGCCCGTCGGCCCAGGCCGAACGCGGCGGCGAGCACGATCGGTGCGGCGAGGTAGAGAAGGTCGGGCCGCCGAAGCAGCACCGCGACCACTGCCAGGCCGCCACCCAGGGCGGCCGCACGGAACAACGCGGCCGTCGGTGACCAGCCGTCGCCGCCGAGCGGCATGAGTCGCGGCTCCAGACCGCTCATGACTATGTCAGCGCACGATCCGGGACGGGCCGGGGCCGCCCTCGGCCAGCCGACTGGACGGGACCGGTACGGCGTCGAGCACCGCCTGCGCCACTTGCACCGACGACACCCGCTGCATCCAGGTCTCCGGGCGCAGGGTGAGCCGGTGCGCGAGCGCGGCGACACCGACGTCCTTGACGTCCTCGGGTACGACGTAGTCCCGGCGGCGCAGCACCGCGAGCGACCGGGCGGTGAGCAGCAGCGCCAGCGCCCCGCGGGGCGACGCCCCGACCTGCACCTCGGGCCGGCGGCGAGTAGCAGCGGCCAGGTCAACGCAGTAGCGACCGACGGACTCCTCGACCGTGACTGTCTCGATCGCCGTGCGCATCGCGCGTACGCCGGCGGTGTCGGTCACGGCGTCGAGCGTGATCTCCTCCCGCTGGCGCTGCATCCGCCGGGTGAGCACCTGCCACTCGTCATCCCGGCTCAGATAGCCGAAGGGCACCCGGAGAAGGAAGCGGTCTAGCTGGGCCTCGGGCAGCGGGTACGTGCCTTCGTACTCGACTGGGTTCGCGGTCGCGAGCACACAGAACGGGTCTGGCAGCGGGAACGTCGTCCCCTCCACCGTGACCTGGTGCTCCTGCATGGCCTCCAGCAGCGCCGACTGGGTCTTCGGCGGGGTGCGGTTCACCTCATCAGCCAGCAGCAGCCCGGCGAAGACCGGGCCCGGCCGGAACTCGAACTCCGACACCCGCTGGTCGTACACGAACGACCCGGTGACGTCGGCCGGCAGCAGGTCGGGCGTGAACTGCAGGCGGCGGAAGGACAGACCGAGGGTCTGCGCGAAGGACCGGGCGGCCAGCGTCTTGCCAAGGCCGGGGAAGTCCTCCAGCAGCACGTGCCCGCCGGCCAGGATCGCCGCGAGCACCAGTTCGAGCTCGGCACGCTTGCCGACGACGGCGCCGCCGATGCCGGTGAGCACGTCCGCACCGATCCGGGCCACCTCGGACAGCTCCAGCATCGGCGTCTCGTCCGTCACCTCCCCACCCTTTCATCCCCGCGCGCAACCTCTTATCCCCGGGCGATCATGAAGATGCGTGGCCCGATTCAGGCGATTTATCCGACTTCGGACCACCGGATCTTCATGATCGTCGGGCCAGTTGGGCTATCCGGGGGCAGTGCCGGGGGCGGCACACCCCGGGCCGGGGTGGGGGCCGGGACCGCGACCGTGCCAGTGGCCGACCAGGTCGCGGTACAGCGGCGAGTGCAGCAGCAGCTCCTCGTGGTCACCCAACCGGGCATGTGCCCCGTCCATGACCAGGATCCGGCGGGCTCGCAGCGCCGAGCTCATGCGATGCGCGATGACGACCAGGGTGCCGGGCCGGTCGGCGAACGCACGTTCCACCGCCGCCTCGGCGGCCGGGTCGAGATGGCACGTCGCCTCGTCGAGCAGCACGAGCCGGGCCGGTGACAGGTACGCACGGACCAGGGTGATCAGCTGGCCCTCGCCGGCTGACAGGCGATCCGGCTCGAGCTCGGCGTCGTACCCGCCCAGCCGCTCGATGAGGCCGCCCGCGCCGAGCCGGTCCACCGCCTCGGCCAGATCCGCGGGCACGGCGTCCGGGCTCAGATACATCAGGTTCTCCCGCACCGTTGCCGAGAACAGGTAGGCCTCCTGCGGGATGAACACACGGTGCGCGGCCAGGGTGGCCGGGCCGAGGTGTGACGACGGGATGCCGCCGAGGCGGATCTCGCCCTGCTGTGGATGGAGCAGACCGGTCATCAAGCCGGCCAGCGTGGACTTGCCGACTCCACTAGGCCCGACGATGGCGATGTGGTCACCGGCCGGGATGTCGAGGTCCAGGTCCTCGATCACCGGGGCCGCCCACGGGCTGTACGCGAACGTCGCGGACTCGATCACCAGGTCCGGGCGGCCCTCTAGGCCGCCGACAATCAAACCTGGCACATCAGGGGCCGGTCGATCCGCGGTCTCGACGATCCGGCGCATCGTCACGAGGAGCCACAGGCCGGGGCCGCTGAGCCCCTCCACCAGCGACTGCAACGCCGGTTGCAGTGCCTGCAGGGTGTAGGCGATCGCGCCCAGGATCACCCCCGCGGTCACGCCCTGACCGAGCAGGTTCGGGCCGACGGCCAGGACGAGCAGCACCGGCAACCACCCGCCGATGGCAACGGCCACCGTCCCGATGGCGGTCAGCCGGCTCAGCGCCACGGTGGCGGCCGCCTGCTCGTCGATGTTCCGCCCGGCCGTGACGGTCATCACGTCCTCCCCGCCGCAGGCCACGATGTCGCGCAGGCCGCTACCGACTGTCGTGGCGTCCTCGGCCAGTCGCTCGTCGGCGAGGATCGCGGCGCGCTGCCGACCGGCCATCCGGGGCAGCGCCACGGCGAAGAGCGCCAGCCCCACCACCAGCGGCGGGAGCACCAGCGGCAATAGCGCCGGCGCCAGCGTGAGCAGGCCGATCAGGGCGCTGAGCGTCACGACGAGGAACTGCTGTACGGCGGTGAGTACGGCGGCGTACGCCTCGCGGACGATCTCCACGTGCTGGGTCAACCGCGCCACGTCGGCGCTGGTTCCGGAGCGGCCGGTCATGACGGGCCGGCGTACCGCGCTGGACACGACCCGGCGGACCATGTCGTCGCGGAACGGCTCGACCAGGTCGGCCAGCCGGGCGAGGGTCTGGCGGGTACCCCACGCCCCGATCAGGACGGTGACGCCGAGCACGGCGAGCCAGGCCAGGCCGGTGCCTGGACGCCCGGCCAGGAAGCCGTCGTCGACCGCACGCGCGACGACGAGCCCCGACAGCAGAGCCGGCACCGCTTCGAGCAGCGACCAGCCGACCAGCCCCCGCACCTGCGGCCGCCGCGTACGGAGCGAGTCGATCAGCTCTCGGCGGGCGGCGCCATGCACATCTGGGATCCGATGCCTGCCATCCGCCCGGGTCGACGTGGCGCTCATCCCGGCATCCACGCCGCGACGCGCCCGGTGTCCGCCGCGCTCTCAAGCACCACAGGCCGATCGGGTGCCGCGACATCGGCAGCTTCGAACAGCGCCCGGTAGTCGGGATCCGCCCACAGCTCACGATGCGGGGCGACCGCGCGGATGGCGGCGCCGTCGAGCCAGATCACCGCATCGGCACGGGCGGCCGTCGAGGCGCGGTGCGCGACCAGCACCCGCGTCCGCCCGGCCATCCCTACCGTGAGGACGGTGCTGATCTGATGGTCAGTGACGGTGTCGAGACTGGCCGCGACGTCGTCGAGAACGAGAACACGGTTCGCGTGCGCGAAGGTCCGCGCGAGCCCTAACCGCTGCAGCTCCCCGCCGGACATGGGCGCATCGGACAGGGCGGTGCGGTAGCTGCCGGGCATCCGCCGGATGAAGTCGTCGGCCCGGGCGGCCTGGGCCGCGGCGACCACCTCGGATGGGTCGGGGTGGTCGACGCCGAAGGAGATCGCATCAGCCAACGTGGCACCGACGAGGGTGGGTCGCTCGAATCCGTAGCCAACGGCCCGGCGCAGTTGGAGCCGGTCCAGCTGCTGCAACGGCACCCAGTCCAGCAGCACCTCACCCTCGTCGGGCTCGGCCAGCCGCACGATCAGCCGAGCCAGCAGGGACTTGCCGGATCCGGATCGGCCGACCACCGCGACGAGGGCACCGGCCGGGATGACCAGGTTGACCCGGTCCAGGACCGCCCGGTCACCGGAGCGGACGGTCACCTCGCGCAGCTGGACCCGGCCACCCGACGGCGGAAGCACCGACTGCCCGTACGCCGTCGGCTGCTGGTCGAACACGTCCAGCAGGCGCGCGACCGCGGACCGGGCCCGGATCATCCGGCTCAGTGACGGTACGACGCCGCTCATCGTCGCCGCGAGCGCGACGTACTGGCTGGCCGCGAGCAACTCACCCGGCGTGATCCGCCCGCGGGACAGCTGCAGGCCGGCGACCACGAGGACGGCTATCTCCAGCATCGCGAAGAGCAGCATGTCCTGCACCGTGATCCGGCTCTGCGCTCGCCACATTCCGACGCCGTGCCGGTGCAGGTCGTCGAGCGGTTCGAGTACCCGGCGTACCTCCCGGTCGGCGGTGCCGGCGGCCGCGATCGTGCGGGCGCCGGTCAGCGCCTGGACGAGCCGGGAGGCGATGGTGCCCTGGGTGGCGAGGTAGTTGTCGGACAGGTCGGCGGCGTCGCGGGTGAAGATCCACAGCACGGCGACGAGTAGCGGCGCCACGATAAGGAACGTGAGGCACAGCCACGGGTCGATGAGCAACAGCGCGATCGTGCCGCCCACCGCCGGGATGACGGTGGCCACCGCTCGGACCAGGTCCGGCGCGAACGTTCCCGCCTCGGCGGTGTTGCCCACCAGCCGCGCGGTGAGCTCACCGGAGGACAACCGCCGGGTACCGCGCAGTCCCACCCTGAGGACGTGCCCGAAGGCGTCGTGCCGCAGCCGGGACGTCGAGCGGGCGGTCGAACCACCGACCCCGAGATCCTCCAGCGCGTCACCGGCCACGAGCACGGCGATGAGCAGGGCGAGGACGGCCAGCCACGAGAACCCTCCGACGCCGGTGAGCGCATCGCCGCCGGTCTGTAGCACCGCGTCAATGCTCTGGCCGAGTACGGCGGGCAGCGCGAGTTCGGCGGCGGCCAGCACCACGGCGTTGACGGCTAGGACGGCAGCCCACGGGCCCGCTTGCGCGACGACACGGGCCACGAGCCGATTCGTCTCGCGAGACCTGCCCGGGCCGGGGGTCTGGCCCTCCGGGGTCTCGTCCTGCGTCGTACCGTCCAAGTCCTTACCGATCGTTGAGGCCAGCGGACGAGGCTGGCAGTCGTCCCGAAACGGGACGACTGCCAGCTCGCTTCTACGGCGGTGCTCAGCAGAATGCAACGCTGAGGCGGCTCGCGCCACCACACCTACGGCTACGGCGGCTGCGCCGACGTCCACCACCGAACAGGTTGGTCTCGTCAATGTCGAGACCCTGAAGGTCGAGAAGTGCCATGTGTGTTCACCTCCTCCCATCCAGTCGGGCTCGGTCCACCTCGGCGGGACCGAACAGGGGAAGATCGACTCGCTCGTCGTGCAATGCCGCTCCGAGCGCGAGAAGTACGCCGGCGCTTCCGGTGGCGACATCCATCGACAGCCGCAGCGACTGCACGCCGGGAAAGGCGAGCCGGCCCTGGAACTGCACGGCATGCCAGGCCAGCCGCCGGATGTGCGCAGCCACCAGATCGGCGTCGGCCGGCACGGCGCGGCGCCGGTTCTGCAGGTACAGGATCATCCCGGCCCGGCCGGCGAAGAGCCCCGGCTCGATGTAGAACTCTGACCGGGCGGCGACCTCGATCGCCGCCGCCGCGTCGGCGAAGCCGGCGCTGTCTGCGTGCTGGAGGTACTCCTCCAGGACCAGCCCGATGCCGATGCTGCCGTAGGACAGGTACGGCGTCGTCCGGAAGCCTTCGTCGACCTCCAGCGCGCCGTCCTCGCGGAGAATGCAGCGGCGCACGTCCTGGCCGAGCGCCGTAGCGGCGAGTTCCAGTAGGGCCGCGTCACCCGTGCGCTCGTACAGCCGCAGGAAGAGCAGCGCAGGCCCGGAGGAGCCGTGCATCAGCCCGGCGTGCGGGTTCTTACCGCCGCTCATGGTCGGTACGTCGTCGATATCGCCGAGTTCATCCGCGACGAACTCGGCGATCTGTCCGGTCAGCCGCCAGAGGTCGCTGTCACCGGTCAGGGTGGCGAAATGGGCCAGGTTCAGGCCGATTCCGGCGAGTCCGCCGAAGAGGTCCAGGCCGCAGCGGTCCCAGTTGCCGTCGAGTTCCCGGATTCCGATGTCCAGCACGGCCAGGGCGTCGTGGCGCCGGCCCAGGTGTTCCAGCGCGTAGGCGACACCGTGCAGCCCGTCGTAGAAGCCGAAGCGAGTGCCCGGCTGCGGGTTCCGGGCCCGCTGGACCAGCCACTCCTCGTGCTCGGGCAGAGTTCCGGCGCCGGTGGCCGAGAGCGCGAGCAGCACGCCGGCGGCACCGTACGCCAGGTTGAGACCGCCGAGATCGAACTGCCGCACGTCGCCGGGGAAGAGCCGGTCCTCTCGTTCCGGGGTGGCGCTGGCTAGGATGGCGCCGGCGATCGACTCCCGGGCGTCCTTCCAGCCGGCCGGGTCGGCGTCGAGTTCCGGCCAGGTCGGTCCAGCCGGACCACTGGGACGCCTGCCACTTCGTCCCGGGGTGAACCGCCGACGCCCCGGACCGTTGATGACCTCGACGGCCTCCTGCAGGAAGTCGGCCGGAACCGGGAACAACTCGGCGATGTCGACGGCGAACTGCTCGGCCTTGGCCGGGTCCAGCATGATCAGTTCGGTCAGCGGCATGAACATGAACAGCCGCAGGCAGGCAAGGGCGTAGCGGTCGAGGTCGAAGCCGACGCAGTCGCGGCCGGCGGCGAAGGCAGGATCGCCCAGCGACGGGCGCTTGCCCTCGGCGACGTCGGAGGCGATCTCCAGATCGATCAGGACGATCCGGCCGTCCGGGCGGATTAGGACGTTGTAGGGATGCAGATCGCCGATGACGACGTCGCGGCTGTGCGCCTTGGCGACGGCCTCGGCCACCCGGGCGTGCGTGTCGAGCGCCCAGCGGGTGTAGTCGTCGAAGCCGCGGTCCTCGCCGAGCAGCGCCAGCGGGTAGCGGTCGACGAGGCTGTTGCTCAAGGCGGGCCCCTCGACGTGTTCCATGACGAGGAATTCGTGTCCGCCCAGGCTGAAGTAGTCCTTGACCTCAGGCACGATGTCGAGGTCGCCGAGCCGGGTCAGCATGTCCCGTTCCTGGCGCAGTCGTTGGATCGCGTCGGCGCCGTCCATGTCCAGCCCGGCGTACGGGCGCGCCTCCTTGAGCACGACGCCCTCGCCGGTCCGGATGTCCGTCCCGGTGTAGACCCCGCCGCCGTTGGAGAAGTGCAACGGGCGGTCGATCCGGTAGGGCAGGTCGGCCATCGTGGTGGTCGTCCGGGCCTGCAGGTGCGGGGTGAGGAAGTCCGGCACGGACACCCACGGCGGGGTGTAGAACGTCGCGCCGCGACGGTCGGGGACCAACTGCCCTGTGGCGTCCTCGATGGCGGGCTGCAGCTCACCGTCCGCCCCGATGCACCAGCGGTCGCTGAAACCGCCGTACCGGACGTAGACGGGGCCGGCTCCGATGCGCAGGTCGCTGAGGATGTACGGACCGCTCGACCCGCTGAGGGCGGCGTCGAGGTCGGTCACCACCGACTCGAACTGGCGATCGTCGCCCGGATAGACAGTGACGAACTTCCCGCTGGAGCCGCGGTCGGCGTACTTGCCGTTGCTCAGCAGCAGGAGTTGGGCGCTGCGGACGAACTTGAAGGCGATCCCGCGGGCGATGCAGTACTCCCAGATCGTTTCCAGTATGTGCTCGGCGTCGGCAGCCGAGGCGGAGGCGTGCACCTTCCAGCCCTGGTCGGGCAGGGAGACCTGCTCAGGCGAGTAGACGAGCCAGTCCTCGAACTCGGTACGCTTCCAGCCGGCCGGGACCGGGCCGTCGGCGATCGCGAAATCGACATCGTCGTCGCGTGCCAATGTCGGACTGTCAAAGAAGACGGGGTCGACTAGACAGAACCCCTCATAACCTCGCTCCATCGGACCCCCGCAGCTTGAGTGACCCGACGGTAACTCGCTGTAACGTCACCCGCATGGCGATCAGTGAAATTGGGCGCTATTTCGGGTGGCACACTCCCTTGATGAGTTGAATTTCCCGGCTTGCCCCGTTCACGCTTGATGTCCTTTTCGTGTCACAGCGACTCAATAGCGTGAACCCAGACTGCCGCCTGTTCCGGGCGCGCCGGGAAGCTGCCGGCCGGCGCGGTGAGCAGCTGCCAGATGACGGGATCCAGATGCGCCTGCGCCCCCTCGCGCCAGATCCGGTCGTCGCTGCCCTGGCGCGTGCGCAACCGCTCAACCGCCAGGTCAGCGAGCGGGCGCCGGACGCGGTCCTCGAACCGGGCGGCGTCGCCGTCGGCCGCGGCGAAGCGGGACTGCAAGGCGTGCAGGTCGCCGAATGACGAGCGCTGCTGCGCTACCGGCTCGCTGCCCGGTGCCAGGTCGCCGGCGTCTTCCCGTGGAAGGTCGGCCAGCGCCGTCCCGCCCGCGCAGATCAGGACACCCGCGACCAGGCACACCGCGAGCGGTACGCCGACGTCGTAGAGCAGCGACAGCACGAAGCCGAGCCCGCCCAGGACGAGCCCGACAAGCACCACCGTCGCCACCTTCGCCGCCCGGGACGGGTTCACAGCCGAACCCCCGAGCGCAGCTCGGTCTGCAGTACGCCGAGCGCCCGGCGGGCCTCCGCCCGCACCTCGGGACCCACCTGGTGCCGGGAGAACCGGGCCTCGCGGTACAACTCGGCCAGCCGGGCGAGCGGGCCGGCGGAGATCAGCTGCTCCGCGGACAGCCGCTCGGCGTACTCGCGCGAGGTCTCACTGGGCCGCAGCGCAGAGCCGGCCGCGGTCGCCGTCTGGATCAGCAGCAGCCAGCACGCGACGACGGCATCGCGGGCTTCGCCGCGATCCAGGCGGTCCAACGCCTGGTCGACGGCCGCGGCGAGCTCAGGAGCGATCCGCTGGACCTGGTCCGGCTCGCCCGCGGCGCCGGCTGAGCTGCGCCGCCGGCGAAGCTGTGGGCGCGGGAGAATTCCCAGGAGGCTGAGTACGCCGACACCCATCAGGACGACCAGCAGCACGGTCGTCACGACGACGAGGACGTTGGCCGGTACGACGTCCTGTACGCCGGGGAGCTCACCGAAGTCCTCGGCCTGCTCGCCGCGGGGGTCCGGCACCTGGGCCGGCGGCTGCGGCGCGGCGCCGGTGGCCGTCGGGGTCGCCGTACTCGCCGCTGACCGGTCCGTGTACGGGCCGGCCCGGGCGACCAGCGCGACGGCCACGAGCACCAGCAGGACCATCGCGACCAACGGCAGGGTGCGCCGTTCGCCCGACGCCGGCGATCGTGCCGTCACTGCTCGCCGGTCAGCTCGACCGCCCGGGCGAAGACCGCGTCGAGCATCGGCTCGGTGAGCCGACCGGTGAAGGTGTTCTGCTGGCTGACGTGGTAGCAGCCGAGCACGCTCAGGCCGCCGAGCTGCACCTCGGCACCGTGGGCAAAGACCGGCCGGGGCCTCGGAACAGGCAGACCGCATCCGGCCAGCGCCGGCCACAAGGCGGTCCAGCCGAATCCACCGAGTACGACGACGGCTCGCAGGGTGGGAAGCAGGATCTGCAGCTCGCGTTCCAGCCACGGCCGGCAGGTGTCGCGCTCGACCGGGGTGGGCTTGTTGGCCGGCGGCGCGCAGCGCACCGCGGCTACCACCCGCACGCGGCGGACCCGCAGTCCGTCGTCGGCGGACACCGAGGTGGGCTGGTTGGCCAGGCCGGCGCGGTAGAGCGCGGCGAAGAGCCAGTCGCCGCTGCGGTCGCCGGTGAACACCCGTCCGGTCCGGTTGCCGCCGTGCGCGGCGGGGGCCAGCCCGACGACGGCGATGCGGGCGTCGTCCGGTCCGAATCCGGGCACCGGGCGTCCCCAGTACTGCTCACCGGCGAAGGACGCCCGGCGGGTGCACGCCACCTGCTCGCGCCAGCTCACCAGCCGTGGGCAGGCCCGGCACTGTGACACCGCCGCATCGACAGCGAGCAGGTCGGCACAGCCCGCCGCGTCCCGGCGTACCGCGTCCGGGCTGTCCGCGACCGGCTGCTCCACCGCGGCTCCCTCCGGTCGGCTCTGGGAAGTGATCGTGCCATCCAGGCGGCAACGCTGCGGCGTACGGCGACAGGCGGCATGATCTAGTGGACAGGCAAGATTCAGCAGCAGGGAGGCGCGGCGTGGCTGGAGCACTGGGCAAGGTCGGCTGGAAGGTCCTCGGCTACGGGTTCGCCATTCCGGCCGGGATCGTCGTGCGCAAGGCGATCAACGCGGCCTGGACCACTGCGGTCGGATCGGCCCCGCCGAAGAACCCGGAAGCCCCCGGAACCCAGTGGCGCGAGGCCATCGCCTGGGCCGCCGCCTCGGGGGTCGCCGTCGCTGTGGCGCGGATGGTCGCCGCCGACGGCGCAGCGAGGGCGTACAAGACGCTCACCGGCCAGCTGCCTCCCGGGTTGGAGGACGGCGGCCCCTGACCCGGAGCCCGCCGGGTTTCCGCCAAACCGACCGACCCTCTTCCTTCCACCGACCCTCTTCCTACGCGACGATCATGAAGATGTGTGGCCCGATTTGGACGAATTGTCCGATTATCGACCACCGGATCTCCATGATCGTCAGGGTGGGGGGCGCTGCTCCGAGCGGCGAGCGCGGAGCCGGCCGGTCAGCGGATCAGCCAGGCTCAGCGGATCAGGCCGAGGGCGATCCCGTCGAGGATGTCGTGTTCGCTGACGGTCACCTCGTCGATCTCCAGCGCATCCATCAGGACCCGCAGCACCAACGCGCCGCCGCCGATCACGTCCACCCGGCCGGGATGCATCACCGGCAGGCCCGCCCGGCGCTGCCGGCTCATCGTCAGCAGGCCGGAGGTCACCGAACGAACCTGGCCTACCGGGATCCGGCTGCCGTGGATACGCGCGGCGTCGTACGCCGGCAGCTCCAGCGCGAGCGCTGCCACCGTCGTGACCGAACCGGCGAGCCCCACGAACGTGCGGGTCAGCTCGACCGGCACGGCCTGCCTTATCTCATCGATCGCCGCCCGGATGTCGGCCTCGGCCGCTCCAACTTGATCAGGGGTGGGCGGGTCGTCGGTGAGGTGGCGCTCGGTGAGGCGGACGCACCCGATGTCCGAGCTCAGCGCCGCCACAATCGAGGACTCCGCACCGACGGGAGATCCGAGGACGACCTCCGTCGAACCTCCGCCGATGTCCGCGACGAGGACAGGCGGCACCGCGTCGGGCAGGCCCGACACCGCCCCGGAGAACGAGAGCCGAGCCTCCTCGTCGCCGCTGATCACCTCGGGCTCCGCGCCCAGCGTGGCGAGCACCATCGCCCGGAAGTCCTCCCGGTTGCCCGCATCGCGGGTGGCGCTCGTCGCCACCATCCGGACCGCCTGCACTCCGAGGTCGCGGATCTGCTCGGCGTACGACGTCAACGCCACCCTCGTCCGCTCGATGGCCTCCGGCGCCAGCAGCCCGGTGCGATCCACGTCCTGCCCCAGCCGGACGATCTCCATACGGCGTACGACGTCGCGCAGCCCGGTCGGATCGACGTCGGCGACGAGCAGCCGGATGGAGTTCGTGCCGCAGTCGACCGCCGCGACCCGCATGCTCGTCACCCGGTTTGCTCCACGCACGGCCCGGCCGACCACCACTGCGGCAGCAGCTCCAGCGCCTCGTCGCCGAGCGGGTTGACGCCCGGTCCGGCAGCGAGGGAGTGCGCCACGAGGGCATGCAGGCACTTCACCCTGGTGGGCATCCCTCCGGCCGACTCCCGCGTCGGGAGCTCCGTGACCTCGTCGCGGCGGCGCAGGTAGTCCTCGTGCGCGGCGGCGTACCGGCCGGCGAGGTCGTCATCCGAGCGGATCCGCTCGGTCATCCCGGCCATCAAGCCGGAGGCCTCCAGCGTCCCGATTGCTGCATTCGCCCGCGGGCAGGTCAGATAGAACAACGTCGGGAACGGTGTCCCGTCCGGCAGCCGGGGCTCGGTGCCGATCACGTCGGGCAACGCGCACGGGCAGCGGTGGGCCACCCAGAAGGTTCCACGGGGCTCCCGACCGAGTTGCGCAGTCACCGCCGCCCGGACCGCCGTCGGGCCCGCGGCATCCGCACGATGATCATGGGATTGTGCCGGTTCTGACCGGCCGAACTCCATGATCATGGCGGTGGGTCAGCCGGAGTCGGCGCGCCGGACGGATTCACCGAGCCGCTCCAACCACGAGCCGCCGTCCGCCGGCGCGGCGGTTTCCGCCGGTTCTGCCGGCACCGGAGCCGCCTCACCGCCGACGACGATGAACACCCGGTCGCCGGGCATGGCGTAGTGCAGCCGCTCCCGTGCCTGTGCCTCGATGTAGGCCGGATCCTGCAGTTGGGCCTTCACCTCCTCGAGGGCATCCACCCGCGCCTGGGTCTCCCGTGCGGTCTGCTCCAAGGTGGCGATCTGGCCGCGCTGGCCGACGTACTCCTTGATCGGGTACGCCAGGCTGAGGACCAGCGCGCACAGCACCACGCCGAGCAGGACCGCCCGCCCCGTCATTCCCGCCGGGGAGCGCCGGGTGAGCCGAGCCTGCGAGCCGGCGGTCGCCCGCGTCGGGCCGGGGCCGGTGGTTCGGCGCTGCCGGCTGGGAGCGCTGCGGGACTGGCGCTGCCCGGCCACGCGGCGGCCGCGGGCGGACGGGCGCCGGCGCTCGGGGGTTGGACGAGACAGCGAGACCATCGGCTAATCGACCGCAGGCGCGGGCTCGTGCCCGGTGAAGGCGGCGCGTGGGAACGCTGCCCGGCCGGCGTAGCGCGCGGCGTCGTCGAGCTCCTCCTCGATCCGCAGCAGCTGGTTGTACTTCGCGACCCGCTCGCTGCGGGCCGGGGCACCGGTCTTGATCTGCCCGCAGTCGGTGGCCACCGCGAGGTCGGCGATCGTGGTGTCCTCGGTCTCCCCGGAGCGGTGGCTCATCATGGCTCGCATCCCGTTGCGATGCGCCAGGCCGACGGCGTCCAGGGTCTCGGTCAGCGTGCCGATCTGGTTGACCTTGACCAGCAGCGCGTTCGCCGAGCGCTCCTCGATGCCGCGCCGCAGCCGGACCGGGTTCGTCACGAACAGGTCGTCGCCGACGATCTGAACCCGATCCCCGACGGCGGCGGTCAGCTCGGCCCAGCCGGCCCAGTCGTCCTCGGACAACGGGTCCTCGATCGAGACGATCGGGTACGCCGAGAGCAGGTCGGAGTAGTAGGCGATCATGTCGGCCGCGCTCTTGTCGGCCCCCTCGAACCGGTAGCCCTGGTCGCTGTGAAATTCGGTAGCCGCCACGTCCAGCGCCAGCACGATGTCCGTGCCGAGCGACAGCCCGGCAGCGTCGATCGCCTCGGCGATCAGGTCGAGTGCCGCCCGGTTGGTGGGCAGGTCCGGGGCGAAGCCACCCTCGTCGCCGAGGCCGGTGCTGAGCCCCTTGCCCCTGAGCACGGACTTCAGGGCGTGGTAGACGCGGACTCCCACCTCCAGTGCCTCGGCGTACGTCGCCGCACCCACCGGTGCGATCATGAACTCCTGGACGTCGACGTTGCTGTCCGCGTGGGCGCCGCCGTTGAGGATGTTCATCATCGGCACCGGCAGCAGATGTGCCGACGGCCCGCCGACATAACGGAAGAGCGGCAGGGCGCAGGACTGGGCGCCGGCCCGGGCCACCGCCAGAGACACTCCGAGCAGCGCGTTCGCACCGAGCCGCGACTTGTCCTGGGTGCCGTCGAGGTCGATCAGCCGCTGGTCGATCAGTCGCTGCTCGGTCACCTCGAAGCCCAGCAGCTCCGGCCCGATGTCCTCCAGAACCGCCGCCACCGCCCGGCGTACCCCCTTGCCGCCGTAGCGCGGCCCGCCGTCACGCAGTTCGACTGCCTCGAAGGCGCCAGTGGAGGCACCGCTGGGAACGGCGGCGCGGGCGAGGGTCCCGTCGTCGAGCGCGACCTCGACCTCCACCGTGGGATTGCCGCGCGAGTCCAGGATCTCGCGGGCGCCGACGGCCTCGATGCTGGCCACTGCTGTGTCCTCCTCGGCGAACGGGGTGCGGCGACGCCGGTGTGACTGCCGTCGTCGGCGAGGGTAGTCGGCGCGGGCGTTTGCGCAGCGCCGCCCCGCCGGGGGCTGGCAACGCGTTCCGGCCGGCCGGAGTGGGATAGTCCCAGCCCATGGGGCTCCTTCGATTGCGCGCGGTCAAGCAGATGCTGCTCGGCCTGATCCCGCTCGTCGTTGTCTCGGTAGTCCTCATCGTGGTGATGTCCCTGCGGCTGGCCGGCGCCAGCGCGCCGCTGCGGGCGGCGACGTCGAACGCGACGGCGGTCGTCACCTCGACCGGGCTGGGCGGGGACGGCCGGCAGGTCGCGGTGGAGTACGCCGACGAATCCGGCTCGACCCAAAGCGGCCGGCTCACCCTGGACAGCGCCCAGGAGATCCCGCTCGGCCAGCAGATCGTCGTTGCCTACGACCCTGACCGGCCGGCCGTCGTCTACGCCCCGGGCGATGCCCTGACCTCCGCTGTCGACGACCTGCAAGGCGGCGTGGTCATCGTCGCGCTGACCCTCATCGGCTCGCTCGCGGTCACCGGGGTCCGGCTGGTACGCCGGCGTCCGCTGGCCACCGCGGATCGCCGGCAGGTGCAGGTGCACCGGAGGAGGTACCGGCGTGGCCTGTCCGACCGGACCTGGTTCGTCGTCGACACCGAGCGCGGTCCGGTCTGGGTGCCGGTCTACTGGGATGCGGCAGTGGAGCGGGTCGGGGAGCAGCCGGTCACCGTTGCGGCGTACGGGTCGCCGTTGGCGGACTCGCTGATCGCCTTCGACGTGTACGGCGCCACCGTGTGGCCGTCGGGGCGGCGCCGCCTGGACGCCCCGAAGGGCGTGGAACGCGACCTCGAACCGCCCACCGGCGAGGTGTCGATGCCGAGGCAGGCTCGCGCCGACGCGGTCCTGCTGTTGCTGGCGCCGCTGCTCGGCCTGCTGTGGGCCTACATCGACGAGAGCGGCGCGGCCGGCTTCGCGTTCGCGACAGCGATGGCGGTGGGGCTGCTGTTTTGGCTGCCGGCGATCTACGGATCAGATCCCACCTGAGCGAACCTGCCGTGATTCGTCGCTCCGCTGGGCCCGATCATGAACGTTCTGGACGGTTCTCCGCGGCAAATGGGGCGATTCGCGTCCGGACCACCATGATCATCGGGCATGGAGGGCTGCGGCGACGGGACGGCGCGCAGCTGAGATGCCGACGAACCCGCCTGCGAGAGCCACTAGGACCGGAGTGAGGCCTCGTCGATGTCGACTCCGACGACTCTGGCAATGCGATCGAGGTCCGCGTCGTGGGCCAGTAAGGCCACTCCGCGACGCCGTGCCACGGAAGCGATCATGCAGTCAATCATGCCCCGGGGGGTGACCCCGGTTCGGCGGCACCGCCGGTAGATGTCAGCCGCGGCGCCGAAGTCGGTGACGGCGTCGAAATGCAGCAAAGGGAAGCGGAGCAGCAGGCGGCGCAGATCGGCTTCGCGCTCGTCGCTTCGCGCTCCCGCCAGCACCTCCATCACCACGGGCTCGGTCACGGCAAGCGGACCATCGGAGGCGATCAGTTGGCTCAGTCGTTCATCGACGGCGCTCCCGGTAGCCCGGTCGTACTCGATCCAGGCCGACGTGTCGGCCAGGATCACGCCAACCCGCGGGGGCCGAAGTCGGCAGGAGGGTCGCCCATGGCGGCCGCTCCTCGCATCGCCAGTGCCTCCTCCCGGGTCATCGGCCTGCCGGCGAGGTTCCGCAGGGCGAGGTCGACAGCCTCGGTCTTCGTCCGCACCCCGTAACGGTCCATGATCGCCTGGATGTAACCGTCCTCGATCTCGATGTTCGTGCGTGTCCTAGCCATACACGTACCATACACCTAGCGTGTA
>Ga0136640_10000086_pt1 | contig 30812 bp, 27 predicted proteins | sample AntDrymUQ8642106_2_FD_105498 | JGI IMG/M metagenome (GOLD analysis project Ga0136640, IMG submission 105498) | Polar desert sand microbial communities from Dry Valleys, Antarctica - metaG UQ864 (21.06) | ecosystem: Environmental > Terrestrial > Soil > Desert | place: Antarctica: Dry Valley...
CGCCATGGGTGACCATGTCGATCCGGATGTCGCCGACGTCCTTGGGCGCGGCCGCCTCGCCGCCGCCACTGTCGCCGGCGACTTCTTCATCACCACCGCTGGTGTCGCTGCCGGTGCTGCAGGCGGACAGCAGCAGCACTCCGACCGCGAGCACCGCCGACAACCTCTTCTTGATCGCCATGTCGATTCCTCTCGTCCTGCCGGGTGCGTCACCCAGCTGCTTGTCCCCACGCTCAGGTGGCGGTAGGGAAGTTGAGGTGCGCGAGAGATTCCTCGCGCACATGCGGCCAGCGGGTCGACACGACCTTGGCCCGGGTGTAGAAGCGGACCCCTTCGGGGCCATGGATGTGGTGATCGCCGAACAGCGAGTCTTTCCAGCCGCCGAACGAGTGGTAGGACATCGGCACCGGGATCGGCACATTGACACCGATCATCCCGACCTGCACGCGTCGCTGAAACGATCGGGCCACCTCACCGGACGAGGTGAACACCGCCGTGCCGTTGCCGTACGGGTTGGCGTTGACCAGATCGAGCGCCTCGTCCAACGAGCCGACCCGCAGCACTACGAGCACCGGCCCGAAGATCTCCTCGGTGTAGACCGACATGTCGGTGGTCACCTGGTCGAGCAGGGTGGGACCGACGAAGAAGCCGTCTGCGCCGTCCGGCACCTGCAGCTCACGGCCGTCGACAACGACGGTGGCACCGTCCTTTTCGCCAGCGTCGACGGCGTCCAGCACACGCTCGCGTGCGGCAGCGCTGACGAGTGGACCCATCTGGGCGGCACTGTCCGTGCCGGCACCGACGGTGATGGCCGCCGTTCGACTGCTCACCGCCTGCACGAGCTGGTCCGCGACCTGTCCGACGGCCACCACCGCCGAGATCGCCATGCAGCGCTGGCCAGCCGACCCGTACCCGGCCGCCACCAGCTGATCGGCAGCGAAGTCGACGTCTGCGTCCGGCATCACCACCGCATGGTTTTTGGCTCCGCCGAGGGCCTGCACCCGCTTCCCGCTCTCACTGGCACGCCCGTGCACGTAGCGCGCGATCGGTGTGGACCCGACGAAGCTCACTGCGTCGACATCTGCGTGGCCGAGCAGGGCGTCGACCACGTCCTTGTCACCGTTGACGATGTTGAACACCCCGTCCGGCAGCCCTGCCTGTGCGTACAGCCGGGCCACCAGCTCGGATGCCCCGGGCACCCGCTCGCTCGGTTTCAGCACGAAGGTGTTGCCGCACGCGATCGCCACCGGGTGCATCCACATCGGCACCATCACCGGGAAGTTGAACGGGGTGATTCCCGCACAGACCCCCAGTGGCTGGCGGAACGAGTGCGAGTCGATGCCGCTGGACACCTGGTCGCTGAACTCGCCCTTGAGCAGTTGCGGGATGCCGCAGGCGAAGTCGACGACCTCGCGCCCACGCACCACCTCACCCCGGGCATCGTCGAGGGTCTTGCCGTGCTCGAGCGACACCACCCGGGCGAGCTCGTCGGTGTGCCGGTCGACCAGCTCGCGAAAGGCGAACAACACCCGCACCCGGGCGCTCAGAGAGGTCTGCGACCACGGGCCGAAAGCCGCCCGAGCCGCCGACACCGCAGCGTCGACATCCTCCGCGGTGCCCAGCCGCACCTGCGCTTGCGGCCTGCCCTGCGCGGGGTCGAAGACGTCACCGGTGCGGCTGCCACTACCGGCAGTCTCCAACCCTGCGATCCAGTGCTCGATGGTGCGCACGTCAACTGCCTCCTTCGGTCGGGCCCTGACCATACGGCGCCGCGGGGCGCAGGTACGGCTGCTGCGCCTGCTTGTGGCGCTCATAGTCGGCGCGCGCCGCGCGGGTCGAGTCCAGCGCGGACACCTCCGCCACCGGCACCTCCCACCACGCAGGGCTGGACGGTGCCGCCACCAGCGGGTCGGTCTCCACGTGCACGACCGTGGTGTGGTCGGACTCGCGGGCCTTCACCAGCGCCGCGCGCAACTCGTCCACTGTGCTCACCGCGTGCACGTCGGCACCGAGACTTGCCGCGTTGGCCGCCAGGTCGACCGGCAACCGGTCGCCGTCCAGGCCGGTCTGGGTGCGGTAACGGTAGCGGGTGCCGAAGCGCCGGGTGCCGAGTGACTCGCTGAGCGCACCGATCGAGGCGAAGCCGTGGTTCTGCACCAACACCACAACGAGCTTGACCCCCTCGGCGACCGCGGTGACCAGCTCGGTGGCCATCATCAGATACGACCCGTCGCCGACGACAACCAGCACCTCGCGGTCCTCGCCCTGGTCGAGCGTGGCGAGCTTGACCCCCAGGCCACCGGCCACCTCATAGCCCATGCAGGAGTAGCCATACTCGACGTGGTAGCCCTTGCGGTCGCGGGTGCGCCACAGCTTGTGCAGATCGCCCGGCATCGACCCGGCAGCGCACACCAGCACGTCCGTCGGTGCAGCCACGTCGTTGAGCACGCCGATCACCTCTGACTGTGCCATCGGCGGCCCGTGCCCCAGCGTGTATGCCCTGCCGACTGTGTCGTCCCACTCCCGCGCCAGCGTGCCTGCGCGTTCGGTCCAGTCCCCTTCAGCGGTCCAGCCCACGAGAGCCTTGTGCAGGCCGCTCAGCCCCTCGCGGGCATCGGCGACCAGCGCGGTCGCCGACTGCTTGTGAGCGTCAAATGCCGCGACGTTGAGGTTGACGAAGCGCACCTGTGGGTTCGCGAAAACGGTGCGCGATGCGGTGGTGAAGTCGCTCCAGCGGGTGCCCACCCCCACCACCACGTCGGCGTCGGCAGCCAGCGAGTTGGCGGCGGTGGTTCCGGTGGCGCCCACCGCTCCGACCGCCTGGGGATGGTCATAGGTCAACGCACCTTTGCCGGCTTGGGTCTCGGCGACGGGTGTGCCGGTGGCCTCGGCGAATGCTCGCAGCTCCGCGGTGGCCCCGGCGTAGATCACGCCCCCACCGGCCACCAGCAGCGGCCGTCGAGCAGAGCGCAGCACCTCGACTGCAGCGGAAAGCGTCACCGGCTCCGGCACCGGACGCGGCACGTGCCAGACGCGGGTGTCGAACAACTCGACTGGCCAGTCAAACGCCTCGGCCTGGACGTCCTGCGGAAGCGACAGCGTCACCGCACCGGTCTCCACCGGGTCGGTCAGCACCCGCATTGCTGCCAGCAGGGCCGCCGGCAGCTGCTCGGGGCGCTGGATGCGGTCGAAGTACCGTGACACCGGCCGGAACGTGTCGTTGACGCTGACGTCCAGGCTGCCCGCGTGCTCAAGCTCTTGCAGCACCGGGTTGGCGACCCGGGTGGCGTAGGTGTCGCCGGGCAGCAACAGCACCGGCAGCCGGTTGATGGTGGCCAGCGCGGCGCCGGTGACCATGTTGGTCGCACCCGGCCCGATCGACGAGGTCACCGCATACGTCGCCAACCGGTCACACTGCCGGGCGTAGCCCACGGCCGCGTGCACCATGGCTTGCTCGTTGCGGCCCTGCCGGTAGCGCAGGCGAGGCCGGTTCGGCTGCTCACCGGCGTTGGCACTGGCCTCGTCCTCCAGCAGCGCCTGCCCGATGCCGGCCACGTTGCCATGCCCGAAGATGCCCCAGCAGCCGGCGATGAAGCGCTGTTGCTGGCCGTCACGCTCGACCTGCTGCGCGGCGAGGAAGCGCACCACCGCCTGCGCCACGCTCAACCGGATCGAGTCGGTCATGCCCGCTCCCCTTTCGCTGAGCTGTCGGCTGGCGCAGCACTAGCGAGCGGCAGTCGCTCATCGACCAGCTGCCCCTCCCATCCGTTACGCACCCAGGCGTGCGCAGGGTCGTCGCAGATGTTCCACGCTCGCTCGCCCGGCCCGGCCATGACGTTGAGGTAGTACAGGTGGTACCCCGGCGCCGCCATCGACGGACCGTGCCAGCCCTGCGGGACCAGCACCACGTCGCCGGTGCGCACCTCGGCGAGCACATCCACATCGGCACCGGCGTGACCGTACACCCGCTGATATGCGAGCCCTGGGCTCTCTGGGCCGGGAGCAACCTCGAAGTAGTAGATCTCCTCGAGCACGCTCTCACCGGGCCGGTCCTCGTCATGCTTGTGCGGTGGCCAGCTGGACCAGTTGCCCGCCGGCGTCAGCACCTCGCAGACGATCAGCCGTTCGGCTGCCAGTGCCGCCGGGGTACCGATGTTGTTGACCTGCCGGCTTGCCTGCCCGGCCCCGCGCAGCTCGACCGGCACATCGGCTGCGGCCAGGTGGGCCACCGCCGGCGCTGCGGCTTCTGGGGCTTGGACATCCGACCCGCAATCGGTCCTCGCGGTGGCGATGGCGAAGCGTCCCCCGTCGACGCTGCTCAGGCGAACCGTTCTCCCTGCCGGCACGTACGCGGTGTCGGTAATGCCGGTGAACACGCTCTCGCGACCCTGCAAGGCGATGCTGTCGTCGTCGACCGTGACCGTGCAGCCACCGGCGAGCGGCACGACCAGCAGCTCGGTGCCGCCGATGTCGGTGCCGTCGGCCAGCTCGAGCAGCTGCCCCGCTGCCAGCTCGACGACCTGCAGCCCACAGTGGGTCCAGCCGGCTCGAGCCGGGTCGATGTGCACCTGCCAGGGCGCCTCGCCGGTCGAGCCGGCGGGCAGGTGCAACTCACGCGCCGTCTGCGTCATGTCATCAGCTCCACGGTGGCGTCGACCGCAGCCGCGACGTCACCGTCAGGGGGATAGAGCAACGAACGCCCCACCACCAAGCCGACCGCACGTGGATAGGCAAGCGCCTTGCGCCAGGTGTCTCGCTGCGCGGCCGAGTCGACCGCCACCTCGCCGCCGAGCAGCACCACGGGCAGTGTGGTGGCGGCCAGCACCTGCTCCATCTCGGGCACGACCGGCAGCTTGAGCCAGGTGTAGGCGGACGTGCCGCCGAGGCCCGCAGCAACCGTCGCGGAGCGCACGGCGGCCTCCGCAGTGAGAATGTTGCGCACCCGACCGTCGACCGACTCACAGATGAACGGCTCGATCAGGGCGAGCAACTCGCGCGCCGCCAGCGCATCGACTGCTTCGGCACACGACTGCAGTGTGGGCGACGTGAACGGGTCCGCCGGGTCGATGCGCAGCAACATCTTGCCGCCCTGCAGACCGGCTGTGGCGATGGCGGCTGCGCTGTAGCCGGTGAAGCGGTCGTCAATCTCGAACGCCGTGCCCGCAAGGCCGCCTCGGTTCATCGACCCGAGGACAACCTTGCCCTCCAGCGCCCCGAGCAGCATCAGATCGTCGACCACGTCGGCGGTGCCCAGCACCCCGTCCACGCCGGGCCTGGACAAGGCGGTGCACAGCCGGTCGAGCAGCTGCGGACGATCGCCCATGGCGAAGGCCCGGTCGCCGGCGCGCAGCGCCCCACGGGCTGGGTGGTCGGCAGCAACAAGCAGCAGTCGGCCGGTGGCGCCGAGCAGGCTGTCGGGGCGGCGCCGGGCCGCAGCCGCCTGCTGTACCCGCTGCGGAGTGCGCAGGCGGACGCCCGGCAGGTCATCGATCTGCAGCGGCCGGGTCCCGGGGTCCACACTCATCCGAGCGCTCCACGCAGAAAGTTGATGCTGGTGGCAGCATCTGCCAGCGGCTGGTCCGGCTGAGCGTCCTGCAGCATCACGTCCTGCTCCAGCACGTACCAGCCTTCGTAGCCTGCGCGCTCCAGCATGCGCACCAGGCTGGCGATGTCGATGTCGCCCTGGCCCAGGGGCCGGAAGAGACCACCGCGGACAGCCTCCGCGAACGTCGACGCACCGGTGCGCACCCGGTCGGCGGCAGCGGCATCGACATCCTTGAGATGCACGTGCAGCACCCTCTGTGCCCACTCGGTCACCAGCGCGACCGGGTCGGTGCCGCCCAGCAACAGATGACCGGTGTCCAGGCAGAGGCCCACGTCGGAGCCGGTCAGCACGTGGTCGACCTCGGCCCGGGTCTGCACCATGGTGCCCACGTGCGGGTGCAGCGCGACCACCACGCCTCGCGCTGCCCCGCGCTTGGTGACTTCATCGAGATGATCCAGCAGGACCGACCACTGAGCATCGTTCAACTCTGCGCGCAGGTCGTAACCGGATGCGCCGCTGGCAGCGGCCAGCACCACCACATCCCCACCGGCGGCCACGCAGGCATCGGCGAAACGATCGACCAGGTCGCCCGGATGAGTGTTCGCGTCGTGCAACACCACCGGCAAAAACCCGCCAACCGCGCGCAGCTCGTAGGTCGCCAACATGGCTGTCCGCTCGGTGGGCTCCGCCGGCAAGAAATCGACCGGACCGAACTCGGTGGCGTGCAGCCCGAGGTCACGGATCTGGCTCAACACGACCGCGGGGTCGAGCTGAACACCCCAGCCCGGCACCTCGCATACGCCCCAGGAGATCGGCGCGGCAGCCACCCGGTCCAGCTTCATCGGAGCGTGGGTGACGGGAGTGGCTGCCGAAGACCGCACATGACTGTGGAGTCTCGTCCCGGTGAACTCGAGATGTCAAGGCTATGTCTTGACATCTTGACGTAGACACGCCTGACACAGATGCTTGCCGCTATGGCGGTTCGTCCAACCATCGCGCTGGACCGGTCGAGCCCGGTGCCCTTGTACTTCCAGGTGGCCGAACAACTGGAAGCGGCCATCGTCGACGGTGCACTGTCGCCCGGCGACCGGATCAGCAACGAGGTCGACCTGGCAGGGTCACTGGGGTTGTCGCGACCGACGCTGCGGCAGGCGATCAAGGTGCTGGTCGATAAGGGCATGTTGGTGCGCAAGCGCGGGGTCGGCACCCAGGTGGTCGGCAATCAGATCCACCGATCACTCAAGCTGACCAGCCTCTACGACGACCTGCATCGCGAGGGGCAGCATCCACGCACCGACGTGCTGGTTTGTGAGGTGGTGCAGGCGCGAGACGATGTCGCCGCTGAGCTCGGGCTCGAACCGGGCACCGCCGTGTGGTCGTTGGAACGGGTACGACGGGTAGGTGGCGAGCCGCTGGCACTGCTGCACAACTACCTGCCGGTCGACGTCACCGACCTGCGTGCGGCAGACCTCGAGACCGAGGGACTGTATGCAGTGCTCCGCGAGGCAGGGGTGCGGCTGCGGGTCGCCAACCAGCGCATCGGTGCGCGTCGAGCCGAGGCTCGGGAGGCGCGGTTGCTTGACGAGCGGCGCGGGGCACCGCTGCTCACCATGCAACGCCTCGCCTACGACGACACCGGCCGGGCAGTCGAGTTCGGCAATCACACCTACCGCCCCGAGCTCTACTCGTTCGAGCTGAACCTCGTCGACCGGCAGTGACCCCCCAGCGGACCTGCGGTGACCTGCTGCGCGTCGGCGATGCCTCACTCGACCCATCGTTGACTCAGCCGCAGCACCGGGGAGCTGCCGTCGCCGACCCAGGAGCGACGCGACCTCGACCGCGACCTCGACCGGGATCGCCGCGACCGGGCGAGGTCAGCCGCGCCCACTAAGCCCGCCTCGTTGCCCAGGTGTGCCCGGACGATGCGCGCCTCGGACCGGAAACCTCGCCCGGTCAGGGTGCGCCGGTAGGACTCGCGAGCGGGCGCCAGCAGCAGCTCACCGGCCGCGGACACGCCGCCGCCGACGACGAACAGGCCGGTGTCCAGAGCAGCGGCCAATCCGGCCATGCCCACCCCGAGCCACTGCCCGACCTCGCCGATCAGCTCCTGGGCGGCCGGATCGCCGTGCCTGGCCGCCTCGGACACCATCGGGCCGGTGATCTCGGCAGGCGCGACCCCGGCATCGGCCAGCAGCGGCTGCACCAGCGGCGAGCCGGTCGCGGCCATGTCGCGCGCCTCTCGCACCAGCGCGTTGCCGCTGGCGTACTGCTCCCAGCAGCCGCGATTGCCGCACTCACAGCGATGACCCCCAGGCACCACCTGCATGTGCCCGAACTCGCCCGCCATCCCGTGCCGTCCCCGGTACAGATGCCCGCCAAGCATGATGGCGCCGCCGATGCCGGTGCCCAGCGTGATGCAGACCAAGTCCTCCTCGCGCTGGGCGGCGCCGAACCGAAACTCCGCCCAGGCTGCCGCGTTGGCGTCGTTCTCGACCACGACGGCCATCCCGATCCGACGCTGCACGGCATCACGTAGCGGCTCGTGTCGCCACGCCAGGTGCGGGGCGAACAGTACCGTCGACCGGGTGATGTCGACGAAACCGGCGGCTCCGATGCCGACGCCGACAACATAGTGCCGAGACCGCAACTCGCGGACGATGTCGGCGATGGTGTCCTCGACCTCGGTCGGGCTGGTGCTGGGGGTGTCGCGGCGGGTGCGATCCACCACGTTGCCATCGGGGTCGACGACTCCAGCTGCGACCTTGGTGCCGCCAATGTCGATCCCGATCGCGAGGCGCTCCAGCAATGGCACGCCAGCATTCTGGCAGAGGCCGCCCACCACCGAGCGCTCCAGCAGGTCAGGGCTCGCGGGTCAGGGTTGGCGGGCCAGGTCTCCGGCGCCGACGATTCCCGCGGTGTTGCCCATCTCGGCCAGCCGGATCTGCAGGATCGGCCGGTGACCGCGCCCACTCAGCTCGCGGCCGAACGTCTCGCGCAGCGGACCGAGCAACAGATCGCCGGCCGCCGACACACCGCCACCGATAACAGCCACCGCCGGGTCCAAGATGTCGGCCAGCGAGGCCAGACCGGCGCCCAGCCACCGACCCACGTCGCTGACCAGCTCTTTGCTGGCCAGGTCCCCATCGCGTGCCAGCTCGGTTATCATCGGGCCCTGCAGAGCGCTCACATCACCGCCACACGCCTCCTTTAGTGCACCCGCCAGCGGTGATCCCGACTGCACCAGGTCGCGCGCCTCGCGGACCAGCGCCCGCCCGCTGGCGTACTGCTCCCAACAGCCACGATTGCCGCACCCGCAGCGCTCGCCGCCCTGCGGCACCACTCTCATATGGCCGACCTCCGCGGCCACCCCAAACGCTCCCCGGTGCAAGGCGCCGTTGAGCACGATGCCGCCGCCGATGCCGGTACCGACGGTGAGCAGGATCAGGTCGTCAACATCCTCGCCGGCACCGAAGCGGAACTCCGCCCAGGCAGCTGCGTTGGCGTCGTTCTCGATCACCACCGGCAGGTCGATCTGCTCCATCACCCGGTCCCGGAGGGGTTCGTTGCGCCACGCAATGTTGGGAGCGAACAGCACGGTTGCGCGCCGCGAGTCGACGAACCCGGCTGCGCCAACGCCGACCGCCTGCACCTCGTGACGGCGCCGGTGCCGCGTCACCAACTCGGCGATGGCTGCCGCGATCGCCTCAGCCGCGTCTGCACCGCGCGCATCCGGTGTGGGCACCTGCTCCTGCTCGAGCACCGTGCCTTGGTCGTCGACGACCCCGGAAGCGATCTTCGTGCCGCCGACATCGACACCGACGGTCAGCGCCATGGCGAACCTCCTGACTCCTCGTCCTCAGCGTGCCCCCGGTCGGCACCCTCGGGACGCTCCGGTGGACGGGCAGCCGACTCGGCCAGCTCGCGCAGCGACAGCACCAGCGCGGTGGCGGAGGCCACCACCTGCTCGCGCAGCTCAGGGTCGGTACTGCGGACGAACGCCACAGCTCTGCACAGCGGACACCAGCCGCACTCAGGGGCAGGCTGGGTTGTGTGCTGGCTCTCTGGCCCAGTGCCCCCGTCGTGCTCGCCCTGCCCGGCCGTCGGCTGCACGGGTTTGAGGTGTGCGTTCGCCCGCGCGGTCATGGCGTCGATCAACCGGGTTGCCTCCTCAGCGGCGGACCCCAGCGGGTCGCCCGCTGCGGCGCTCACCGGGTGCCCTCGACTCGCTGCTTGAGTCCTCTGAGCGCCGCGTCGATGATCACTTTCTCGGCCTTGCGCCGAAGCATGCCGATCATCGGGATGGCGATGTCGACCGCCAACCGGTAGGTCACATTGGTCGCCGGCCCAGCGCCACCGGTGTCAATGAGCCGGTCCAGCTCATAGGCTCCGGTGAGCCCCTTGAGGACCTTGCCGCGGACCAGCGTCCAACTCACCGCGGTGTCGCCTTCCCAGGAGTACGCGAGGACGTACTCGTCCTTGATCGGCGCGGCGTCCAGCACAAAGCGCACCTGCTCGGGCCGGCCATCGGCTGTCAGGGCCAGCACCTCGGCCTGCTGCACACCGGTCGCCCAGCTGGGGTAGGCCGCAAAGTCGGCAATGACCGCCATCACCTCGGGCGGTTCCGCCTCGATCGTGATGTCAGAGCGCGTCTGGTCGGCCATGCACGGGAGACTACCGACGCCGCTGTCGGCAGGGGTGGCGCGCCGGGCGATAGCCTGCGCGGAATGCGCGAGTTCAGCACGCCAGCCGCGGCTAGCAGCGGCGGCAGGCGCAGCCTCACCGACGACGTCGTCGCTCACCTGCGAAACGATCCCCACCGGGTGCTGCTGCGCCGGCGTAACGACCTAGCGGACCCAACGCAGTGGGCAGACGTTACCGCGGCCGACTTTCACCTACAGGTGACCGCCGTGGCCAAGGGCCTGCTTGCGGCCGGGGTACGTGCCGGTGAGACCGTGGCGGTTCTCTCGCGCACCCGCTACGAGTGGACCCTCTTCGACTACGCCATCTGGTGGGTCGGCGCCGTCACCGTGCCGGTGTACGAGTCCACCCCGGCCGAGCAGGTGGCCTACCTCTTGGACGATGCGAGCGCGGTCGCGGTCATCGTGGACAGCGCCGCACATCATGCGCTGGTTGACTCGGTGGCTGACCGGCTGCCAGTAATGCGGCAGCTGTGGCGGATCGACGAAGGCGCAGTGCAGTTGTTGTCTGACCTGGGCGCCCAGGTCGCCGACGAAGCCCTGGAGACGCGTCGCGCTAGCGTCACGGCTGCCCAGTTGGCCACCATCGTCTACACCTCTGGGACCAGCGGCCACCCGAAGGGCTGCGCCCTCACCCACGGCCACTTCATTGCCGAGCTGGACTCGCTGGTCGAAGCCCTGGCCGATCCGCTCGACCGAGACGACGCATCGACTCTGCTGTTCCTGCCGCTGGCGCACGTGTTCGCCCGGATCGTCCAGGTCTGCTGCATCCGTACCGGAGCCACGCTCGGCCATACCGCCGACGTCGGCGAGCTGAACGCCGCACTCGCCTCTTTTCGGCCATCGTTCGTCTTGGCGGTGCCGCGATCCTTCGAGCGAATCCATGCCGCCGCCAGCCAGCAAGCGGCAGTGGACGGTCGCTCCCGGTTGTTCGCCGCTGCGACCACCACCGCCGTCGCCTGGAGTCGGGCACACGAGACCGGGCGGCCGGGTCGGACACTGCGGGCCCGGCACGCGTTCTTCGAGCGCGTTGTCTACCGACAGCTGCGGGCCGATCTGGGCGGCCGGGTCCGCTATGGGCTGTGTGGCGGGGCGCCGCTGTCGGAGCGCCTTGGGCACTTCTTCCGTGGCATCGGGGTCAGCGTGCTTGAGGGGTACGGGTTGACCGAGGCGACCGGCGCCCTGACGGTCAACGTGCCCGGCCTGCACAAGGTCGGCACCGTGGGCCGGCCGCTGCCTGGTGTGACGGTCCGCGTCGCCGACGACGGCGAACTGCTGTTTCGCGGGGCCCAGGTGTTTGACGGCTATCTCAGTGACCAAGCGACGACCTCAGGCGTCCTGATTGACGGCTGGCTGCACACCGGCGATCTGGGTGAGGTGGACGGTGAGGGGTTCGTGCGGGTGACGGGACGCCGAAACGACGTGCTCGTCACCGCCGGCGGCAAGAGCGTTGCGCCTGCCCTGCTAGAGGACCGGATCTGCGCTCATCCGCTGGTGAGCCACGCGATCATCGTCGGCGACGGTGCTCCCTACGTCGCGGCGCTCGTGACCCTCGACACCGAAGCGGCGGCAGCCTGGGCGCGCCGGCTGGGCCGGTCGACCGACACCGCCGAGCTCGTGGACGACCCGGATCTGCGAGACGAGATCCAGACCGCGGTGAATGCGGCGAACACCACCGTGTCCGCAGCCGAGTCGGTACGTCGGTTCGTTGTACTGACGTCGCAGTGGACGCAGGCTGGCGGACAGCTGACGCCCAGCTTGAAACTCAAGCGCCAACAGATCCTTGCCGACCATCACGCCGAGGTTGCGGCGCTTTATCGCTGACCTGCTGACCGCCGCGCCGACCACCACCTGACTGAATGCAGGCAAACGACTACTCTCAGCACATCTTGTGGTCGAGGCAGTTGACAGGGGGCCGTCCGTTGCACGCGCTGTCTGGGCTACCTCGCGACCAGGCCGCCATGGTGGGAGCACGGCTGCTCACTGGCACCACGGTCTGCCTGCTCGCCGTGGCGGCGACCGCTGGCGACCCGTTGCTCGTGGCCCTTGCTGTGTGCGTTCTCGCATCCAGCACCACTGCCGCGACGCTGCAGTGGGAGCAACGCCGCACCCAGATCGCATTGGTCGAAGCGCTCGTCGCGGGCCTGCTCGTGGGTGTGTCGGCCGCCCAGTTCTCCGACGCTGTGGCCTATTGCTTGGTCCCTCCCTTCGTGGCCGGCCTGGCAGGCAGGTGGGCACCCATCGCGGTGGCGATCGGTATCCAGTTCGTCTGCATCAACCTGCTGACGCTGCCCGAGCTGACAGCATCCAGCCTGCAGGGGCGACTCGAGCTGTCGCTGCCCTGGTTGATCATCAGCTTTGGTGTTGCCGCACTGGGGCACTTCCTCACTCGGTCGCCGGAGGCGCCGTCGGTCGGTGGCGATGACACCGGGTACGAGTCGGCGCGCCACCTTCTCGCGCAACTGCGTACGGTCGCGCGCCGGCTGTCGGCTGGGCTGGACCCGGTGGGCATTGCTCAGCAGATGCTGGCCGAAGTCGACACCCGCAACGAGGTTGCGCTGGCAGTCGTACTGGCCCGCTCCGAGGGCGGGTCGCTGCAGCCGCTGGCCGAGCAGGGTGACGGGGCTGCGCGCGAGCTGACGGCTGACGACCCGATCGTCATGGACGCCTGGACCGACGAGTCGGCAGTGCAACGACCATCGGGTGCGGCCGGCAGCCCCCGTTACATCCGGCTTGCGCTGCCGCTGCAGGTCGGCGTCCGAGTCATCGGCGTACTAGTCGCAGAGACCAGTCGCAGCCTGAGCGGCGATGAGTTGACTGCGCTGCGCCAAGCGCTGTCCGAACACTGCGTGCGACTCGATACGGCAATGCTCTTTGACGAGGTGCGCTCACTGGCCACCGCCGAGGAGAGGCGCCGGCTGGCTCGAGAGATCCACGACGGAATCGCCCAAGAGATCGCCTCGCTCGGCTACCTCGTCGACGGCATGGTGGCCGATCCGGCCGGTGCCAGCCGAGACGATCTGCAGCAACTGCGCAGCGAGCTGACCCGGCTGACCAACGAGTTGCGGTTGTCGATCTTCGACCTGCGCACCGAGGTGAGTCCGACCGCGAGCCTCGGGGCGGTGCTGTCCGATCACGTGCGCCTGATCGGATCCCGCTCCGGGATGACGGTGCACCTGTCGCTGGCTGAGGGAACCAAGCGGCTGCCGGTGCAGACCGAGACCGAGATCTTGCGGATCGCCCAGGAGGCAATCACCAACGCTCGCAAACACTCCGGGGCGCGCAACCTGCACGTGTCACTTGCTGTCGAAGCGCCGCATGCGCGCCTGGTGGTTGCCGACGATGGTCGAGGGCTTGCGATCGCGAGGGACGACAGTTTCGGCATGCGCACGATGCGAGAGCGAGCCGATCGGGTCGGCGCCACCCTCCGTGTGCGCGACAAGGTCAGCGGCTCCTCGGGTGTCGAGGTGATCTTGATACTCGAAGACCGGCGGAAACAGCCACGACTTAGCACACAGCACTCGCTTGATTACATAGCGTGAGTACACTCGCCTTCTGTCATCAGGCAAACGCATCATCTGTAACGGGGAAGGATTAGGACATGGCTACCTCGGTCCTGCTCATTGATGACCACGACCTCATCCGGCAGGGTCTGCGCCGTGCGTTTGAGCGCAGTGACGACTTCGCCGTCATCGGAGACGCCGCATCGCTCGGTCAAGGCGAACAGCAGGTGGCGTCGCTGAAGCCGCAGGTGGTGGTCATCGACCTTCGTCTGCCAGACGGCTCAGGTCTCGACCTGGTGCGCAAGATGCGCCAGCACGTACCAACGCTGGGCATCGTGGTGCTCACCATGTATGCCGGTGATGAGCAACTCTTTGCTGCGTTGGATGCCGGCGCGTCGGCGTTCGTACCCAAAGACGCGCCGGCCGAGGACGTGGTGGCGGCAGCTCGGCATGCCGCGGTATCACCGCGCTCGTTTACCGCGCCTGACCTGGCCGAGGCCATGCAACGGCGACTCAAACCCACCGGCCCCCAACTGTCGCCGCGCGAGCGTGAGGTGCTCGACCTACTCGCCGAGGGTCTCGGGGTCGCTGCCATCGCACGCAAGCTCTACATCTCAGAGTCGACAGCCAAGACCCACATCTCGAAGATCTACGACAAGCTCGGTGCGGCCAACCGGGCGCAAGCCATCATGAATGCGATCCGCGCCGGGCTCATCACCAGCTCTGCACCGTCGGTCTGAGAACAACTCACCGCGCCTTGGCCCAGCGTTCGGCCAGCGCGACGCGCTCGGCGGGGCTGGGGTGGCTCGCGAACCACGCATAAAGCCAACGCGGCGGGTCCGGGTCGGTCAGGTTGCTGACGGCGAAGCGCTGTTGCATGGCCACGAACGTCACGTCATCGTTGGTCAGCTCGAGGGCATGGATGTCCGCCCTCGTCTCGATGGCCCGGCTCGTCGCGTTTTGCACCGGCAGCACCACAAGCATTCCCACGGTGGCCAGACCGACCAGCAGCGGCACGGCCTGCACACTGTGTACCCCGGCGACCCCTGCCCGGCGCTGCACCGGACCGGCCCCCGCAACCAGCACCAGCACGGTGACCCCGCTCACAGCCCCCAGTGCGCCGAGCGCAGTTCCGTTGCGCACGTCGTTCTCAGCCGCGTGCCCGAGCTCGTGGGCCACCACCAGCCGCACCTCGCTTGAGGTCGCTTGATTCAGCAGCGTGTCGTAGACGACAAGCCGCCTGGTCGTGCCCAGGCCGGAGACATAGGCATTCACCGCGGTCGTTCGGCGCGAAGCATCCACCCGCAACACCTCGTGGATTGCGAGACCGTCCCTGTCGGCCAGGTCCAGCAGCGACGTGCGCAGCGGACTCTCGTCGAGCGGTTCGAAGGAGTTGAAGATGGGCTCGACGAGCAATGGGTAGAGATACGAGCCGGCGACGACCAGCAACCCGGCCAGGGTCGAGGCCAACAACCACCAGCCACGCCGGCCCCACCGGGCCAACCCCACCAGCACAGCTACCACCACCACGGTGCCCACCGACTCGACGAGCATCTCGCGCGCGACGTCGAGCGCCCATTGCGGCCAGCTGCGGGTGGAAAGCCCAGCCTTTCGGCGTGCCACCTCCAACGGCACCGTCAGCGGCAGCACCGCCAGGCGGCCGATGATCACCAGGACAACCACAGCCAGTGCCAGCTGCACCGGCCACCAACGCTGGCCGGGCAGGCTGCGAACCAGCCGGGCACCCCACGATGTCAGGGCCAGCAGCAGGGCAGTGAGCACTGACACCGCCTGGGCGAGCAGACCAAGCGGCACCGCCCGCGAGCGATAGTCGGCGATCTCCTTCAGCGCCTCGGTGTCTAGTCCAGCGCTGGGATCGACGCTGCCGGACAGCGGCCCCACCGGCAGTCCCCATGGCACGACTGCCATAGCGAGGCCGACCAGGACGAGCGTCACCAGCAACAACCAGCCGTACGCCGCTCGCCCCACGGGCGCCGGCTCAACCGTCGACACGGGCCAAGCCGCGGAGGTCGGCCCGCCAACGAGCCGTCAGCTGCTGAAGGCTCAGCGAGGTGTGCTCGAGCAGGGCGTGGTCAACCGAGCGTCCATTTGTCACCGCCCGATAGAAGCGGACGGTAGCCGCTTTACCCGCGACCTCCTCGATGGCGCGAAACGCCAGCCATGACTGTTCGTATGCAGCACGCACCCGAGCGGGGGCAGCAGCAAAATCGTGGTCGGTCGGCAGATCCGCCGGCGGGCCGGTCTGCCGTGTCCGCCTGATTGCCTCACTGGCAAGCAGCCGCGACGGGAAACGGCCGTCGCTGAGAGCGGCGAAGTCGGCGAAACCCTCCGCTACCCACAGCGGGATGGGGACCGCCGGCGTGCCGGTGAAGGCGTGCGTGATCTCGTGCCTGACGAGCACCCTGAGCGCCGCCGGACGGAGCCGGTCCGCCGTCGCCGGGTTGATGACGATGTGCATCGCACCATCCACGCCGACCTGGGGACCGACCGCACTGGTGACGGCGGCCGCTGCGGCCAGCCGGGATCCGGGCACGCCGTCTCGGCCAAGCACTGCTCTGTACTGGACGCGGGTGGCCGGCAGTACGACGAGCAACCGGCCCCGGTCGGGCCCCAGCAGCTTGCTCACCTCGCGATGCGACCGCCGCACAACCGCAGGCAGTCGAGCCGTCAGACGTGGCATCCGGCGCACCGTGCCAGGCAGAGCAACGACCTGCGCCATGCCCGTGGCGTCGACCTGCAGTCGGCCCATCGCCCACAGTGGCGTCGGCGGTGCTGCGCGCCCCCGAGCAGCCTCGATCCTCAGCAGTCGACCGGCCGGCTTGTTCGAGGTGTCATCCACCGTGTACACCAACCCGACCAGGGTGGTCGCAGGCTGCTGCCACCGCGGCTGCGACCAGGCCACCTGGACGATCCCGACGGCAACATCGGCCGGCGCCGCAGCCGGTGGTTGGGCAGGACGGCGCCACGTGAGCGCAAGGTCGCGCACCTGCAGGTCACGCAGGTTGCGCCGGAGCGCGCTGGCCGCTTGCCGTCCCGGCGCGGAGTCCGCAACGCTGGCAGCAAAGACTCGCCGGGGATAGTCCCAGCCCCGTTCCAAGGCGCCAACCAGACGTCGGCCGGCGACCTCGCGCGCTGCGCCCCCAACGGGCGCAGCCGGGATATCGACGACCTGTGATGTCGGCGCCGGATCGTCGCCGCCACCGTCCGTGGACGCGACACCACCACCGACGAACAAGCCGCCACCGACGGCCACCACCGTCAGTGTGACCGCCAACGCCACGACGCCGCTGCCCCCAGCCATAGGGGAAACGGCGTCTCGGCGGCTCACCTGTAGATGGTAGGCAGGCTCGCCCGGTGCTTAACCGATGCGTCGCATCGCTGCGATCGGCATCGAGTCGACCGAGGTCACGTTGACCGGCGCACTGGGGTTCGCGGCGTGCACCAGTTGCCCGTTGCCCGCGTAGATGCCGACGTGACTGATCGGCGAGTAGTAGAACACCAGGTCGCCGGGCTGCAGCGAGTCCCGTGTCACCGGCACGCCCATGGTGGACTGCATGGCCGCTGAGTGCGGCAGCGAGACACCACCCGCCGCCCAGGCATACATGGTCAGACCCGAGCAGTCGAAGGCATCAGGACCCTGAGCGCCCCACACGTAGGCGTCACCGACCTGGGCGAGCGCGGTGCCGACCGCGCCGCCACCGTTGTCGCTGGGCGCGGGAGCCGCGGGCGCCGGCTCAGGCTCAGGCTCTTGGGCGGGCTCCGGCTCAGGCGCCGCGGCGGGCTCAGGCTCAGGCGCCGCGGCGGGCTCAGGCTCAGGTGCGGGGGCTACAGCGGTCTCCGCCCGGGACTCGTCGCGGCTCACGCGGCTCTCGGCCCTTTCGGCGATCCGTGCGTCGCGAGCCTCGGCGGCCGCTGCCGCTCGGGTCGCTACTCGCTCGGCTCGCGCCGCCTGCCGCGCCTGACGGTCAGCGATTCGCTGCCGCTTCTCTTTCTCGAGGTCGCGCAGCAGGGCTTCGGCGGCCTCCGCCTTCTCGTTCGTGGTCTTCTTCTCCGCTGCTGCCTGTCGCCGGGCGGTGGCGATCTCGGCCACCTTGTTCTGGGCCTGCTCGACCTGCAAGTCGAGCTGCGCCTGCGAGTTCTCATACGACGTCAACAGGTCAGCGGTCTGGTCGGAATAGGACCGCATCGCCACCATTGAGGAGAGGAAACCGTCCGGGTCCTCGCTGCTGAGCATGCGCGCTGTGGTGTCCACGCCGCCTGCGCCATCAACCTGAGCGAGCACAAGCTGTTCCACCTGCTGACGGAGCGCCTCGGTGTCGTCGCGCTGACTACGCACATCGGCCCGCACCGAGGACAGGTCCGTTCGAGCGACCTTGACCTCTTCCCTGATGGTGTTGTAGCGCTCGATGGCCTGCTCAGCCTCATGGTAGAGGGTCTCCACGCGCGCGGAGACCTCAGCAATGGTGGGCTCAGGCTCGGCGCTTGCCGATGGTGACAGCAAACCCGTGACCAGTACCGCAGTGCCCGCGATCGCCGTCAATCGAATGGTGCGTTGCTTGTGGCCGATCACGATAGTCAACCGGGCTCCCTCTCATTCATCAACGCCGCGCGCACAACCGGTAGCGGACCGTGGTTAACGATCTGCCATCTCAGTGGTGGTGCTTGATCGGACGGGAAACCCCCACACGCCCGATCAACGACGCCGTGCCTGAGCCGACGACTCCCATCGGCTGGTACAGGCACCTTCAGGCCTGCACCGTACAGACACCAATGACCCTCAGCAAGCCACTGCCCCCGGGGATGTGGGCAGCGACACATGCACCGATGGGGCCACGTGCTGATCGGCGACTAGCAAGCGGTATGTGGAGAATCGCACTTTTTTGCAGGGCGCTGTGGAGGTTGCTCGACGGCAACCAGCCGCAGGGGCGGCACTAGACCCGCGCCGGCGAGGGCATCCAGAGCAGACACCTCGTCGGCATCCAGCTCGAGACTCGCGCGTGGCGGACCAAGCAGCACCGTCACCACGCAGTCTGCACAAGCCGGGCCGCGCACCATGCAGTCATCACAGTCAACGATCAGCGATTGTGGGTCCTCCGGTTGCTGGTCTCGGGGTGGTTGCGGAAAGACGTCGACCATGACGGTCCCTTCTGAGGTGGATGGCAACGCTCGTACGTGGCCCGCACGCCGAGCCGCCTCGGACGTTAGGGGGCGCCACCGACAGTCGTCCCCGGCCAGCTCCATGCCGCGTGGCGTCTACTCGGGTGTCGGTGGGCGCATCTAACGTCTCGAACCATGACAACGGGACTGGCGACGCCGGTGCAGGCGAGTTTCGACGAGCTCGGTCGACCCCTGCGGGATGTCACCTTCTGCGTCGTCGACCTGGAGACCACCGGCGGCTCGGCCGCAGCAGGCGCCCGGATCACCGAGATAGGTGCGGTCAAGGTGCGGGGCGGCGAGGTGCTCGGCGAGTTGCAGACGCTGGTAGACCCGACCACGCCCATCCCGGCATTCATCGCTGTTCTCACCGGCATCACCGACCAGATGGTCGCTGGTTCACCACGGATGGACACGGTGCTGCCCACATTCCTGGACTTTGCTCGAGGCTGCGTGCTGGTCGCCCACAACGCCCCCTTCGATGTTGGCTTCCTTCGGCACGACGCCGGCCGGCTGGGTCACCCGTGGCCGGTCTTCGAGGTCATCGACACCGCCACGTTGGCGCGCCGGGTTGTCACCCGCGACGAGGCGCCGAACTGCAAGCTCGCAACCCTGGCCAGGGTGTTCAGAGCGAGCACGTCACCGACTCACCGTGCACTTGACGATGCGCGAGCGACTGTGGACGTGCTGCACGGGATGATCGAGCGTCTCGGCAACCTCGGCGTGCACACCCTCGAGGAGCTATCGCACTTCAGCTCCCGCGTCAGTGCGGCCCAACGACGCAAGCGCCACCTTGCCGAGCCACTGCCGCACGCACCCGGCATCTACCTCTTCCGCGGACCGCGGGACGAGGTGTTGTACGTCGGCACCTCTCAGGATCTCCGCACCCGGGTGCGGAGGTACTTCACCGCTGGCGAGACCCGCAGCCGGATGGGCGAGATGGTCGCGCTGGCCGAGCGGGTCGAGGCGGTGGTGTGCGCCACCGCAGTTGAAGCGCAGGTCCGCGAACTGCGGCTGATCGCTCAGCACAAGCCGCGCTACAACCGCCGATCCCGCCACCCCGAGCGTGCGCAGTGGGTCAAGCTCACCGTGGAGACCTGGCCACGACTCTCCATCGTGCGTCGGGTGCTCGACGATGGCGCGGACTACGCCGGGCCGTTCGGGTCGCGACAGGGTGCTGAGCAGGCGCTGGCCGCGCTGCACACGGCTTTCGGTATCCGTCAGTGCACCGGCAGGCTGGCACGCAATGCCCGCCGCAGTGCCTGCGCCCTGGCGGAGATGGGGCGGTGCATGTCCCCGTGCGACGGCACGGCGGACGCCTCCGCATATGCCGGCGAGGTCGAGCGCGTGCGCAGTGTCTTGGTGGCCGATCCCGAGGCGGTGCGTGCGCAACTGGCCGATACAATGCACACCCTTGCCGCGCAGCAGCGCTATGAGGAGGCTCGCAGCCAGCGTGACCGACTCGCCGCTCTGGTCCGTGGCACGGCGCGCAGTCAACGACTCACCGGGCTGACTGGGTGCGCCGAGCTGGTCGCAGCCCGTCGGGGTGACGACGGTCGCTGGCAGGTGCACGTGATCCGCCACGGCCGACTGGCTGCAGCCGGGGTGATGCCCGCACAGGTGAGCGCACACGACTGGGTCCGCGAGCTTCGCGCGGGGGCCGAGACGGTGCTGCCCGGGCCGGGGCCCGCACCCGCGGCCACGCCCGGAGAGTCTGAGCTGTTGCTGCGCTGGCTGGAGAGCGACGGCGTCCGCCTGGTGCACGTCGACGGCAAGTGGACTTGCCCGGTGGCGGGTGCCCGGCGGCTGCTGCCACTGCTGGAGACCGCCGTTGAGGCTGGCGGCAGCGTGATGGGCTTCGACGAGAGCAGCCGCCGCTAGGCTCCGTGCATGATCACCGCGATCGTCTTCGTCAAGGCCGACGTGGCCAGCATTCCCGAGGTCGGCGAGCAGATCGCCGACCTGGACGGTGTGAGTGAGGTCTACTCGGTGACCGGCCACATCGACCTCATCGCGATGGTGCGGGTGCGCACCCACGATGACGTCGCAGCCGTGGTGGCCGACCGGCTCAACAAGGTGCCCGGGGTGCAGTCGACCGAGACCCACATCGCCTTCCGTACGCTCAGCCAGCACGACCTCGAGGCTGCTTTCAGCCTTGGCACCGACGACTGAGCGGCCCGGTCAGTCGTCCGCCTGGGTGGCGTTGATCCACGCCTCCAGGACACCAGCCGCAGCGCCCGAGTCTATCGAGAGGGCAGCCGCGGCCATACCCTCGCTCAGCCGAGACTCGAGCGAACCCGCTTCGCCGGCGTAGGTCGCGACGCCGGCGGCGGCATTCAGCAGCACCGCGTCCCGGACCGGTCCAGGCTCACCGGCCAGCACCCGCCGGAAGACATCTGCATTCGTTGCCGGCTCGCCGCCGATCAGCGACTCCGACGGGGCTCGCGCGATGCCGAGGTCCTGCGGGTCGAGCCGCACCTGCTGCACATCGTCGCCCGGGCGTGCCACCCACACCCTCGACGTGGTGGTGATCGTCAGCTCGTCCAAGCCGTCGTCGCCACAGAACACCAGCGCGTCCACTCCCCGGCGCGACAACACTCCTGCCAGCACCGGCGCCATCGCCGGGTCGGCGACCCCCACTGCCTGCGCGGCAGGTCGCACCGGGTTGGTCAGCGGGCCAAGAAAGTTGAAGGTGGTGGCGATGCCGAGCTCGCGCCGAGGAGCCGCTGCATGCCGCAGCGAGGAGTGAAAGACCGGGGCGAAACAGAAGGTGATGCCAGCCTCGAGCGCGACCGCCGCGACGCGCGCCGGCGAGAGGTCAAGCGACACACCCAAGGCCGCAAGCACGTCGGCCGCCCCGGACGCGGACGAGGCTGCTCGGTTGCCGTGCTTGACCACCAGCGCTCCTGTGCCGGCAGTGACCACCGCCGCCATCGTGGAGATGTTGACGGTACGCGCCCGGTCCCCACCGGTGCCGACAATGTCGACGCAGCGACCAGGCACGTCAATCGGTGCCGCATGCTCGTACATCGTGCGAACGAGGCCCTCAACCTCGTCGACCGTCTCACCCTTGGCCCGCAACGCGACGGCGAAGGCGGCGACCTGCGCCGGGGTGGCATCCCCGGCCAGCACCTCCCCCATCGCCCACGCCGTCTGCTCCGCAGACAGATCGCGCCCAGCGACCAGCGCGCTCAGCACCTCCGGCCAGGTGTGCTGGCTCATCCGGGCACACTCATCGGGTCTGTGCAGGCGCACCGGCGGCGCCGCTGAGCCGCGTGCGGATCATCTGGTTGACCACCTCGGCGAAGCGCAGCGGGTCGATCGGGTGCGGCACCGCGGCATCCGCCCGGGACCAGGTGGCGAGCCAGGCATCTTGCGGCCGGCCGGTGATTACCAGGATCGGCGGACAGCGATAGATCTCGTCCTTGAGCTGGCGGGCGATCCCCATGCCCCCGGCGGGCACAGCCTCGCCGTCCAGGATGACCAGGTCGATGTCACCTGCATCCATCGCGCTGATGACGGCCGGCTCGGTGGCGCACTCGAGATAGTCGAGCTCGGGCAGGTCCGGGTGCGGGCGCTTACCCAAAGCCAAGAGCACGGAGGCACGGGTGTCGCTGTCGTCGCTGTAGACCAAGGTACGCAGGGGGCGGCCGGATGCGGCATGCTCGCTCACCCGGCGATGCTAGCGGGGTCGGGCGTCCGGGTGCGCCGCGCCGCTCGACGGGGGCCCGTGCTGGTCGAGTCGCTCCAGCCGGTCAAGCCGGTCCAGCCGCCGATCCTCGCGCACCGCCTCGCGTTGCGAGCTTCGCGCCCACTGCACGAATAGGACTCCGAAGAAGAGCAGTCCGACCAGGTCGCCGGATGCCCACAGCACAGCACCAGCGAGTTCTTGGTCGGCGGCGACGCTCGGTGGCCAGTCGCGATCGAGAGCTAGATAGTAGTCACCCGCGATCAGCGTGGTCGAGGCCATGATCGTGATTCCGAGGAACGCATGGAAGGGCAACGAGGCGAAGGTGGCCAACAGCCGGAAGCCGTACGGCACCCGCCCCGGCACCGGGTCCAGGCCCACCAACGGCCAGAAGAACAACGACCCGACGAGCACGAAGTGCGCATGGGTGAGCTCGTGCAGCACCGCGGACTGCAACGTTGCCTCGTACCAGCCGGAGAAGTACAACGCCCACGGACTGACGACGAAGAATGCGAAAGCCACCGGGGCGAAGCTCAGCACCCGCGCCGGGGTGCTGTGTACCAGAGCAAGCAACCAGCGGCGTGGCTGCGACGGCAGCGTACGCAACCACAGCGTCACCGGGGCTCCCAGCGCAAGGAAGACCGGCGCCAGCATGGTCAACACCATGTGCTGCACCATGTGCACGCTCAGCAGCGTGGTGTCGTAAGCCGCCAGCGGCGACAGCAGGGCCAGCCCGATCGAGCCGCACCCACCGAACAGGAACGCCGCCGAGCGCCAGCGCGACCAGGCGTCACCGCGTCGCCGCAGGGCTCGTACCGGCAGCGCATAGGCCAGCACGATCGTCGCCAAGACCAGCATCGGCACGAGTTCCAACCGCCACTCGCTGAGCAGGGCGCCGAGCCCGATGGGCGGCACCTGTGACGGGTCGCCATGGGCGAGCAGCGCGGCGGGGTGGGGCACACCCCAAGACTAGGTCTGACGGACGCGGGGGTGGGGATGCCGTCGCAGCATGCCCGCCCCCATAATGACGGTGTGGCGACGACGACGGCGGTCCCGACCTCGCGCCTGCACGGGCAGTACAACCGTCCGAGCATGGTCAGCGTCGGCACGATCGTGTGGCTGTCCAGCGAGCTGATGTTCTTTGCGGCGCTGTTCGCGGCGTACTTCACCATCCGCAACGTCACCGGTGGGCTGTGGGCGCAAGAGACCGAGCTGCTGAACATTCCGTTCGCCACCGCCAACACCACAATCTTGGTGTTGAGCTCGGTCACCTGCCAGCTGGGGGTTTTCGCCGCCGAGCGCGGCCGGGTGGGGCGCACCGGGGGGGTGTTTAAGTGGTCAGCCTGGGGCATGCGCGAGTGGTTCGTGCTGACGTATGTGATGGGGGCGGTCTTCGTCGCCGGCCAGGCGCTGGAGTACGCCGAGCTGGTCCATGAGAACTTGACGATCGCATCGTCGTCCTACGGCTCGGTGTTCTATCTCACCACCGGCTTCCATGGCATCCACGTGGTCGGCGGGTTGGTCGCCTTCCTGCTCGTCATCGGCCGGACGCTGATCGCGCGCCGCTTCACCCACGAGCAGGCCGTCAGTGCCATCGTGGTGTCGTACTACTGGCACTTCGTTGACGTGGTGTGGATCGCACTGTTCGCGACCATCTACTTGATCCAGTGACCGAGCGAGGAGGCGCGCGAGCCGTGCGACAACTGTCGACCCACCGGCGGCACCCGCTGGCAGGTGTGCTTGTGCTGCTGCTGGGGCTCATTGTGGCTGGCGGGCTGTACGCCGCGGCGGCGCCCGGCGCAGCCCGGGCTGACACCGCTGAGGCGGATGCCGAGCTGGTCGCCGAGGGCCGTGAGCTGTACCTCACCGGCTGCTCCTCCTGCCACGGACAGAACGGCCAGGGCATCTTGCAGCGTGCGGGCGGTCAATATGGACCCGCGCTGATCGGCGTCGGTGCCGCTGCGGTCGACTTCCAGGTGGGCACCGGGCGGATGCCGATGGCACAGAACAGCCAGCAGGCCCCGCGCAAGGAACCGTTGTACGACGACGCCGAGACCGAAGCGTTGGCCGCCTTCGTTGCCGCCGAGTTTGGCCCGGGACCGGCCATCCCGGGATCGGAGTACTACGACCTGTCCGGCGTCAGCGAAGAGGACATCAGCGAGGGTCGGGAACTTTACTTGGCCAACTGCTCCGCCTGCCACAACGCCTCGGGCATCGGTGGCGCCTTGGGGGGCGGCCGCTATGCACCGACCCTCGAGGGCGTCGAGGGTGTGCACTTTGCTGAGGCCATGATCACCGGCCCGCAGAACATGCCGGTGTTCTCCGACGAGGTGCTCACTCCCGACGACAAGCGGCACATCTACGCGTCGCTGCGCGAGATCCAGGCAGAGCCCGCCAGCGGCGGGTTCGATCTGGGTGGCGTCGGACCAGTGGGCGAGGGGCTGGCTGGTTGGGTGGCCGGCATCGGCGCGCTGGTCGGCTTCGCCGTCTGGATTGGCAAGCACTCGGTGAGGGCGGGCAAGCAGTGACCACCCACGGCAGCCACCCCGCAGGCAGCGAAGGCGACGAGCACGACGGACGCGACAGCACTGCCAACGTGCCCGCGAAGCCGCGCCACACCGGTGAGCGGGTCGTGTTGCGAACGGGTGGTGACCCTGTCGCCGACCCCGGTCTCGGCGAGCATGAACCGCGACCGACCGATGTTGACCCGGCTGCCGAGAAGCGTGCCGAGCGGCAGATCTCCTTGCTTTTCGCCACCTCAGCGCTCTTGACGCTGGCGTTCTGCGTGGCGTACTTCGCCATCCCCCGGGACGCGGTGCTGTTCGGCACCAGCGCGCTCAATCTGGCCCTCGGTGTGAGTCTCGGGCTGGCCTTGTTGTTGATCGGCATCGGTGCGATCCAGTGGGCCAAAACCCTGATGGACGACCACGAGATGGTGGAGATGCGGCACGGCTCTGCCTCGTCAGAGGAGGACAAGGCCGAGGCACTGGCGGCGTTTGAGCAGGGCGCCGAGGAGTCGGGTTTCGGTCGGCGGTCAATGCTGCGGGGAACGCTGTTGACCTCCTTAGGGGTGCTGGGCCTGCCCGCAGTGGTGCTGATGGCCGACCTGGGACCGCTACCGGGCAACGCCCCCCGCACGACCGTGTGGGCCAAGGGCGTGCGGGTCGTGAACGACATCACCGGCGAGCCGCTGCGTCCCGACGCGATCCAGCTTGGCCAGTTGGTCAACGGCCAACCTGGCGTGTTCTACGAGATCGCCGAGGGCGAGGAGCACCCCGAGTACGAGGGCACCGAGCTGCTCAACGCCAAGGCCAAGGCGTCGGTCGTCGTCGTCCGCATGCTGCCCGACGAGATCACTAACGCCGGCAGCGCCGCCAAGGGCGTCGACGGCATCCTCTGCTTCAGCAAGATCTGCCCGCACCTCGGCTGCCCCATCTCGCTGTGGGAGCAGCAGACGAAGAACCTGATCTGCCCGTGCCACCAGTCCACCTTCGACCTCGCCGACGGCGGCCGGGTGGTGTTCGGACCGGCCAAGCGGGCGGTGCCGCAGCTCGAGCTCGGCCTCGACGACGGGGGCTACCTGATCGCGATGAGCGACTTCACCGAGCCGGTCGGACCCAGCTTCCCTGAGATGTACCAGGACTGACGGATCGACGATGCAGGCGTATTCTGGAACCAGTCCGGAAAACACGACTGAGGCAGGAGACCGATGAGCACCCGCATCGAAACCGACGGCTCGTCGCCGACGCCCAGCAAGAAGTCCTACGGCCCCGCCGCCGGGCCCACGAAGTGGATCGACGACCGCATCGGGCTGGCCGGGCTGGCCAAGAAGCAGATGCGCAAGGTGTTTCCCGAGCACTGGTCGTTCATGCTCGGCGAGATCGCCCTCTACAGCTTCGTCATCCTGCTGCTGTCGGGTGTGTTCTTGTCGTTCTGGTACGACCCCAGCATGACCGAGCTCGAGTACGAGGGCTCGTACGCGATGTGGCGGGGGGTCGAGATGTCCACCGCGTACGCGTCGACCTTGGACCTGTCCTTCGAGGTGCGCGGCGGTCTGTTGATGCGACAGATCCACCACTGGGCGGCCACCTTGTTTCTGGCCGCGATGTTGGTGCACATGCTGCGGGTGTTCTTCACCGGCGCCTACCGCAAGCCGCGCGAGACCAACTGGCTGATCGGTCTCGCCCTGCTGCAGTTGGGCATCGTCGAGGGCTTTGCTGGCTATTCGCTGCCCGACGACCTGCTGTCTGGCACCGGTCTGCGGATCGCCGAGGGTTTGATGCGCTCCATTCCGGTGGTCGGCACCTACATCTCGTTCTTTGTTTTCGGCGGCGAGTTTCCCGGCAACGACTTCATCCCTCGCATCTACATCGCGCACGTACTGCTGATCCCGGGGATCCTGTTGGCATTGATCACGTTCCACATGCTGCTGCTGGTCTACAACAAGCACACCCAGTGGCCCGGGCCCGGCCGCACCAACAACAACGTGGTCGGCTATCCGTTGATGCCGGTGTACATGGCCAAGGCCGGTGGCTTCTTCTTCGTCGTGTTCGGCGTCACCGTCCTGATGGGTGCGCTGTTCCAGATCAACCCGGTCTGGGTGTTCGGACCGTACGACCCGTCCAAGGTGACCGCGGGCTCGCAACCCGACTGGTATATGGGTTGGCTCGACGGCGCGTTGCGGATCATGCCCGCCTGGGAGTTCACGGTGCTGGGCCAGACGCTGTCCATGAACGTGTTCCTGCCTGGCGTTGCGCTGATGGGCTTGCTGTTCGGCGTGCTGGGTGCATACCCCTTCGTCGAGCAGTGGGTGACCGGCGACAAGCGTGCACACCACCTGCTGCAGCGCCCCCGCAACGCACCGACCCGGACAGCTTTCGGCGCGGCCGGCATCACCGCGTACGGGCTGCTGTGGATCTCCGGCGGCAACGACATCATCGCGACGCACTTGAACGTGGACTTCTACACGATCACCCGCTCGCTGCGTATCCTGATCTTCGTCGCGCCCGTGGTGGCGTTCATCGTCACCAAGCGCATCTGCATTGGGCTGCAACGTCAGAGCTCCGAAACGGTCCTGCACGGGCATGAGTCCGGCATCATCATGCGCTCCGCAGACGGCGCCTACAGCGAGCGGCACGTGCCGGTGTCCGCCGAGGAGGCGTACACGCTGACCGCGCACGAGCGTCCCGATGTCGCGGCGCTGCCTGCTGAGCGCGACGAGAACGGGGTGGCGGCTCCGCACAGCGGTGTGCAGCGCGTACGAGCTCGGCTTTCCCGCTTCTGGTACGCCGACGATCGGCAGAAGCCGACCGTTGCCGAGCTGGAGGAGGCGAACAGCCACGGGCACGATGACTCGGCCACCGAGCTTGAGGCAGCCGACGACGAGTTCCAGGGCGTCAACGAGCTGGGTCTCCCCCGCCGCCACTGACCACCCCCGCGGCGACCCGTCACCTCTGGTGAGGCGATCCGTCACTTCTGGTGAGAGGCCGCACGAGCGCACTCACCCAACGAGTACCTCCGCGCCACAAGTGACGGATGAGCACTCCAGAACTGACGGATGAGCGGTCCAAAAGTGACGGATGAACCGCAGGGGGTCGGGCGTCTCAGGTGAGGGCGGAACCGGCGACGTAGTCGGCCCAGCTGATGTCCCAGTCGGTCCAACCGTTGCCCTGCTCGAGATCGCGGTCACTGCCCGTAACCTGGACGATGTCACCGCGGTTGGTGATACCGAACAACCAGGCCGCATTATCGGTGCTCATGCCAACGCACCCGTGACTGACGTTGGCGCCCCCCTGGGAGCCGACCGACCAGGGTGCGGCATGGAGGAACTCACCGGAGTAGGTCACTCGCATCGCGTATTCGACGTTCGAGATGTTGTAGTACTCCGGGTCGTCACGGTCGATCCCGGTCGTTGCGGCATCCATCCGCTTGGACTCGAACTTCTCCATGATGACCTTGGTGCCGTTGCGCGTCTCGAAGCCGGGCTTGCCGCCGGAGATCGGGATCGTCCGCGCCAGTGAGCCGTTCACTTTGACGCGCATCTGGTAGGTGTTCAGGTTGATCTCGCTGACGATGCGATCACCGACGTTGAACGACAACTGCCGACTCTCCTGACCGTAGATCCCACCTCCCGCGTCCACTGAGTCGATGTCGATGTCCACATCGACGTCCGCGCCGGACGGCCAGTACGTCCGTGGCCGGTAGTGCACCTCAGTCGCCGACATCCAGTGCCAACTGCCGCGCACCATCGGCTTCGACGACACCGACATCTGCCGCTCGATGGCCGCGCGGTTCTTCACCGGCACATCGAACGTGACGACCACAGGCATCCCGACGCCGACGGTCTCGCCTTGCAGCGGGGCGACGCTGGCGTAGGTCTGCTCGTCCAAGCTCAGATCGTCGGTGCCGAAGGTGCTGCGGACGGTGCGGCGTTCGCCGTCGGCGTTGCGGCCAGTGCTCAACACCGTGTAGGTGCGTCCGGGCTGCAGGGTGTCCTGCAGCGTCCAGGTGCCCTTGGCAGCGTTCATCCGACCCCGCACCATGCTGTCCGGGCTCTGCTTGCCATGAAAGGCTCGTACCCGCTGCACGGTGCCGCTGGTCGCCCAAAGCCGGACGGGACTGTCGACCGCCACCTGAGACCTCTTCCCAGGAACCTCGACTGCCGCGGCAAACGGCTTGGCCTGGGGCTCCTCGCGCTCAGCACCCGCGGCGGCCGCGGAACCCTTGGCGTCGTTGCTCTCACCATCGGCTTGGTCCGCGGATTGGTCCGCAGTGCAGGCACCCGTCAGGACGCTCAGCAGCAGCGCAGTCGCCGCACCGGCAACAACTCGTCCGCGTCGACACCTGGACACAGCAAACCCCTCACGTCAGCAATGAAACCCCGATGATAACCGGCGGCAAAGCGATAGTGGCTCTCAGCGCTCAGGTCGCGCGTCGGCGATGTCGCTCAGTGCGCGTGGAACCCGCGGTAGTACTCGTAGACGAAGCCCACCAACGCGATGGCCCCGAGCCCCGCGCCGATGATGAACAGCCACCAGCCGAAGACTACCCCGAGGACCATCACGGCCAGCGCCAGGCTCGTATAGAGCGGCCACCAGCTGTACGGCGGGAAGAACCCCAACTCGCCGGCACCATCGGCGACCTCGGCTCGCCCCCGGTCCTCCGGCCGAGCGTCGATCTGCTGGGCTACGACATACAGGTAGAACGCCACCAAGGCGCCGAGCAGAGTCGTCATCACCAGCGCACTGGTGCCGGTGGGGTCCGCAGAAAGGAACCAGTAGATCGGCGTGACGACCGCGAAGAAGCCGGCGACCGCCCCAAAGACCCACGCCTCGACCTTCATCGGTCACGTCCCGGGGGGTGGTTCGCGCTCTCGCGCAGGTGGCCGCCGCGTCCGTTGATTTCGGGACCGTCCCAGCCCTGCTCTTCGTTGAGTACCTCGTTCTCGGCGAGCTCGAGGGCGGCGACCTCGGGGTGGTGCAGGTCGAAGGCGGGTGATTCGGAGCGGATCCGGGGCAGCCGGTGAAAGTTGTGCCGCGGCGGCGGTGAACTGGTGGCCCACTCCAGCGACCGGCCCCACCCCCACGGGTCGTCGGTGTGCACCAGTGGGGCGTTTCGGGACTTCCATACGTTCCAGAAGAACGGGATCATCGACGCGCCGAGCACGAACGAGCCGATCGTGGAGATCTCGTTCAGCGTGGTGAACCCGTCGTTGACCTCATAGTCGGCGTAGCGGCGCGGGAACCCCTCGACCCCGAGCCAGTGCTGCACCAAGAACGTCAGGTGGAAGCCGGTGAACAGCATCCAGAAGTGAATCTTGCCCAGCGTCTCGTCGAGCATCCGGCCGGTGAACTTGGGCCACCAGCAGTAGAACCCGGCGAACATCGCGAAGACCACCGTCCCGAACACCACGTAGTGGAAGTGCGCGACCACGAAGTAGCTGTCCGACACCTGGAAGTCCAGCGGCGGGGAGGCCAGGATCACCCCGGTCAGCCCGCCGAACAGGAACGTCACCAAGAACCCCAGGGACCACAGCATCGGGGTGTCCAGGCTGATGGACCCGCCCCACATCGTGCCTATCCAGTTGAAGAACTTCACCCCGGTCGGAACGGCGATCAAAAACGTCATGAACGAGAAGAACGGCCGGTCGATCGCCCCGGTGGTGAACATGTGGTGTGCCCACACCGCCACCGACAGCGCCGCGA
>Ga0136640_10000087_pt1 | contig 30677 bp, 29 predicted proteins | sample AntDrymUQ8642106_2_FD_105498 | JGI IMG/M metagenome (GOLD analysis project Ga0136640, IMG submission 105498) | Polar desert sand microbial communities from Dry Valleys, Antarctica - metaG UQ864 (21.06) | ecosystem: Environmental > Terrestrial > Soil > Desert | place: Antarctica: Dry Valley...
GCCCTCTATGCCTGGTCCCTGGCCCAGCCTCGCGGGCCACTGCGCTCAGCGGTCCCCGCCCAGGCCGAGTCGTCGTACTGGCTCGCGGCGGGCATCGGAGCGGCCCTGTTCTTCCTGTCCCTGCTGGCCCACGAGATGGGCCACGCCCTGGTCGGTCGGCACGAGGGCATCAAGGTCCGGGGCATCACCCTCACGTTGCTGGGCGGGTACACCCAGTTCGAGACCGAACCGGAAACGCCGGGTGCCGAGCTGCGGGTGAGCGGCATCGGTCCACTGGCCAACTTCGCGTGCGCCGGGGTGTTCTGGGTGTGCTCGGTGGCGCTCAACGGCGGCTTCGGGCTCACGGCGCTCATGGGCGAGGTGTTCGCCTGGCTGGCGTTCGTCAACCTGCTGCTGGCCGTGCTCAACCTGCTGCCCGGAGCGCCCCTCGACGGCGCCGCCGTGCTCGGTGCCGTGGTGTGGATGGTCACCCGCGACCGCACCAAGGCCCAGACCATCACCGCCGCCATCGGCCTGGCCCTCGGCGCCGGCATCGCCGTGTGGGGGTTCCTGCTGCTCTACGACCGGGGCAACGGCTCGGGCCTGTGGTGGATCCTGGTAGGGCTGTTCATCGCCACCAACGCCCGCAGCCGCCTGCGCTCAGCCCCGGCCCAGGGACTGCTGCGCCAGACGCGGCTGGGCGACGTGATGCTCGCCGACCCGCCGCTCGTTCCCGAGTGGTCGACCCTGAGCGACGTCGTGGCCCGAGCCGAGGCCTGGCAGCCCCACACGGCCTTCCCCGTCCAGGCCGCCGACGGTCGGATCACCGGCCTGCTCACCGCTGAGCTGGTGCTGGCCGTCGACCCAGCCGGCTGGTCCGACGTGCGGGCCATCGACGTGGCCTGGCCCCTCGACCGGGTGCCCACGGCGATGGCCGACGAGGCCGTCCTGACCGCCCTCCAGCGCAGCCAGTCGGCCGATGTCGACCGCATCCTGGTGCTGTGGCCCGACGGTCGGGTCGCCGGCACCTCAGGGCGCGATGCGGCGCAGCGGGCCCTGCACCGGGCCACCGCGAACACCCCGGGCTGACCGGGCGCGCAGCCCGCCGAGGGCCGCAGGCTCTGGACTACCGTCGCCGGCCATGGCACCTGCCATGGCCGCCGACGCGCCGCTCCCCTCGCCCCAGTACCGCCTCGACGGCGATGTCGCGGTCGTCACCCTCGACGACGGCAAGGTCAACGTCTTGGGCCACGAGACCCTCGCCGGGCTCCACCACGCCCTGGACCGGGCCGAGGCCGAGGCCACCGCCGTGGTCCTGGCCGGCGGGGCCCGGGCCTTCTCCGCGGGCTACGACCTGGCGGCCATGACCGAGAGCGTCGAGTCGATGCAGGCTCTGGTCGAGGCCGGCGCCCGGTTCTTGATGCGGCTCTACGGCTGCGGGCTGCCCACCGTCGCCGCCTGCACCGGCCATGCTCTCGCCGGCGGCGCCCTCACCCTCCTCGCCTGCGACGAGCGACTCGGCCCGGAGGACCAGGCGGCCAAGATCGGTCTCAACGAGGTGGCCATCGGCATGGGCCTGCCGGTGTTCGCCGTCGAGCTGGCCCGCGACCGCCTGGCTCCGGCGCACCTCACCCGAGCCGTCCTCGGCGCGGTCTACGACCCCGCCGGCGCCGTTGAGGCCGGCTACCTCGACCGGCTCGTCCCCGCCGCCGCGGTGGTGGACCAGTCCGTGGCCCTGGCCCACGACCGAGCGACGCTGCGACGCGGTGCCGTGGCTCGAACCAAGGCGATCCTGCGGGCCGGCACGATCGACCATGTCATGGCCACCCTCGAGGCCGACCTGGCCGGCGTCGGCCTACCCGACCAGGCCTGACCTGGGCCTCAGGGGGCTGCAGGCCGCCGAAGCCCGCAGGTCCGGGCAACGACCAGGGTGAGACCGGGTCACCGGTGAGGATCGCGTCGGACGACGAGGCCCTCGGGGGTCAGCATGTGGCCCGACAGGGTCCGCTCGTCGTGGCGCATGCGCCAGCGCAGCAACTCGCCGGTCCGCTCGGCCATGACCGTCGCGTGGGCCGGATCGGCGGCCAAGTCATCGACCTGCTCGGGATCGGCGTGCAGATCGAACAGGAGGGGCGGCATCACCTCGGGGTCGGTGGCGAACTGGACGCACTTCCAGCGGTCGCTGCGCCCGACGTTGAGGCAGCACTGCTCCATGGGCACGCCGAGCATGTCCTCCGCCGCGTGCAGCCACGGGTTGCGGAAGTCCCACTCCCAGTGGACCGTATCCCGCCACCCCTCGGGGCCGGTCGGACCCGGATCGTCGTGGAGAAAGGGTTGCAGGGCTCGGCCGTCGCACTGCAGGGGCGGCTCGACGCCCATCCACCGACAAAGCGTGGGCAACACATCGACGTGCTCGGTCGGCGCGGTGACGGCGGTGCCCCGGCGGTCGTCGGCCTCGGGACGAGGATCGCAGACGATGAGCGGAACGTGGTAGCTCTCGTCCCAGAACCCGAGCTTCTCGACCAGCCAGTGGTCGCCCATCTGGTCGCCGTGGTCGGAGGTCAGCACCACCAGGGTGTTGTCCATCAGCCCTTGATCGCCGAGCCAGGCGAGGAGCCGCCCCAGCTGGTCGTCGACCTCGGTCATCATCCCGTAGTAGGTGGCCCGCAGCTGGCGCCGGTCACCCTCCTCGACAGGTGCCGCGACACCGGGCATCTGCATCGCTCCCGCCGCGAGGGGATGGCTGGCCGCCTCGGCCTCGCGGCGAACATGGCCCCGGAAGCCGGGGACGTCCTCGGCCTTGAAGATGTCGTGGTAGCCGACGGGGTTGCGGTAGGGAGGGTGGGGGCGGATGAAGCTGGCGTGGACGAACCACGGGTCGCCCTCATCGCGCTCGACGAACCAGTCGATGATCTGCTCGACCATGAACGCCGTCTCGGTTTGCTCGGGACCGAAGCGGGCCGGCGCCCACCACTCGCTGTGGGCGTCGGCGCCCGGATGATCGAGGTCGGGGAGGTACAGCTCCCGAGGGTCGGACGGGACGTCGACACCCTGTTCGGTCAGCCAGCGGGCCCATCGCAGGGGTCCGGCGGTCTCGGAGGGATCGGTGACGGCCACCGCGAAGCCGGTCATCACGCCCTCGTAGCTGGAGAGACGGGGGTCGTCAGGAGCGACGGTTCGGGGGTCGAGGCTGGTGTCGGTGTAGCCGAACAGGGTCGGTGCGTAGCCCGCTCGTCGGGCCTCGAGGGCGAGGTTGCTGAACCGGGCGTCGAGGGGTGTGCCGTTCAGCACCGAGCGGTGGTTCTGGGCGTACATCCCCGTGTGCAGCGTGGTGCGCGAAGGGCCGCAGGGGGCGGTGTTGGCCCAGTGGTGGGCGAAGCGGACGCCCCGGGCGGCGAGGGCGTCGAGGGTCGGGGTCCGAACCAGCGGGTGGCCCGCCGCCGACAGGCAGTCGCCGCGCCACTGGTCGACGGTGAGGTAGAGGACGTTGCCGGCCACGGACGCGACGCTCTCCACCCTGCCGTCAGACCGCGTGTTCGGGCCGATGCCCGGAGGCGGCGGGAACCCTCATCGAGGCCGCATCATCGAGCCAGGGCCGGAGCCCAGTCGAGCTCGAACCACACCGCCTTGCCCCCACCACTCGGCTCGGCGCCTGACGCCCGGGTGAGCGCTTCGACGAGCTGGAGACCGCGGCCCGAGATGGCATCGATGGGGTTGTCGCGAGCGAGAGGCAGAGAGGGGTCGCCGTCGCGGACTTCGACGCGTATGCCCCTGAGGCGGCTCACCCCGACCGTGAACGGGGTGCGAGCGTGGAGCACGGCATTGGTGGCCAGCTCGCCGACGAGGAGCTCGCACGTGTCCACCAGATCGGCGTCCGCTCCCCAACCACGCAACACCGACGTGCAGTACCGGCGGGCCTGCCCGACGCTGCGCGGCTCGGGATCGAGTCGGATGCGGTCACCCACGGGCGCAGATCGTACCGACACAAGGGTTGCGTGGCGGTCACCTGGGGGCACCCGGTGGAAGTCGGTCTCCACCCCCGAGGAGCCAGACTGCTCGGGTGACATCGGCCCCGACTCGTCGCCGAGGGCCTCGGCGCTCGCCCCAAGAGCGCCGCGAGGCGTTCCTCGAGGCTGCTGTGGCGGCCATCCGCCGAGACGGACCGTCGGTCTCGATGGAGGCCATCGCCCGCGAGGGAGGGGTGACCAAGCCGATCGTCTACCGGTTGTTCGGCGACCGCGACGGGCTCCTGCGGGCCCTGGGAGAGCGAATGGCCGGAGAGGTCACCGCCAAGGTGACCGAGGCGCTCGAGCGGGCCCCCGGCGACGACCCCAAAGAGATGCTGCGAACCGCAATCGCCGCGTACGTGGCGCTCATCGACGACGACCCCGAGGTCTACCGCTTCGTGACCGACCAGGCCGGAGCCACGCAGGGTCCGGTCCAGACCGGGTTGGCCGCGGAGGTGGCCCGCTCGGTGGCGCTGGTGCTGGGCGAGCAGCTGCGAGACAACGGGGCCGACTCGGGGGCGGCCGAGCCGTGGGCGTTCGGCATCGTCGGCATGGTCCACCTGGCCGGGGACTGGTGGGTGCGGACCCGGACCCTGCCCCGCGACCGCCTCGTCACCTACCTCGTGGACCTGCTCTGGGACGGCTTCGCCGGCCTGGCCCCGCCCGACCACTGAGCGTGGGTCAGGCGGCGGGGACGAGCTGGCGGAGGAGGTCGACGAGCGTGGCCGCCAGGTCCGGGGTCTTGGGCACGGGCAGCACGAGCAGCCCCTGCTCGGGCTTGTAGACCGCCCCCCGGAACAACCGCTGGAGGCGCATCTGCTGGCTGTCCTTGAGCACGAGCGGCGACACCCGGGCGGTGAAGGCCGGGCCACCGAAGGCCGGGCCTTTGGTCACGTTGATCTCCCGGGCCCCGATGCGGTGGGCCTCGGCGCGGAGGCGGGCGATCTCCAGGAGCTGCGCCGCAGGGGCGGGCACCGGGCCGTAGCGGTCCTCCCACTCGGTCCGGATGTCGTCGACCTCGGCCTGGGTGGTGACCGTCGCCAACCGCCTGTAGGCCTCGAGGCGCAGGTCCTCCCGGGGCACGTAGACCTCCGGCAGGTGGGCGTCGAGGGGCAGGTCGAGCTTCACCTCGGCCGGCTCGCGGCGCTCCTCGCCCTTCAGCTCCGACACCGCCTCGGTGACCATCTGGCAGTAGAGGTCGTAGCCCACCGCGGCGATGTGGCCCGACTGGCCGGTACCGAGCAGGGTGCCGGCGCCGCGCAGCTCGAGGTCGCGCATGGCGATGCGAAACCCCGACCCCAGCTCGGTGGCCTCGCCGATCGTCTTGAGGCGCTCGTAGGCCTCGTCGGACAGGACCATGTCCTCGGGGTGGAACAGGTAGGCGTAGGCCCGCTGCCCGGCTCGACCGACACGTCCCCGGAGCTGGTGCAGCTGGCCGAGGCCCAACCGATCGGCCCGGTCGACCACCAGCGTGTTGACCGTGGGCATGTCGATGCCGGACTCGATGATCGTCGTGCACACCAACACGTCGAAGCGGCCTTCCCAGAAGTCGATCACGACCCGCTCGAGGGTGCCCTCGTCCATCTGGCCGTGGGCCACGGCGATGCGGGCCTCGGGCACCAGGTCGCTCAGGCGGGCTGCGGTCAGCTCGATGTCTCGGACCCGGTTGTGCACGAAGAACACCTGGCCCTCACGCAGCAGCTCGCGTCGGATCGCCTCCGACACGGCCCGCTCGTCGTAGGTGCCGACGTAGGTGAGGATGGGCTGACGCTCGGCCGGCGGCGTGTGGAGCAGGGTGAGGTCCCGGATGCCGGTGAGGCTCATCTCCAGGGTGCGTGGGATGGGCGTGGCCGACAGGGTGAGGACGTCGAGGTTGGTCTTGAGGGCCTTGATCTTCTCCTTGTGGCTGACCCCGAATCGTTGCTCCTCGTCGATGACCAACAGACCGAGATCCTTGAAGGCCACGTCCGCCGACAGCAGCCGGTGGGTGCCGATGACGCAGTCGACCTCACCGGTGCGCAGGCCCTCGACGACCTGGCGAGCCTGGCCGGGGGTGAGGAACCGGCTCAGGACCTCGACCCGAACCGGGTAGGCGGCGAAGCGCTCGGAGAAGGTCTGGTGGTGCTGTTGGGCCAGCAGGGTGGTGGGCACCAGGATCGCCACCTGCTTGCCCTCCTGGATGGCCTTGAACGCAACTCGGATGGCGACCTCGGTCTTGCCGAAGCCGACGTCGCCGCACACCAGCCGATCCATGGGCCGGTCGGTCTCCATGTCGGCCTTGACCTCAGCGATGGCCGTGAGCTGGTCGGGCGTCTCGCGGTGTGGGAAGGCGTCCTCGAGCTCCTGTTGCCAGGGGGTGTCGGGCGGGAAGGCGATGCCCTGCGTGTTGAGCCGCTGCTGGTAGAGCAGCACCAGCTCCTGGGCGATGTGTCGGACCTCGGCGGAGACCCGGGCCTTGGTCTTGGCCCAGTCGCCGCCTCCGAGGCGCGACAGGCTCGGCTCCTCGCCGCCGGTGTAGGCCCGGACCCCGTCGATCTGGTCCGAAGGGACGTAGAGGCGGTCGCTGCCCCGGTACTCCAGCAGGAGGTAGTCGCGCTCGGCGCCGCCGATGGACCGGGTGACCATGCCGCCGTAGCGGGCCACCCCGTGCTGGTGGTGGACGACGTAGCTGCCGGCCTTGAGGTCGTCGTAGAACCCGGCTGCGTCGCGTCGCCTCGACCGGGGGGTGCGGTGGGGACGGCGCCGACCGGTGAGGTCGGCCTCGGCCAGCACCGCGACCTTGGCGCCGGGCAGGACGCAGCCCCGGTCGATGCGAGCGACGCGCACGTCGACATCGAGGTCCTGGCTGCGCAGCAGGTCGCCCACCCGCACCGCGGAGGCCTCGCTGTCGGCCGCCACCACCAAGCGGTAGCCGTCCCGGACCGCGTCGCGGGCCTGACCCATCAGCCCGGCGCCGTCGCCCACGGCCGGCGCCCAGCCGATGCTCTGCACCACGGGGGTGTCGGGCGAGTCGGCCACGTTGACGACGGTCCAAGCCGGCGCCCCGGTGTGGCGCAACAGCCGGTCGAAGGGCAGGTGGAGGCTCGGGATCTCGGTGCCGTCGGGGACGTCCCAGGTGCTGCGGGCCAGGTGCCGGGCCAGGTCGGCCTCCTCGGCCAGCAGGTCCTGGGCCCGGTCCCGCATGCGCCGGGGCTCGACCAACAGGATCAGGGCGTCGTCACCGAGCAGGTCGAACAGGACGTGCTCGCCGTCGGTCAGCCACGGCAGCCACGACTCCATCCCGTCGAACACGAGCCCCTCGGCCAGGCGCTCCCACTGCTCGCGGCCCCACGGCTGGCGGCCGACCAGGGCCGCGGCCCGGGCCCGCACGTCGGCGGTGGGCTGCAGCTCGCGGCACGGGAAGATTGCGGCCGCGCCGAGTGCGTCGGTGGCCCGCTGGTCGGAGAGGGAGAACTCCGTGAGGCGGTCGACCTCGTCGCCCCACAGGTCGATGCGGACGGGCCGGTCCTCGGTCGAGGGGAACACGTCGACGATCGAGCCGCGAACCGAGAGCTCGCCCCGGGCCTCGACCTGCGGCTCGCGGCGGTATCCGGCGGCGACGAGCCAGCGGGCCACGTCGTCGCGGTCGTGGGGCTGGCCGGGCCGGATGATGAGCGGCTCGACCTCGTCGACGTGAGGTCCGAGTCGTTGGACGAGGGCCCGGATCGGGGCCACGACGACGCTCGGCGAGTGTTCGGCGTTGCGGAGCCGCCACACCACCCGCAGGCGCCGACCCATGGTCTCGACCGCCGGGCTCACCCGCTCGAACGGCAGCGTCTCCCAGGCGGGGAAGAGCTCGACGGCATCGGCGCCCAGGTAGGCGTCCAGGTCGTGGGCCAGGCGCTCGGCGTCACCGGTGGTGGGGCAGGCGACGAGCACCGGAGTCCGAGCCCCGCCGGCCAGATGGGCGACGGTCACGGCCCGGCCTGACTCGGCCACCGCCAGGTGGGCGCGCACCCGCCCCCGGACCTGGCGCAGGCCGGGCTCGTCGCGCAACAACGCCGGTATGTCGGTGAGCCCGAGGGGCTGGGTCGTGACGGCGGTGCTCAAAGGTGGCTCGACAGGAGGGCGGACGCGGCGCGACGCCGGGACCAGCGAGAGCCGGCCCCGAGCGAGACGTCCAACCTACCGGCGCGCCCCGCTCCGCCGTGCTGGTGTCGATCTGACCGGCCATGGACCCCGCAACCGACACCAGTACGAGCGCCGGACCGTACTGGTGTCGATCTGACCGGCCATGGACCGCGCAACCGACACCAGTACGGGAGGGGCGACAGTGGCATCCTGGGGCCATGGCCTTCGACGTGGCAACCGTCCACCTCCGTGACTTCAGCGGCGGTTCGGCCTCGGCCCGCCATTCCTTCGTCCAGACACTCGGGCGCAGCCTGGTCGAGACCGGCTTCGTCAAGGTCGACGGGCACCGCGTCACCCCGGCCGACATCGACACGGCCTACGCCGCCGCTCGGGACTTCTTCGCTCTGCCGGTCGAGGCCAAGCTGACCTACGTCCAGGAGCGGGGCGCGGGCGGCTACACGCCGTTCGGCACCGAGCACGCCCGCGACAGCGACGCCATCGACCTCAAGGAGTTCTGGCACGTCCACCAGGACGTCCCCGTCGAGCACCCCCTCTTCGACTCCTACGGCCCGAACGTGTTCCCCGCCGAGGTCCCCCACTTCGAGCCGGCCATGATGCGCCTCTACCGCGACCTCGAGGCTGCGGCCCAGACCCTGCTCGAGGCCACGGCGCTGTACCTCGACCTGCCCGAACGGCACCTGGCCGACATGGTGGTCGACGGTCGGTCGGTGCTGCGGATCATCCACTACCCGCCGCTGGCCGCGGCGGCCGTGCCCGGAGCGGTGCGGGCGGCGGCCCACGAGGACATCAACCTCATCACGCTCCTGCCGGCGGCGACCGACACCGGTCTCGAGCTGCTCGACCGCGACGGCAACTGGCACTCCGTCGACGGGCTGGAGGGGGAGATCGTCGTCGACGCCGGCGACATGCTCAGCCGCCACGTCAACCTCAAGATCCCCTCCACCACCCACCGGGTCGTGAACCCAGCGGCCGACGACCAGGCCCGCTACTCGATGCCGTTCTTCAGCCACCCCCGCCCCGAGGTCGTCCTCGACGCCCCGAATGCCCTCCTCGACGGCGACCTGAAACAGTTCGACCCCATCACCGCGGATGACTTCCTCAACCAGCGCCTGGCCGAGATCGGCCTCAGCTGACCCCAAGGTCGACCGGCAACACCCGGGGAGCAGACCGACGTCGGGTTTCGTGGACACCGCTCGACGGTTGTGACGCGAGGCGGGTCGAACGCGTGAGGTCCTGGGAATTTCTGCCGTGACCGCCTCACATGTTCCGTGACGAGGTTCGTCTACCTAATGGCCGGCGGCCTAGGCGGGGTCGGGCCTGGCGTTGACCTGGCCCATGGCCGGCTCGACCCCGTCGGTTGCGATCACCTCGACGGCATCGGCGGCCTCGGCGATGGCGATGTCGAGCTCGGTGCGCTCGGCCTTCCCCGGCCGACGCAGCACGTGATCGACACCCTGCTGGCGTCCGGGCGGCTTGCCCACGCCGATGCGGACGCGCACGAATCCGTCGTCGTGGACGTGGGCGACGATCGACTTGAGCCCCTTGTTGCCGGCCAGGCCCCCACCGACCTTGACCTTGATTCGACCGGGAGGCAGGTCGAGCTCGTCGTGGACGATCACGAGGCGGCCCAGATCCTCGATGTCGTGACGGCGCAGCAGCGCGGTCACGGCCAGGCCCGAGTCGTTGTAGAAGGTCTGCGGGAAGGCCAGGGCGAGGTGGACGGAGCCAAGCCGCACCTCGTCGGTCAGGGCCCGCTCGTTGCGGAGCCCGCTGCGGAGCCGGCCGCCGTGGCGCTCGGCCAGCAGGGCGACGGCGTCGGCCCCAACGTTGTGACGGGAGCGGGCGTACTCGGCACCGGGGTTCCCGAGCCCGATGACGAGGAGGTCGGCCACAGGCGCGGCGTCAGGCGGCAGGTCGAGAGCGGTCGGGCGCGATCGCCAGCGGCCGCGTGCGGGCCGGTCCCGCTCGCTCAGCCGTCGTCGTCGGAGGACTCCTGCTCCCCTCCGGCCTCGTCACCGTCGTCGACATCCGCTGTCGCCTCACCCTCTTCGGCGGACTCCTCGGCCTGCTCCGCCGCCACCTCCGCGTCGGCTTCGGCGATGGCCTCGGCCTCGATGGCAGCGCGGGACACCTGGGCGGTGGCCACGACCTCCTCGGCGTCGACGTCGGTGGTGACATCGGCGGGCAGGGCCAAGTCGCCCACGGTGATGGTGTCGCCGATGACCAGGCCACTGATGTCGTAGGTGAGCTGATCGGGGATGTTGCCCGGCTTGGCGCTGACGGTCAGGCTCAGCATGGGCTGCTCGACCATCCCCTGCTCGTTGGTGACCTGCTCGGCCTCACCCTCCAAGACGATCGGGACCTCGACGGACAGCTCCTGGTCGCGCCGGATCAGCAGGAAGTCGACGTGGTCGACGGTGTGGGTGATGGGGTGGCGCTGCATCTCCTTGATGATCGTGAGCTGTGCCTCTCCCTCTCCCTCGATGGTGAGGTCGATGAGGGCGTTCAGCCCGGCGTCGGTGATGAGGGTCGTCCGCAGCTCGCGCCAGTCGACGGTTACCGCCACCGGGTCACGGCCGAGGCCGTACACGACGGCGGGGACCTTTCCGGTGGCGCGGAGGCGTCGGGAGCTCCGGGTGCCGGTGGGGCGGCCAGGTGTTGCGGTGAGGGTGATCTCGGCCATCGGGACTCCTACGTCAGAGATCGCGCCGGAGCGCATGGAGGATGAGCGTGGCAAGCGTAGGACCGAACGACGGACGCCCCGCAACCCGGTGGGGCCGACGGGCCGGTGACGGCCACCTGGGGCGGGGAGTGTGAGGGGCAGAGGCTCCGCTTCGAGGACGAAACATCACCCTTGGTTGCGGCCACCGAAGATCTCGCTTACGGAGGTGTCGGCGAACACTGACTCGATGGCCTGGGCGATGATCGGGGCCACCGACAGCACCTCGATGTTGGGCATCTGCTTCTCGGGCGGCAGCGGCAGGGTGTTGGTCAGGACCACCTTGGTGAGCATCGAGGCCTTCAGCCTGTCGATGGCGTGGCCCGACAGGACGCCGTGGGTGGCCATGGCGAACACGTCGACGGCCCCCTCCTCGTGGAGCAGGTCCGCCGCTGCGCAGATGGTGCTGGCGGTGTCGATCATGTCGTCCAACAGCAGGCAGTTGCGACCCTCGACGTCACCGATGATGTTGGCCGCGACGACCTCGTTGGCGACGCCCCGAGGCCGGTACTTGTTGACGAACGCGAGGTCGGCGCCGACCTCGTTGGCGAAGCGCTTTGCCGCCTTCACACCACCCGAGTCGGGCGACACGACCACCAGGTTGGCCAGGTCGGTGTTGGCCCGCAGGTAGGCGACCTGGATGGGCATCGCCGTCAGGTGGTCGACGGGCACGTCGAAGAAACCCTGGATCTGCCCTGAGTGCAGGTCGACCGACACCACCCGCTCGGCCCCGGCTGCGCTGAGCATGTCGGCGACCAGCTTGGCCGTGATCGGCTCGCGGCCCTCGGCCTTGCGGTCCTGGCGGGAGTAGCCGTAGTAGGGGCACACCGCGGTGATCCGCTTGGCCGAGGCTCGCTTGGCCGCGTCGACCATGATGAGCTGCTCCATCAAGGAATCGTTCACCGACTGGCCCTCTTCGCCGGAGTGGGTCTGGAGGATGAACACGTCTGCGCCGCGGATCGATTCGTCGTAGCGGCAGTGGATCTCACCGTTGGCGAAGCGGCGGAGGTTGGGCTCGCCCAGACTGATGTGCAAGCGGTCGGCGATCTCGCCCGCCAGCGCGGGGTGGGACGATCCGGAGTAGAGGTGCAGCCGCTTGGTGGTGACCGCCTCCCTCATCCGATCGTCGGGCTGATCGGGCCGGTGGGGCCCCGGGGAGGCCACGTCAGGTCTCGCCGAGCCGGGGAGCGGCGAAGAACGGGCCGGTGGTGACGCCGTCGGACACGGCTTCGCCCGGACCGATGTGGGCGTAGGGACCGACGTGGGCGTCGGCCCCGATCTCGGCGTCGCGGGCGGTCGTCTGCTCGACGGTCGAGCGGGCCCCGACCACGCAGTCGACCAGACGGGTGTCGGGGCCGATCTCTGCGCCCCGCCCGATGACGGTGTGGCCCTGGAGGACGGTGCCGGGGAACAGCGTCACGTCGGCGGCCAGCTCGACGGTGGTGTCGACGTAGGTGCGATCGGGGTCGACCATGGTGACGCCCATCCGAAGCCACCGCTGGTTGGTGCGCCGCCGCAGCTCGGCCTCGGCCGCCGCCAGCTGGGCCCGGTCGTTCACGCCGTAGGTCTCCTCGGAGTCGGCGACGACGGCGGTGACGCCGTAGCCGGCGTCGTGGAGCACCTCGATCACGTCGGTCAGGTAGTACTCGCCCTGGTCGTTGGCCGGTTGGACGCGGCGCAGGGCCGGAGCCAGGACGCTGCGCCGGAAGCAGTAGATCGACGTGTTGATCTCGTCGATGTCGAGCTCCTCGGCCGTGGCGTCGCGGTGCTCGACGATGCGGGCGACCCGGCCGTCACGGCCCCGCAACACTCGGCCGTAGCCCGACGGATCTTCGAAGCGGGCGGTGAGCACGGTGCAGGCGGAATCGGACGAGCGGTGGTGCTCGACCAAGCGTCGAATGGTCTCGGGCCGCAGCAGGGGGTGGTCGCCGGGAAGGACGAGGACGTCGCCGTCGTGGCGCTCGGCGTCGTCGGGGAAGGCGGTGAGACCGACCGACACGGCATCGCCGGTGCCCTGTTGGGAGTGCTGCTCGACGAAGTCGAGCAGGAAGTCGGACTCCTCGAGCTGGAGCATCTTGGTCACCCGTTCGGCGCCATGGCCGACCACGACGACGGCCCGGTCGACGGGGCAGTCGCCGAGCGCATCGAGGACATAGCGCACCATGGGCCGCCCGCAGAGCAGGTGCAGCGGCTTGGGCCGCTCAGAGTGCATGCGGGTGCCCTCCCCGGCGGCGAGCACGAGGGCCGAGAGTGGGCGCTCGTCCATGTCGGCAGGTCTAGCGCGCCGGCCGGCCGTGGGTACGGCCAGTGGTTGCGCCGCCCTCGACCGAGGCTCCGGGGGCAGGGCTCGAACCTGCAACATACGGCTCCAAAGGCCGTCGTTCTGCCAGTTGAACTACCCCGGACGGCGCGATCACCCTACGACCGGGCTCGCCACCGACAGGCCGAGGTTGGAGAGGGGGTGTGGGACACCGGTAGGTTGGTCGGCCTCATGGGATCTCTCATCAAGAAGCGTCGCAAGCGCATGCGCAAGAAGAAGCACAAGAAGATGCTGAAGCGCACCCGATTCCAGCGCCGGGCCGCCGGCAAGTAGCGGTTGGCCCTGGCGCCGGGTCCAGGTCCCAGCGTGGCCGTCTCGCCTATGGCATTGTGCGGATCTCGACGGCTACGACCCGTCGTCCTCTCACCGCTGTTCGCGTTTGGCGGGGAGGCCGGTAGGGAAGTGATCGTCGCTCCACATCCCCGTCCAAAGGAACCCTCGTGGAAATCGGCATCGTTGGCCTGCTCGTCGTCATCCTGCTCGTCGTCTTGATCTTCTACTTCGTCCGCCGCGCCTGACCGACTCGATCGGCGCCCGGTCCCCCTCTCGAGGCGGCCGATGGCTTAGACACGCGGTGTGGCTCGTCTCCTGGTGATCCACCACTCCCCGTCTCCTCACCTGCACGCCATGCTCGACGCCGTGCGATCGGGGGCGACCGACCCGCACATCGAGGGCGTAGAGGTTCGGGTCCGGGCCGCGTTGGCCGCCACCGTCAACGATGCGCTCGAATCCGACGGCTTCGTGGTCGGATGCCCGGCCAACCTCGGGTACCTGGCCGGCGCCGTGAAGCACTTCTTCGACACCATCTACTACCCCTGCCTCGAGGACACCGTCGGCCGCCCGTTCGCTGCCTACCTGCACGGCAACGACGACACCGAAGGCGCCCGCCGGGCCCTGGAGAAGATCACCACCGGGCTGCGATGGAAGCCCGCGGCCGAGGTCGTTGAGTGCCGGGGTGAGCCTGACGGCCTCATGCTCGACGCCTGCTGGAACCTGGGCGCCACGGTGGCCGCCCTCATCAGCCCGGCGCAGTGATGTACGCCCAACGTTGTGCGAGTTGTGGCCACCACGGTGGAAACTCGCACAAAGTTCGCCGGCCAGGCCGGTCACATGAGCGCTGAGAGCATCGGCGTCACCTACGCCAGCCTCATGGGGCTCGGGCCGGCCGCTGCGGTCGAGATAGCTCGCCGGGCCGACGAGCTCGGCTACCGCTCGTTCTGGACAGCCGAGACCACCGGCCCCGACGCCTTCTCCCTACTGGCCGCAGCCGGCGCAGCGACACCGGGCCTCACCCTCGGCACCGGCGTCCTGGCGCTGCAGCTGCGGACCCCTCCCCTCGCCGCCATGTCTGCCGCGACCCTCGCCGCCCTCGACCCCGGTCGCGAGGTCCTGCTCGGCGTCGGCATCTCCTCGCCCGTGGTCACCTCCCGCTGGCACGGCGCGCCCTACGGCGATCGTCCGCTCTCCCAGGTGCGGGAGTACGTCGCCCTGGTGCGCGAGTGCCTCTCGGGTGAGAAGGTCACCTTCGCCGGCGACCACTTCGCGGTGAAGGGGTTCCGCCTGGGCCTACGCCCGTCGGAGCGCCGCCCGCAGATCGTGCTCGGCGCCCTCGGGCCCCGCATGCTGCGCCTGGCTGGCGAGGTGGCCGACGGCGTGCTGCTCAACTACCTGCCGGCCAGCCATGTCGCCTGGTCTGTCGAACAGGTGCGGGCCGGCGAAGCTGCCGCCGAGAGGCCCGCCGGCAGCTGCGCTGTCTACGCCTACGTCCACGCCGGGGTCGCTGACCACGACGCCGCCCTCCCCCAGGGCCGCCGCGACCTGTTCTCCTACGCCGTCGTCGACGCCTACGCCGCCAGCTTCACCCGAGCCGGATTCGGTCAGGTGGTCGACGAGGTGCGCGAGCGCCATGCCTCCGGCGATCGGGACGCCGCGCTGGCGGCGGTGAGCGACGACATGGTCGATGCCATCGACGTCGTCGGCGATGCCGACCGGGTGCGATCGACGATCGCCGACTACGCGTCGGCTGGGGTGGATCACCCCGTCCTCATGCCGCTGCCGTGGGGCGACGACCGTCGCCAGGTCATCGACGACACCCTCCGCGCCGCCATCGGAGCCTGACCTCCCCAGTCCAACTCGGCACGGCACCACGCGCACTGGCGGCACTAGGTGCCGAGAACCCGGCCGACGCGGCCCGGGCAGGCTGAGGGACTTGGGTACTCTCGGTCCGTGAGCCTGAACGGAACCACCTGCCTCGTCACGGGCGGGGCGAGGGGGATCGGCTTAGCCCTGGCCGACCGCTTCCTGGCCGAGGGGGCGGCCGGGGTGACGATCGTCGACCTCGACCCGGCCGACTGCGCCGCTGCGGTGGCGACCCTGGCCGACCGCCACGGGGACCGGGTCCTCGACCACGCCGCCGACGCCAGCGACGAGCAGCAGGTGCGTGACGCGGTGGCCCGGACCGTCGAGCGCTTCGGCCCCGTCGGGCTGGTCGCCGCCAACGCCGGCATCGGTGCCGGCATCGGGCTCGACGCCGACGACGAGACCTGGCAGCGGGTTTGGCAGGTGAACGTCATGGGTCCAGTCGTCGCCGCCCGAGTCGTGGTGCCCGACATGGTCGAACGCGGCGGCGGCACCTTCCTCGTCACCGCTTCGGCGGCCGGGCTACTGACCCAGATCGGCGACGCGCCCTACTCGGTCACCAAGCACGCCGCCGTGGCCTTCGCCGAGTGGCTGTCGATCACCTACGGCGACCGCGATCTTCGAGTCCACTGCCTCTGCCCACAGGGGGTGAACACCGAGCTGCTGAGGATGGCCGCAGGCGGGCTGGCCGGCGACACGGTCACCATGCAGGGTGTGATCGAGCCCGAGGCGGTGGCCGACGCCGTCGTGGCCGCCCTCGAGGCCGGGACCTTCCTCGTCCTCCCCCACCCGGAGGTCGCCGGGTACCTGGCCCGCAAGGGAACCGATCCGGACCGGTGGCTGGCCGGGATGCGTCGACTCCAAGCCAAGGTGCTCGGGGGCCTCGCCGGCGGATGAGCGAAGCGGGCGACAGGCCGACCCTCATCGAGGTCGGCCTCCACGTCGGTGACATCGTTCGCTTCCGACCCCGGCCCACCGCCCGATGGCAAGAGTCGACCGTCGAGCGGCGCGAAGGCGACGGCTCCATCGGCCTGCGCGACGGCCGCGGCGCGTCGCGCGCCTTGGCGATCGACCGCCTCGAGGTCCGCACCACCGGGCCCCGGGGCGCTCGGCGATGGGAGCCGTTGGCCGTCCGTGCCGAGCGCCCCGACCAGCTCGACCTCTTCGTCGACGCGGCCACGACGGAGGCGTGGGCAGCGAGGAAGGGCCGCCAAGGTCGGCCCGCGAGGCGGCGATGATCGCCGAGCCCAAGCCGGCCCCGAAGACGAGGACGGGGTGACGCTCGACCGTCAGACCGTCGCCGTCTACGAGGACAGGGCTGATGTCTACGCGGCACGGGGCACGGCCCCGGATGCCGTCCGGGCCGGCGCCCTCGTGGCCCGGGCCGGGCCGGGGCCGGTCATCGACCTCGGGTGCGGTACCGGCAGCCACCTCGACCTGCTCGGGGTCGACGCAGTCGGTGTCGACCCGGCCTCGGCGATGATGGCCCACGCTCGATCCGCTCAACCCGAGGTCCCCCTGGTGCGGGCCGCAGCCGGAGCCCTGCCCTTCCGGACCGGCAGCGTCGCCGGTGTGTGGGCGCACAAGTGCCTGCAACACCTCACCGCAGCACACCTGCCCCTCGCCCTGGCCGATCTGCACCGGGTCCTGCCGGTCGGCGCTCCCATCGCGGTGACGATGTTCACCGGCGAAGGGGTCTGGATCTCCAACGATGACGACGACCTCCCCGGTCGCCGTTTCACACTTTGGTCAGCCGGCCGTCTGACCGAGCTCGTCGAGGGTGCCGGCTTCGGTGACGTCGACGCCAGGGTCCGTAGCGTGCCCGACGCAATGGGGTGGGGGCGTCTGCAGCTGGAGGCCGCGCGGAAGCGAACGTTGGCCGACACCGTCGGACCGGGAATGCGCCTGTTGGTGTGCGGGCTCAACCCCAGCCTCCACGCCGCCGACGCCGGTGTCGGCTACGCCGGACCCGGCAACCGGTTCTGGCCGGCTCTGAAGGCATCCGGACTCGTTGCGGCAGACATAGACCGTGACCCGTGGCGACTGCTGTCCGAGGAGCGCATCGGCATGACCGACCTGGTCAAGCGGGCGAGCACTCGCGCTGCAGAGGTCACCTCGGCCGAGTACCAGCACGGGCTGGAACGCCTCGACCGGCTCTGCGCCCTGCTCGCGCCCAAGGCCGTCATCATGGTCGGCTTGGCCGGCTGGCGGGCGGCCGTGGACCGCGGAGCCGTTCCCGGGTGGCACCGGCGCCGCCTCGGCCCGAGCCCGGTGTACGTGATGCCGAGCACCAGTGGGCTCAACGCGGCGGTACGCCTCGACACCCTCGTCGAGCACCTCCGAATGGCGGCTGCCCCTACGTCGGTCGCGCCGGCCAGGTGATCTGGGCAACAACGTCGGCCACGTCGACATCGAGGAGGGCGCTTCGCTCGACGGGAAGGAAGCCGTCACCGTCGCGGGCCAGCCAGGCCACCTCTCGAGTGGCCGGATCGGAGATGACGAGGCGTCAGCAGGTACGCCGGGTGACGCAAGTCTCACGGTGCGGCGGTGGCCTTCTCGGCCAGGACCTGGCTGGAGCCACCTGGGGCCATGGTCACGCCGTACAGGAGGTCGGCGGCCTCCATCGTGCGCTTCTGGTGGCTGACGATGATCAGCTGGGCGTCGGCCCGGAACTCCGCCACCAGGCCGAGGAACCGGTGCAGGTTCACATCGTCGAGCGCCGCCTCGACCTCGTCCATCACATAGAACGGCGAGGGCCGCGCCCGGAACACGGCGAAGAGGTAGGCAAGCGCCGTCAGCGAACGCTCCCCGCCCGACAGCAGCGAGAGCTTCTTGATGTTCTTGCCCGACGGTTTGGCCTCCAGCTCGACGCCGGTGCTCAGTAGATCGTCGGGCTGGGTCAAGGCGATGCGCCCCTGCCCGCCGGGGAAGAGCGTCTCGAACAGGCTACGGAAGTTCGCCTCGACATCGGCGTAGGCGGCCGCGAACACCGTCACGATCTCTCCGTCGATCGCTCGGATGATCTTGGCCAAGTCACGACGAGCGGCCCTGACGTCGTCGAGCTGTCCCTCGACGTGGTCGTGGCGCTCCTGCAGAGCGGTGAACTCCTCCAGGGCCAACGGGTTGACCGGCCCGAGCAAGCGCAGCTCGCGCTCGAGCTCCCGAGCCCGGGACGCGGCGGTCGTACCGTCGGGGACGGCAGGGACCGGGGCGCGCAGCGCAGTGTCCGGGTCTACGTCGAGGTCACGACGCATGACCTCGACCGCGTTCTCGACGCGAACGGTGACCTCGGAGATGTCGACCTCAGCGCGCAGGCGTCGGGCCCGAGTCGCCTCTAGCGCCTGCTCGACCTCGGCTCGCCGGGCCCGGGCTGATTGCATCTCGGCGGCGACGGCGCGGGCTGAGTCGGACTGACGTCGGCGCCGATCGCGAAGGGCGGCGAGGGCGGTGTCGATGCGACCGAGCCGGTCGGCGACCAGCTCGGCCAGACGGGTCACGGCCCGCTCCCGGCGCTCGAGGTCGACCCGTCGGGTCTCGGCCGCGTCACGCTCGGCGCCGTGGCGCGACAGGCGTTCGTCGACCTCCGCCCGCCGTCCGGAGAGGTAGGCGTCGTGCTGGTCGAGCGTGGTCATCCGCACCTCCAGGTCAGCCCGAAGGGCGGCGACCTCGGCGGTACGGGCATCGAGGCGCTCTCGATCGGCGGCGGCCGCTCGTCGCTCTCGGGCCCGACGCTCCTCGCCAGCCTCGAGGTCGGGCAGCTCGGCGCCCAAGGTCGCGAGGCGGGCCTCGTCGCGCCCGACGCGCTCGTCGAGTCCGGTGAGCTGGGCCCGCAACGTGTCGATCTCGCTCGTGAGGTCGATGCGGTCGGCGTCGGAGCGTCTGAGCGCCTCGCCGAGAGCAGCGCGCTGAGTCCGAACGCGGTCCAGCACCCGGCCTGCTTCGCTCTCGGCCGCCCGACCTTCGTCGCGCGCCCGTCGGGCCCGGCTCGCTCGCTCGGCTGCGGCCGCAGCGTTGCGCTCCGCGTCGGCGGCGCGAGACCGAGCCTCGTCCAGAGCGGCACCGGTCGCCCCCGAACCTGCTGCTCCGACCCGCCAGCCGTCGGGCCCGAACCGTCCTCCGTCTCGGGTGACGACGAGCGCCCCGGGATCGGCCAGGACGGCGTCGATGGCGACCGACCAGTCCGCCACGACCCGGACCTGACCTAGCAGCTCGTCGAGCAGCGCTCCGACCGCCTCGCGAGAGGCGTGTACGTGGGCGCGAAGCGGCTCGCCCGCCCCGCTGCCGTTCGGGTGGCGATCTCCGACGACCGACCGAGCGGCAGCCAGCGGCACCACCGCACCCGGCTGCTCGACGCGAGCCAGCGTGGCGACGGCCTGACGGGCGGCGTCGGCACCGTCGACCACCACGGCGGCGACGGCTGCGCCGGCGGCCGCATCGAAGGCCGCCTCCCACCCATCGTCGACCGCGACCAGATCTCGCAGCGTGCCGAGCACGCCGGCCACCTCCGACAGGTGCTCGGCTCCGGCCTCGGACCGAGCCTGGTCGAGGGCGAGGGCCAAGGCGTCGGCTCGGGCCACCCATCGATGGTGATCCGCGTCGTCGCGACGACGCTGCTCGTCGGCCGCATCGACCTCGGCCTCGGCCTCGGCGCAGAGGGTCGCCGTTGCTTCGGCCGTCGCCGTCAGCGTCGTCGTGGCCGATTCGGCCTCAGACAGACTGCGGGCGAGGCGATCGTGCTCATCGGCGAGGCGGACCGCCCTGGCATCGAGAGCGGAGGCCCGCTCCTCGATCCGGCGTCTCTCCCCCTCGCCCTGGTCGATCGCGGCCCGCACCGCCGCCAGCTCGGATCGGACCGCGGCCGCCCCACTCGGCGGCGCCTCGGTGGTGTCAGGACCGGAGGGGCCCGCCCGGGTTGGACCCTCCTCCCGGTCCACCTCCGCCTGCGACCCTGGCCACCGCCCGGCGAGCTCCTGTCGGCGCCGGCCCAGCTCGGCCTCTGCTTCGGCGACGCGATCTCGATCAGGGGCCAGGCCGTCTCGTTCGGCACGCACCGCGGCCAGCTCCCCGTCGAGGCGAGCCGACTCAGCCTCCAGGGAGGCGACCACCGCTTCGTCGACCTGCACCCCCCGCTGATGCTCGAGGCCACGAGCGCGCTCGGCCAGCACGGCGCCCAGGCCACGAGCCCGCTCGCGAAGGGCCTCGGCGCGGGCCAGGTCGTCGCCCAGGTCGACCTCACCCAGCGTCGTCAGCTGGGCTTCGGTGGCCAGCACCGTTGCGTCGGCCTCGGCGAGGGCTCGGGTCGATTCGGCTTCCGCGTCGCGCAGGTCGCGCCGAAGGGCTTCGGCGGCGTGGCGCCGGCTCCGGAGCCCGGCCAGCTCCCGGCCGGCCAGGTGGAGGCGGAGGGCAGTCAGCTCCGACACCAGATCGCCGTGGCGTCGAGCCGCTTCGGCCTGGCGCTCCAGCGGACGGAGCTGGCGGCGCACCTCGCGCAGGAGGTCCTGCAGACGGAGCATGCTGGCCTCGGTGCCGGCGAGACGACGCTCGGCCTTCTCCTTGCGGCGCCGGTACTTGAGGATCCCGGCTGCCTCCTCGATGACGAGACGCCGGTCCTCGGGTCGGGCGTTGAGGACGGCATCGATCTGGCCCTGGGAGATGATGACGTGCTGCTGTCGGCCGACCCCGGAGTCCGACAGGAGCTCCTGGATGTCGAGCATCCGGCAGGGCACGCCGTTGATGGCGTACTCACTGTCGCCCGAGCGCCACAGGGTGCGGGTCAGCGTGACCTCGGTGAAGTCGACGGGCAGGAGCCCGGCTCCGTTGTCGATGGTCAGGCTGACCTCGGCCCGACCCAGGGCTGGACGAGTGGCCGTGCCGGCGAAGATCACGTCATCCATCTTCTGGCTGCGCACTGCGCTCGGGGCCTGGGCGCCGAGCACCCATGCCACTGCATCGACGACGTTGGACTTGCCGCTCCCGTTGGGTCCGACCACCACCGTTACACCGGGCTCCATGTCGAGCACCGTCGCATCGGCGAAGGACTTGAAGCCCTTCAGGGTCAGGGTCTTGAGGAACACCGGATCTGGTCTAGCGGCTCACGACGGGCCCGGCGGGCAGCGTGGCCACCCGGTCGACGCCGGGAGGTCACACCTGGCAGTCGGTGCACATGTACACGTGGGACTTCCCGTAGCGGACCTTGGTCACGGTCCCGCGGCACCGGTTGCAGGCCTTGCCGGCCCGCTCGTACACCTGGAGCAGGTCCTGGTAGCCGCCGGGCTTGCCGGCCAGGTCGTGGTAGCGGCCGTCGGCGAGGGTGGTCCCCCGGTGCTTGGCCCCGTCGTGCAAGGTCTCGACCAGGGCCCGGTACAGGCGGCGCATCTCCTGTGACGTGAGCTTGTGGGAGTCGCGGTCGTGGCGGAGGCCGGCTTGCCAGGCGATCTCGTCGGAGTAGACGGGCCCGATGCCGACCACCGCGGTTGGGTCGGTCAGGAACGCCTTGATGGGCTGTCCCCGGCCGAGGAGCAGGTGCCCGAAGGTGGTCCAGGAGATGGGTTCGACGACCGGATCGAGGCCGAGTGCGCTGAGCACCGGCTCCTGCTGGAGCAGCTCTTCGGGGCTGGCGACCCACACCTTCATGCCACCGTCGGGGTCGACCATCCGGAGCTGGCCGCCCTGGGTGAAGGAGATCACGACCTGGGTGCCCTTGGCCGTCACCTCTCGCGGCGTGGTCTTGCGCAGGCCGCCGCCGGTGCGCAGGTCCAACACGAGCAGCTCGGTGCTGTCCAGCTTGAGGGTGAGCAGCAGGCCCCGACGATCGGCTCCCGACACCTTCACGCCGTCGAGGCGCTCCATCATCTGCTTGCGTGGGGTGTGGCCGATCGCAGTGCGGCCGGGCACGTCGACGGACTTGACCCTCTTGCCGCCCACCTCGCGATCGAGGTCGCGTCGCAGGGTCTCCAGCTCGGGCAGCTCAGGCATCGTTCGTCTCATGGGTCGGGGCGGACAGGTCGGCCGCCGGAGCACGGGAAAGGGTGACAGTCGGGGAGTCCGACGAGGAGGCGTCGGCTCGAGGTGTTGCGTCGATCGGGCATGCCGCCTCGCCGCCGACTCCGATGACCTCCGATGGCGCGACCCGACCGGTTGGATCGACCGGGTCGGTCGGCCCAGCGGTGTCGACCGATTCGACCAGAGCCAGGTAGGCGTGGCGAGCGGCCAGCTGCTCGGCCTGCTTCTTGGTCCGGCCCGAACCCATGCCCCAGGTCCGACCCTCGATCCGAGCCGTGGCCTCGAAGATCTTGTCGTGCTCGGGGCCGGCGTCGGTGACCCGGTAGGCCACCAGCTGGTGCAGCACGCCACTGGCGTACTCCTGCAGGCGGCTCTTGTCGTCGAGGTGGCCGGGCTCACCCGACGCGCCGGCGATGCGATCGCCGAGCAGGTGCATCACCACCGCGGTCGAGGCCGGGCGCCCGCCGTCGAGGTGCACGGCTCCGATGACCGCCTCCAGCGCGTCGGACAGGATCGATGCCTTCTCCCGGCCCCCGGTGGCCTCCTCGCCTTTGCCCAGGCGGACCTCGGCCCCGAGCCCGAGCGCGTCGGCGGTCTCGGCGAGCGTGGTCGCTCGCACGACCGTGGCGCGAGCCCGAGAGAGCCATCCCTCATCCGCGGCGGGGAACCGTCGGTACAGCTCCTCGGCGACCACGGCGCCGAGCACGGCGTCGCCGAGGAACTCGAGGCGTTCGTTCGACGGGGCGACGGGGTGCTCGGCGCACCACGACCGGTGGCGCACGGCCATCTCCAGCAGCGCCGGGTCGGCGAAGTCGTGGCCGATGCGGGCGGCCAGCGGGGGCGGCGGGGCGGTTGGTTCGGGCTGGGTCAGGACGGGTTGTCGCCGCCCACCCGGGCGTGCACGTAGTCGACGGTGTCTCGCACCGTCTTCAGGTCCTCGAGGTCTTCGTCCTCGATCCGGAACCCCACCGTGCGCTCGCCGATCTCGTCCTCGAGGGCTTCGACCAGCTCGATGAGGGCCAGGGAGTCGGCTTCGAGGTCATCGGCGAAGGAGTCACCCTCGTGGACCTCTGCCGCGTCGATCTCCAGGATGTCGACGAGGCGATCGCGGATGAGGTCGAACACCTCCTGGCGGCTCATCGGGCCCTGCTGGGTGTGGGTCTCGGCGGGCACTACGTCTCCCTGGTCAGCGGCGGACGGTCGACCCTACCGATTCCAAACTTTGCCCGCTTGTGAACAGCCCGCTCAGCGGCCCCCGGGGCGGATCACCCCGGTCAGGGTGCCGACCAGGTCCGAGGTCACGGACTCCGCCGCGACCCGACAGGCGTTGACGATGGCCGTCGCGGATGATGATCCGTGGCTGATGATGCACACGCCGTCGACGCCGACGAGCAGGGCGCCACCGATGCTGTCAGGGTCGAGCTGGGCGTACAGTGGGAGCAGAGCCGGCATCAGCGTCTCGCTGGCTGCCCGGGTCGCGTCGTCGGTGTCGAAGGCGCCGAGCATCGCTCCCACTAGGGCACGCATCGCTCCCTCGAGGGACTTGAGGGCCACGTTGCCGGTGAAGCCGTCGGTCACCACCACGTCGGCGTTCGCAGCCATGAGGTCGCGGCCCTCGACGTTGCCGGTGAAGGTCGCCCCACACGTCGCCTGCCAGCCGTCGTCGACCAGCAGGGCGTGGGCCTCCTTGCGCAGGGCGTCGCCCTTGCCCGGTTCCTCGCCGATCGACAGCAGGCCGACCCGGGGCGCGGCTACGCCGAAGCGGTCGGTCGCGACCACTGCTCCCATCTGGGCGAACTGGACGAGCCACTCCGGCTTGCAGTCGGTGTTGGCCCCGGCGTCGAGCAGGACCAGCGGGGTGTCATGACCGGGCCGAGGGATCGGCGTGGCGATGGCCGGACGGGCCACACCCTTGATCCGACCCATCCGCAGCAGCGCCGCGCCCCAGGTGGCACCGGTGTTGCCTGCGCTGACCATGGCCGAAGCCCGACCGTCGCGGACCGCCTCCGCGGCGCGGACGAGCGACGAGTCCTTCTTGCGCCGCACGCCCTGGCCCGGATCTTCGTCCATGGCGATGACCTCCGACGCGGCGATGACCTCGAGCGACGAGCGGCCGAGCCGATCGGGGTCGCCCACGAGCACGACCGGGACGTCGAGCTCATCCGCCGCCTGCTCGGCCCCGGCCACGATCTCGTCGGGGGCCCGGTCACCGCCCATGGCGTCGACCGCTATTGGGGCGGGGAGGGTCATCTGCATCCGGTCCTGGCGCGCCCGGCGCCCGGAGCAGGGTCGATCAGTCGACCTGGAGGGCTTGGCGACCCTTGTACCAACCGCACGTCCCGCAGACCCGGTGGGGGACCTTCACCGACCGGCACTGGGGGCAGGTGCTGCGCGACGGCGCGTCGAGGTGCCAGGCGGACGCCCGCCGGCTGCGGCTCTTGGACTTGGAGGTCTTCTTCTTGGGGACGGCCACGGAGCTCGGTCCTGGGTGTCGTCGGTGCGGTCAACCCGGGATCAGGCCCGGGCACGAACCGTCGAGCGTAGCGGCGGCCCGCGCCCGTGACGAAGTGCGGATCGTCTGGCTCTACGTGCCCGAACGTCGAGCGACGACGGCGAAGCGGTCGACGTCAGTCGAACCGGAGCTGGTCGAGGGCGGCCCAGCGAGGATCGCGAGGAGCTTTCTCGTCGTCGGTCCCGCTGGCTTGCTCATCGGGCTCGATCGCCGCCGGGAAGCGTTCGGGATCGGGGCCGGGGCAGTCCTCGGCGCAGAGCGGCACGAGCGGCAGGGTGAGCAGGACGGTCTCGCGCAGCATCGGAGCCAGGTCGATGGTGTCGCCGACGACGGGCCAGGTCTCGCCCTCCACGGGTGCGGCGGCGAAGATCTCCCGGAGGTCGGCGGTGGTGGTGCCGGTGACGGTCTGCAGGCAGCGCCGGCACTCCCCCTCCCACGCAAAGGTCACGGTGCCGCTGACGACGACATCGGTGCCCGTCGCCTCGGCCACCGCGTCGAGGGCGACATCGGCCTCCGGCTGCACCTGTGACGATGTGGTGACGAGGGGGCCGAGGGCCTGGGCCGGGAAGGTCCGGAGGATCGGTCGCTGCGTGCCCGGGCGCCGCCGGACATCCGCGATCGGCTCGACGGTGCGGACCCGGCTCAACCGGCAGGCCTCAGCCCAGGTCCTGGTCGAAGAACCCGGGTCCGGCGTCACCGGGGGGGTCGGCCCCGGCCGGCGCTTGGGCGTCACCGCCCGGCGTCACCATCGGCCGAGGCTCGTCGCGGGCGTCGTCGCGCTCCGACGCTGGGGCGGCGAGAGGAGCGGAGCTGAGCTTCTCGCGGCCGGCGTGGACCATCCTGAGGGTGCGGTTGAGCACAATCTCGAACTGGGCCAGGCGCTGGTCGCAGAAGTCCTCGCACTCGTGGCGCACCCGGCGGGCCTCGTCCTCGGCCTCGGTGATGAGCCGCTTGGCCCGCAGCTCGGCCGACTTGACCACCTCGGTGCGCTGCACCATCGACTCGGCCTTGGAGCTGGCCGTGGCCAGGATGGCGTCGCCCTCACCCTGCACCCTCTCGAGGAAGTCCTCGCGTTCCTTGAGCAGCCAGCGGGCCTGGCGGAGCTCGTCGGGGAGGCGCTCGATGGCCTCGCCCAGCAGGTCGAGCACCTCGTCGCGGTTGACCATCACCGACGACGACAGCGGCATGGGCCGGCCCGAGGCGATGACGTCGGCCGCTCGCCGGAACATCGTGTCGACCTCGGGTCCGGCCATGGGATCGCGGGATCGGCCGGGCGAGCCCTTGGGTTCCTGGCCGGCGCCTTCGGCCGTGGGATCGATGTCGCGGGAGCTCATGAGGGGTACCTCTCTGACAACCGGACCGCCACAGGGGCAGGGACCATCGACGTGACGTCGCCGCCGAAGCGGGCGATCTCGCGGATCAGTTTGGAGGCGACGAAGGAGTGCGTCGTCGCCGACGGGATGAACAAGGAGTGGACGCCGGAGGTGGCCAGGTTCATGTGGGCCTGGTGCATCTCGGACTCGAAGTCCGACACGGCCCGCAGGCCCTTCACGATGAAGTCGGCCTCGACGTCTTTGACCACCTCCACCACGAGCTTGGCGAACCCCACCACCTCGACGTTGGGCAGGTGGGCGACGGACTCCTCGAGCATCTTGCACCGCTCGGCCAGGTCGAACATGGCCTCGCCCTTCTGCGGGTTGCGGAGCACGGCCACCACGACCTGGTCGAACAGGCCTGCGGCCACGTCGATGATCTCGACGTGGCCGTTGTGGACCGGATCGAAGGATCCCGGGTAGAGCACCTTGGTCATCAGGGCCTCTCTCGGGCCATCAGGCCTCGTCTCTCGGTGTGGACAGACGCAGCATCTGCACCACCGTACCGCCGTAGCGCTTCTCCCTCAGGACCGACCAGCCGTCGGCAACCGAACCGTCCGCGTCGACGACAGGGCGGTCGGACTCGATGACGGCCACCGCGTCGGGTGACATGCGCGGGGCCACCGCAGCCAGCAGCGCAGGCCAGTCGACGTCGTCGCGGGGTGGGTCGAGCAGGGCGAGGTCGACCGTCGCCACGGTGCGGACCAGGTGGGCGATGGTGTCGCCGGCGACCACCTCGGCCCGGTCACCCATGCCGGTCGATGCGAGGTTCGCCTCGACGACGGCCCGGGCGACTCGGTCGCGCTCCACGAAGGTGACGCGGGCGGCGCCCCGGGACAGGGCCTCGATGCCGAGGGCGCCGCTGCCGGCGAAGGCGTCGAGGGTGGTGGCTCCGTCGACCGCGCCCAGGCTCGTCAGGGCGTTGAACATGGCCTCGCGGACTCGGTCGGTGGTCGGTCGCGTCGCGGTGCCGGGCGGGGCTGTCAGCCGGCGGCCCCGGGCGGTGCCAGCCACCACGCGCATGTCCCTGGCCCTAGGCGAGGGGACGGGCGCGATCGCCGTCCCCAGCCGTCGTCGGGCCTCCCGCCCCGGCGAGGAGCCGATCGCTCTCCTCCCAGAGCCACGAGGCGTGGGCCCGGTCGCGGGCCAGTCGCGACGGCCGGTGGACCCGGCCCCGGACCAGGTAGCGGCCGGCGAACGGCTCGACGTCGTCGGTGGCGGCCAGGCCGATCTGGGTCCGAGCGCCGACTGCGGGGCTCACCATCAGCACCCGTCCGAACACCTCGTAGATCGGCCCGATGACGGCATGGTCGCCCTCGGCCCCGAACCCGCTGCGCACCAGGCCCGGATGGCAACACGCCGCGGTCACGCCTCGCGGGCCGAGTCGGCGCTGCAGCTCAGTGGTGAACAGGATGTTGGCCAGCTTCGAGCGGCCGTACTGGCGAAACGCCCGGAAGCTGTCGGCCGCAGCCAGGTGCTCGGAGGTCAGGCGTCGCCCCACTCGACGGTGGGCAACCGAGGAGATGCTGATGACCCGAGCCGGGGCCGAGGCCACCAACAGGTCGGTCAGGAGATCGGTGAGCAGGTGGTGCCCGAGGTGGTTGACGCCCATCATCAGCTCCACGCCTTCCGCGGTCTCCCAGCGCTGGTCGAGCACGAGCCCGGCGTTGTTGACGAGGACATCGAGGCGGTCATGGGTGGCGCCGATGCGCTCGGCGAAGGCAGTGATGGAGGCAACCGAGGCCAGGTCGAGGTACTCCAGGCTGATGCGATCCGAGCCCGAGCGCTGCTGGGCCTCGAAGAGCGCCTCGGCACCTCGGCTCTCGTCTCGGGCGCAGAGCACGACCCGGGCGCCGGCCGAGGCCAGGGCCACGACCGTCTCCTTGCCCAGGCCCGAGTTGGCGCCCGTCACGATCACCGTCCGACCTGACTGGTCGGGAAGCGGCGGGCGAGGCAGGCGCGGTCGGGCCACACCCCGAGCCTGGCACGGACCGTCGGCGCCGGCCGATCCCCACGATCGGTTCTTTCGCCCGAATGCGCCGTTGAGCGGCCGGATCGGGCGCAAGAAGCAACCCCCGCCGGTCCGAGGCCGTTCTTGTGCTCAAGTGCGCCGCTGGGCGCCCGGATCGGGGGCAAGAACGGATGGACGTGGGGCCCGCCCGGGCCGCGCCGGTCGCCATGTCTCCGACGGCGGCACCCGCAGTAGGTTGCGGCCGTGGACGAGCCCGGCGGCGAGGCTGACGTGCCTGACGGGGTGACCATCGTGCGCATAGGGCGGCCGCAGCGGCGCAACGCCATCGACAGTGCTACCGCCGAGCGCCTCCACGACGAGCTGCTGGCCTTCGACGCCGACCCCGATGCCCGGGTCGCCGTCCTGAGCGGCGACAGCGAGGCGTTCTGCGCCGGCGCCGACCTGAAGGACCTGCCCCGGCTCCGTCCATCAGGTCCGCTCGGGCCGACCCGGCTGCAGCTCTCCAAGCCCGTCATCGCCGCGATCGAGGGCTGGTGTGTGGCAGGGGGAATCGAGCTGGCCGCCTGGTGCGACCTGCGCGTGGCCGGAGAGAGTGCCCGGTTCGGCTGCCTCGAACGGCGCTGGGGCGTGCCCCTCATCGACGGCGGCACCTATCGCCTGCCCCGCATCGTGGGCCTCGGCCGGGCCCTGGACTGGATCCTCACCGGCCGCGAGATCCCAGCGGCCGAGGCCGAGCGGGCCGGGTTCGTCACCCGCCTCGTCGCCGACGGCACCGCTCTGGTTGTGGCCGTCGAGCTGGCTGGAGACATCGCGGCGGCGCCGTGGACCTGCGTCGCCGGTGACCGGGCGTCGGTCTACGAGGGGCTCGCGCTCGGGCTGGAGGAGGCCTTGGCCAACGAGGACCGTCACGGCCAGGAGGTCATCTTCGCCGACGGGTTCGCCGACGGTGTGGCCCGTTTCGGGACCCACCAGGCCGGCCGGGCAGAGCGCGGCGACCGGTGAGCTCGGCTCCGGACGATGGCGACACACTGGTCCCCGACGAGATCGACTGCATCGACTGCGGGGGCCGGGCTGGGCGCCTCACGCCGGCACCCGAGGAGGGCGACTGGGAACCGGGCGAGGTGGTCGCCTACCGCTGCGCCGACTGCCTCGACCGCTGGGACCTCGTCATCCCCGGGGCCGAGGACGAGATCTGATCGGACCAGCGCACCCGAGGCCTGACCCCGTGACGGTGTCGGGCGTAGGGCCTCCTCAGCAGCCCCCACCAGCGGCCGATCCCGACGGTGAAGGCCCCACGAGGGGCGTCGGGCGACTCGTGCTGCGGTTCCTTCTCGCCATCGGGCCGCTGGTGGTGGTGCTGGGCGTGGTCGTAGCCGGCGACCAGCGGCGGTGGCCGGTGATCGCCGATGCCGCCGTCGCCGACGGGACGGGGCTGCGCATCGTCGAGCCCGAGCCGGGCGCCGATCCCAACACCGCGCACGCGGTGGAGCGCATCGGACCCGACGGCATCGAACGCATCGGCCTGCCCTTCGCAAGAGGCCCTGAGGAGGTGGGATCGGTCGCCGGATCGGCCCGGGGTTGGGTGGCGCTGACGACGTTCGCGTGGAGCGACGGCCGCCCCGAAGGCGAGGAACTGTGGCGGCGCACGCCGGCCGGCCGGGCCGAACGGGTCGCCGCCCTCGGCCCCGAGGAGGTGCTGGAGGGGGTCGCGGATGGCGGCACGGTCCTCGTATCAACAGCGGGCCAGGACGGGGCGATCCGGTTCTGGAAAGCGGGACAGGACCGGGCCGAGGCCCTGACCGTTGATGACATCTGGCGACCCACCGACGATCTCCCGACGTCGCTCCTGTCGACCAGCATCGACCCGAGGGGCGGGCACATCGTCGTGTTGCTGCGGCGAGGTGCCATCGAGCTGTCCCAGCGGGTCGAGCTGGCTGTTGCATTGATCGACGAGGACGGCGAGGTGGAGCTCCACGACGACCTCGAGGACCTCGACGACGTCGGCGGCGCCGAGAAGGCGCAGATCTTCGTCGCCGGTGACCGCGTCACTGCGGTCGGACCGTCGGGCGCGATGCGTGTACTGCCGAGAGTGGGTTCCCTCGATGACGGCCTGCGCCTCGACACGACCTTCGTCCGTGAGCACGAGATCGGCCGACTCACCGCCTTGACCGACGATGGCGGCCTGGTCCACGTCGGGGCCCTCGGCGTGGAGCGGGACGGCGTCAAGGAGCGCTACGTCGCATCCGAGGAGCAGCGGACCACACGAGACGACCTGGCCGAGGTCCGACCTCTCGGTGTCACCCTGCCTCGCCCGGCCCAGGGCCCGAACGGGGTGTGGTCGTGGCTGCTCGGAGTGGGCGCAGCGGGAGCGGGCATCGTGGCCTTTCGGCCGCCGACTGAGCAGGACCCTCGGATCTTCTTCGCCCTTGCGGTGGTCGTCAGCCTGCTGGCCCTGGCCGGCCTGGCGCTGCAGGCGCTCTGGGGCTGGCCGTTCGGACTGCTCGGCCCGGGGGTCCTCGCCGC
>Ga0136640_10000088_pt1 | contig 30587 bp, 26 predicted proteins | sample AntDrymUQ8642106_2_FD_105498 | JGI IMG/M metagenome (GOLD analysis project Ga0136640, IMG submission 105498) | Polar desert sand microbial communities from Dry Valleys, Antarctica - metaG UQ864 (21.06) | ecosystem: Environmental > Terrestrial > Soil > Desert | place: Antarctica: Dry Valley...
CACGTCGACGCCGTCGAGCGTCACCGAGCCGCTGGTGACGGTGTATTTGGGGTGCCCGGCGATGGAGTAGGCCAGAGTTGACTTGCCTGAGCCGTTGGGTCCCATGATCGCGTGTGTCTCGCCGGAGCGGACGGTCAGGTCGACGCCGCGGAGGATCTCCTTGGCGCCGTCATCGGTGTCGACGCTCACGTGCAGGTCGCGGATCTCGAGCGTTGCCATCAGGTTTTCAGGGCTCCTTGCAGGGTTTGCAGATGGTCAGGGTGTGGTCAGTGGTGCAGTGGGGTCGACGAGCACGTCGTCGGCCTCCACGCGGACTGGAAAGACGGCCACCGGCTGGGTGGCCGGCAGGCCGAGCGCGGCGCCGGTGCGCAGATCGAAGCGTGACCCGTGCAGCCAACACTCGATGCTGCACCCTTCGACGTCGCCTTCGGACAGCGCGATCGAGGCGTGGCTGCACTCGTCGCGGATCGCGAACACCTCCTCGCCCTGGCGGACCAGGGCGATCTCAGTGCCGTCGACCACCGCGGCGTACGGCTTGCCATCGTCGAGATCGGCAACCCCGCACGCACGGGAAAAACTCATGCGTCGACCTCTCGACTGCTCGCCGGCGGCAGGCCGACGGTGGCGGCCAGCTCGGCCTCGACCGCCGCGAGCAACCGCGACTGGATCTCCGGCACGCCCAGCCGGCGCACCAGATCGGCGAAGAAGCCGTGCACCACCAGGCGGCGGGCTTGCTCCTCGGGGATCCCGCGGGTGCCGAGATAGAACAACTGCTCGTCATCGAACCGCCCGGTCGTGCTGGCGTGCCCGGCGCCCTCGATCTCACCGGTCTCGATCTCCAGGTTGGGCACCGAGTCGGCCCGGCACCCATCGGTGAGCACCAGGTTGCGGTTGGACTCGTAAGTCTCGATGCCCTCGGCTGCCTTACGGATAAGCACGTCGCCGATCCAGACGGCATGTGCACCTTGGCCCTGCAGGGCGCCGCGGTAGTCGACGTTGCTGCGCGTACGGGGCTCGTTGTGGTCGACGAACAGCCGGTGCTCGATGTGCTGGCCGGCGTCGACGAAGTACAGCCCCAGCATCTCCACCTCGCCACCCGGGCCGTCGTACTCGGCGGTCTCGACCAGGCGCACGAGGTCGCCGCCGAGGCTTGCCTGGAAGGAACGGACTCGGGCATCGCGGCCCACCCGTACGCCGACCTGACCCAGGTGCACGGCGTCGTCGTCCCACAGCTGCAGCGAGGCCAGGTCAAGCGCGGCGTTGTCGCCGACGATGACCTGGGTGCAGCCGGTGTAGCGGGCACTGCCGGTGTGCTCGAACACCACGGTCGCCTGCGCGCCGGTGCCAATGCGCAGCACCACATGACTCCAGACGACCTGGTCGACCGACTTGCCGGACAGGTTGACCACCAGCGGTCGGTCGAGCACGGTGTTCGCGGCCACGTCGATCAGGACTGCTCCACCAGATCGATCCACGGCCAGCGCGGCGGTCCGGTCCACCGGCGCGACACCGCCGAGGGCGATCGCCTCCGCGGTGCTGATCTCGGTGACGGAAACCCCCCCGGGTGGGTCGAAGTTCCAGCCCAGGTGATCGCTTGAGGCGGTGCCGTCGAGGGCGCCGCGCAGCCGGGTGAGCGGGGTGAAACGCCATACCTCTTCACGCCCGGTCGGCATCGGGTGATCTGCCAGGTCGTAGGACGCCACCGGATGCAGGTGGCTAGCGACCGTCTCGACCGCCGCGGCGACGTTGGGTGGGGTGGCAGGAGTGAGGGTTTGGGTCACCCGACGGCGCCTTCCATCTGCATCTCGATAAGCCGGTTCAGCTCGAGCGCGTACTCCATCGGCAGCTCGCGCGCGATCGGCTCGATGAAGCCGCGCACGATCATCGCCATCGCCTCGTCCTCTTCCATGCCACGGCTCATCAGGTAGAACAGCTGGTCGTCGCTCACCTTCGAGACCGTCGCCTCGTGACCCATCGACACGTCGTCCTCGCGGACGTCGACGTAGGGATAGGTGTCGGAGCGGCTGATCTGGTCGACGAGCAGCGCGTCGCACTTGACCGTGCTGGCGGAGTGGTGCGCGCCGTCCTGCACCTGCACCAGGCCGCGGTACGAGGTACGACCGCCGCCACGGGCGACCGACTTGGAGATGATCGACGAGCTGGTGTGCGGTGCCGCGTGCACCATCTTGGAGCCGGCGTCTTGGTGCTGGCCCTCGCCGGCGAAGGCGATCGACAGCGTCTCGCCGCGGGCGTGCTCGCCCATCAGGTAGACCGCCGGGTATTTCATCGTGATCTTGGAGCCGAGGTTGCCGTCGATCCACTCCATCGTGGCGCCGGCCTCGCAGGTGGCCCGCTTGGTGACCAGGTTGTAGACGTTGTTAGACCAGTTCTGGATGGTCGTGTAGCGGCAGCGCCCGCCCTTCTTCACGATGATCTCCACCACCGCGGAGTGCAGCGAGTCGCTGGAGTAGATCGGCGCGGTGCAGCCCTCGACGTAGTGCACGTAGGCGTCCTCGTCGACGATGATCAGCGTCCGCTCGAACTGGCCCATGTTCTCGGTGTTGATGCGGAAGTACGCCTGCAGCGGGATGTCGACGTGCACGCCCTTGGGGACGTAGATGAACGAGCCGCCGGACCAGACCGCCGAGTTCAGCGCGGAGAACTTGTTGTCGCCGACCGGGATGATGGTGGCGAAGTACTCCTTGAACAGCTCGGGCTGCTCGCGCAGCGCGGTGTCAGTGTCCAGGAACAGCACGCCCTGCTCCTCCAGGTCCTCGCGGATCTGGTGGTAGACGACCTCGGACTCGTACTGCGCGGCAACCCCGGCCACGAGGCGCTGCTTCTCGGCCTCGGGGATGCCGAGCTTGTCGTAGGTGTTCTTGATGTCCGCGGGCAGGTCCTCCCACGAGGTGGCCTGCTTCTCGGTCGAGCGCACGAAGTACTTGATGTTGTCGAAGTCAATGGTGCCGAGGTCGGCGCCCCAGGTCGGCAGCGGCTTGCGGTAGAACAGCCGCAGCCCCTTGAGCCGCAGGTCGAGCATCCACTGCGGCTCGTCCTTCTTGGACGAGATGTCGCGGACGACGGCCTCGCTGAGGCCGCGCTGCGCGCCGGAGCCCGCTGCGTCGGAGTCGGCCCAGCCGTACTCGTAGCGGCCGAGACCGTCGGTCTCGGGGTGCACAGTGGTGGTCATGCGGTGGTCCTCTCCGCTGGTGGTCCGTGAGTGTTTGCGGTTGTGTTCTCGATGTGGGGTCGGGGAACGTTCGTCGTGCACACGCCGTCGCCGTGCGCGATGGTCGCGAGTCGCTGGACATGGCGTCCCAGCAGTCTGGCGAAGAACTCTGTCTCAGCCTCACACAACTGCGGGAACTCCGCCGCCACGTGCGCGACCGGGCAGTGATGCTGGCAGACCTGGTCGCCGTGTGGGGTGGGGCGGACCGAGGCAGCGTACCCGTCGGCGGTCAGCGCCCGTGCCAGTGCGTCCGGCCGCTTCGCGGCGGGTGCCGCCGCGACCCCAGTGGCCACCCGGTCCTCGACCTCGGCCCATCGGCGGCGCGCAAAGTCGAGCACCGCGTCGTTGCCGCCGGTCTCGGCGAGGAAGCGCAGCGCGCTCACGGCCAGGTCGTCGTAGCCCTGCTCGAGTGCGTCCCGACCCGCATCGGTCACCCGGAAGTGGCGGGCGGGTCGGCCGCGGCCGCGAGCGCCCGCCGCCGGGCCCACGAGAGATTGGGTGCATGGCTCGACGTGCCCATCGGCCGCCAGGTGGTCAAGATGGCGGCGCACTCCGGCGGCGGTCAGTCCGAGCGCCTCGGCGAGCTCAGCAGCGCTGGCCGAGCGGCGTTCGAGCAGCACGCGCACGACACGCTGGCGGGTGGGTGCCTCACCATGCGTGTCGCGGCCTGCGGGCCTCGCGGTAGCCGAGTCGAATTGCACAACACCAGTGTGCCGTTATTGCCGACGGTCCACAACCGTCGGGGCCGCGATCCGGCCGCCGGGTGACGCACGCCACGAACCTAGACTCGTTCGGTGCCCCCTCCCGCTGTCGTCGTGGACGGACTGGTCATGCGTTACGGCGAAGTGGCCGCGGTGGACACGCTGTCCACCCAGCTGCCGGCCAGCCAGGTCACCGCGGTCGTCGGCCCCAACGGCGCCGGCAAGACCACCACCTTGGAAACCTGCGAAGGCTTCCGGCGACCGCAGGCAGGCACGGTGCGGGTGCTCGGTCTCGATCCGGCACGTGACGCCGCCAAGCTGCGCCCACGGGTGGGAGTCATGCTGCAGTCGGGTGGGGCCTGGACGGGCTGCCGGGTGCATGAGGCGCTGCGGCACGCGGCGGCGTTGCACGCGCACCCGCTCGACGTGGATGCGCTGGTAGAGCGGCTCGGTCTGGGTAGTTGTGGCAGCACCTCCTACCGCCGGTTGTCCGGCGGCCAGCAGCAGCGTCTGGGGTTGGCGATGGCGATCGTGGGTCGCCCCGAGCTCGTCTTCCTGGATGAGCCAACCGCCGGTCTGGACCCCCAAGCGCGGCGGATGACCTGGGAACTGGTGCGCGAGCTGCGCGACGGCGGCGTCACCGTGGTGCTGGCGACGCACTTTCTGGACGAAGCCGAGCAGCTGGCAGACCGGGTGATCGTGATCGACCACGGCCGGATCATCGCGGCCGGCTCCCCCGGCGAGCTGACCGCGACCGGTGCGGAGAACACGGTGCGGTTCACAGCCGTTGCTGGGCTGGACATGCACGATCTGCGGTCGGCCCTACCAGCCGGCTGCACGGTGCAGGAGGTCACACCCGGTGGATATCTGGTCACCGGGCCGGTGGACCCCGCCCTGATCGCCACCCTGACCGCCTGGTGCGCGGCGCGTGGGGTGCTCGCGCAGAGTCTGGCCGTCGAGCGTCGCAGTCTCGAGGACGTGTTCATCGAGCTGACCGGCAAAGAGCTGCGGCCGTGAACCCCCTCGATCTGTCTCCCGCCCCAGGCGCGGCCGGAATAGATCGGATGGTCCTTGCCCAGGCGAGGATCGAGACCAGGCTGCTGCTGCGTAACGGTGAGCAACTGGTCCTGGCGCTGGTGTTGCCGCTGCTGGTGCTGGTGATTGGCGCCACCACCGGCAACCTGCTTGACCTCGGGCCAGGGCGCCGCATCGACATACTGGCGCCCGGCGTGTTGGCGTTGGCGGTGTTGTCGACCTCGTTCACCTCGGTGGCGATTGCCACCGGATTCGAGCGACGCTACGGAGTGCTGAAGCGGCTCGGGGCGACCCCGCTGCCCCGACACGGACTGCTGGCCGGCAAGACACTGGCGGTGATGGCAGTGGAGTCCGTGCAGGTGCTGCTGGTCGGTCTGGTCTCCCTGATGCTCGGCTGGGCCCCCGTGGGAGGACCCGCAGCCGTCGTCGCCGGGTTGATCGTCCTGTTGCTTGGCACCGCCGCATTCACCGCGCTGGGGCTGGCCTTGGCGGGCAGCCTGCGGGCCGAGGCGACCCTGGCGCTAGCCAACCTGGTCTACGTCCTGCTTCTGGTCGGCGGCGCCGTCATCGTTCCGCTGGCACGCTATCCCCAGACGATTCAGCCACTGGTGGCGTTGCTGCCGTCCGGAGCGCTGGCGCAAGGGCTGCGGGACGTATCGGCGGGTGCTGGTGTTCCGTTCGCCGCCTGCATGGTGCTGCTGGCATGGTGCACAGTCGGCGGCCTCGTCGCTGCTCGGACGTTCCGGTGGGAGTGAGGTCTCAGTGTCGGTGAGGTCCGGTTCGGGCACGCGGCTGCCGCGACGCTGGGCGGGCGCGCCCGGGCCGGGGGCGTTGCGAGCGGTGGCGGTTGCGTCTCTGTTGGCCAACGTGGGCATCGTGCTGACCGGTGGGGCCGTACGACTGACCGGGTCGGGCCTGGGGTGTCCGGCCTGGCCGCGCTGCACCGCGGACTCCTACGTGGTTCATGGCGAGCTCGGCGTGCACGGGGTGATCGAGTTCGGCAACCGGATGCTGACGTTCGCCGTCGCCGCCGTGGCTCTGGTGACGCTGGTGGTCGTCTGGCGCTCCATGGCCGCGGATGCGCTGGCCCGCCGACTCGCGGTGGTGCTTGCGGTCGGGGTCCCCGCGCAGGTCGTCCTCGGCGGGCTCACCGTGCTGACCGGCCTCAATCCTTGGCTGGTCGCCGGCCACCTGCTGCTGTCGATGGGGATGATCGCCGCATCGGTGTGGCTGCTGCACCAGGTGCGCGGGCGCGGGCGCGGACCGGCCGGACCGTGGCCGCCGCCGCCGCCGGTGCGCTGGTTGGTGCTTGCGACGTACGCAGTGACCTGGGTGGTGCTGTACCTCGGCACGATGGTCACCGGCAGCGGACCGCACGCCGGCGACATCGACTCACCTCGCAACGGCCTGGAACCGGCGATGGTCAGCCAGCTGCACGCCGGTGCCGTGTTCTTGCTGATCGGCCTCACGTTCGGCGTGCTGGTGGCCGTGCACCTCACCGACGCCCCCGCTGGCGCAGTGCGTGCGGCCCACTGGCTGCTGGGAGTCGAGCTCGCTCAGGGGCTGATCGGCTTCGTGCAGTACGCCACCGACCTGCCGATCGTGCTGGTCGAGCTGCACCTGTTGGGTGCGTGTGCCACCACCGTGGCCGCCACCGCGCTGGTGCTGTCGAGCATACGTCGCTGACCTCCCCCACCCCCCGACCGCGATCCGCGCATGTCGTACCCATTCCCCAGGGCAATGATCGCCAAAAGAGGGCACGGTGGACGTACGAAATGCGCGGATCAAGGGGTGGGGTGGGACGCTGCACCACCCCCTCGACGTACGAAATGCGCGGATCGCAGGGTGGGGTGGGTCAGCGCAGCAGCGGGTCGATCGCGACCGAGAGGAACAACAGCGCCAGGTAGAGGTTCGACCCATGGAACAGTCGCATCGGCTGCAGGGCGCTGGCATCCTCGCCGGCCGGGCCGCGCTCAACCGTCGACTCCCGCCCGGCCCGGGCAAGCAGGGCGTACGCCTCGAACAGCAGCGCAGCGCCCAGCACCCCGGCCGCCACCGGATAGACCAGCCCGGTGCCGGCGACCGGCCACAACAGCAGCGAGGTCGCCACGGTCGCCCACGAGTACGCCACGATCCGCCGGGCCACGACGCGGCTGGGGGCCACTACCGGAAGCATCGGCACGTTCGCCGCGGCGTAGTCGTCGCGATAGCGGATGGCCAGCGCCCAGAAGTGCGGCGGGGTCCAGAAGAAGACCACGGCGAACAGCACCACCGGCGCCCAGGCCAGCGACCCGGTGACCGCCGTCCACCCGATCAGCACCGGAAAACACCCAGCGGCTCCGCCCCAGACGATGTTCTGCGGTGTGCGGCGCTTGAGCAGCATCGAATAGCCGACGACGTAGAACACGTTGGCCGCCAACGCCAGCGCCGCCGACAGCCAGTTGACGAGAAACCCCAGCCACAGCGTCGAGATGGCACCGAGTGCCAGGCCGAAGACCAGCGCAGCGCTGGGCGAGACGCTGTGCTGGGGCAACGGACGTCGCCGGGTGCGCTGCATCCGCTGGTCGATATCGGCGTCTACCACGCAGTTGAGTGCGTTGGCGCTGCCCGCGGACAGCGCACCACCAACGACGGTGGCGACGACCGGCCACAGCGGTGGCACCCCACGGCTTGCCAGGAACATCACCGGCACGGTCGTCAGCAGCAGCAACTCGATGATGCGCGGCTTGGTGAGGGCAACATAGGCAGACAGCCGCGCCCAACCGCGGCCACCCGGACCGCCGGAGTGAGGCTGCGCTGACTTGAGCACGGCGGGCCGGGGATCGACGGTCGCCACATCCACCTTCTCGCTCGCGGTTCCACGGTGCGGGCCGAGTCTACGGCCACGGTCTGGTCAACGCAGAGGCGCCCGGAGCGCACCGCCCAATCGACGCTAGGCTCCCAGTGAGGGACGGAGCCGTCTCCAGCCCATGGCTCCCGACCGCCCGAGATCACCGTCGTCTGGAGCAATGACCCGTGACGCAGCCAGCCACCGACACCGCCTCGCCGACCCCCGCCCCTGAGTCTTTGGGATGGTCAGATCTTGACCGTCGCGCAGTCGACACCGCGCGGGCGCTGGCCATGGATGCCGTACAGAAGGTGGGCAACGGCCACCCCGGCACCGCGATGAGTCTGGCGCCGGCGGCATACCTGCTCTATCAGCAGCTGATGCGTCACGACCCGAACGATCCGCACTGGCCGGGACGCGACCGATTTGTGCTGTCAGCCGGTCACAGCAGCCTGACGCAGTACATCCAGCTGTACCTGTCGGGGTACGGGCTCGAGCTCGACGACCTGAAGGCGCTGCGCACCTGGGGGTCCAAGACGCCCGCTCACCCGGAGGTCAACCACACCCCGGGCATCGAGATCACCACCGGACCGCTCGGCCAGGGGGTGGCGAGCGCAGCCGGGATGGCTGCCGCGGCGAGGCGCGAGCGTGGGCTGCTCGACCCGGACGCCCCGGCCGGCGAGAGCCTCTTCGACCACACCATCTGGGTGATCGCGTCCGACGGCGACATCCAGGAGGGCATCACCAGCGAAGCCAGCTCGTGGGCCGGTCATCAGCAGCTCGGCAACCTGGTGGCCATCTATGACGCCAACCAGATCTCGATTGAGGACGACACCGACGTCGCCATGAGTGAGGACACCGCCAAGCGCTACGAGGCGTACGGCTGGCACGTGCAGACCGTCGACTGGACCGGCGGCAAGGGGTCGGCCGCCGGTGAGGACGACACCTACGATGAGGACATCGAGGCGCTGCACTCCGCGCTTACCGCAGCCCAGGGCGAGCGCAACCGTCCGTCCCTCGTGGTGCTGCGCAGCATCATCGCCTGGCCGGCGCCGAACGCCCGCAACACCGGAGCAGCGCATGGTGCCGCGCTGGGTGAGGACGAGGTGCGGGCCACCAAAGAGGTGCTTGGCATGGACCCGGACGCCGCCTTTGCGGTAGCCGACGAGGTGCTCGACCATGCCCGCCAGGTGGCCGAGCGCGGCAAGGCGGCACACGACCGGTGGGACGAGCAGTTCGAGACATGGCGTACGCAGGCCGGCGACCGGGCCGAGCTGTGGGCCCGGATGGACGAACGTCGGCTGCCGGACGGCTGGGCGGACAACCTGCCCACGTTCCCGGCCGGCGAGGACGTTGCCACCCGCAAGGCTTCCGGCAAGGTGCTGAACGCGCTGTCCGGGGTGCTGCCCGAGCTGTGGGGCGGCTCGGCCGACCTCGCCGGCAGCAACAACACCACGATGGACGGCGAGCCCTCCTTCATCCCAGAGAGTGCCCAGACGTCGACCTGGCAGGGCAACCCCTACGGCCGCACGCTGCACTTCGGCATCCGCGAGCATGCGATGGGGGCGATTTTGAATGGCATCGCGCTGCACGGCGGCACCCGCCCGTACGGAGCGACCTTCCTCACCTTCAGCGACTACATGCGCCCCGCGGTGCGGCTGGCGGCCCTGTCCCGGATGCCGGTCACCTACGTATGGACCCACGACTCGATCGGGCTAGGTGAGGACGGCCCCACCCACCAGCCGATCGAGCACCTGGCTGCCTTGCGCGCCATCCCCGGTCTCGACGTGGTGCGCCCGGCGGACGCCAACGAAACCGCCATCGCCTGGCGGACGGCGCTCGGACACAGCGACCGGCCGACAGGGCTGATCCTGAGCCGCCAGAACCTGCCCACCTTCCCCCGGGACGTCGACGGCTTCAGCTCGGCCGAAGGGGTGGCGCGTGGTGCGTACGTGTTGATCGACGCCACCGACGGCGACGGCAACCCCGTCGACCCCGACGTCGTGCTGGTGGGGACGGGCTCGGAGGTGCAGCTTGCCGTGACGGCACGCGCGCAACTGGCCGAAGACGGTGTGCGCGCCCGGGTGGTGTCGATGCCCTGCCACGAGTGGTTCGCGGAACAGGACCAGAGCTACCGCGACGAGGTGCTGCCGCCGTCGATCCGCGCCCGGGTCAGCGTTGAGGCTGCCGTCGCGCAGGGATGGCGCGACATCGTCGGCGACGCCGGACGGTCGATCTCGATCGAGACGTACGGCGCATCCGCGGACTATCAGACGATCTACGACGAGTACGGCATCACGGCGGAGGCTGTCACGGCCGCCGCGCACGAGAGCGTGGCCGCCGCCCGCGGCTGACCCCACCCCACGGCTCACACCTGAGCAACCGGAGGCACCGATGACCGACACCAGACTCCAGGCACTCGCCGACCAGGGCGTTGCCCTGTGGCTCGACGACATCTCGCGTGAGCGACTCACCAGCGGCGGCTTGGCCGAGCTGCGTGACCGTGGCGTCGTCGGCGTCACGTCCAATCCCAGCATCTTTGCTGCAGCGCTGAAAAGTGCCGAGGACTACGCCGACCAGGTGCGCGATCTCAGCGCCCGTGGCGTGTCCCTGGAAGAGGCTGTCCGCATGATCACCGCCTACGACGTCCGGTGGGCTTGCGATGTCTTTGCGCCCACCTTCGAACAGACCGGTGGCCGGGATGGTCGCGTCAGCCTGGAGGTCGACCCTCGGTTGGCTCACCAGACCGTGCCCACCACCGCCGAGGCCCGTGCGCTGTGGTGGCTGGTCGACCGTCCGAACCTGCTGATCAAGATCCCGGCGACCGAGGCCGGGCTGCAGGCCATCACCGACACCATCGCCGAGGGCATCAGCGTCAACGTGACGCTGATCTTCGGGTTGGACCGTTATGACGCGGTGATGGACGCCTACCTGACCGGCCTTGAGCATGCCCAGAACAACGGCCACGACCTGTCCACGATCTACTCGGTGGCGTCCTTCTTCGTCAGCCGGGTCGACTCCGAGGTGGACAAGCGGCTCGCCGAGATCGGCAGCGCCGAAGCCGACTCGCTTCGCTCGAAGGCAGCACTGGCCAACGCCCGGCTCGCCTACCAGCGGTACGAGGCAGTCATCGGCTCACAGCGCTGGCAGTCGTTGGCCTCGGCCGGCGCCAACGTGCAGCGCCCGCTGTGGGCGTCGACGTCGGTCAAGGACGAGTCGCTGCCGGACACCATGTACGTCGACAACCTGGTCGCCCGGGACACCGTCAACACGATGCCGGAGCCGACCTTGGAGGCCACCGCCGATCACGGCGACGCCTCCGCGGACACCGTCACCGGCGCCTATGACGAGGCCCGCGACGTATTGGACCAGCTGGAGAAGCTCGGCATCGGCTACGACGACGTCATCGCCGTGTTGGAGCGCGAGGGCGTGGACAAGTTCGAGAAGTCCTGGGCCGAGCTGCTGGACACCGTTCGCGCCGCGCTCGACAACGGCTCGGCCGGCGGCGCGGAGGGCGGCGACCAGTGACCGCATGGAACACAACCTCGTCAGGTGGTGACGAGGGCGCCGCGGGCTACAAGCTGACCTTCAGCTACCGCGACGAACGGGCCTATGTGGCCGAGGTCGAGGGTCTGGTCGCCGACCAGGTCGCGTCCGGGATCGTCCGTCGCGACCCGACGCTGTGGGGTCCTGAGGCAGCCGACGAGGCCGGCAAACGACTGGCCTGGGTGGACCTGCACGAGCAGTCACGTCCGCTGGTCGAGCAGATCGAGGCGCTGCGCTCGGAGCTGGCCGGCAAGGGCGTCGATCATGTCGTGCTCTGCGGCATGGGCGGCTCCTCGCTGGCGCCCGAGGTGATCACCGCGGCGGCCGGGGTCGAGCTCACCGTGCTGGACTCCTCCGATCCCACCTCGGTTCGCGCTGCGGTGGCTGATCGGCTCGAGGCCACGGTGGTCGTGGTGTCCAGCAAGTCGGGCAGCACGCTCGAGACCGACAGCCAGCGGCGCGCCTATGAGCAGGCATTCACCAAGGCCGGCATCGACCCCGCCGAGCGCATCGTCATCGTGACCGACCCGGGCTCGCCGCTGGATAGCGACAGCCGCGAGGCCGGGTATCAGGTCTTCAACGCCGACCCTGATGTCGGCGGCCGGTATTCCGCGCTGACCGCCTTCGGTCTGGTGCCCAGCGGGCTCGCCGGTGCCGACGTCGCAGCGCTGCTGGATGAGGCTGCTGCCATCGCCCCGGCGCTGGCGGCCGACTCGGTAAACAACCCCGGCCTGCGACTGGGTGGGCTGCTCGGGGTGGCCGCTCAGCAGGGGGTCGACAAGCTGGTGCTCGCCGATGCGGGGTCGGGAGTGCCGGGCTTCGGCGACTGGACCGAGCAGCTGGTGGCCGAGTCGACCGGCAAGAACGGCACCGGCATCTTGCCGGTGGTGGTCGAAGGCGTCGACGCGCCGAACGCCGAGCCGAGCACGTACGACTCGGTCGTGGTGGCGCTCGGGCCCGGGCACCCGTTGGACACCCGTCCCCCGGCGTCCGGCTGGGGTGCCGTGGTGGATGCTCCGTTGGGCTCCCAGATGCTCATCTGGGAGCACGCCACGGTCGTCGCCGGACGGGTGCTCGGCATCAACCCCTTCGACCAGCCGGATGTGGAGAGCGCCAAGTCGGCCGCCCGCGGCCTGCTCGATGATCGAGCGGCCGCCGCCGCGCCGGATCTGACCGATGGCTCGGTCGAGGTTCGTGCCGCGGGCGGGTGGCAGCTCAGCGACGTCGACTCCCTCGGCGCTGCCGTTGACGAGCTGCTGCAGACCATCGATGGCGGGCGAGGCTACCTCGCGGTGATGGCCTACCTCGACCGGCAAGCCGAGGCCAAGCTCGGCGACGTACGGGCCTCGTTAGCGACCCGAACCGGCCGACCCACCACCTTCGGCTGGGGACCCCGGTTTCTGCACTCCACCGGGCAGTACCACAAGGGCGGCCCGACCACCGGTGTCTACCTGCAGGTGACCGGTGAGCCGACCGAGGACCTGCCCGTGCCCGGCAGGGACTTCACCTTCGGCGAGTTCATCGCGGCCCAGGCGGCTGGGGACGCGCAGGTGTTGGCCGACCGCGGACGCCCGGTGCTGCGACTGCACCTGACCGACCGGGCGAAGGGTCTCGCCCAGCTGATCGAGGCCCTTCGGTGAGCTTGGGGTCAAACCCGCTACGCGACCCGCAAGATCGCCGGATGCCGCGGATTGCGGGTCCCTGCGGCCTGGTGCTGTTCGGCGTCACCGGCGACCTTGCCCGCAAGAAGTTGATGCCGGCTGTCTACGATCTGGCGAATCGTGGGCTGCTACCGCCAGGCTTTGCGCTGGTCAGGTTCGCCCGGCGTGACTGGGACGACGAGGACTTCGCCCAGGTCGTGCATGACGCGGTGAAGGAGCACTCCCGGACCCCTTTCCGGGAGGAGACCTGGCGGCAGCTGTCGGAGGGGTTCCGGTTCGTCCGCGGACAGTTCGACGACGGCGCGTCGTTCGACCGTCTGCGGGAGACCGTCGAAGAGCTGGACGAGGCCCGCGGCACGTCAGGCAATCATGCGTTCTACCTGTCGATCCCCCCAGAGTCGTTTCCGGCCGTCGTGGGGCAGCTCAAGGACCACGGTCTGACCGCCGGCAACGGTGCTGCCTGGCGCAGGGTCGTCATCGAGAAGCCCTTCGGGCACGACCTCGCCTCGGCTCGCGCACTGAACAACGTCGTGTCGGAGGTGTTTCCCGCTGAGTCGGTGTTCCGCATCGACCACTACCTCGGCAAAGAGACCGTGCAGAACATCCTCGCGTTCCGCTTCGCGAATGCGATGTTCGAGCCGGTGTGGAACTCTAACTATGTCGATCATGTGCAGATCACGATGGCCGAGGACATCGGCATCGGCGGCCGGGCAGGGTACTACGACGGTATCGGGGCCGCCCGGGACGTCGTCCAGAACCACCTGCTGCAACTGATGGCGTTGATCGCGATGGAGGACCCTGCCTCGTTCGAGGCCCGCAACCTGCGGCTGGAGAAGGAGAAGGTGCTGTCGTCGGTTCGCATCCCCGACCGCCTCGACCTGCACACCGCACGCGGACAGTACTGCGCCGGGTGGCAGGGAGGTCAGAAGGTGATCGGCTACCTGGACGAGGACGACATCTCCGACGCGTCGACCACCGAGACCTACGCCGCCATCAGACTGGACATCGAGAACCGCCGCTGGGCGGGGGTGCCGTTCTACCTGCGCACCGGGAAGCGACTCGGCCGACGGGTCACCGAGGTCGCCGTCGTCTTCAAGCGGGCACCGCACCTGCCGTTTAGTCAAACCTCCACCGAGGAGCTCGGCAGCAACGCCCTGGTGATGCGCATCCAGCCCGACGAGGGGGTGACGCTGCGGTTCGGCGCCAAGGTGCCGGGCACCGCGATGGAGCTGCGGGACGTGAACATGGACTTCGCCTACGGCGGGGCGTTCGTCGAGTCCAACCCGGAGGCGTACCAGCGGCTCATCCTCGATGTGCTGATCGGCGATTCACCGCTGTTCCCGCGGCAACAAGAGGTCGAGCTGTCCTGGAAGATTCTGGACCCGATCGTGGACTGGTGGGCGGCCAACGGCCAACCCGAGGGCTACTCGTCCGGCTCGTGGGGACCGCCGTCGGCCGACGAGATGCTGGCGCGCGACGGCAGGGTCTGGCGGCGTCCGTGAGCTGCGAGAGGGGTACGGGCCCGTGTTGATCGATTTGACCGACACCAACGCAAGCAAGGTCTCGGCGGCGTTGTTGCAGGCGAGGCTGCGCGCCGGCAGCCCCACCATGGGCATGGTGCTGACCTTTGTGGTGGTCACCGACGAAGCCAACCACGAGCAGGCGATGGCCGACGCCCGCACCGTCTCGACCGAGCACCCATCGCGGATCCTCGGTGTCATCCGGGGCGCCAGGCGGGGGCGGCCGCGGCTGGATGCCGAGGTGTCGGTCGGCCAGGGCGCTTCCGGGGAGACCGTGCTGTTGCGGTTGTCCGGTGAGCTGGTTGACCATGCTGTGTCCGTGGTGACCCCTTTGTTGCTGCCGGACTCGCCGGTGGTGGTCTGGTGGCCGACTGACGCGCCGCAGGACCCGGCCAGCGATCCGCTCGGCCAGCTGGCCTTGCGTCGCATCACCGATGCTGCTGCCGCCACCCGGTCCCGGACCGAGATACTGAGGCGGCGGTCGCGGCACTACCGCCCGGGTGACACCGACCTGGCCTGGACCCGATTGACCCCCTGGCGAGCACTGCTGGCCGCCGGACTCGACCAGCACCCGGTGCGCATCACCGGCGCCACGGTGGAGGCCACCCACGGCAATGCGAGCGCCGACCTGATGGCTGCCTGGCTGCGGTGCCGGCTGCGCGTCGACGTCGAGCTGCGCACCAGCGACGGACCGGGCATCACCAAGGTGGCGCTGCACTCGCGGCACGGCGACATCGCGCTGCACCGCCCGGACGGGCGACTGGCCGACTTCACCATCCCCGGTGAGGCGGACCGACCGGTCGCCCTGCAACGGCGTGAGGTTGCTGAGCTGCTGGCTGAGGAACTGCGCCGGCTCGACAACGACGACGTCTATCAGGACGCGGTCCAGGTGCTGGCGATGTCCGGGCGCGGCAGCAAGCGCAAGTCCGCGCAGGTGCCGCCCAGCGAGAGCACGGCGCCGACCAGCGTTCGGGTGGCCAAACACACGTCCACCCGGCGGAGCTCGAAGGCGCCCACGGGCAAGGACTCAACCCGGAAGGCGACATCCTCGTGAGCAGCACACCGACCGTGGAAGTGCATCGCACCGTCGACGAGGTGGCCCGGGCCACCGCAGCCCGGCTAGTGACCCGGCTGGTCGACGTACAAAGTGCCGGACGTGTCGCCAACATCGTGCTGACCGGCGGCAGCATCGCCCGTCAGGTGCATCGGACCTTGCGCGACTCTCCCGCTGTCTCGGCCGTGGACTGGAAGCGGGTGCAGGTGTGGTGGGGTGATGAGCGGTTTGTGCCGGCATCCGATCCGGAGCGCAACGAGCTGCAGGCCCGCGAGGACCTGCTAGACGCGCTGCCGCTGGACCCCGACAAGGTGCACCCGGTGGCAGCCAGCGACGGCTCGTACGGTGACGATCCCGACGCCGCAGCCGCGGCGTACGCCGACGAGCTCGCCGGGCAGAGCACCCCCGAGGACCACGGTGATGTCCCGACCTTTGACGTGCTGATGCTGGGCATCGGTCCGGACGGGCACGTCGCCTCGCTGTTTCCTGAGCATCCCGCGCTGCACGAGACCCGCAGCGTGGTCGCGGTGCGGCACTCGCCGAAGCCGCCGCCGACCCGGGTGACCCTGACGTTTCGCACGCTTGCGCGCGCACGCGAGGTCTGGTTCCTGGCGACCGGCGACAGCAAGGCAGGTGCGGTGCGCAACGCTCTCAGCGGAGCGGGGCAGCTGCAGGTGCCGGCGGCCGGCCCGCGCGGTACCGAGCGCAGTGTCTGGTTGCTTGACCACGAGGCTGCCGCTGCGCTGCCGAAGCAGTTGCGCTACCCCGGCGCACGCTGAGCAGGCGGCAGCCCTCGGCGGTCTCACCGAGTCGCTAGTAGATGACCTCGCCACGCTTGCGGCGGTTACGCAGCGCGGTCAGGGCGTCGTGCAAGATCTCCCGGGCCTCCTCGTCGGAGCGACGCTCCTTGACGTAGGCCAGATGGGTCTTGTACGGCTCGTTGCGCGGCGGCGGTGGCGGGTTGTCACAGTCGAGGCTGGCAGGCAGCCCACACCGCGGACAGTCCCACTGGCTGGGCACGTTCGCCTCGACCGCGAAGCTCGGCGTCGTGTGGTGACCGTGCGCGCAGTAGTACGACACTGTCTTTCGCGGAGCGGACTCACCTCGCTCGGCCTCGCCCATGGGGCCGGCACCGACCCGACTGCCGCGGATCGCAGAGCCTCCAGCCACGTCACTGTCTCCTCGTTGTCGATGGTGCGTTAACGCCTGCGGAACAACTGTCTTCGCCTATGGTGCGCTCAGGCACCGGCCTTGAGCAAGATCCCTAACGCAAAGACGCATATCGCCCAAACCGACCCAATGCCGACGGTGATGCGGTCGAGGTTGCGCTCGGCCACCGACGAGCCGCCGAGGCTCGACGACATGCCACCACCAAACATGTCGGACATACCGCCACCGCGACCCTTGTGCAACAGCACCAGCAGGATCAGCAGCATGCTGGCGATCAACAGCACGATCGACAGTGTCAGGATCATCGTGAGCCAACCTCACTTGCAGGCATCGTCGGGTGGTCTGCAGCCGCGACGGCTCAGAGCACGGGCAGGTCGTAGAAGCGACAGATGCCAGCGAACTCGTCAGCCTGCAAGCTGGCCCCGCCGACCAATGCCCCGTCCACGTCCGGCTCAAGCATAAGCGCGGCGACGTTGGTCGCCTTGACCGAGCCGCCGTACAGCATACGCACTGCGGCGGCGACCTCCTCACCCCACGTCTCACCCAGCCGAGCCCGGATGGCGGCGCAGACTTCCTGCGCGTCGCCGGGAGTGGCAACCTCACCCGTTCCGATCGCCCACACCGGCTCGTAGGCGACAACTGAGCTGGCCACCTGGTCCGCGTCCAGGTCGGCCAGCGACCCGTCCACCTGGTCGAGCACATGCTCCACGTGTTTGCCTGCCTTGCGCACCTCGGGCCCCTCGCCGACGCAGACGATGGGCGCGATGCCAGCCGCCAGCGCCCGGTGCGCCTTGGCGTTCACCAGGGCGTCGTCCTCACCGTGTTGCTCGCGGCGCTCGGAGTGCCCGACCACCACATATCGGCAACCGAGCGCCGCCAGCATGGCGGCCGTGACCTCACCGCTGTGGGCACCCCGCTCGTGCGCGGAGACGTCTTGGGCGCCGTAACCGATCGGCAGCTGGTCGCCGTCCACCAGGGTCTGCACACTTCGCAGCCCGGTGAACGGTGGGATGACTGCCACCTCGGAGCGCGCCGGGTCGTACTTCTTGTCCTGCAGCGTCCAAGCGAGCCGTTGCACCAGCACAACCGCTTCAAGGTGGGTGAGGTTGGCCTTCCAGTTGCCCGCCAGCAGCGGCAATCGGGCGGTGGTCGAAGCGCTCATCTCAGGTCAGTCCTCCAGAACCGTGAGGCCGGGCAGGGTCTTGCCCTCCAGTAGTTCGAGGCTTGCTCCGCCACCGGTGGAGATGTGGTCGAAGGCCCCGTCGTCGAATCCGAGACGGCGTACGGCCGCGGCGGAGTCACCGCCGCCGATGACAGTGTGGCCGTCGCACTCGGCCATCGCCTCGGCCACTGCCCGGGTGCCGTGCGCAAACGTGTCGATCTCGAAGACCCCCATCGGCCCGTTCCAGAATACCGTTGCTGCGGCACGCACCTCGGTCGCGAAGGTGGCTGCTGAGTCGGGTCCGATGTCGAGGCCGAGTGCATCATCGGGGATCTGGTCGGCCGGCACGACGCTGGCCCGGGCGTCCGGGCTGACCTCGCCGGCGATAACGATGTCGGTGGGCAGCACGATCTTGACCCCGTCGGAGCGGGCCCGGTCGAGGTGGCCGCGCACGGTGTCCAGCTGGTCGCGTTCCAGCAGGCTCCGTCCCACGGGGTGCCCTTGGGCCGCCAGGAACGTGAACACCATGCCACCACCGATCAGCAGCACATCGGCCCGGCCGAGCAGGCTGTCGATCACGCCCAGCTTGTCCGACACCTTGGAGCCGCCGAGCACCACGACATAGGGTCGCTTCGGTCCATCGACGAGTCGTTGCAGCACCTCGACCTCAGCCTGCACCAGCTGACCGGCAGCGTTCGGCAGGCGGGTGGCGACGTCGTAGACACTGGCCTGCTTGCGATGCACGACGCCGAACCCGTCGGAGACGAAGACATCGGCCAGTGCGGCTAGCCGATCTGCCAGCTCGGCACGCTCACTGTCGTCCTTGCTGGTCTCGCCGGGCTCGAAACGTACGTTCTCCAGCAGCGCCACCTCGCCGACCGACAGCGCATCCGCGGCCGCACGGGCTCCGGCGCCGGCAACGTCGCTCGCCACCGCGACCGACGTGCCGAGCAGCTCACCGAGTCGCTGGCCGACGGGAGCGAGTGAGAACCGCTCGTCCGGGGCGCCCTTGGGTCGTCCCAGGTGTGCGGTGACCAGCACCCGGGCACCCCGCTGGCGCAGCGCTTGGATCGTCGGCACGCTGGCTTTGACCCGGCCGTCATCGGTGATCGTCGAGCCGTCCAGCGGCACGTTCAGGTCACTGCGCAGCAGCACTGTGCGACCGTGCAGGTCCCCCAGACCGTCAAGCGTGCGCATCAGCCCTGCGCGGCGACGTACGTCACCAGGTCAACCAGCCGGTTCGAGTAGCCCCACTCGTTGTCATACCAGCCGACGACCTTGACCTGGTTGCCGGTGGCTTTGGTCAAGCCGGCGTCAAAGATGCAGGAGGCCGGGTCGGTGACGATGTCGGAGGAAACGATCGGGTCCTCGGTGTAGCGCAGAAAACCCTTCATGGTGCCCTCGGCTGCCGCCTTGACCACTGCGTTGACCTCGTCGGCTGAGGCCTCCCGGGAAAGGTTCACGGTCAGGTCGGTGGCCGAGCCGGTGGGGATCGGGACCCGCACCGCGTAGCCATCGAGCTTGCCCTTGAGGTCAGGCAGCACCAGTCCGATCGCCTTCGCCGCGCCGGTGCTCGTCGGCACCAGGTTCACGGCTGCGGCACGGGCACGGCGCAGGTCCTTATGCGGCCCGTCTTGGAGGTTCTGGTCCTGGGTATAGGCGTGAATCGTGGTCATCAGACCACGCTCGATGCCAAACTCGTCGTGAATCGCCTTCGCCATCGGCGCCAGGCAGTTGGTGGTGCACGAGGCGTTGCTGATGACGGTATGTGCGGCTGCGTCGTACTGGTCGTGGTTGACGCCCATCACGACCGTCAGGTCCTCGTTCTTCGCCGGCGCCGAGATGATGACCTTGTTTGCACCGCCCTCGATATGCGCTCGTGCTTTGGTGGCATCAGTGAACAGTCCCGTCGACTCGACCACCACGTCGACGCCGAGGTCACCCCAGGGCAACGCGCCGGGGTCGCGCTCGGCGAAGATGCGCACGCTCTTGCCGTCGACGCTCACCCCGTCCTCGTCCGCTACCACGTCGCCGGGTAGCCGGCCGAGGATCGAGTCGTACTTCAGCAGGTGTGCTGTCGTCGCGTTGTCGGTGAGGTCGTTGGCGGCCACCACCTCGATGTCTGCGCCGGACGCCTCGACGGCGCGAAAGAAGTTGCGTCCGATCCGGCCGAAGCCGTTGATGCCTACGCGCACGGTCACGTGGAGTCTCCTCGAAGCGAGAGTTGGTTGTCGCGGACGCTGGGCAGCGGCGCCCCGGGGCACGGTGTCCGAGCCTAACGGCTCCCCCGGATGCGGCGGACCGTACGGGTGCCGTCTCGGATCACGGACCGGAGTCGAGCATCTCCGGGGTCAGCATCGAATCGGTGCCCGGCACATCGAGGTCCTCGGCACGCTTGTCCGCCATCGCCAGCAACCTGCGGATGCGACCGGCCACGGCGTCCTTGGTCAGCGGCGGGTCATGCAGCTGACCCAACTCCTCCAGGCTGGCCTGCTTGTGCTCCAAGCGAAGGCTGCCGGCTTGCCGCAGGTGGTCGGGGATGTCGTCGTCCAGGATCTGCAGCGCCCGCTCCACCCGTGCTCCGGCGGCGACCGCGGCGCGCGCCGATCGGCGCAGGTTGGCATCGTCGAAGTTGGCGAGGCGGTTGGCGGTGGCCCGCACCTCACGGCGCATACGCCGTTCCTCCCACGCCAGCAACGTCTCGTGCGCGCCCAGTCTGGTCAGCAGCGCACCGATGGCATCACCGTCCCGGATGACCACCCGGTCGACACCCCGGACCTCGCGGGCCTTGGCCGGGATGCCCAGCCTGCGGGCGGAGCCCACCAGTGCAAGCGCAGCCTCGGGGCCTGGACAGGTCACCTCTAGGGCGCTGGATCGCCCGGGCTCGGTAAGGGAGCCGTGCGCGAGGAACGCCCCCCGCCAGGCAGCGACGGCGTCGCAGGCAGCACCGGAGACCACCTGTGGCGGGAGGCCGCGCACCGGGCGGCCACGCTGGTCGAGCAGGCCGGTCTGTCGGGCCAGCACCTCGCCGTCCTTGGTCACCCGCACCACATAACGGGTGCCGCGGCGCAGCCCACCGCTGGACACCACGACAACCTCGCTGTGTTGGCCGTAGACCTCACCCAGGTCGCGGCGCAACCGGCGCGCCGCTGCCCCGGTGTCGAGCTCGGCCTCGACCACGATCTGTCCGGCCACGATGTGCAGGCCACCGGCAAAGCGCAGGGTCGACGAGACCTCTGCTTTGCGACAGCACGACTTGGTCACCGCGGTGTTCGCCAGCTCCGCCTTCACCTGGGCAGTCATCGCCATAGGTGGATCCTGCCACGCTTGGCAAGCACCGCTCGGCGCTCGGCACAGACGACGGCCGCCGTCACCGAAGCGGGTCACTCAGCCAAGACACACCTCGCGGTACGCAGCCGCCAGGCGCAGCACGTCGTGCCGCGCCGATCCGCCGCGCTCGGCGACGTCGGCCAGCACCAGCTCGGCGCCGATCGCCGCCGAGGCCTCCCGCAGCGGGCCAGCGTCGGTGATGCGGCGAGCGTCGGCGAGCACGATGTCGACACGCAGGTCCGGGGCGTGTGCGGCCAGCATCTCGACGTGCGCCTCAGGTGAGAACCCGTCGGTCTCACCGACCTGCGGTGCCAGGTTGAGGGTCAGCACGCGACGCGCTCGAGTTTCGTGCAGCGCTTGCGACAACCCGGGCACCAACAGATGCGGCAGCACGCTGGTGAACCATGATCCCGGGCCGAGCACCACGACGTCGGCGTCCTGTACGGCGCTCAGAGCCTCGGCGCAGGGCGGGGGGTCCGGCGGTTCCAGCGCCACCGACTCCACCTGACCGACCGTGGAGGCGACCTCCACCTGTCCGCGCACCTGGACCAGCCGGTCCGGCTGCTGTTCGTCGGTCCCCCGGACCTGGGCCACCACGTCGAGCGGCACCGCACTCATTGGCAGCACCCGGCCGCGTGCCCCCAGCAGGCGGCCCACCCAGTCGAGGCCAGCCACGTGCGGGTCGCCGCCGTCGGACCGCTCGCCGAGCAGTTGCCACAACGTCACAATCAGCAGGTTGCCCAGAGCGTGGTCGTGCAGCTCGCCGGCACTCTCGAAACGGTGCTGCAGGGCGCTCGCCCAGGTACGCCCCCAAGCGTCGTCACCGCACAACGCGGCCAACGCCATCCGCAGGTCGCCCGGTGGCAGCACGTTGAGCTCACGTCGCAGCCTCCCTGAGGACCCGCCGTTGTCGGCGACGGTGACGACCGCGGTGAGCCGGGGGGTCACATGGCGCAGCGCGGACAGCGAGGCAGCCAGACCGTGCCCTCCACCCAGTGCCACCACCGCGGGTGGGCGCACACCGGACAGCTCGGCCACCGGTGGCACCGCACTGCTCATTCGCGCCCCAGGTCACGATGGACGACGAGCACGGACGCGTCGTGCCCGCGCAGCCGCTCAGCAAGCGCCTCGGCCATGGCGACACTGCGATGGCGCCCGCCGGTGCAGCCGATGGCCAGGGTGAGGAAACGCTTGCCCTCACGCACAAACCCCCCGGTGAGCGAGCCGAGCAGCTGTTCGTAGCCGTCTAGGAAGGCAGCGGCGTCCGGCTGGCCGAGCACCGAGGCACGCACCGCGGCGTCCCGGCCGGACATCGGTCGCAGCACGGGATCCCAGAAAGGGTTCGGCAGGAACCGCATGTCCGCGACCATGTCGGCGTCCACCGGGATGCCGTACTTGAAACCGAACGACACCACAGTGGCCTGCAGTCGATCGGGATCAGCACCGGCGAACGCCGAGGTCACCTTGGTGCCGAGCTGGTGGACGTTGAGGTTTGACGTGTCGATCACCAGGTCAGCCAGACCGCGAAGTTCGCGCATCATCTCTCGCTCGGCGTGGACGCCGTCGAGCAGCCGTCCCTCCCCCTGCAGCGGGTGCGGGCGTCGGGCGGCCTCCTGCCGACGAACCAGCACGTCGTCGGTGGCCTCCAAGAAAAGCACCGACGGGCGGAGACCACGACGAGCCAGGTCGGCCAGCACCCCTTGCAGCGCGGCGAAGAACCAGCGGGAGCGAGCGTCCACGACGACGGCGATGCGTGCTTGGTCGGGACCTGCCCGGCCCACCAACGACTGGACCTCGGCGATCAGCTGGGGCGGCAGGTTGTCCACCACGAACCAGCCAAGGTCCTCGAGCACACCTGCGGCGGTGCTGCGACCGGCACCGCTCATGCCGGTCACCAGCAACAACGTCCCCGCCGCCTGCTCGGTGTCCACCGGGACAGCCGCGGCCGTCGACTCCGCGTCCCCCGGATGCGACGCTTGTGGGTCAGTCACGATCGATCTCCTGCTGGCTGGTCGTCGAGGATCTCACCGGTTGCGGTGTTCACGCGTGCCTGCTCTCTGGCCGACGCTGCCGGGTCGGCGGGCTGCAGCGCCCGCGCGACAGACTCCGCGGTGCGGCGTCCGACGCCCGGCACCTCGGCGATCTCGTCCACGCTGGCGGCGCGGAGCCGCTTCAGCGAGCCGAATCGCAACAGCAGAGATTTGCGGCGCACCTCACCCAGCCCGGGTACCTCGTCGAGGGCACTCTCGACCATCGACCGTGACCGCCGCGAACGGTGGTGGCTGATCGCGAAGCGGTGGGCCTCGTCCCGAATGCGCTGCAGCAGGTACAGCGCCTCACTGGTGCGGGGCAGCACCAGCGGGTCCTCGTCGTCGGGCAACCAGACCTCCTCGAGCCGCTTGGCCAGCCCGCACACGGGAATGTCGGTGATCGCGAGCTCGGTCAGCGCTTTCGCGGCCGCGGCGACCTGCGGAGACCCACCATCGACCACCACCAAGCCGGGGGCGTAGGCAAACTTGCGCGGGCGCCCCGTCTCCGGGTCAACCAGCAACGGGCCGTCGCCGTCGGCCGGATCGGCGCCAGAACCTGGCTGCGCATCCACCTGGTCGTCGAGCATCCGGCGGAATCGGCGGGTGAGGGTCTCGTGCATGCTCGCGACGTCGTTCTGGCCCGTGACCCCCTTGATGACAAAACGCCGATACTCGCTCTTGCGCGGCAACCCGTCCTCGAAGACCACCATCGACGCCACCACCTGGGTGCCCTGCAGGTTGGAGACGTCGTAGCACTCGATCCGCAGCGGCGCCTCCGCCAACCCCAGGGCGCGCTGCAACTCTTCGAGAGCGCGGTTGCGGGTGGTGAGGTCGCTGGCCCGTTTGGTCTTGTGCACCGCGAGGGTCTGCGCGGCGTTCCGCTCCACGGTCTGCATCAGTGCGTGCTTGTCGCCACGCTGCGGCACCCGCACTGCGACCCGACCGCCACGACGATCGCACAGCCACTGCTCCAGTGCACCGGTGTCCGCGGGTAGGGCAGGCACCAGCACCTCGCGCGGGATCGCCTCGCCACTTTCGCCGCCGTACAGCTGCGCCAGCGCCCGCTCGACCAGGTCCCCGGTACCGGCGTCGTCGACCTTGTCGGCCACCCAGCCGCGTTGGCCGCGAACCCGACCGCCGCGGACGTTGAAGATCTGCACCGCCACCTCCAGCGGGTCCTCGGTGAGCGCCAGCACGTCGGCGTCTGTCCCGTCCCCGAGCACAATCGCATTCTTTTCCATCGCTCGACGCAACGCACCAACGTCGTCGCGCAACCGTGCGGCCCGCTCAAAGTCGAGCTCGGTGGCGGCCACCCGCATCTGCCGCTCGATCCGCGCAACGTGCTCGTCGGTGCGGCCGGACACGAAGCTGACGAAGTCGTCCACGATGTCACGGTGCTCCTCCGCGCTGACCCGCCCCACGCAGGGGGCCGAGCACTTGCCGATGTAGCCCAGCAGGCATGGCCGGCCGATCTGGGCCGACCGCTTGAACACCCCGGCCGAGCAGGACCGCATCGGAAACACCCGGAGGATCAAGTCGACGGTCTCGCGGATCGCCCAAGCGTGGCTGTACGGCCCGAAGTAGCGCACCCCTTTGCGCTTGGGGCCGCGCCCCACGGTGACGCGCGGAAACTCCTCGTTCATCGTCACGGCCAGCCACGGGTACGACTTGTCGTCTCGGTACTTGACGTTGAAGCGCGGGTCGAACTGCTTGATCCAGCTGTACTCGAGCTGCAGCGCCTCGACCTCGGTGCTGACCACGGTCCAGTCGACCCGGCCGGCTGTGCTGACCATCGTCTGGGTCCGCGGGTGCAGCTGGAGAATGTCTTGGAAGTACGAGCCCAGCCGCGAGCGCAACGACTTCGCCTTGCCGACGTAGATCACCCGGCCGGACGGGTCGAGAAAGCGGTAGACACCCGGCTGATCCGGGACCGAGCCGGCGGTCGGCCGGTAGGACGCAGGATCTGGCACGCGCCCAGCCTAGAGGCCGGCACGGACAGCGCCGGTCAGCCGAGGGTGACGTCTCCGCCGCTGAGGGTGACCGGCTCGGCAGCCAACGCGGCAGGTGCAGGACCGGAGATGACCGAACCGTCTTCGATGGAGTAGCGGCTGCCGTGACAATTGCAGACGATCTCGGCACCCTCGATGTTGGTGACGGGACACTGCTGATGGGTGCAGACGGCGGTGAAGCCCTTGTATTCGCCTTTGGTTGGTTGGGTCACGACCACCAAGGCGTCGGCATAGATGACGCCGCCACCGACAGCAACCTCGGATGCGGGGCCCAGCACGGTGCCAGAGCCCTTGCCACCGCCCTCGCCGCCGCCTTGGGTGCCGTCGTTGTCGCCGGCAGAACTGCTGGGGGCGCTAGACGTGGCCTCCCCGTCGCTGCCGCAGGCGGCCAGCAGTGTCGAGGCGGCAGCACCGGCGCCGCTCACAGCTAGGCCCTGCAGAACGGCGCGTCGGCAGATCAGTGGGCTTCGGTCATTCATGGTTGAGCCTCCAAGACGTCGGACATCCATGATGACGGGCCCCATCACCAAATCCAGGCTCACCCGGCTTTCCGGCCACTGCCCTTCCGGGGGGAGGGCCGTGACCGGGCGCCCCTGGCACTGCCGAGCAGCGGGCGCAGGAAGGCGCCGGTATGGCTGGCCGGGTCGGCAGCGACGTCCTCGGGGCTGCCTTCGGCGACCACCAACCCGCCGCGGGTGCCACCCTCGGGACCCATGTCGATGAGCCAGTCGGCGGTCTTGATGACGTCCAGGTTGTGCTCGATGACGATGACGGTGTTGCCCTTGTCGACGAGGCCCTGCAACACGCCCAGCAGCTTGCGGATGTCCTCGAAATGCAACCCGGTCGTTGGCTCGTCCAGCACATAGACGGTGCTTCCGGTGGACCGCTTCTGCAACTCCGAGGCCAGCTTGACCCGCTGCGCCTCCCCGCCGGACAGCGTGGGCGCCGGCTGGCCGAGCCGCACATAACCCAGCCCCACATCGACGAGGGTGCGCAGGTGCCGGCTGATCGCGGGGATAGCCTCGAAGAAGTCCACCGCTTGCTCGATCGGCATGTCGAGCACCTCCGCGATGGACTTACCCTTGAAGTGCACCTCGAGGGTTTCGCGGTTGTAGCGTGCGCCGTGGCAGACCTCGCAGGGCACGTAGACGTCGGGCAGGAAGTTCATCTCGATCTTGATGGTGCCGTCGCCCGAGCACGCCTCGCAGCGACCGCCCTTGACGTTGAAGGAGAAACGCCCCGGCTGGTAGCCCCGGACCTTGGCCTCGCTGGTCTGGGCGAAGAGCTTGCGGACGTGGTCGAACACGCCGGTGTAGGTGGCCGGGTTGGAACGCGGTGTGCGGCCGATTGGCGACTGGTCCACGTGGATGACCTTGTCCACCTGCTCGCTGCCGCTGATGGTGCGGTGCCGTCCCGGGATCTCGCGCGATCGATAGATGCGCTTGGCCAAGGAGGCGTAGAGGATGTCGTTGACCAGAGTGGACTTACCGGACCCCGACACCCCGGTCACCGCGGTGAGCACCCCCATCGGGAACGCAACGTCGATGTCGCGGAGGTTGTGCTCCTTGGCCCCCCGTACGACCAGCTCTCGACCCGGGGTCGGGTGCCGGCGTACGTCGGGCAGCGGGATGTGTACGCGCCCCGCTAGGTAGGCGCCCGTCAATGAGTCCGGATGGTCCAACAGGTCGTCGACGGTGCCCGACACCACCACTTGGCCTCCGTGCTCACCGGCCCCCGGGCCGATGTCGACCACCCAGTCGGCCGTACGGATCGTGTCCTCGTCGTGCTCGACGACGATCAGGGTGTTGCCGAGGTCACGCAGCCGGACGAGTGTGTCAATGAGCCGGTGATTGTCCTTCTGGTGCAGACCGATCGACGGCTCATCCAACACATAGAGCACACCAACCAGGCCGGCGCCGATCTGGGTCGCCAGCCGGATGCGCTGCGCCTCCCCGCCGGACAACGAACCCGAGGGTCGGTCGAGCGTCAGGTAGTCGAGACCCACGTCGAGCAGGAACCGCATCCGCTCGTGGATCTCCTTCAGCACCCGGCCGCCGATCTGCCGCTCCCGGTCGGTCATCTGCAGGTCCCCCAGGAAAGCTGCCGCCTCGTCGATGGGCAGCGCGCAGACGTCGGCGATGTTGCGCTCGTCGCCGCCTGCGCCGGCCAACCGCACCGCGGCCGACACCGGCTTGATCCGTGCCCCGGCGCACACCTGACAAGGCACCTCGCGCATGAAGCCCTCGAAGCGTTCACGGCTGGTGTCGGACTCTGCCTCACTGTGCCGACGCTGGATATAGGGAATGACCCCCTCGAAGGTCGTCCAGTACGAACGCTCGCGGCCGTAACGGTTGCGGTACCGGACGTGCACCTGCTGCTCGTGCCCGTGCATCAGCGCACGCTGCGCGTCGGCCGGCAGATCGGCGAACGGGACGTCGACCGAGAAGCCCATCTCGTCACCGAGCGCCGACAGCAGGCGGCTGAAGTACTCCGAGACGTGTGCCGCGGACCACGGCGTCACGGCACCATCAGCGACCGATCGTGACGGGTCGGGCACAACCAGCTCGGCATCCACCTCCATCCGGGTGCCCAGACCGTGGCACTCCACGCAGGCGCCGAACGGCGAGTTGAAGGAGAACGACCTGGGCTCAAGCTCTTCGAAGGACAGGTCGTCGTACATGCAGGCCAGATGTTCGGAGAACATCCGCTCCCGGCCGGGGTCATCGGCTGCCAGGTCGACAAAGTCCAGCAACACCAGACCGTCGCCTAGCCGCAGCGCCGTCTCGACGGAGTCGGTCAACCGCCGTTTGGCGCTCTGCTTGACGGCCAGCCGGTCGACGACCACTTCGATGGTGTGCTTCTTCTGCTTGGCCAAGGTGGGCGGATCAGCCAGAGTGTGCACCTCACCGTTGACCCGGGCACGGCTATACCCCTGGGTCTGCAGGGTGCGGAACAGGTCGCCGTACTCGCCTTTGCGACCGCGGATGACCGGGGCAAGGACTTGGAAGCGGGTGCCCTCGTCGAGCTCGAGGACCCGGTCGACGATCTGCTGTGGTGTTTGCCGGGCGATCAGCCGGTCACAGACCGGGCAGTGCGGCCGCCCAGCGCGTGCAAACAGCAGTCGCAGGTAGTCGTAGACCTCGGTGATGGTGCCAACGGTCGAGCGTGGGTTGCGCGAGGTGGACTTCTGGTCGATCGACACCGCGGGCGACAGGCCCTCGATGAAGTCGACGTCGGGCTTGTCCATCTGCCCAAGGAACTGACGGGCGTAGGCCGACAGCGACTCGACGTAGCGACGCTGCCCCTCGGCAAAGATCGTGTCGAATGCCAGGCTGGACTTGCCCGACCCGGACAACCCGGTGAAGACGATGAGAGAGTCGCGGGGCAGCTCGATCGAGACGTCCTTGAGGTTGTGCTCGCGGGCACCACGGACGATAAGGCGGTCTGCCACGACTGCGACTCTCCTGGGATCGGCGGACGGCACGGCGGCCCCGTTTGACCCAGGCTGGACCTGGCCAAATTGCGGCACTCGGTCAGGCTAATCGGGACCACCGACAGTCTGTCCCGGTCGGCTCCGATCGGCCACTGCTGATCGGCTGCCGATGCGCCAACGAACCCTCCCCTTACGCGCAGCCGGTCAGCCGGTTATTTCCGTTGCCCCCTCGATGGCGCGCGGGCTGCCCGCCTTGTGCGGCCCGGCGTTGCGGTGGTGTCCGTGGCCGTGCTTCCACGTGCCGCGGCCCCACTTCTCCTTGCGTTCAGCGGATCCGAGACCCAGTTTGCTCGAGCAGGCCGGCCATGCGCCCCAGCCCTGATTGCGCAGCACCCGGTGTGCGGTGGCGATCTGCTCCACCCGGCGGGCCTTGTCCGCGCGACGGGCAAAGTGCCGCCCGTTGTACGCCTTCCAGGTGCCCGCGGAGAACTGCAGGCCGCCGTAGTAGCCGTTGCCGGTGTTGATATGCCAGTTGCCACCGGACTCGCAGTTCGCGAGCCGCTTCCACGTGCGCTCCGACGCGGCGTCGGCGGACGTGCTGGCGGGCCCAGCCAACAGGCTGAGGGCTACCGCGAAGGCGGTGGCCACCATGAGCAAGACGCGCAGCGATGACCGTGCATGGACCATGACTCACCACTCCGCCGCCTGCGGGGTGAGCTGTCGGGTTCGGGCGGAGGGTGCCCGGCCGGGTCTCGGTCTGTCTCGAGGACCTGGCTTCACCCCGAGGCGACGGCAGCCGGGTTGCACCAGCAGGCTGCATCGACGCCGAGGAAAGTGGGTCCCCCACTCCCGCCCAGGGTTACCTCTCGATCGGTGTGCTCCGCGGGTGGACGGGACTCGGCGGGCCCGGGAGGGAAAGACGAAGACGCCAACGTACAGGGGGCGGGGCGCGCCGTCACCTCGAACTCCCCACAGTCCCGCTCCAGTGACAGAGCGTGGTCGCGTTGACGCGCTACCAGTGTCGAGATGCAGGCTAGTCGCACGATTCCGGCGGATTGTCAGACTAGGTTTACAGCCCCTCAGCCGACGCCGATGCGAGGGCGAGCCTGGGCGCCTCCCTGATGGCTCGCGCACCGTCTCGCAAGACGATGATCCACGTAGGGTGCTGGCGCTGGGCGCACGACGGTTGCCCGCAGAAGATCATGTGTACGCCGACCCGGCCGGGCATCCCTTCTGCCTGATCACTCGTTCGGGATGGGCCCGGCCGATCCCAGCCGACGGCGACTGAAGGTGTCGCTCACCTGCTGCTCAGCGCGAGCCGACCGGCCAGAGCCACGTATGTGCCGCCAAAGACCCGACGCATCCATTGCACGACCGCGGGTCGCGAGATCACATGACGCCGCATCGACGCGGCGAAGGCGCCGTACAGGCCAAACACGACGAACGTGACGAGCATGAAGATCACGCTAAGCCCCAGCATCCGCACGAACGTGTGGGCACTGCCCGGCTCGACGAACTGGGGCAAGAACGCGAAAAAGAAAATGGTCAGCTTGGGGTTCAACACGTTGATCAAGACCGCGGTGCGCACCACCCGCCGGCTCGACAGCAGTCCAGCGTCCTGCTCGACCGCCAATGGGGTTCGGTCGCACCAGGTCTGCCACGCCAAGAAGAGCAGATAGGCCACGCCGAGATACTTCAGGGTCTGGAACGCCACCGCGCTGGCGTGCAGCACCGCAGCCAATCCGGTGACCGCGGCAACTAGGTGCGGCACGATGCCCAGCGTGCAGCCGGCCGCGGAGACGAAACTTGCCCGAGATCCGCGCGAGAGCCCGGCGGTGATCGTGAACAGTGCTCCGGTGCCAGGCGTGGCCACGATGACC